>Ga0172371_10014370_pt1 | contig 10207 bp, 5 predicted proteins | sample Lak12m_FD_114543 | JGI IMG/M metagenome (GOLD analysis project Ga0172371, IMG submission 114543) | Freshwater microbial communities from Kabuno Bay, South-Kivu, Congo - kab_022012_12m | ecosystem: Environmental > Aquatic > Freshwater > Lake | place: Democratic Republic of the Congo: South-Kivu... | reverse complement strand
TCAGGATCGGCCTCGCACTTGTTCAACTTCTCATAGTCCTGCGTGGTGCAGTCGGTCTTGTCGATCGTGCAGTTGATACTCACGATACCCTTGTTGTCGACAACGATCGAATCGCGGGTGATGATTATCGGCAGGGAATCGTCCCCGGGGGTTACGCTCGCGGTCGAAACCGAGAGCTGCATGCCGGTTTCCACCTTGACGTTCAGCGGGTCGGACGAGATTGACACCATGAGGAAGAAGAGAAGGATCGTCGTGATGTCCATCAGCGACGTGATCTGGACGGTCGCATCCTCGCTCTTCAGGCGCTTCTTTCTTCGGGCAAGGGCCTCTTCCTTCTTGCGCTCGATGAAGTCGTCGTCTGCTTCCAGGTCGAGCTGCCCCTGGCCTTCTGCCTGCTCCTTCTTGACGTTATCGGCCATAGCGTCTCCCTCTACAGCATCACGAACACGATCTTGGGGAACAGCGGGACGGTGGTCTTGACTTCCTTTCCGTCCTCCCCCGTCGTCGTGATCTTCAAAGGCTTTGCCCGCTCGTACAGGCAGAGGTTGTCATACTTGTCTTCTTCCAGTTTGACACGAACGGCGTCGATGGTCCTGGCAAGCACCTTCCAGGGCACAGCGTCGCCCGCACCGATGTTGATCGTGTCAGCCATTTCGAAATCCGAGCTGGCCTTCAACTTGACTATCTCGTTGTAAAGCCCCGGGTAGTCGTACATCTCCAAGTCCTTGCCGATGCAATCCTCGCAGGTCTTGGTCCCCTCTCCGCACATCGTGTAAGACTTCTTCTTGAGGGGGATCTCTCTTGCCTCGGCACCGCCCTGGATCTTGATCACGAACTGGTCAGCGGCAACGATCACCGCGAGGTTCAGCATCTTTGGGCCACCGCCGCTGCTCCCTCCGAACTTGGGCAGGGAGATCGGCTGCACCGCGACCTCGAACATGAGGAACGCGTACAGCATCAGGGGGATCAGGATGCAGTTGATGGCCATAACCGGAAGAAGGTTCAGGTCATTGCTTATCCCGCCTTCCTTTCCGTGTCCTCTTTCCGAAAGTCCCATCGCCGTCTCCTGTGCCTTCAAGCCGTCACGAAAGCATTGCCGGGACCGTTGTTTGCCCTTTGAATCGGGCAGGGGCCTCCCGGTCTCGGCCCCAGGACCAGCTTACGCCGGGCCTATTTCTCTCCGCCCTCTTCCGCCTCGGGCGAGACGCCCCGCAGGCGGTAGGAGAGCAGGTTCTCGAGTTTCGCACCATACAGGTCGATCTCGTTCACGATCTTGGTCGTGATGCCTGCCAATGCCGCGTATGCAGTGAGGCACGGGATGGCCATGATCAGCCCGAACATGGTGGTGTTCATGGCGATCGAGATGTTGCGGCCCAGGGCTTCCTGGCGCTTGTCTGCGGACACCGTGGCCAGGTCGGCGAATGCACCGATCAGCCCCTGGACCGTACCGAGCAGCCCCAGCAGCGTGGAGACGTTTGCGACGGCCAGGAGCGACCCGGTGCGCTTCTGGAGGAGCGGGACGACTTCCAGCACGGCCTCTTCCAGCGCGTTGTGGATCTCTCGCTCGCCCTTGTTCGCCCTGGTGAGACCGGCCTTCACGACGCGGGCCAGCGCAGCGGTCGGTGCCGCGTTGCACAGCTTGATCGCCCTGTCGATGTTGTTGCCCATGACCAGCTTCTGGATCTGGGCCATGAACGCGTGGGCGTTGATGTTGTAACGGAAGAACAGGAAGATGGCCCGCTCGAACATGATCGCCAGCCCTGCGATTCCGCACAACAGGATGAGGTGCATGAAGAACCCACCTTCAAAATAGAACTTCGCAACAGCGTGCATCTTGCCCCCCCCTCTTCGTGTCAAAAGATCAAGTCTCAAACCCGCCTAGAAAGGCGAGTGTTTTGCCGCTTCCACTACCTTGTCGCTGAATCCTTTCTCGTAACTCAACGAATCGTACCGCGTCTTCATCTTGTTGGCGAAGATGAGGGCTTCAGGCTTAGGGATGCGGACCACGATCTCTATCACGTCCGACTCTTCCTCCGCCTTGCTCTCCGCAACCACCTTTGCCTTGGTGGCCCCCTTCTTGCCCACAGGGCGCTCCTGGCCCATCGCCAGACCCCCGCCAACACAACAAACGACGGCCACTATACCAGAGAACAACAGCCAGTCAAACACTTTTGCTCTCATGTCGATACTCCTGTAAAGAGGGGTCGTTCCCGTCGCCGCAACTGCGCAGGCAACGGTGATGCGGTCAGGTTCGACACCTTCTTTGCCCCGAAGTTTCAAGTCTACTCCTCCGGTTCCACGGGCGGGCCCTCGGACTCGGGCTCAATCGGGGCACCTGTCGGCTCAGGGGCCGGTTCCTCCTCGTACAGCACATCCACCGGTGCGGGCTCAGGTGCCGGTTCCACCGGTGCGGGCTCCATCGTCGGCTCCGGAGCGGGCTCGGGTGCCGGCTCCGGAACGATCTCTCCGCCGGGTGCCGGCTCGATCGGCGGCACCCCGCCCTCTCCGCCGGGAGCGAAACCGGGCGGCAGGTCCGCGTTGATCTCGTCGATCCTCGGCTGGAACTCGTCCATGGACGTCTGGATGTCGGCCATGTATGACTCCATGTCGCCGCCGGACTTGTTGTCGATCGCGGTCTGGAGCTCGCCCAGCACGCTTCCGACGCTGCTGTCGAACTCCGCGATGAGCTCGGACACTGCGCCTTCCTTCTCCGCGTTGCCGGCGGAAGCCCAGGTCTCCTGGATCTTCTGGAGGCGCTCCCGCAGCGCGGTCAGCTCCCTGATCCTGGCTTCGGCAGCGGGCCTGAGGTTCCCGTACTTGGCTTCTTCCTCGGCCCTTTTTGCTGATTCCTCCTCGCGGACTTTCTTCTGCTCCGACGCCATGTCGGTGGCTTCCCGGATGTAGCCGTCCACGACCTTCATGTCTTCCCTGGGGCCTGCCGCGGCCTTGTACTGGCGCAGGTAGTCCGCTGCCTTGCCGAGCAGCAGCTCCCGATCGTGGCCGCCGAATTCGTTCTCCATGTACAGCAGTCCGAGGTTGAAATACGGAGGAGCGTATTCCGGATGCTTCTCGATCAGCTCCTTGTATGAGGCCTCTGCCTCCGCGTACTGCTTCATGCCGCGCAGAGCGTTTGCAAGGTTCAGCTTGGCCTCGATAAAGCCCGGAGCGAACTTGACTGCGGCCGTGAACTCCTGTGCGGCAAGGTCGTAGTTGCGCGTTCCATAAAGCACGAGGCCGAGGTTGTTCCTCGCTTCCGGGAAGTCCGGCTTGAGCGCGAGAACCGCCCTATACGCGTTGACGACGTCCACGCGGGCGCGATCAGATTTGTCCATCATGAGCGCACGATAGTAGAGGATCTCCCAGTCGTTCTTCGAGAACTCCTCGGCCCGCTTGAAGATGTAGTTCGCCGTTTTGTGGCGGCCCATCAAGTAATACGCCCGGGCGAGGTTCTTCATGACCGATGAATTGACCTCGTCCAGCTTCAGGAGGTTCTGAGCGAGGTCTATGGCACGCTGGTACTCCCTGCGGGCGATGAGCGCGTCGACCCTCAGGTTCTGAAGATCGACGTTCCTTTCCTGCCGGCCCGCGACCTCGTCGATCGTGGGTTGGATCTCGTCCATTCGTCCAAGCGAGCGGGCCAACGCGATCGCAAGCCTGCCTGCGGCCAGGTTGCCCGGATCGACTTCGAGGGCCCGGCGGGCGTGGTCCATGGCCTCGCTGCTGCGGCCCAGCTTCCCCTGCACGACGGCCAGGTGGTAGTGGGCCAACGAATCAGACGGGCTTGCAGCAATGATCCCCTCCAACTGCTGGGCAGCGACGTCCCAGCTCCCCTGGTCGCGTGCCACGCGTACCGCGTCCCACGCGGGGCCGGTACCCAGCGGCGGGTTCAGCGTGCCGCCCGAGATCGCCCCGGTCCCTGCGGCCCCGTCCGCCGCAGGCTCGACCGCCGTGCCCGGCTCCACCCCTGCGCCCGGCTCAACAACCGTGCCTGGTTCGGTAGCGGCGCCCGGCTCGACCGGCTCTGCACCCGGCCCCGGGACGGCAGGATCTCCAGTACCTCCCGCTGCTGCGGCCTCTTCTCCGAGGCTTACGGATTCGTCGGGGGGCTGCTCTCCCGGGACAGCTTCCGCGGGCGTCTCAGCGGGTGCGGGCTCGTCGGCCGGTATGGGCTCATCGCCACCGGAAGCGGCCTTGGTAGTTGCGCAACCCGCCATAATTGCGAATATCGATATTACAGCCAGATTCAGGCATATCGTGAAAGTACGCATGGCGCCCTCACTGGCCCATCGGGAAGTTGAGCAGCGGGTCCTCGGAGCCGTACTGCTTGATCTCGCGGAACAGCGGGTACTTCAGGCGCTCTTCCTCGTACTGGTTCAGCGCCACGAGGATCTGGTGGGTCCATTCGTTGTATACGCCGGTATTCTTGGCCGTATCGATTCCCTCCCGCCACCGTTCACGCGCTCTGTCCTCGAACCTGGCCTTCAGGTCGCCGAGCTGGATCTTGTATTCGTACTGCGCATCGGGATCTTTAGGCAGGTCCTCGGGATATTCCGCGTTGAAGAATGCTTCCGCCAGGTCCTTCCACAGCGCACCGGCTCGGAAGAAGGCAGCGATGGACCAGTCGTCGGATCCGAACTTCAGGATGTCCTTGTAGATGGTCTCCAACTCCACGAGCTTGTCCGTCTTCTTCTTGCCGAGGGTCCGCTGCTGGCTGGACCGGCCCACGATCTGGATGGAGGAGTACTCGTTGAACTTGCTCTCTGCAAGCCGGAACGTGGCTTCCGCACACAGTGCGCTGGCCTTCTTGGACGGAGAGGCGCCGGCCGAGGGGTAGAGGTCTACGACCTGAGAGAACCTGGACTGAGCGTCCTTTTTCCTACCCCTGTCCTCCATGATCCTGCCCAGCTTGAGGTGCGCGGTCATGGCGCTGACGACCAGCTTGGAGTCCCGGCCGTACTTGCTCAGGAACTTGAGCAGCGTGGCTTCCATCCTGGCATTGTCGCCGCCCTTCTCGTAGAGCTCCGCCACGAGGTAGAGCAGCTTGCCCGCCTTCTCGTCGCCGGGGTACTTGCGGAGGTACTCCTCAACAGTGGTTGCGGCGTCCAGGTATTCCTGGTCGTTCTCCTGCAGCTCCGCTGCCTTGAGGAGTGCCAGGCGCACGTTGTCCGACTTCGAGTACTCCTTCGGGATGCGCTCGTACGTGCGCACCGCGTCGCGGAAGCTGAAGAACTTCTCGTGGTTCTCTGCGAGGCTCATGATCGCGCCTTCGCGGAACTGGGAGTCCTTGAAGCGCGGCTCCTCGACGAGACGCTTGTAGAGCCTGGTCGCCTTGTCGTACAGCTTGACCTGCTCGAAGGCCCTGCCGGCCTCGATGAGCGCGCCGTCGGCCTTTTCGAAGTCAGGGTTCTCATCCGCGATCGTTTCGAGCTCGAACGCTGCCTTGGAATAGAGGTCTCGGGCGAGCCTGTCGTCCTCCGCCGCCTGGGCTTCCTTGGCCTTGTCGAGCAGCTCGCCGGCCCTGAGGAACCGCCCCTTGAGCCTTGCGTCCTTGATCCCCTTGAGGATGTTGTCCACGTCGGGCATTGCGGCCTTGGTCCCCTCGGTGCCCTCGCTTGCCACCGCTGTGCCGCTTCCGCCCACGCACTTCCCGCCCGCCTGCATCTCCGCGGTCAGCTTCTCCAGGTTGTCCAGGTCGTTTTCGAGGGTGTACATACGGGCAAGGTCGGTGCAGCAGTACAACGCCAGCAAAGCGTCTCCCTGTCCGTAATCATTGAGTACTGCGAACTGGCCCTTGCGGGCATCTTCGAAGTGGCCGTAGCGGAGGTGGATCTTCGCGATCGAGAACGAGAGAGTCCCTCTGATCTTGCGGTTTTCGTCGCCCGGGAAGTTTGCGTCGATGAGCTTCTGCGCCTCGGACATCCAGTCTTTCACCACCTGCGGGATCGGGACCGGAGTGACCTTTCTGAGCTTGGTGGGGTCCTTGGGGTCGCCGGGCTCCACGCTGGCAAGCGTCAAGCCGACCTGGAGGTCGAACAGCTTTTCCGGGATCGACTCCGAAGGGTTCGGCGAGGTGGAAGCGATCTCGATGAGCTTTGCCCGCGCTTCCAGTGCGATGCGGGCCGACTCCTCCCTGAAGGGGTTGTCCGGCCGGTCCATGTCGCGAAGCCTGCCGAAGAGGTCGGCGGCCTTCGAGAAGTCGTTCAAGCCGAACATGTAGATGTCTGCGAGGTTGCGGTACATCTCGACGTACTTGGTCGCGTCCGGGAACTGATCGAGGTATGCCTCGTAGGCTCTTGCGGCCTCACGATAGTAGGGCATTGCCGCTTCCGCGCTCACTTCCTCCTTGGTCTGGATCGCCAACTTGTGGAGGAGCTGAGCGCCTTCGTACATGTTGATGGAGAGCTTGCTGGACGCCAACCTCAGGGCCTCGGCATCGTACTTGTGCAGCTCTGCCCAACGGCTGTCGCGGCCGTACGCTGTTGCCATCTTGCGGCGTTCTTCCATGGCAGAGCGGGCGAATGCAGCGGCTTCCTCCGGCGGGATGCCCGGCGTCCGGCTGAGCTCGAAGTACGAATAGACGAGGCGGTCGTGGACCAGCGGGTTGTCCTTCTCGTCCGGGAATCTGCGCAGGTACTCGGTGTAGATGAGGACCGCCTGGCGCCAATGCTTCTGGTCGCCGAGATCGAAGAGGAGGTCGCCGTACTGGCGGAGGATCTCCTTCTCGTATGCTTTGCCGCCGGAGATATAGCCCAGGGCACGGGTGGTGAAGCCGGAAGCGTCCTGGAAGTCGGCCAGGCCGTCTGCGTCCCAACTCTCGTCCACAAACGAGTTTGCGATGCTCTCGACGGCTTCCTTGCGCAGCAGGCCTCGCTGCTTCTTCTTCCCTTTGGTCTCCTCGCCGTAATCCAGAAGGACGAGGAATGCCTTGATCGCCCTGTCGTATTGGAAGTCCTCGAAGCAGGACCAGCCAAGGCGGTACAGCGCATCCTCGTACTGGTCGTTATCATCCTTGCGTGACGCCACAAAGCCGTAGGCTTCGATTGCCCGAGCGTATTCGGACTGGTCGTAGGAGTTGTGGCCGATGAGCATCCAGCCGCCCATGAGGTAGTAGCTGTCCGGGTATTCCTTCACCAGGCGGGAAAGTACCTCGGTCGAGTCCCGCAACTTGGACGAGAGGCGCAGGTAGTAGCCTGCGAGATAAAGGACCATGTCGCGATAGCGGTAGTCCGGGAATTCCTCGATCACACGTGTGTACATCTGCAAGGCCCGTTCGTAGTCGGCTTCGGCTTCCCGGGGCGAAGCCGGCCTGAGCCCGAGCTCGTAGTCCTTCATGCGCTGGTCGAACAGCCTCCCGTCCATCTCCATCCGGTATTCGGCCTGGTCCCGGAAGAGCTCCGCCAGGCGGAACATCGCATCGGCAATGTGTTCCCTGTATTGGCTGTCCTTCGCATAACGCTCGTAGCGGGCGATGAACGACTCCAGGGCATCCATCGCTTCCCTGCGGCGCTGCGCCTCTGTCTCGCGAAGCTTCGAGACGACCTGGTCGCGGCCGGCGTCGGCCTCGTCGATCCGGCGCTGGATCTCCTTGATCATGTAGTCTTTCAACGTGGATTCGTAGTCCTCTGCCAGCTTCGAATACGCGTTGACCAGCTCGTTGTACTCCGCCTCGAAGCTCCCAGGATCTCCCTTGAGCCCGAGGTCCACCTGGGGCGCGGGAAGCGCCTCTCCGGCAGAAGCAGCGGTCCCGGCCTCTGTGCCGGGCTTCTCCGGCGCCTGGCCGAATGCCTGCAAGGCCACAAGCACCAGTCCGCCTGTCAGCAACATCGTTAGGGTCCGACGCATCGCAACCACACCCCCGGGGGTTCGGAGACTACTGTTCCTTGCCTGCCGTCTCGCCTGCTATTTCTTCCAACTCGGCCCGCAGGCGGCCGATCACCTCCGACCGGTCCTTCTGGATCATTTCGATCTTGTCGGTCTCGGACCTGGTCCTCTGCCATGCGAGGTCCACGATACCGAGGTCCGCTTCGACCACGGCCTTCACCATCGACTCCTTGGCTTCCAGCAACAGCGAAGCGCCCACGTCCCGTGCGAACCACGCTGCCCGATTCTCCATCTCGGCAAGCTCGGTTTCGCGGCGGTCAAGCGTTGCCTTCTCCTCTGCCAGGATGCGCTTGTAGTACACGATGAGCTTCTGCGCCTTGCCGTCGACGCCTTCCTGCTCCAGCCGCACCTGGTCGAGGAGCGAGAGCACTTCCCGCCGCAGCCCGTTGCACTTGTCGATACCGGCCTGGACTGCGGGTTTCATGTTCTCGCGCTGGTCGATGTAGAATTCGGCCTCGTCCCTGTGCTGCTTCCACAGCTTGGCCTTGACGTCCCGCTCCGATTCTCCGGAAGCGTCGCCGACCTCGGACATGAGCAACTCCTTTTCCACGCGGTCGCGCAGGGTTTCGGCTTCTTTCAGCAGAGCGGTCAGCCGCTCCCCCTCCTTCCCGATCTCCGCGGACAGAGAGGTCTCGTCCTTGACCTCGATCATCTGGCTTCCGCTGTACTTGACCTCGCGCAGCAGCTTCTGCATCGCTGCGACCTGCTCCTGCGCGGCGATGATGCGGATGATCTGCTCGTCCGCGTCGCGGCTGATGGTGCGCAGTCGCTGGGCAGCTTCCCTGCTGCGGGTCTTGTATGCGACCACGGTCCTGGGTGCGGAAGCAAGCTTCTTGTCCAGCCCGCTCCGCTCGGTCTTGAGCTGGGCCAGCTTCGTGCTGTCTGCGCCGGTCACGTAGCGACCGACCAGGCTGTCCTCGTAGTCCAGCAGCAGGCCGTCCGCGATGAGGAGGCGGTTCTCGATCTCCAGCGACTTGAGCCAGACATCGGAGAAGCCGGGGAACAGCTCCCGGGCCCCGGACTGGGACAGGCTGTAGTCGAGCTGGGCGTAAATCTGCTTGGCTTCCTCGAACATGGTCCGCTGTTTCGCGACGTCCAACATCATGCCCACCACGCGGCCGAGCGTCGGCTGGGCCTTCATCCACTCGATGACCTCTGCGGACGCCAGCATGTTCACCTGCCGAGAGTCTCCCCCGCGGATCATGCCTTGGAAGAACTTGTCGATGGTGTCGGGGTTTTGCGCTATGTCGGTCAGCTCTCCCGAGGTGGCTGCGAACCTGTCGATCACCTCCTGGTAGGAAATCTGTGCGTCATCGTACTTCTCCATGAACATGCAGATGCGGCCCTGGAGCACCTGGGAGTCCCTGATCAAATTGGGGTCCTTTGCCACGCCCAACAGGATGCCCAGCAGCTCTTCGGCCTTGCCGTACTGCCGGTAACGTTCCAGCGGGTCTTCCTTGCCGGACGCCCACCGCAGGTGGACGTGCGTGACCTCGAAGAGCGCCTGCTCGAACAGCTCCGAGTCCTTGGGCACCCGCTGGTAGTAATCGATCGCGGCCGAGTAGTCGCCGAGGTCATACGAGATGCGGCCCAGCGCCAGGTTGGCCAGGTCGACCGTGGTCTTCTGCTCCGGCGTCTCCGGCTTGGCTTGCGCAAGGGTCTCGTACACGGCATGAGCATCCTTGAGCCGCTTGAGCGCGACCATGGATGCGCCGACCACGTAGCGGGCGCGGACGGAGTCCGCGGCATTGGGGCTCACGGTAGAGAGGACCGAGATGGCTTCCGCGTGGCGCCCGAGGAAGAACAGCGCCTTGCCCTTGGAATACTTGAGGCCGTCGGACGCTGTCCTGTCGTCGATCCTTGCGGCCACCTTCTCCAGGTCCTCGTTCCGCTGGAGCTTGGCAGCGATCTCGACCAGGTAGGAGAGGGCCGTATCGGTGTGCGTGCCTGCGGTGACCAGGGTCTCGAACTGCTTCTTGGCGCCGTAGTAGTTGCCCTCGTTGTAGTGGGCGATCCCGAGCAGGCGAAGCCCGTCGTAGTAGCGCTTGTCTGCCCTGAACCTCGGGTCCTCGGTAAGCCCGGTGAGCATGAGGGCTGCTTCGCCGTAGTGCTTCATGTCGAAGTAGACCTGGGCGTCGATGAAGCGTTCATCGGGGTCGATCGAAAAACCTTCGACCGACAGCTTCCGCGCGTCGTCCTTCAGCTCTTCCAGCAGCCGCTGCGCCTGCCCCACCTGCATCTCCGCCTTGGCAAGCGGAGAGCCTTCGTCCGCGGCAGCGGGCGGGGGTGAAGCAGACACCAGCAGGACCGCGGCAAGCGCCAGTCC
>Ga0172371_10014369_pt1 | contig 10208 bp, 5 predicted proteins | sample Lak12m_FD_114543 | JGI IMG/M metagenome (GOLD analysis project Ga0172371, IMG submission 114543) | Freshwater microbial communities from Kabuno Bay, South-Kivu, Congo - kab_022012_12m | ecosystem: Environmental > Aquatic > Freshwater > Lake | place: Democratic Republic of the Congo: South-Kivu... | reverse complement strand
TATTTTATTGCCGAGATAGTGCTAAAATGAAAGGTTGTGGCTCGCTTCAAACTTCATCGTGGTTTGACAGTGAAGTGCTCCGTAATCGGCAACAAAAACATACCGCTATCCGTTACAGGCAAGCGTAAAGAACGACATGACAAACCTACATTGAAATAAAAATATAAAGACAAAATAATAAGAAATGGCACAAAGTGATTTATCAGATGCTAAAAAGGCAAAGAAAGATGAGTTTTACACACAGTATGGTGACATCCAAAGAGAAATGAATGCCTATTTGGAATATGACCCTAATGTTTTTAGGAACAAGACTATACTTCTTCCTTGCGATGACCCTGAATGGAGCAACTTTACTAAATTCTTTGCTCAGAATTTTGAAAATTTGGGATTGAAGAAACTTATTAGCACAAGTTATGCAGTTGAAAGCAAGCTTTACAAAAGTGGTTATCAAATAACAATGTTTGAAGAAAGTGCGCCGCAATACGACAGCAAGAAAACGAGAATTAAAGGTAAAATATTTACTCTTGACCATGACTCAAGTGGCGATGGCAAAATAGATGTTAAAGACCTTGAATGGAACTATCTTGAAGGCGATGGCGACTTTAGAAGTGAAGAGATAAAAAAACTTAGAGATGAATCTGACATTATCATTACAAATCCACCATTTTCATTATTCAGAGAGTTTTTAGGATGGCTTGTTGAGGCTGACAAAAAGTTTGTAATTATCGGCAACATGAACGCAATCACTTATAAAGAAGTGTTTCCGTTAATACAAAGCACAAAAATGTGGACAGGTAGTAGATTTAATCAAAGAGTAAATGGAAAAAATATGACATTCTATGTTCCTGACGATTATGATTTAAGTGGAACCGAAGTCGAAAAAGATGGTGAAGGAAATAAAATGATTAGTGTCGCTGGTACTGGTTGGTACACAAATATTGACCACGGTAGACGTCATCAACCTTTGAAATTAATGACTATGGCTGAGAACCTGCGTTTTAGCAAAAAAATGTTAGGTAAAGATTCATATGAATCTTATGACAATTACGATGCTATTGAAGTTCCTTTCACAGAATGTATCCCAAGCGATTACGAGGGTGTTATGGGCGTACCTATAAGTTTCTTAAATAAGCATAATCCAGAACAATTTGAAATCATTTGGCAAGCAAGTGGCAACACGAGAGCTTCTGCTCCAAAAGATATTTTGAAACGTTTAAATTATAGAGCACATCGTGAAGACAGAGGAGGATGCACAGTTATCAATGGAAATAGAACATATGGTAGAATATTAATTAAACATCTTAATCCTAAAAAATGAAAACAACACTTAGAACCGATATAACAGTCAAAGATATTTGTGAAGGTTTTGTCTATAATGAACTTGAGGGAAAAGGTCTATTTGGCTTATCAGGCAAATTAACAATACAACCTGAATATCAACGAAATTACATTTATGCAGATGGTAAAAGAGACGTTGCTGTTATTGAATCAATCCTAAAAGGTTATCCTTTGGGCTTAATCTATTTTGTAAAAGTTGACGATGAGAAGTTTGAGGTTTTGGACGGTCAACAGCGTATAACTAGCTTTGGACGATATGTAACAAACAAATTTGCTGTAAAAGATGAAAATGGTATGGAGCAAATTTTTACAGGTATAGCGGCAGATAAACAAAATAAAATCCTTAAAACTGAACTTACTATTTATGTCTGCGAAGGTGAAGAAAGTGAGATAAAAGAATGGTTTAAAACAATCAACATTGCTGGAGTTCCTCTGAGTGAACAAGAATTGAATAACGCTATTTTTTCTGGACCATTTGTTACTCTTGCAAAGGAGGAATTTAGCAACAGTCAAAATGCCAACGTACAAAAATGGAGTGCTTATATAAAAGGAAGCGTTAACAGACAACATTTTTTAGAACGAGCATTAGACTGGGTTAGTAAAGGCAAAATTACAGATTATATGAGTCGTCATCGCTTTGATGACAATATAAATGAATTAAAAACTTATTTTAACAGTGTAATTGATTGGGTTTCTACAACATTCATAGACATTGAAAGTGAAATGTGTGGACTAGAGTGGGGTCGTTTATATGAAGAACATCATAAAAAGGGTTTTGACCCTAAAAAAGTTTCTGCCCAAATACAAGAACTGTATGGAGATCCTTATGTTAAAAATCGTAAAGGTATTTTTGAGTACATTTTAGGAGGTTCAAAAGATAAAAAACTTCTTGACATTAGGGTTTTTGATGAAGCAACTAAAAAATCAGTCTATGCGGCACAAACCACGAAAGCAAAAAAAGAAAACAAATCAAACTGTTCTTTATGTGCAGTTGGCCATGACGCAAATAAGGAAAGAATTTATAAATTAGAAGAAATGGATGCAGACCACGTAACAGCTTGGAGTAAAGGCGGTGCTACAGACATAAAAAATTGTGAAATGTTATGTAAGACACACAACAGAGCAAAAGGGAATAAATGATGACTAAAAACAAAAGAAAGATAGAACGCCAGCCTGTAACAAGCGGTATAGTTAATTGCCGGTGCAGTGGGTATTCGAGCGGCACAGCTCGTATCAAAAGTAGTTGTAATTTGATAGGAATGTGCTTCGAAATCGGCAACTAACCATACCGCCGTCCGTTATCGGTCACCCTATTGAACGACCGTGGAAACATTAAACAGACAGACAAATGAAAGGACAAGCCAACGCTTCAGCAAAATCAAAAGAGGTGCAACCAAACGCACAAGCCAACGCATTGCACCACATTTGCTTTTGCACCAACCGCACTGCGGACTATCTATCAATCCAAAAGAATTAAAGACGAATGTTATTCACAAGAAATGCTTTTTATTTTCGTAAATTCTACAAAGAAGAAGTTGCAAGAGAAAGTGGTCATATAGACCTCAATTTTGTTGGCTCTCTACACCCTGACAAAAAACGTAGAGAAACAGGATTTTCAAAACTCATATATGGGAACAGGGAAGATTTAGGAAAACTCTTAGGAACGATTGCATTAAACGTAGCCGCAGACGACCAAGCTATATATGAACTTATTCAAAACGCAGACGATTGCAAATCGTCATTTTTCAGCGTGAGTTACAATGAGGACTATTTACTCTGCATAAACAACGGTAATTATTTTTCAGACCGTGATATGTCCGCAATTATCAATGTTGCAGGCAACTATAAAGACGGAGAAGACATTGGCACGTTTGGTATTGGTTTCAAAATATTACACAGACTAGTTGGTGCTGATGACGGACGAGAAGCAATAATAAACGATTATGCGGGACCGATTATTTTTAGTTGGAATAAATTTTTTCAATTAGAGGCTTTTCTAAAAGAAGATGAAATAAAAGTTGGTTTTGACGTAAAAAAGGATAGCGAAAATCCTTGGCTTGTAAAATTACTTTACACCTGCTTTCCCTCTCATTTGGACGAAAAACTAAAATTGCAAAACTACGACACAGATGGCGTAAAATTTTCAAAGAACGAATTGTCCGAAATGAGGGCATTCTTAAAACAATCTTTGCAAAATGTAAATCTGAAAGAAACAAACAATTTAAAAAGTGGTTCAATTTTCTTTCTCAAATTAGGTAAAGGGAAAAGCAAATTTCTTGATGAAGGTATTGATAAAATTAAAAGCGGACTATCCTATTCTTTCAAATTCTTGAATAGTTTGCAAAAAATATACATCAATGGCGAAGAAATCAAAGCACAAGCTGTTTTGGATTACTCACATTCTTTTCCAATTGACAGTAAAGAGTTCACAGACATAAATCCAAAAAATAAAAATCGGGACATAAAATTCACATTTGCGTTTTATCGTGATTACAAAAGGGCTGTTGATTTACAAAACGAATTAGCACCAAATCTTTACACGTTCTTTTCTATGGACGAAGAAAAGAACGGTTTTAGTTTTTTATTGCATTGCAACGCCTTTGATATGAATAATGACAGGCGTAAACTTCAAGCTAATTCACAAATCAATGAAAGACTTCTGCCAATAATTGCACAAAGTATAATTGAATATTCAGATAAACAGAAAGAAAATAATCGTAGTTTGTTTTTGTCTTTGTATGCTAATTTTCTATTATCTAAAGACCCAAAAAATAAACCTCACATAAATAATAGCTTTTCAAAGTTCATTCATCAATACATATCTGAAAACATTCCAACTCAAGGTGGTTTTTCTAATGATGCCCAAAATGTAAAAATCAACAAACTTAAACTTCAATTAAACTTATCTGATTTCGGTTTAAACGATATTCAATGGTTTGAGTGGAATAACGAAGCGGACAAATTATTGATTGATGAAGCAACTAAATCAGAGAAATTAGGAATTGAAGAATGGGACATAAGAGATATTATTGAAAATGCTGACCTTGAAAGCGTAAATGAATGGATTGCCAGTTGTGATGAAGAAAACTATAAAGTATTTCTAAAAGAGCTTGAAGAAAGCTATTTACGCAAAGAAACCAAAGTGAAAATTTGTCAAATCAAACTTCTCAAGTTCTCAAATGATGAATTTTATTCTTTCAACGAAATTGTAAATAAACAAACCATACAAAATAGGACTACTATAAATTATGGTTATTCCAATGTGTTTTTCAAAACGCAAAAAAGCGAAAGAATAGTAAATGAACTCAACGAACTTGGAATTTTTCTTTCAGAAATAAATACTTCTGAATATCCAAACATTTTTTCCTCTATTGAAAGAATGCCAGATGAAAAATTTATGTATTTACATATTGCTGAAAAATGTAAAACAAACACTTTATCGGCAAAGGAAAAGAAAAAGTTATTTCTCAACTTCATTAACGAAGAAACAAAGTTTGACAATGTTGCCGAAGGCACATTAAAAGACTTGTGTTTGTTCTGCGACAGCAATTCAGAAATAAAACCACTAAAAGAACTTATTGGTAATATTAAAACCCCAAGTTGGCTAAACGCATTTAAAATAAAACAAGAAGAATATTTTCCCGAACTCAATCTATACTTGATTTCAGAAGCGGAAGACATCTTCGAAAAAATATACCAACAAAACCAAGACAATATTATTGCTGAATTAAGCACAGCAGAAGAAATCAAATCGCTTATAAAACTTTATCAAGACAACCAAAAGTCATTCTTCAAAGAATTTATCATTAGGAAAGAGAATAACGAGTTTGTGATTGATGAAAAATCAAATGGAACTTATCAAGTTCAGTCAGCCGACAAGGAAGCACGGAAGTTTTTAGATGTAAATTGTAGTGACAACTTGTTTGTTCTTCCTTATGAATTTTTGGAATACAAGGACGAAGAAGGCATTATAAAAGCCGATGACTTGCACAGTCTAATATTGGAATTTGTAGATATAGATGAACACAAAGAAACTCTTGTTGATATTGTAAAGTATAAAGCCAAATACAAATTTTTACTGGAACTTTCAGAGTTCAGATTTAATTCAGAAGCCGAATACACCAAAGAGCATTATGAATATAAAATTTTGGAATTGGCTTGTAATGAACTGAAGGAAAACGATTACCAAATGTTCAAAGACAAAGTCATCATTGAAACAGAAAAACAAGATTTAAAACTTTCCGAAATCCCACCTTTTACAGACAAGATAAAAATTGACGAATACGAAATCAGTCTTGCGAAAATTCTTCCTACCAATTACGAAAACAGCGACCATTTAAGCAGTTTGATAAATCAATTTATTGCACTAGGTTTAAGCAAAGAGCGAATTGGAAATTTATTTGGTATAAGTGAAGACCCTGAACCCAGCGACATTTTTCAAATATTTTCTGAACAAGTTGGAACATTGGAGAATGCCGAGCAGTTAGCGTTTTTATTTCTCTATGGTTTGTATATTGAAAAAATAGACTTCAATCAGTTTAAAGCTTTAAATGTAGATGAAGAAGAAATTGACTTGGGAACAGACAAGTATTTAACGGACTTTGATTTTATAGAGAAGTCTGAAATACTTCATAAAAAATACAGAGGGGTTACGAAAATATTTAAAGATTTCCCGATTGTAGTAGAAGACAACGACAATTTGTTACTTATTAAAGAACCCTGCTTTGAAGACGATACATTCATTTGTCCATACCTTGTAGAAGGTTTATCAGATGAGAAGAAATTAAGTTTTATTGATTTCATATTCAACCAATGGAATAAGAAAAGTAAAAAGTCCGCAATCAAAAATATTGATTGGAGTAAAATTGATGGTGTAGATACAGAAAACATTTTAGGATTTAATCCAACAATATCAGTTTATCCAAGTAAATACGCTTGTGAAAATGAAGTTTTGCCTGATTATGTAATGGAATGGCTTGGTACAGATGAAACTAAGATTGATTTCATTTCCGATTTAGGCGTTTGGACAGAAAACTCTGTAATAGTTGAGTTGCGAAAATATTTAAGCGGCAAAATCAAAGTTTTTCACAATAACCGCTTAGCACAAGAAACACGTTTCAACGAAGATGAAACATCTTTATTCAATTCATTTGAATGGTTAAAAGAAAAAGAACTTGTACTTAAATCGGAAGAGCAATTTGAAACATTTAAGAAAGTAGTTGATGTAATCAATGACAACAGAACCAACAGCGGCAATTTAGAAGTTAAAGATGAATTTGATTTTGAAATGTTGGAAGAAAACAGCACCGAATGGGAAGAAGCGTATTACGAAAATTGGAAACAGCAATCAAATGTTTCCATTTTCTTATACGAGGGTGAAATGCCAAAATCCTTTTCACTTGATGAAATTGCCGATTATGTGTTTTATTCTTTTTATGAAGGCAACACCGCAATAGATGATGAAAACAACATTTACATAAATCAAAATGCAGATGTTAAAAAGGAATTGCGAAAATTAGAATTGGAATATGACGATTTTGATTTTGACGGTTTGTGGCAAAACAAATTAGAAGTATTAGAAAAAGAGAACGCACAATTAAGGAAATCAAATGCAGCGACATTAGGAACTGAATTTAGCACCGACATTTCTAAAAACGACCAAAAAGAAGCGAATAGAGAGGCAAAAGAAATTGTCAAAGAAAAATTAGAAAGAGAAGGATTTGAATTTACAGAAGGAATTGGTAAATACTCAACAATAGACGGTGTTTTCAAGGATGATGTAGAATTTCCACTTGTGGTAAAAAGTTACAAATACCAAGACGAACCATTAAAAATTGGTGCAAACGAATGGATACAACTAATGAAACCAAACTCTATGTTTTGGTTACATTTTGGAAACAGAAAATTAGGTTGCCTAAAATTATATGAGTTATTGAGAAATCAAGATAAATTGACAATCAGCTTCAGCACAGAGAACCTTGATGTAGAGGATAGACTAGATAAGTTTGCTGAATTGCTTCATTACTTCGGCAACGTTCATTTTGATTTTAATAGTGTAAAACCAAGCGATTATAGTGTAGCCAAAGATTTAAGCGATTACCGTTTTGACGAAAGGCAAAACGAAGAAGATTTAAGTGCAGATGATGAAGAACTATTGTAAATGAAATACACGAGACAAGAACATAACAATTTCCTTGAAGAAGAACTTCAAGCACAAACGAAAGCATTTAACCAGAAATTAAATACTTCCGCTACATTTTTGCTTCAAGAGCGAGAGGAGCTTTTTGTTGCTCAATTTTTGACTTTCAAAGACGGAGAAATGATTTTAAAATTCTCAACTAAACGTGGCTTGCCACGCAAAGGAGAATATTTGTATTGCTTTACTGTACCAAAGGAATTGAGAGATTTCAGAAATTGGGGAGAAAAGACGTATGGCGATTTAATAAAAGAAAAAGGGAACTTTACTGAAACTGTTTGTGTGTGGCAAGCACCCTCAAAAGATAAAGACGGAAACATTGAAAAAGATTTCTACATAGCTGGATTTCGTGGGGTTGAATTGGATTTTTCAGTAAATATTTCAGAAGCAGAAAAAATGATTTTGCTATTGGGGCCGAATAGACCGCCATTTGAATACATTGCTAATCTTCAAAAAATTGTTCAAAACAACTTTTCGGAAAATGTAAGTTCGGTTTTAGACAAAGATTTTCAAACCACAAATTGGCAGCCGTCATTACTTGACAACAAAAACGACATTCCAAATTTTATTCTAAGTCAATTAGCATTAACCGACCAAGTTGTTTTAATTGGACCACCAGGTACAGGTAAAACATATCAAATTGCCAAAATCTGTAAACGTTTATGTGAGCAAGGAAAATCCGTTTTAGTAACTTCGCTTACTAACAGAGCTTTAATTGAGGTTGTTGAAAAACCAGCATTAGCAAATTTGTTGGAAGCAGGGAAAGTTTTTAAAACGAAAGTTTCAACTGACGAGAAAAACGAAATTCCGCAATTACAACAGACGAAAGAAATAAATCCACAACCAAGTAATTTAGTTTTATCAACCTTTTTTATCGCAAGTAGCGAAGCTACTAACATAACGGACAATCCGCCTTTTGATTATGTAATTGTTGATGAGGCAAGTCAAGCATTACTTGCTATGTTTAGTGCAGCTAAACTTTTAGGAAAGAAAAACATTTGGATTGGCGATATAAGACAGTTACCGCCTGTTGTTGCAATCAACGATGATAAAGTAAGTAAAAAGAATTATGACTTTTTAGTAGACGGTTTAAAAGCCCTTTCAGACACTTCATCAGTTCCAATTTTTCAATTAACAGAAACTTATCGTTTGCCAAATAGAGGCTCTAATTACACAGGTTTGTTTTATAATAACAGTCTAAAATCAAAAGCAAATACGGATATACGACTTTCATTTCCTGAAATGCCAAATGATATAAATATTTTTTTCAATCCGCAAGGAGGTTCAACGCTCATAAAAACCGATTTGGAAGTTGGAAATAAAAAACCAACAAACGCCTTAGAAATCGCCAAATTGTTAGTTGCTCATTTATTAATCGTCAATGAAAAATTACATATTTCTGTTTTAAGCAATTACATTGACACAGTAAAAGCGTTGCAAAAAAATATTTACGGTTCTATTGACAACCCTAAAAACTTATTGATTGAAACCGTTGCAAGAATACAAGGTCTAACAACTGATGTAACAATTTTTGTTATTCCAAATTCGGGCTACAATCATTCATTAGAAAAACGTTTGTTTAATGTTGCGACAAGTCGTGCAAAACGACATACAATTATTATTGCTGACACAAACATTATCAGTTCTTATCCTCATTTAGACGAAGATGTTAAAACATATCTTCAAAAACTAAATGACGAATATTCGTTTTACTACTCAACAGAAAAGAAGCTAATTGAAAGCAAAACAGCAGAACCTAAGGAAACACAAGTTGAAGAACAGCCACAAAATCAAACAGGCTTAAAGGTTGTTGGCAAAATAGACCTTTCACAATTTGAAAAAACGAAAAAAGAAATCAATAAGGATAAAGAAAATATTTACATCATTGACACAAATGTATTTGTTGATTGCCCCGACATCATTTCAAAAATTGACAAGAAGTATCAAGTAGTTTTATCAGCAAAAGTTATTGACGAGTTGGACTACTTAAAAATTTCATTGACAGATGAACAAAAGAAAAATGTTCAAAAGGCACTAAGACTAATAAACGAAAGCATAGACAAACGCAATATCAAAATGGACACAGCCGACCTTTCTTTGCTACCAAACGACTTTAACAAAAAATCGCCTGACAATTTTATTTTGACGGTTGCACTAAAATACAAATCCGAAAACCCAATTATGCTAACATCTGACAACGGTTTACAAGTTAAATCAAAAGGTTTAGGTATAACGACAATAACATTAAAAGACTTTTTAAAACAGACAAAATATTAACCAACGCTCTTGGTGGCACATTTGCATTTTTGCCGACACACAAAGCCAAACAAAAAATGCAAAAGAGCCACCAGCCAACGCACCACGACAGACCAAATGAACGAACAAACAACATACAAACAAGAAGGGCGAACCGATAACAGGCGTTTGGCTCAATGGCGGGTAACGTGGTTAATTGAACATTCTACCTCGCATCAACTTTTGTGGTGTATTGACAGTTTTGTGCTCCGAAATCCGCCACTGCGCCAAGCGCCAAAACGTTATAATTCATTGTTGTAACTGATTAAAAGAAGAATGACGCATCTATGAGCTATTGGAGAAATACCACATTGAAAGTTTAGGTTCTTTGTAGAAAAGATAGCGGAGGCAGAGTTCGCGAAAATGGTTTACATTTGCG
>Ga0172371_10014367_pt1 | contig 10209 bp, 7 predicted proteins | sample Lak12m_FD_114543 | JGI IMG/M metagenome (GOLD analysis project Ga0172371, IMG submission 114543) | Freshwater microbial communities from Kabuno Bay, South-Kivu, Congo - kab_022012_12m | ecosystem: Environmental > Aquatic > Freshwater > Lake | place: Democratic Republic of the Congo: South-Kivu... | reverse complement strand
CAGGCCTGCCCATGTTTCAGCCGCATTGAAGCGTCAGCCCGGAACAGACCGATACCCTCGGATGAATTCATCGATAGGTGCCGGCGAAACCCCGCTTTTCACAAAGGGTCGTCGAGAAGGCCAAGGCATGCTTCTTACCAGGGCCATACTGGAAGACGATCCCTATCCTGTGCGTGCCATGCTCGTCGCCGGGGGTAACCCCATGGTCACATTTCCGTCTGTCCGCAGCCAGCAAGAGGCACTGAAGAAGCTGGATTTTCTTGCAGTCTTCGATCTATTCATGACACCCACGGCACGCCTGGCCGACCTGGTTTTTCCAGCCGCGGATCAGTTGGACAATCTGGAGCTCCATGATTACGGTCGGATCGGACGACCGTACCTGGGCCTCATGCGCCCTGTGAGTTTGGACCCGACAGGGTGGCCCACATGGAAATTGGTATTTGAACTTGCCCGGGTACTGGGTCTGAGTCACCTCTTTCCGTGGAAAGACAATCGAGATGCCATAGCTTACAGACTATCGGGCACAGGCGTGAATTTTAGTGACTTGGAGCAGAGTCCCGGCTCGACAACGTCGTACGAATGCAAAATGCCGATGGGGGATCGATGGCATACTGACGATGGTAAACTTCATTATCGATCCAAGCTATTGCACGAAGCCGGCAACGAGGCAATTCCAGTGCCCGATGCGCTCACATTACCGTACGAAACTGATGCAAGCTTCCCGTTCTGGCTCAGCACAGGGGATCGGGTCTCGGCATTCCAGCACGGGCAGTTTCGGGACATCCCCATCTACAAGAGCATCTTTCCAGAAGCCATTCTGGACATACATCCCGATGCGGCAAGCCGACTCGGAATCCGCCAGGGAGATGCAGTGGTACTTTCAACTAAATACGGCGAGGTGGAAGTACGGGCCAACCTGTCGGAAGAGATGCGTCCAGATTGTCTTAGAATGACTCACGGCTGGGAGGGCACCAATGCAAATCAACTGACCGGCCTGGAACATCTGGACAAAGTGTCCGGGTTCCCATGGTTGAAGGCTCTTCCCTCAAAGGTAGAGCTGAGAGGGTTGTAGCCGGGGCTTATGGTGATAGCCAGGAATAATATCCGGCACTGGATTTTATACTGCTGTGCATCGAACAAGGACGTCACCCTCAACAGTCGGCCAAGTGTCTCCTCCGCTTCGGACGGCAGGCCTGACCGCATTCCGGAGACAACTTCGCCGGCTGACGAACCTGCCGTTCCAGTCATCAAGTTCCTATCGCGCAGGAGTATGGCGGACTCTTTCTGTTACTTCAGTCCACTCGAAGGGATTCGACCAGGAACAGAAGAAGCTTTTGTCCGGTAGCAGTTCGAGGGGTACGCCAAAACAGTGTTTGAGGATAATCCTGAATGAGTTGACCGGGCTGATTTCGGGATAGAGAAATTTGCGCACTCGTCCCGGAACATAGTAGGCGTTAAGAATCCCCATGGTTTCATTGACATCACTCCACATGGCATGACAGTCGTCCCAATCTATGCCAGAGCGGGGGCCGTGATCGGACTGTAAGATGATGATGGCAGATCCGTTTGAAGTGGCAATAATCTTTTCAATTGCCGCCTTAATCCGGGTATTGACGAACTGAATTTGCCTCCTGTACTCGAAACGGTATTTTGCCTGAAGAGATTCATCCATCTTGTGCCAGTGGCTTCCATCCGCCAAAGAGAAAGGTCGCTTGGGATCAACCGCTCGTCCGTCTTCATCAAATACGAAAGGAGGATGAGGTGTGATGAGGTGGCAAAAAACAAAGAAAGGTCCCTCTCCCTTGGCGGCTTCAGTAAGATTGTCAAAGGTAAGAGAGAGCCGTCTCCTGTGAAAGTCATTTCCCAGGCCGTACGTATTGAAAAGACGATAGTGAACGGCGTACAAGGGCGTCATTGCGAGCAGGTCGGCAGCAAGTTCCGAAACCTGCGGAAAAGGCGCCACATAGGAATCAGCCGTCCTAAGCTCGGTAGCTGAATAGCCCGTGCCGAAGGCGACGGTCTTGTAACCAAACGCCTTCAAGACGGAAGTAATTCGGTTCGTGCGAATAATTTCCCTTACCAATTTCAGTTTCCGCGTATCATATTCACGGCTTTGGAACTGGCTATCCAAATAACCGTAATTCAACGAACATGCCAGAGACTGGGGGGTCAGGCAGTAATTCGCATTGCTTTTCACGGCAACATAAAAACCTTTTTGGCTTAGCCACGCAAGGAACGATCCGTTGTCGAATTGATATGTGTCCTTCAGCACGTCCGTTCGCCCGTATGCATCAAGAATTATGTAGTAAATATTTGGCAAACTGCCCCGGTTTTTGACTGCCGCCGTAGAAACCTGCCCTGGATAGGCTTCCGAATTTCTTGGAATTGCTTCTAGATAATGCAACGAGGTACTGGCAGCCCCAGTCGAATTGTGGACGAGGCTCAGCAGTGGAAACAATACGAGAAGACAGCCCATTATGTTGAGCGCACCCGTCAATCTGTCCCAGGGCCTACGTGTCATTGCGATAGCCACAGTCCCGAGAATTAGCACGAGGCTCCAGATGGGCAGAAAGAAATAATTGGACATAGCCGAGAGTCGATGAGAAACCCAGTAGGAAAAGAACATGCACATGAAAAACGATACCCATATCCCAGCTTTTCTCATGTCCCAAGCAAAGAACCGATTGAGAATCAACAGCATGGAAAGCGCTGTCCCTACTGCCCCACACGCCGGCCATAGAATTTCACTCAAATAACGGTAAGTGATGTCAGAAGACCAAACAAACAGGATTGGATAGATCGCAAATAAAAAGGGGTGCGCCGGCGGCAATTTTGTCATGTTCTGCACTCCTTGACCCCGGGCAGGAAAACGGTGCTTCCGTAATCATCAGGCGAGGGTGACTCTACAACGTAGGAAAAGCGCCTCACAAGCTCCTGCATTCTATAGTGAACGGCGAGAAGATTCGCTCTTACCCTGCGGGCACCGCATGCGGCGCCTCTACAGGGAACTACTTGATAACGCAGATCTCGATGTGGTTCACTATATCCTCGGCCTGGGAACTGATTCTATTGCACTCCTTCAGGCTGGTCAAGCGGCAAAGAGGTCGTTGTCGAGGCCTGCTATGCAAAGCGTTCTGCGGTCTAGTACCACCATCCGTGCCTTTGTGTGACATGGATGGTGGTACTACGGGGCCCGATCAGTGGTACCGCTCTTTCTTTGGCATTCTTGCAGGCCTAGTACTTATAGATGCTGCGATACACGGCTGCCGGCTTGGGCGAAGAGTGCTTTGTATTGGCCATAGCCCTCTTTTTCCAGGTCCTTCTCAGGAATAAAGCGGAGCGCTGCGGAATTCATGCAGTACCGCAGTCCCGTAGGTCTGGGGCCATCATTGAAGACATGGCCGAGGTGAGAGTTCGCATGCCTGCTTCTCACTTCCGTGCGCGTCGAGAAGAAGCTTCTGTCCTCTTTTTCCACAATGTTTCCCGGTACCATCGGCTTCGTGAAGCTCGGCCATCCAGTGCCGGAATCGTACTTGTCCAGCGAGCTGAAGAGCGGCTCCCCGGACACGACGTCAACATAGATGCCTTGTCTTTTGTTGTCCCAGTACTCATTGTGGAACGCTGGCTCAGTGCCCTCCTCCTGGGTGACTCGGTACTGCAATGGAGTCAGCTTGCTTCTCAGATCTTCCTTGGCCGGTTTGGTGTATTCCAGCGTACTTTGCTTCATTTCCTTATTGTCCTTGTCCCGACCCCAGACCTTACTCAAATACTGATCCCTCCCTGAATTGAAGCGATAGTATTTGTACCGGATCGGATTTTTCTTGTAGTAATCCTGGTGATAATCCTCAGCCTTGTAAAAGGCGGTCTCCTTGATGATCTCGGTTACTATGGGTTTGTCGAACCTGCCGGATTTTGACAGTTCCTCCTTTGATTTTTCCGCAAGACTTTTTTGATCTTCGTTGTGGTAGAAGATCGCAGAGCGGTATTGCGGTCCGCGATCTACGAATTGTCCACCCCGGTCCGTAGGGTCTATTTGCCTCCAGAACACGTCCAGGATCTGCGCATAGGATATGATTGACGAATCATACGTGACCTGAACTGCTTCGATGTACCCTTTCTTTCCGTAGTCTTCGTAAGTCGGGTTCTCACCGGCGCCGCCGGCGTAACCCGATACCACTTCCGTTACCCCTTTGAGCTTTTCGAAGGGCGGTTCCATGCACCAGAAACATCCTCCAGCGAATGTCGCTTTTTCGAATTTCGTCTGTGCCCTTGTTGTACCAGCCAGTAGCCCGAGGAAACAGAAACCTAAAACAGAGATGATTATCAATAGTGTCCTCATGCTAAAATCCTCACTTCTGTATACTCCGGATACACGACAATTATGTGATCAGAGTAGTCTATTCGCATTTTGTGGCTCCGAATCGCCGCTCAGAAGAATCCAAACAATTTCTTGCGATTTCTTACCGTGTTGACAAGTCTGTCTCTTGCCTCGTGGGATAATCCGAGGCTTTCCAGTTCTTGTTGCAATGATTCCGTATTTCCGTAACCGTCCAGGTAGCCGTTCAGGCGTGCCGCGGCAGTTGAATTTACGAAATCGTCGTTGGACGGATAGATGGTGTTGAATTCTTTCATTAGCTCTCTGTTCTGCCGCAACCTGTACTTCTGATGATATGCTTCGGCGACGTAGAAGTCTCGGGCAGGAAGAATCTCAGTCGCAATCTTGCTGTTCCGCGTGGCCGCCTCGCGGTCCCGGGTTTCCACGGCCAGCCTCTTTTGGTCTTCAGTGTGGTAGAAAACCACTGCCTTGTATTGAGTCGACCATGCCCTTTGCGTCGGATTGTGACTGGACCAGAAGATTTCCAGGAGTCTTCCGTACGAAATCTCGTTAGGGTCATAGTCGATCTGTATAGCCTCGGAGTGATCTCCAAGGCTGTAGTAAGTCGGGTTTTTCGTCGTACCGCCCGAATATCCCACGCGAGTCCGGATAACGCCTTTGATGCTCCCGAACCGAGAGTCTGGACCCCAGAATCACCCCAGCGCAAACGTGGCGGTTTCCGTTTTCGCAGGTGCGGACGCATCGATGGGCGGTATTGCGTCGGTCACTACTGATTTCTGCTTTGCTAGAAACATGGTTTCCTTCCTTTCGGCCGTTGCGGGAGCTTGCTGCCTGTTGTTCATGAGTGTGACGCCATAAAACAGGGAAGCTATGCATAGGCCCGCGACCGTCCAGATCTTGAAAATCGTATGCTTGTCACTAAAAGTCGTCCCAAATCTGCTCTCATGAGACATGACATCCGGTTGTGTCCTATTGACGCCCATTTGTGTCCCGCGTCCGGTGCAGCAGACCGCCGGTCAAGCTTGGCCGGACCCGGCCACGTGGCTCGCCGACGACCAAGCCTCGTATGGAAGAGGGACGATGGGACTGAAAGTCCTGCGTGGTTCCTGATGGTAGGGGAGGTTCCCCATACGGTGCAGTCGCCAGCATCCAGGGAGAACTTGATTTCCTAGGACCGCGCTTTCCCATCGGTTATCCCTCGTTCTTTGCTCGTGTATAGATTATGTGCACGGATGGTAAAGAAGGGACAAAGGATTCTTAAAGATTAGGTGAAAAGTGAAACAGACGCTGGGAAATCATTCTGCGGAATATGAATACCAGTGCGCTGTAATCCCAAATCGCGTTCCATTGGGTAAGATCCGCAGCATGCCTCCGGTTCGAAGCAAGCTGCCCGTTGGACGCGGAAGGGAGACCTAGCTGAGTGTCGACCTCAAAAGCCTTTTGAGACCGTTTCAGCGCAAGTTGGCATTTGAAGGGGGTTGCCTACCACCTGATAGCGTCCTGCCCTGGAAAGCACCTCCTGTCTGACTTCCTTCGCCCTCTGTACCCGTGCGTCTGCTCTGGCGCGAAGGCAGACCTGCATGAGAAATCGAGTGCCAATGGTCCATTGAGCAATCAAACTCCCCTGCGGATCCGATTGGCAAAGATTGTGGTTATCACGGTTATCCAGACAGCTCATTTCTCGTCTAACACGTGTCTGACGACTTCGAGGACTTGCCGCATATCATACGGCTTGTTCACGAACCCGCTTGCCCCAGAGGCGAGTGCATCCTTGGTCGGACCGCTAACCGAGTACCCGCTTGCAATGACCACCTTGACTGAGGGATCGAGGCTCAAGAGGCCGTCAAGGCACTGCTCTCCGCCCATTTCGGGCATTATGAGATCCAGGATGACCAAGGCTATCTCGTCGCTTCGTGCCTGGTACACCTCCAGAGCGTCTTTGCCGTTGGACGCCGTGATTACGCTGTACCCGGCCTTTGTGAGAATCCTCGAGCACAGGTCCCGAATTATTTCCTCGTCATCTACAAGGAGAATAATTTCTGACCCGCCTGGCGACATGGGTTCGGCAGTCCTTTCCTCCGGCGCCTCATCCGAAACCACAGACGGAAAGTAGATCTCGAACGTGGTCCCCGCGCCCGGCTCGCTGTAACACCTGATGAAGCCTCCATGCTGTTGGATAATTCCGTGCACCATAGCCAGCCCCAACCCCGTTCCTTCACCCACTGCTTTTGTTGTGAAAAAAGGCTCGAAAATGTGGTCCAGGGTCTCTTTGTCCATCCCCGCGCCGGTGTCCGTAACCATCAGGAGCACGTAGCGCCCGGGCTTGGCGCCAAGATGCGTTTTCGCATACTCTTCGTCGAGGGTGATATTGGCGGTTTCGATTGTCAGCTTGCCTCCATCAGGCATCGCGTCACGCGCATTCACCGCAAGATTCATGAGGACCTGATCCACCTGAGTGGGATCGGCATTGATGGTGGCCAGGTCCTCTGCCAGGGTCAGGTGAATTTCGATCATCTTGGGGATGGTTCTTTCGATCATTTTCCGCATTTCATTGATACGGCGGTTCAGCTTGAGCGGCTGAGGTTTGATCTCCGACTTTCTACTGAAAGTGAGTAGTCTCTGAACCAGATCAGCCCCACGCCTAGCCGCGTCATATATGTGTTTCAGGTCGGCACGGTAACGCTCAGGCAAGCCCTCATCGTCGAGAATCAACTCGGAGTATCCGAGGGCGACCTGCAAGATGTTGTTGAAATCGTGGGCAACACCGCCCGCAAGTGTGCCGACCGCCTCCAGCTTTTGTGCTTGGAGAAGTTGGGTTCTAAGAGATTCTGTCTCGGTTAAATCGATGAAGAATGCCAGCAAGCCGTGCTCTCCTTTATCCTGGATCGCAGTACCCCACACGGCCAGACGACGCATCTCTCCATCCTTCCTCAGTCCGGTTACTTCATAATAGGGGTCCAGAGGCCTACCCGCCGACCCCTGCCTATGTCTCCACAGAACCAGTTCCCTATCCTCCGCGGCAAACAGTGATTCCGCGGGAAGCCCTGATATCTCTTCGGCGCTCTGATAGCCAAAGATCTTCAAGAATGTCGGATTGACGTATTTGTAGCGTCCGTTGATCACAGTCCCGATCCCGATAGGGGACGCTTCGACCAAGAGACGCATCTGCTCTTCCGAAGTCTTCAGGGCCTCCTCCACTTGCTTCCGTGCAGTCACGTCTCGAGATACTCCGCCTAATCCCACGAGATTGCTCTGATCATCGAGCACCGGAAATTTGATTGTCTCGAGGAAAACCGTCTCCCGTGTGTCGGTAAGCATACTCTCTTCCACATAAACAGGCCTTGATCTCTTGAGAACGTCCTGATCACTCTTCCGGCACTGCTCAGCCAGATCAATCGGAAGCAGTTGTTCATCCGTCTTGCCGAGTATGTCCTGTTCTGCCATGCCGACCAGATTTGCGAGTCCCTGGTTTACGATAAGGTTTCTACCATTGGGGTCCTTGAAATAAATGATATCCGGTGAGGCATTCAAGAGGGCCTTGAGGCGTGCGGTGGTTTCGCGCTCTTCCTTTTCCGCCCGCTTTCGTTCAGTAATATCGTGGGAGTATTCTATGACCTGTGCGACGTTCCCTTTTCTGTCCAACACGGGGTAGGCATGAATTTCCACATTCCTGACCCGGCCATCCTTGTCGTAATGCACGTGCTCCACGGTTGAGGGCATTCCGGTCTTCTTCACTTGTTCGAGAGGGCAGATGTGGTCGGAGCTGTTGCATGGTTCATTGCGATTATGGGTAAGGGCGTAGCAGGTGGACTCTCTCCCCGAAAGGTCAAGATTAGAGGCTGCATTTGCCATCAAGATGGTGTAGTCATTGGCATCGATGACCTGGAAAGGATGAGTCAAGGATTCCATGACGGTGTTGAGAAAATCACGTTGCGTCCGGATTTCGTCCTGAGCTCGTTTCCGCTCAGTGATGTCTTCACAAGAGATCAAATACTCGCCCGTACCCAATTGTACCGACCTGAAACGGATTACCTTCTCAGTTCCGTCCTTACATGTAACTCTATAGGTTCTGGCTCGCCATTCTCCTGGTTTGGCCTTTTTCAAGTCGTCAATCCACGTCGATGTTGCCTCATGCCGGTAATCCGGATCAGGAAACGTCTTTATAAACCATTCTTTACCATTAGGTATCTCACTCAAATCATAACCAAAGTATTCCTTGAACTTCCGGTTGATGTATTGAAACGAACCGTCCTCGCCAACCATCATTATCCCGAAAGGTGCTTCCTCTACCAGCGTCTGGAATCTTCTCTTTTCTGAAGCGAGCTCCCGCTTTGCCTTCTTGCGCTCCTCGATCTCTCTGAGCAGTTCGTCGTTTGTAGATTGAAGTTCGGTTGTGCGTTCTCTGACATGCTGTTCAAGCTTCTGATGCGCTCTTTTCAGAAGTTCCTCCGCATGTTTTCTCTCGCTTATGTCACGGGCTGCCGCAAAAACGCCGGCAATCTCTCCGGACTCGTCACGGTACACGGATGCATTGTACAACACCGATCTTACTTGCCCGTCCTTGTGTCGGACGTCCAATTCATAGTCCTTGACACAACCATCCCTAAATACCTGTCGGTATACAGCGCGGGCTCTCTCGGGGTCCGTGAAATAGTCCGAAAAGTCCGTGCCGATGAGTCTATCACGTGAATGGCCAGTGACCTTCTCCGTTGCCGTGTTCACGTCGGTGATCTTTCCGTCGGCGCTGACGGTAACCAACGGGTCTGGACTGGTCTCAATCAGGGTGCGGTAATATGCGCCGGTCCTTCGAAGCAATTCCTCAGCATTGCTGGTAAGATAGACTATGGGAATGTCGACGAGAGACCGGATCTGCTCTGCAGCCTCTCTCCCTTCGATTTCCCCTTCCAGTTTGCGGTCTAGGACAATCAGTTCCGCCTTTGACTCTTCGGCCGTTTGAACGGCTTCTTTTCCTGTCGAGACCATTCCTGCCACTTCATAGCCGAGCTGCCTGAGAGTTCCGGCCACCTGCTCGGCGAGTGGTGTCTCGCTTTCACAGATAATGATTCTTGCCTTCGCCAAGTCCTTGGGTTCGTGTGACATGAGGCCTCCTTGGCCGCACAAGTACCTTGTGAGAAGTTGGCTCTCCCTCGCTGACGTACATCCCCATACTGACGGTACTCGGAACCGCAGGCCGAGTCAAAGATTCTTTTCGGGACGTAGCAGATAACAAAGACCGGATATTCCGAAGGGACAGGCCTCTGGCCAAAGAAGCCGAGGGTAGGAAAACGCCATGTCCGAATCACCGGATCTTTGCCACTCCTGGTTGAATGACCTGTTCAGTTGCGTGCCTGCGTGCTGCAGGCAGCTCTTCGTTCGGCTCGTTGGAGGTGCACGTATGCATCACGTCGAAGTTGATCGTGAATTTTTTGGTGACCGTCTCCCTTGACAAGCCAACGTCTGCGGATCATATTGTGAATACTAGTTCACAATAAATCCGGGTGTGACGGTGGCAGTGATGTTGCTTAGATTGACACAGGCGCTGATAATTCTCACACGCGTAACCGGTGGGAAGTTCGACGTAAGCAGGCATGTTCAGCAGGCTTGGCCTCTATCCTTGGAGCTTATTCAAGGTAAATCCTGAAGTTCGGGTTCAACAATGGAATCTACATAATCAGCATAAGACCACGGAGGTGCGAACAAATGAAGAGAGGTACGACGGATACTATTCATGGGATACTTCTAACTGGACTCTTCCTATGTGAATACCCGGTTCAAGGGCACGATGGTTGGGAATAGAAATCCCAGAAGGTCCCCGGGGCGAAGCCTCGGAGGTCCTTTAGCGGTTTCTCGGTTTTTCATGGTTGTGGTCACCT
>Ga0172371_10014366_pt1 | contig 10211 bp, 11 predicted proteins | sample Lak12m_FD_114543 | JGI IMG/M metagenome (GOLD analysis project Ga0172371, IMG submission 114543) | Freshwater microbial communities from Kabuno Bay, South-Kivu, Congo - kab_022012_12m | ecosystem: Environmental > Aquatic > Freshwater > Lake | place: Democratic Republic of the Congo: South-Kivu... | reverse complement strand
TAGCTCCGCCAATTTTTTCAAAACGCAAGATCGCCCGCATTCATTCCCCAGACCCCTTTCTGCGGGCGGGAAATCAGAGTCTCGGTTTTGCCAAATCCAAATCCCCAGAAAATAGTTTCGCAAAACCGAGTCCGTATTTGAATTCCGCCAGTTTCTCCCTTAGGAGAAACCCGTCCTCGCTCTCGCCACCACCATACCGAAAAAAGAAAACTGGAATCCCGCCAAATCAAAAGAGAATGCGTGGTGGCGAGGCGAGGGCGGTGCAGAACAGCAGAAGCGGAGAGACACTGCTTTCGCAGTGTCTCGGAGCGGAGGCTGGACTGTGGCGGAATTCATTAGCTCACTTTGTTTTGGAAATAGGTGCGAGCTTGGTAAAATAAAGACACCAAAACAGAACTAAGAGGCTCTGAACGAGCCAATGCGTGGGCGTGCCGAAGGCACGCCCACCATTTGGCTTCCAAAAAGCCGTTTAGTTCGTTTAAGGTGTCTTTATTTTACCAAATCAGAACCTGTTTTCAAAACCTATAAAAAAGGACGAATTTTTGCGAAACTATTGTCTGGAGAAAGGATTCGCAAAAATTCGGCTAAAGTTTTTCGGCAGGGATTTTGAATTTCTCCGCGCGCAGGAGGGGTCTGGGGAGGAATGCGCGCGGAAGAAAATTGCTTAAATAAAAAACATAATTATGGTAAACTATAAGTAGCCTAAAAGGCCTATATTTATGACACCAAAAGAACAAGCTAAAAAAATTGAAGAAATTTACAATGAAGCCATTAAAAAGTTAGAAGAACTTGGGACGGAACGCAAAGAGATTATTCGCAATTATATAAAAGAGCTTGAAACTCAAAAAGTTGGTGCAATTCGGGCATCACTTGGATTATAAATTAATAAAAAATTTTATGGATAATGAAAAAGATTTGTTAAAACAAGATTTAAACAAACTAGAAAAAAAAGAAGAAATTGAAAAATTTGTTGAAGATGCAGAAATTTTAGGGCATGAGGATATTGCGCAACTGGGACGAGAAAAAATTGCTAGTCTTTCTAAAAAAGCGGAATCTGTTTCTGAAACTTCAGCCAGTCAAGATGGACAAGTTGAACAACTAGGAGGTTCAAAAGATGTAATTAATGAAAGAACAAAAGAAGTTGATAGAAAGATTGAAGAAGTAAAAGAAGATTCGGTAAAAAAAATTAACGAAGTCCAAACTGAAAATAAAGATTCCATGAATAACGACAGCTCCGTACTTGAAAAAAGTAAACAAGAAAAATTTGAATCCTTAAAAACAAAATTTGAAAAGTATTATGAAAATCCAAAGCCAACAGAATATAATTTGAAGGAAATTTCCGATAATCTTGGCAAGGCTTTTTTTGCAGGAAAATTACCGGAAATTGATAATATTCTTAATTCATTACCAAAAGATGTTGTTGAAAGCCTTAAAAATGGAGAATCAACCGCTTATGATTCTAAAAATGCTTTTAGTGCTTGGCAAAAAGCGATTGGAGGTAGAATAAGCCAATTAACTAATGATCGTACAGAATATTTTGATTCAAAAACTGGAACCAAGGCCGGCACGATTCCAAAAGAGGCAAAATCTTATCTAATAACAGTAGCTAATGCCGCTAGGTTTTTTCCAAAAGAAACTTCTGAAACATATATCAAAGAGGCAGTTGATGTTTTTACGGACGAACAAAAACTTGACTTTGCTACCGGAGGTAATCAATTTATAAGTGCAGATGGACGTTTGAAAAATATGCCAGAGGAATTAAATGTTTTAAGAAATTTACTTGAAGCTGGATACAAAGATGAAGCAAAAAAGCTAATGGTGCTTAATCTAAAAAAGTACGGAGGTAGTAAAAGCTACGATTATTTTGGTAAGGCTTTTGAATTAACGCGCTTAGGTTTATTTTCAGAAGATGAAGTAAAAGACATGCTCGACCAAGCAGGACTACTCGAGGAACCAAAAGAAGAAAAAAAGAATGAAGGTTGGGGGTAAAAAATAATTTTTTAAAAATAAGTTTCTGTCTTAAAATTTTCTTGAAGTTAAAATCTAGAACCCGCGCGCATTCATTCCCCAGACCCCTCCTGCGCGCGGAGAAATTCAAAATCCCTGCCGAAAAACTTTAGCCGAATTTTTGCGAATCCTTTCCCCAGACAATAGTTTCGCAAAAATTCGTCCTTTTTTATAGGTTTTGAAAACAGGTTCTGATTTGGTAAAATAAAGACACCAAAACGGAACCAAGCGGTTCTGAACGAACTAAGGAGTGCCTCGCGCGTGCTACGCACGTCTGTGTGGTACACAGTTTCTCCAAAGGAGAAAAGCGAGGCACTCCATTGATTACTGATTTTGAAAAAATGTTCGAGCTTGGTATAGTAGAGACACCAGAAAATATATGAGTGAAAATAAAACATTAAAAATAATAATAATTATACAAATACTAATGTTGGTATTTGTAATTTTGGGTATCGCAGATTCATATAATATTTTACGATGGGATATATTATTTATTAATGGCACACTTGCATTAATTTCAATATCAACAAGAAGATATATATTAGGTATTATACTTATTGGATTTTCTATATTATTTAATCCTATTTGGACACCACACTTAACAAAAACAAATTGGATTATTGCTGATATATTTTTAATATTTTTTCTATTATATTGGTCATGGAAATATTTCCAAAACTACAATAAAGGTTTAGAATTTGAAAGATTTATACAAAATAAATTTCCCAAAGAAGATTGGACAATTGTAGAATACACCAAAGATTTGCATAAGAAATTTAATAGATTTGTTGAAGCTGACTCAAATCCTGATTTTATTTTTCGTAAAAAAATAAATGAAAAAATAATTGCGATAGAATGCAAATATCGTTCAGATTTTTGGCAAAGTAAAAAATGGGGGTTAGGTTTATCTTGGGATAACAACCAATGAAAAAGATATCTTGATTATTCAAAGAGACAAAATATTCCAGTTTATATAGCTTTAGGTGTAGAAGGAAATCCAAATTCTCCTAAAATAATTTCTTTCATCCCAATAGAAATAATACAAAAAGATTATTATAACTTTATTCCTAAAACAATTATAGAAAAATATATAGAAATACCTAATTTATAATAAAAAGTATGAAGATAATTTCAATAGAGACAAGTTGTGACGACACCAGCATCACTTTAATGGAAGCAAAAAAACTCGCAAATGGAGCTTCTTTTAAAATTTTAGCTGATGCTTGTGATTCTCAAATAAAAATTCATGAACAATATGGAGGAATCTTCCCTGCTATGGCAAAAAAAGAACATATAAAAAATCTCCCTATAATTTTCGAAAAAATATCTAAAAAAATAAAAAAGAGTGTTGATTTGATAGCAGTTACCTATGGACCAGGACTTGAACCATCACTCTGGACTGGCATAGTCTTCGCAAAAGAATTGGCACAAAAATATCAAATTCCTTTAATACCAGTAAACCATATGGAGGGACATATTATTTCACCCCTAGGGAGCGACAAAGGTACTTTTAAGGTAATTCTAAAGAAAGATATGTTCCCTATTCTGTCTTTATTAGTTTCTGGAGGACACACAGAAATAGTTTTAATGAAAGAATTTGGTAAATATGAAATTATTGGAAAAACATTGGACGACGCCCTAGGAGAAGCATATGACAAAGTAGCTAGAATGATGGATCTCAAATATCCGGGTGGGCCTAAAATATCTTTACTCGCGGAGGAAGCTCGTAAAGATAAAAGTTTAAAAAATACAAATTCTGAATCAAAAATTAAATTACCAAGACCTATGATGTATAGTAAAAATTTTGATTTTTCTTTTTCTGGTTTAAAAACTGCAGTACTTTACACCATTAGAGATATTGGTAAATTAGATGAAAAAATTAAAAAAGAAATTGCATTAGAATTTGAAAATTCTGTCGCAGAAACTATTATTTATAAATTATCTAAAGCTCAAGATAAATACAAAGCTAAAACAATACTAGTAGGTGGAGGTGTAGCTTGTAATAAAAACTTACAAAGAGAAATAAGGAAGAAATTTAAAAAAAATGTAAAAGTTTTATTCCCTAATAAAAGATTGGCTGGAGATAATTCTATTATGATAGGAATGGCTGGATTTTTGCAATTTATAAAAAACAAAGAAAAAACACCAAAAATTGACGACATTAAAGCAAATGGTAGCCTAAGCTTATAAAAAAATAAATATATGATAGAAAAAACTATTATTTTATGGTATTATTTTGAATATGATGGATGAAAAGTTATTGAAACCATATGATCCTAAAGAAACTGAAGAAAAAATATACAAGCTTTGGGAGGAGAGTAATTTTTTTAACCCTGACATATGTGTCAAAAAAGGTATAATACAAGAAGATGCTAAAACTTTCTCAATAGTGCTCCCCCCACCCAATGTGACAGGAAGTCTCCATACAGGGCACGCACTTATGCTCGTAATAGAAGACGTAATGGTTCGTTATAAAAGAATGAGTGGATTTAAAACTCTTTGGCTCCCTGGAACAGATCATGCTGCGATAGCCACTCAATCAAAAGTAGAAAAAATATTAGAAAAAGAAGGAATTAGAAAAAATGATATAGGGCGAGAAGAATTTCTAAAGAGAGTAAATAAGTATGCAGAAGATTCACACGATACTATCGTAAACCAAGCAAAAAAAATGGGAGCATCTCTTGATTGGTCTCGAGAAGCATTTACTCTTGATGAAAAAAGAAATTTTGCCGTTAAAACTGCATTTAAACAAATGTATGATGATGGTTTAATCTATCGCGGGAATAGAATGGTAAACTGGGATCCAAAAGGTCAAACAGTTATATCTGATGACGAAATAGTTTACGAAGAAAGAAAAACCAAATTTTATACTTTTAAATACGGACCTTTTTTAATAAGCACAGCTAGACCTGAGACAAAGTTTGGAGATAAATATGTAGTAATGCATCCAAATGATAAAAGGTATGACAAATGGGAACATATGCAAAAAATAGAAGTGGAATGGATAAATGGTAAAGTAGAAGCAACAATCATAAAAGATGAAATGATAGATATGGAATTCGGTACCGGTGTTATGACTATCACACCATGGCATTCACACGAGGATTTTGCACTTGCAGAAAAATATAAATTAGACAAAGAACAAATCATAGATAAATATGGAAAACTTCTACCTATCGCACAAGAGTTCGCAGGAATGAAAATAAATGAAGCTAGAGAAAAAATCGTAGAAAAATTAGATAAAAAAGGATTACTTGTGTCAGTAGACGAAAATTATATAAACAGAGTTGCAACAGCAGAAAGAACAAGAGGAATAATAGAACCACAAATAATGTTGCAGTGGTTTATAGATGTAAATAAACAAATCCCCTCTCGAGCTAATAAATCTCTTAAAGAATTAATGCTTGAACCTGTAAAAGACGGAAAAATAAAAATCCTACCAAATCACTTTGAAAAAGTTTATTATAACTGGATAGAAAATCTACGTGATTGGTGCATCTCCCGCCAAATTTGGTATGGGCACAGAATACCTGTGTGGTATAAAAAATCAATTACGAATGACGAATTAGAAATAAAAGATAAAAATCAAGAACAAATTTATGTGGGAATAGAAGCTCCAAATAGCGAAGGATGGATACAGGATGAGGATACACTAGACACTTGGTTTTCTTCTGGACTTTGGACATTTTCCACTCTTGGCTGGCCAGAAAAAACAGAAGATTTTAGAATTTACCATCCTACTTCAGTGCTTGAAACAGGACATGATATTTTGTTTTTTTGGATTGCAAGAATGATACTAATGTCTCAATATTTACTCGGAGAAATTCCATTTAAAAATGTATATTTACACGGAATGATAAGAACTGCTGATGGTAAAAAAATGTCTAAAAGTCTCGGAGAAAAAGCCATTGATCCCCTTTCAATAATAGAAAAATATGGTAATGATGCACTTCGCATGGCTATGATAGTCGGGAATACTCCAGGAAATGATTTAAAATTAAATGAAAACGATATAAGAGGATATGGAAAATTTATAAACAAAATATGGAATGCATCTAGATTTGTGATAGAAAATACATTAGATGGAAACTATACAGATATTACAAAACTTGATAAAGATGATAAGAAAAGTCACAAAGAATTGAGTGAATTAATAAAAGAAATAACAAAAGAAATGGATGAATTTAGATTTTCTATCGTAGCTGAAAAACTTTATCACTATTTTTGGCATACTTTTGCCGATATTATTATTGAAAAATCAAAAATTAAAATTCTAAAAAACCAAAATGCAGATTCAGCAAAAACACTTTTGTATACACAACTTAATACTCTACTTAAAGCACTCCATTCATTTATACCTTTTGTCACCGAAGAAATTTGGCAAAGTATTGGAAAGAAAAAATTATTAATGATAGAAAAATGGCCAAACAATTAATATATGTTAGGTGACCCGAAAATTTTAAGTTTAGCATTTTTAGGAGGAATTACCCCTTCTCTTATTTGGCTTTGGTTTTGGCTTAAAGAAGATAATCAAAAACCTGAACCAAAAGGACTTTTAACTGCAATATTTTTTATCGGAATGGTAGCAGTTATTTTTATCATACCAATTCAGAAATTTATTCAAAATAATTTAACTTCTCTAGAATGGCAAACTATTGGCTGGGCAAGCGCAGAAGAATTAATTAAATATTTAAGTGTAATAATTATTCTTTATAAAACAAATCGTATTGATGAACCAATAGATTGGCCAATTTTTCTAATTACTGCTAGTCTAGGTTTTGCAGCTCTTGAAAATACATTATTTTTAATCAAACCACTTTCTTTAAATGAAACTACAGTAAGTCTAATAACTGGCCAACTTAGATTCCTAGGGTCTACTCTTTTACATGCTATATCGACTGGTATAATAGGTATTACCTTAGGGCTTTCTTTTTATAAGAGAAAATATATAAAAAAAATATATTTTTTAATTGGTATAATACTTGCTATCACCTTGCATAGTACTTTTAATTTTTTTATAATGGAAGATAATGGAAACAATTTTTTAAGAGTGTTTAGTTTTCTTTGGGTCGTTACAATTATTATTATGTTACTTTTTGAAAAATTAAGAAGAATGAGTGTAAAATAATCTTAATATAAATTTTAATTCAAATATATCAAGGTTAATATAACTTATTAAATATATATGATACAAAATAAAAAAAGAAGTTTTTTTGATAGATTAACTGGAAGTATACATGCTTCTGAAGAAGAAAATGAAGAACTAGAAAATATAGCAATAAAAAATAATAAAAAAAATGGCAATGGTTGGATCGAAGAAGAAAATGAAGAACTAGAATTAACTGTTGATGTTTACCAAACATCAACTGATATCATTCTTCAAACTATGGTGGCTGGTGTAAAACCTGAAGATTTAGAAATTACTATTGCTCGTGATACAATAACCATCAAAGGAAAAAGGGAAGAAAATAAAAATATAGATGAAGAAAATTATTTTGTTAAAGAACTTTATTGGGGAAAATTTTCTCGAACTATACTTCTTCCTCAAGAAGTAGAACCAGAAGAAGTAGAAGCTACTGAAAAACATGGATTATTAACTATAAGAATACAAAAAGTAGATAAAGAAAAAAGAAATAATATAAAAGTTAAATCTCTTTAAACTAAATCCATATTTTGTAGATTTTTAGTTTTTTGTGCTTGGGGGCAGAATCGCACTGCCGACCCTTCCCTCTTCAGGGGAATGCTCTACTAACTGAGCTACCCAAGCAATTATTTTTTTATATTTTCTAAAACAGAATTAAAACTATTGATATTACTTTTTGCTTCACTGTATACACCTATCAATTTATTTAAGTATGGTTCTATATAATAAAAAGACCCAAAAGCAATACCAATAATAACAATTAATTTTAATACATTCCAAAAAGTTTCTCTTTTTTGAACACCCCTAATTTTATGAAGTAATTTATTATTTTCTTCAGTGAGGGTTAAAGTATTTTCCAATAATTGTTTTGATTCGGAATCCATAAATTGTATTTTATCATAATTTTTTTAAAAAGCCAATTTTAAAATTTTTATTTTTATGTTAAATTATAATAGACTAGATTCAAGTCCTCGTAGTTCAACGGATAGAATCGCGCCGTCCTAAGGCGTTGATGTAGGTTCAATTCCTACCGAGGACACCAAAACATCTTTATAAAAAGATAAAATATTATTGAGATAAACTGCAATGATTTTTCAAAGCCAAAATATCATCAACAGTCAATTTCCCATTAACACCATTATTCAAACGATACATTACAGCTTCTTTATTTTCTAAATGATCTAACCCTAAAACATGACCAAATTCATGGGTTAAAACTCTTGCTAACTTACCTTCATCATCAAATTGATATATATCAATTTCTCTTCCTTCAGAACTTTCTTTATATGTTCCCTCTTCAAACTCTCCATTAAGCTGACCTCCTATAGTATTAAATTTATTTACTTCTATATTAAGAGAAGAAACTAAACGATTTAAAACCACTACTAATGCATTAATATTATTTATTTCTATATTTAATTCATCTTGTAGTTGATTTATTTTTGTAAATTCTGAATCCAAATAATCCTTTTCTTTGTTTAAACGATCATAATCATCCTTTGAAATACCTCCAATTTCATTAAAATTAGTTACTTCTTTTGTATAAGCATCTTGACGATCTTTAAATAAAACAATTCTTGATTCAAATTCAATCTTTGATTTTGTATATTTAGCCTGCATACTATTATATTTTGATTTTAATTCATCATAAGATGCTTTACTATCACTAACTATTATACCTATATCATTTAATTTTTGAGTAGCTTCTTGACGAACATCATAAATAAGATTTATTTTTAAAACACCATTTCCATTAGATTCATAAACAAATAAATCTCTATCAATAGATTGCTCCCATGTTTTTTCAGCATTATACACAATCTTAAGAAATTCTTCTTTTGATATATTAAATTTTTCATCAAAAGAACCAATAGAATATGTAATTGGTTGGCTACAAGGGAAATATTCATCATTTAAATTTAGTAAAATTTGTGAAAAAGAATCACGAAATAAAAAAAATATACCACTAATAGCAATTACAACAATAATAATTTTAAGTATTCTTCTCATAATTAAATAAAATATACAAACATATCGTATATTTTATCATACTTGCAGATAAAGCAAAACAACGATATATTTTATATAAGCGATCGTAGTTTAGTGGCAGAACTGGTGCTTCCCAAGCATCGGGCGCGAGTTCGATTCTCGCCGGTCGCACTATATTTAAAAGCCCTATAAAAGATTATAGGGCTTTTAAATTACAAATTCTTCTTTATGTGTTTCCAGGAATTTTTGGCTTGGTTAGCTAGTTTCTTTAAATCTTCTTTGCTGAACTTACCATCTTTGTTATAGTCAGCTACAGCTTTATTTATAAAATCTTTATATTCTTTCTCCCCTACTGCTTTCATTTTTTTTAATTTAGGGGTAATACTCTGATAAAAATCAGCCATTTTGTCTTTAACTTCTTTTTTTAATTCTTTGCCAGCTTTTGAATTAGCAAAGAGTCCTGTAGCTACTCCAAGCGCAGCACCAATAACTGCTCCTTTTAAAAACTTACTACTTTTTTTTGTTGCCATATTTTTTTGGATTAAATGAATTAATAATATTTTTTACACTTTTTTTTGTTTTATTATAAGTGTGATTTATGTCATCAGTGATATTCTTTGTGTTTCTAAGTATCGCAATAAAATAGTAAATTACTATAACTATCAATATACCTACTACAATTATAGCAATAGAAGAAACTATATAGAAAACTGTTTGAGATACAAGAAGAATATCCATAATTATTTATTTTCTAATTTAATTTCTGGTTCTACTATATTTTTTTCTCCTAGAGCCATTATTATCTTAATAATAGTATCCGGATTAAGAGACATACTCTCTATGCCTTCTTTTACTAAGAACTTAGCAAAATCTGGATAGTCAGATGGGGCTTGTCCACATATTCCAATATATTTATTTTTTTCTTTACACTTATGAATAATTTCAGAAATTAATTTCTTAACAGCTTCATTATTTTCGTTTGATATATGAGTAACTATCCCAGAGTCTCTATCAAGTCCTAATGTAAGTTGAGTTAGGTCGTTTGATCCAATAGACATACCATCAAATATTT
>Ga0172371_10014365_pt1 | contig 10211 bp, 14 predicted proteins | sample Lak12m_FD_114543 | JGI IMG/M metagenome (GOLD analysis project Ga0172371, IMG submission 114543) | Freshwater microbial communities from Kabuno Bay, South-Kivu, Congo - kab_022012_12m | ecosystem: Environmental > Aquatic > Freshwater > Lake | place: Democratic Republic of the Congo: South-Kivu... | reverse complement strand
TATTTTCGGGCAAAACCTAATCTTTAAAAGCGAGACTAAAATTATGATTACTATATTTTAAATTTAAACCACCTGTACGGGTTTTGCCCAACAAATCTCGCTTACAGGTGGTTCTTTTTTTATGGAAAGGATAAAATTTATGGCTGTTACTATCAGAAAAGATGAAAATGGTAATTGTCATGCTGTTTTTGATGACATTCCAGATGAACAGATTAATAAAAGGAGAAAGTTTCTAAAACTCCATAATCCATTGATTATAATCAAACCTCGCTCAAGCTCAAAAAAGGCGTAATGAAAGAAGGTACAATGAAATGAGCACCAGACCAGAAATAGCCCCCTCAGAAGTCACCACAAGCCCTTTAATCTATATCCTAAACGAAACTATTAACCTTTCACAAAACCTACCCTCTTTTGAACTACCTGAACCAGTTGAATACTGCCGAATACCAAATTCAATAATGGTCATGTTCTTCAATGGATTTTTAACCCAACTTGAATTTTCCCTTTATATTTTATTCTTTAATTCGGAAACAGGGAAGTTCAAATGTTCTTTTCCATCCTTGGAACAATTACGAATGATGTTTCACACTGACAAAACCAGAATTTCAGAAGCAATTAAAACCTTGGAAGAATTAAATTTAATATCTGTAAAGCGTGTTGGGGAATCACATATTAAAAACGAATATAACACAAAAATACCATTAAATAATAAAAACTTTAGAATGATTAATTTAATTTTAAAAGCAGATAGAAATTATCAAAATTATAAAGAAAATAAAAATTTAGGGGTATCTTATAAACGTCCAAAAATTAAAAAAATTGTTAAGGTAAAACAAGAACTTGACTTAAAAAATATACCAAAACATGCAAATACCCCTGGGGTATTTGAAAAAAAAGACACTTACAAATCAACATCACCTAAAAACTATATAGAAAATCAGGAGGTTAGCATGGGCCTAATTCTAAAAAGTGACCTAAATTCAAAATACCCCTATATAATAGATCAATATAAGATTTCTTCTTCTTCTTCGAAGAAGAAAGAAAAAGCAGCAAGTGTCGCTTTGCAACCCTTGCTGCCTTCTTGTCCCCCCTTCGGGGGAAGGGCAGGGGAAGAGGATATGAAATCTAATACCCTTGTAAATGACCAAAACCAAGGTCAAAATCAGGAATCTAATCCCCTTGCTACAAAATTGAGGTTGAAAACCTCTTCTATACCCCCTGAATTAAACGCTGACGCTTCGCAGGAGACGTTAAATTCAAAAAAAGGTACTCAGACTACCCCTGAACAGGAAAAAGGTCTTAAATCGAAAAATAGAAGCTCTGTAATTTATGATAATTGCCCAAAAGAGTTACTTCCATTTTTGATGTACTGGGTAAATAACATTAAACCAATAAATCCCAAGACTAAGCTTTACAAACTATCTGTTTTATTTCTGCGGCAATTGGTTAAAGGAACTCTGTACAATACCTGTAAAGACCGTGACCCCTATCAAAATTCTTTTTTTACCCCCTACCACAATCGACCCATAACTCTGGATGATTTTAAAAAGGCTGTAGACAATTTTAAAATCCAGTGTACCGATGAAGCTGTTTTGCCAAGGGACAAGACCAAAATTAAGAAATTAAATCTTGATATGTTCCTTTTGTCTACAATTCCGGGGGTAAAGGCTGGTTCCCATTTTATTAAATCTCATTCTTGGGTAAATCCCAATGACCATGAATGTTTGAATCCGATTCTTCAAAATGAATTGGCGGGGGTGTATGTCAATACGATCAAGCAGGAACCCCAATATCCCCTGAACATCGAAGAATTTGCATTATTTGGGGATGCAGCCGATAAATTGATGAAGTTTGTTTATTCCCTGCCGAACAAGATAATTCAGGATTTGTATCCAAGGCAATATGCTTATATGTTGTATTATGCTTTGCTTCACGATGGAATGACTGATAAGACAATCGGGGTGAAAACATTTTTGAGTGATGCTACATATTTTCGCCGGTTGAAAGTGTATTTGGAAAGTCCCGAAGGTGTAAAATACACCTATCAAACACGAAGTATGGAAGAAATTGCGACAGAGATTCGTGAAAGCAGGGAACAAACTTTGGAAGAAAAAATCGAAGAATGGGAAAAAGGTGATATAATAAATTTAACTGAAGAGGGTTACGAAATTTATGGTGCTGATATTTATGACCCTGTGCGTGAAATAAATGTTGGTTATGTTTGTGAAGATGGTAGCTATTATTATTTTCCTTCAAGTGATGAAGTAGAATTAGCGGGGATGTGAAACGACAATGAAAAATAAATATTCTGATGACTATACAATTAGTCGTGATTGCGGAATGGTAAAATGTAGAAATATTCCCCAAGATATTTACAAAAGAATTTTTGGTAGCTGTTGTACGTTTTGTGATAAACTAAGATTGAATTCAATAAAACAAAAAGAAGGATTATGGCGATGAAAAAAGAAAACAAATATAAACTTGGAGAGAAACATCCTACGTTTAATCTTTTTAGAATTGTTGCACTTAAAAATTTTGGGAATGTAAAAAAAGGAGAAATTGGGGGATGGATAGAAAAAGAAAATAATTTATCACAAATAGGTGAAGCATGGGTATACAATGAAGCACAGGTATACGGTAAAGCACAGGTATATGGTAAAGCACAGGTATACGGTAAAGCACAGGTATACGGTAAAGCACGAGTATACGGTGAAGCACGAGCATGTGGTGAAGCACGAGCATGTGGTGAAGCGCGGGTATATGATAAAGCGCAGGTATGTGGTAAAGCACAGGTATACGGTAAAGCACGAGTATACGGTGAAGTGCGGGTATACGGTGAAGCACAGGTATGTGGTGAAGCACAGGTATGTGGTGAAGCACGAGCATGTGGTGAAGTGCGGGTATACGGTAAAGCACAGGTATACGGTAAAGCACAGGTATACGGTAAAGCACGAGTATACGGTAAAGCACAGGTATACGGTAAAGCACAGGTATACAGTGAAGCGCAGGTATGTGGTAAAGTTCGTGTTAAAAAATCTTCTGATTTAATTTGTATTGGGCCACTTGGTTCAAGAAATTCATATTTGTCAGCTACATTTAATCAAGTACAAACAGGATGTTTTATTGGGAATTACCAAGATTTTGAAAAAAAAGTTAAAGAAACTCATGGCAATAATAGTTACGCCAAACAGTATTTTTCTGTTCTTAATTTTTTAAAAATTTATTTTAAAACAGGTAAAAAATGAAATCATTTTTTAAATACAAATATTGAATTACAATACCGGAAAAGTGATGATGAAATTTCATTAAGTACTTTACGTGGTTGTTTAATTATTGAACCAAAAGCAAGTAACACCATTAGAATAAATTCTGATTATAAAATAAGGAGTAAATAATGAAACAATCAGAAGTGTTTGACTTTAAATGGTGCGATAGGAAAAAGTTTCGTGCTGCTTCTGAAGGTTTAATCATGGATAGAAATTCAGAAGGTGAAGTATTTGTGTGTGAGGATGCTTTACCTTTTGTAGACCTTGCTGAAGAAGGAGAAATAATAGTCTTGACAGTCGGCGGAAAACCGATTAGTTATATTGAAAATTTTCAAGAAAAAGAAATTGAGATTGACTAACCCAAACCGAAAGAGAGGTAAAACATGGCGGCAACAAAGAAAGCACTCGCAGCAAAAGCAGCACGACAGTACAACCCTCAAGTAGTAATTGCTTCACAGGAAAAGCAGATTGCAGAAATGGCAACTGTTATTCAGACTATGACAGCAAAGTTGAATGAGAGATCAAGTCAATTAAAAACATATCGTAATGTAATTGACAAACTTGCCAATTGGCTTAAACATTTCAAAAATAGAAAAACAGAACCAATTATCATTCTAAAACCCGAACCTGAAGATTTTGGAACAATTGTCGGGGCTATCAGTACGGCAGCAGCAAACAATTGTTTCATCATTGTTGATACTACTCAGGAACTTATTGCGAAAAAGCAAATAGCTCTTATCATGAAGGAAAAAACACTTCCACTTCCCATATCTTTTAAGTAATTCTTTTATGTGGTTGGCTAGATAAATGTCTGGGCGGGGGATCATCCCCCGTTATCTAGCCAACTATTTTTAATTCTGGAATAAAAGGGGAAGTGGATGGCTTTGAATCTGAAGATGAGTCCCGTTGATGGGATTGTGGAGAAAAATATAGTCACGTCAATGATAGTGTCTGATCGTGCTTTAGGGGAAATATCTCAGATATTTAAACCTGAGTATTTTCAGAATTCATTTGCAAGGCATATCGCCGAATGGTGTCTTTCTTACTATGCTGTTTATAAAAAAGCCCCTCTCGCAACAATCAAAGATATTTATGAAAATGAAAAAGGCTATCTCAAGGAAGATGATGCTAAAGTTATAGCTGATCTTCTCACTGATATTTCTTCTAAGTATTCTTCACAGACAAGTTTCAATGCAGCTTATTCGATAGATCAAGCTTTTAACTATTTCGACTTCCAAGAATTAAGGCAGACTATCAGGGATGCTCAAGCATTACTTGAACGTGGGGATAAGGACAAAGCAAAAGAAGTCCTTCTAGCTCATAGTAAAATTGTCAGAACTACTTCTAAAATTGTAAATCCCTTTTGTGAAACAGAAATAGAATCCTATTTTTCCCAAAGAGAAGATACATCTGAGTTTTTTAAAATGACCGGCTATCTTGGTGAATACATGGGGAATATGAAACCGGGATGGCTTATCGGTATCACAGCACCTTTTAAACGTGGCAAAACCAATTTCTTAGTTGAGATAGCTGCAAATGCAATTATGCAAGAAAAGCATGTCTACTTTACATCATTGGAAATGTCTGTTCAGGAAATCAAAGATAGAATCTATCGAAGGATGCTCAATGCCGTTGAACCTAATGATAAAATAATAACCAAACTCCATGATGATTATGCTGAATTTAATATTCCTGTACTTGACTGTTTCAGGAATCAAAACAATACCTGTCAAAAGCCAATCAGACAAAACAAATGTGGAATACGTTTATCTGATGGGTCACTCCCAGAATGGGCAATGGATTTAAAATATCGGCCCTGTACCGCATGTTTAAAGATGAAAACAAAGGACTATGTTGCTGCTCATTGGTGGAAACAGATAACAGCACCAACATTAGATTCAGGAATTACCAAAGACAAACTGAGAAAAATAAGTGAGTATTACAAACACTTTTGCAGAATAAAAGCATATCCACAAGGAACAGCAGGATTGAATGAATTTAAAAGTGATCTTGATATGCTTGCTTCTGATGGGTTTTATACTGAGGTTATGTGTACGGATTATGCAGAAATTCAAGCAGCATCAAATAGAAAATTAACCGGAATTGAAAAGGAGGATAAGGTTTGGGAAGAAAACGCACGAATTTCAGCGGAATACTCGATGGTTCACTTTGTACCTACTCAAGGGAATAAAGATTCCTTGGAAGCCGAGCATGTTTCTCAGAAGCACACCAGCCGTTGGGTTGGAAAACTCGGCCATGTAACAGGTATGTATTGCTTAAATCAAATGGATGCTGAGAAGAAAGAACATATTATGAGAATAGCTTGTATGTTACATAGGCATAAACCATTTGAAGTTTCACAAGAGGCTTATCTCATACAAAACATTGCCGCAGGGCAGTTTAACTTAAATTCTGCCCCAATTTCATTTAAAACTTCTGGTAAAAAAATGGTACAGGATACGGGTGAATAAAAATGCTAACCCTAAAACAAATTTTAACTCTTCAAAAGAGATATTTAAAATATCATTTTCGTTGGCAAGTTTCTGGATTTGTGATGATGGTTCCAATGTATCTGGTTCAAAAATTATTTCCCACATTGGAATTGGGTATCAACATTCAAATAGCTCAATTTATCGGGGCTATTATTTTTTGGTACATTGACAAACATCTTATTTTTGAACCTTCAAAATAAAGTAAAGATATTTTTTAATTTTGTGGTACAATAAAAATAAAAACACCAACAAAGGACAAAAATATGAAATGTGAATACTGTGACCAAAGAACAATGGCAAAAACTATTTGTACAGATTGTGAAATAATAGTAAACAATTTAGAAAAATTTTTAAAAAATAATGAAAAAAGTCAATTATTTGTATTGCAAAAATATCTCGAAGCCACAAAACCGGGACTTGTTTTAAAGAATCCTCAAAAGAATCAATGGTGGGGCATTTACCGTAAATCTGATGGTAAACTTCTTCATTTGGAATTTTTTGAAGATAAACCTAAATGTATTGGCAATAGTAATTTTGATGATGATGGTTTTGATGATGAAGAAGGTTTTAATTTAGACAGATTTCAAGTTTCAATTGAGGAAATAAATGATAAAACTTGTGAAATCAAGAGAGTTATTATCCAAAGAGATGAAGTCTAATAAAGAAAGGAAAACAAAATGGCAGCAATAGGAAAAGCAAAAAAAAGGAAGTATATCAGAAGGATGGGTGTCGAATCAAAAGAACGCAAAGTTCTTAAACCTCTAAAAAAAATGAAACCCTCACAGGAAGAAAAACCAAAACGAAAGTATACCAAAAGAAAAGCACCAATTGCAAATTTTCCCGATAAACCTAAACGGAAGTATGTAAAAAAGAATAAAACAAATATCCCCAAAGATGTTTTAATTAAACACATCAAGAAAACCAAGTTCTATAAAGAATACATGAAACTCATGTCTGCAAACGGTAAGGCAATGAAATTTATGGTTGCTTTGAATGACCTGAATTTGGCATTTATTTCTGAATTTAAAGGGGGTGAATAAGTTGAGGAACAAAAAAGCAAAGGCATTGAGGAAGGAAGTAAATAAAAAAGTAACAAAAAAAGAAGTGCCTACAACTTCCTATGATACATTATTTCATTCAAAAGTAAAAAGATATAAAGATAAATTAGGAAAGGATAAGAGTAAAGAAGTGGTAATGTCTCAAATAGTTTCAAACGGGCAAAGAAAAGAATACCAAAATCTCAAGAAAGGGAAAAAATGAAAACAATTAACGAAATAAATACCAATGAATTGATAGCTGCTATTGAGGAAATCAACAGCAAGGATGTGTTTGAAGTTCCAATCACAATCAAAAATCAACCTGTAGCTTTAATGTTGAAGGATTTCAAGGAAGCAATTGAAATTCTTAACGAGTCAGGGATTCTCAACGGTCTTTCTGACGAAACGGTTGAATTTTACAACCGGAACGACATGCATCAAGGCCCATATCCGTGGGAAGCAAAGTCCAAGAAGCTTCTTCGTCAGGAGGAGCCCCCCGCAAATGTTCCTGAAACTCCTGCACCTGTTGTAGAAACTCCTGCACCTGTTGTAGAAACTCCTGCACCTGTTGTAGAACCTGCTACACCTGTTATACCTGAAGTTACCCCCGCAGAACCTAAAAGGCGTGGCAGACCGGTAGGATGGAAGAAACCTGTTGAACAGGAATTGCCTATTCCTAAACAGGATGCCACTCCTACTAAAACACCTGTTGCTCCTGTACCCGAAACCTCAGCACCAGCAACAAAGCTGATTAAGAAGTCAGCACCAGTAAAGGAAGATGCCCCTGAACTTCCTAAAGAAAAAGGTGGAATTTATAAAAAGGATATTTATCCTATTCTGATGTCTCTTCGTGCGGGACTTTCTGCAAAAAGTACATTTGAAGAAATGGCCTCATTCATGTTTACCGGAAAAGATGTTGTTACGTTCAACGACAACATTCTCGTGGTTTGTCCCTTTGTCACTGAATTTATTGCTACAATCAAGGCAAGTGACCTTTTGGATGTTCTAAAGCCTCTTGCTTCAGATGAATTTCTGAAATTCGCCATGAAGGAAGATAGCAATTCTTTGGAACTTCAGACTCAGGATGCCAATTTTAATTTTCAGGTTGTGGCAAATGATTCAGGAAAGCTCCTTGGTAATTCAGGGATAAAGGATGTTGTCAATGGTATCCGATCAGAACTTGCACAGGGTACATGGAACAATGTTCCTGAGAACTTCAAAGATGCTTCCAAGCTTTGCTCTTTTTCCGCAGCAAAGAAAGAAACTCTTGGCATACTTACCTGCATTGCAATTCATGACAAAGCAGCATATTCTTGTGATAGTCAAAGAATAAGTCAGTATATTCTGTCTGATGCCATGTCCAATTTCCTTATTTCAGCTTCAGTAATTTCAACTCTGTTGAATTACAGTATTGAAAAATACTGTGTTACTGAATCATGGATTGGATTTCAGACCAAGGATGGTTTGACATTGGGAATCCGAAAGAAGAATGGGGATTACCCGATTGACCTTATTGGTAAAATCCTTGACCAGGGTTCTGATTTTTCAGTTGATGCTCCTATCGACATGCTGAAAAAGGCAATTGAGGAAGTTCGGGTTTTCACTTCTTCCGATGAATCTGAGGAACTTATCACTGTCACTATAAAGGGTGATATGATGTACCTCAATTCAAAATCTTCTCGTGGCAAAGCCGAAGCTTCGGTTGAAATTTCAAGTGATAGTGAAAGTGGTGAGGAATATTCTTTCCAGATTAATCCGAATTTCTGGTTGGATATTTTGTCAAAAGCCCCTACCATGAAGCTTGACATGAAGAACCTGAAAGCCCGTTTTGAAGCGGGTAAGTTCTGTCATGTTGTAGCTCTTGGTATAGGGAAGTAAAATAATTAAATCAGAGTAGAGGAAAACATTAATTTAATGGATTGATGGCATAATAGTTTATTTTGGAAGATGAACTTTATCCCCTCTACTCTGATTTTTTAATTTAAAGGTTTTATATGTGGATAACCAGTTACTGCCGCAGTTATGATTTTGATAAAGCATTAAAAGCATTAATAGATAAAATTCAAAAACATTTGGCACAAAAGAAAGAATTTAAAAGAAAATGGTATAGTAAAGAAAACACTCGGCCAATCGTAAAACAACCAATAAAGAAAATAATTCCTGTTCGCAGGATTGCAATATTTAATTTAAGTCGTAAACAAAAACGAAAGTCTTATTTAAAACAACTTAATAGAAAGGCAGCATAAGAATGGAAAGAAAACCTGTACGTTCATCAAATATTCTGAATGTTGGTTATGATGAAACAACTCAAACTCTTCAAATCGAATATCTCACCCACAGAGTTTATAATTACTTTGGTGTTCCCAAAGAAGTATATGAAGCTATGATGAAAGCCCCTTCTGTTGGTAAATATTTTTGGGCCAATATCAGAACTCAATATGCTTATGGGGAAGTAAAAACAAATAAAGAAAGAGATTAGGAATGACACCATTACAAATGTATTTACTCATATCTTTAGATGGTCTGTGTAATATTTTAAGTATTTTAACAGTTATTTTTGGAATTTTAACTTTGATTTCTAGTATTATTTGTTTTGAAACATATTTAATATTTGAAAAGAAAAATATTAAATATATTATTATAAGTTTTTGTTTTTTTCTTTTCTTTGTTTCCGTTGCAAATTTAATTCCTTCTACCAAACAAATGTGTGCGATTTTAATAGTGCCTAAAATTGTAAACAATGAAAAAATTCAAAATATTACAAATGATTCATTAAATATTTTAGAAGAAAAAACAAAAGAATGGTTAAATAATTTAGCAAAGGAAAAAAAGTAAAATAATGAACGGATTTTTCACTCAGGAAAAATTAAATTCCTTTGTTACAAAAGTAAAAACCCCTCTACAGGAATGTAATTCTTGTGGACTTCACCTATCGTGTAAAAATCCAAAAATGAAAGTCAGTGGGAAAGGGGAAATGGGAATTCTTTTGGTAGGGGGATTTCCATCTGATGATGATAACAATTTAGGAATTCCTTTTTCTGACAGGGCAGGAATAGAATTTTCAAGCATCTTAAAAATGTATGGAGTTGATATTAATCGTGATTGTTGGAAAACCTATGCTTGCCTATGTACAAGTAAAAAAGACCCGACAGAAAACCAAATACAAGCCTGTAAACACAATTTAAAAGCCACTATCCAAACTTTAAAACCCAAGTTTATTTGGGTAATGGGTAGCATTTCTGTTAAGTCTTTCTTCGGAATTGATTTCAATTCAGACATGAATTTGTGGCGTTGGCAATGTATTCCAGATCAGAAGTATAATGCTTGGTTGCTCCCTATATTTGAACCAAAATCTCTAATCCATTACCAAAAAGACCCAAACTTTCTATCTCAATACAATAGAGATATTAAAAATG
>Ga0172371_10014364_pt1 | contig 10211 bp, 6 predicted proteins | sample Lak12m_FD_114543 | JGI IMG/M metagenome (GOLD analysis project Ga0172371, IMG submission 114543) | Freshwater microbial communities from Kabuno Bay, South-Kivu, Congo - kab_022012_12m | ecosystem: Environmental > Aquatic > Freshwater > Lake | place: Democratic Republic of the Congo: South-Kivu... | reverse complement strand
CTTTGAAATTTCGTTTCTTTTTTCGCTTGCTCGCCAGGCCTCCCATCCTTTTGCGTCGGTCCACGTGCTGATAACTAACGTTCTATCAGGATCCTCTGCCGAAACGAGCGTCTGTCCCGATACGAACCCCTGCCGAAGCGTGCCCACCGACCTGAGTTCCCTGAGCAATTGGTGAGCTTGTTCTGTGGTGCCCTTCTTGAACTTCCTTGAAGTTAACACTTTGATTGCCACCGTCTCCTCCCTTCTCTTGATTGTTATAAGAGGAATGCCGTCGGGGTCTTACGGCTTCAATGGCTCTGTCCGGATCCAGCGGTCGAGTCCCTGACCTCAATTTACCACACCAACCGAGAACGCGGGAAATGGAATCAATGGTCATTTCATCGGCCTCTAGGTTTCCTCGGTTTTTCCAGTCAGTCAAAATCCCCCAACGAACTCACAATGCCGAGGCGTGGGAGCTCGGTGAACGCTTACCAAACTTCTCTGGAGCGGGGCTTGCTCTCGGACGCGGGAGCACTACTTACATTCTTTGCAGTGGTTGACCACTTTGCCGCCTTCTTTCTCGCACTCTGCTTTTGTGTGTATTTTGTCGCAATTACCCTTTCCGTGGCAGCAATAAACCTTCGGCTCCTTTGCGGCTTTTGCATCTGTCGATGGCTGGTCCGCCATGGACCAAGAAGTAGAGAGAGCTGAAATGCACAGAAGTGCGAGCAGGATGAAAAGTCTTTTCATGATTGCCTCCTTGATGGTTTTGTTTGTTAAACGGCCGAACCACTGTTCAGCTTTGTAATACATGCAGGTTAGCCCGGACAAACCTTTGTCCGTGTCTGTCGCCAATTTGTCAGTCAATGCCGGCGTCCGGTCTCCGTTGCGGAGAAATGAGCTTTCGAGCAAGGCATAAAGCGCGGGCAGCACCAGCAAGGTCAAGAGGGTGCTGGAGATGAGTCCTCCGATCACCACAGTAGCCAGGGGCTTCTGGACCTCTGATCCCGTTCCTGTGGCGAGCGCCATAGGGACAAAGCCGAGGGACGCCACGAGCGCGGTCATCAGCACCGGACGTAGCCTCGTAAGAGCGCCCTGCACGATTGCATCATCCACGGATTTGCCTTCATCTCTAAGTTTGTTGATAAAAGTGACCATCACCAGACCGTTCAATACTGCCACTCCTGACAGCGCTATGAACCCCACGGCCGATGATATGGAAATAGGAATATCACGAATCCATAAGGCAGCGATTCCGCCGGTGAGCGCAAGCGGCACGCCGGTGAATACGAGCAAAGCATACTTCAGTGAGCCGAAGGCAATGAACAACAGAGCCAATATCAAGAAAAGCGCCAGTGGGACAACGATCTGGAGGCGTTTGGCCGCGGATATCAACTGCTCAAACTCTCCACCCCAGGTGATCCAATATCCTGCCGGGAGATTGATGGAATTCTTCGTAACACTCTGAGCCTCGTCGACAAACGACCCAAGGTCCCGGTCTCGAACGTTGGCGGTTACAACCACTCGCCGTTTGCCGTCTTCCCTGCTGATTTGGTTGGGGCCGGTCACCACAACAAGATCGGCGATAGACCCCAACGTCACAAAGGAGCGTTGCTTTCGCTCTTCGGTCGGCCCTACAGCTGAAACCAGGGATCTGCCGGTCGATTCCTGTTTGGGCAAGGGTACCGGCAGACGCTTCAGAGCCTCCAGATCGGTTCGCAGATCGTCCCTGAGTCGAACGACAATATCGAACCTGCGGTCACCTTCGAAAACTTGTCCCGCGGCTTTTCCTCCTACTGCGATTTCGACCACCTCTTGCACGTCAGACATGTTAAGCCCGTACCTTACCATTTCATTACGCTTCATCTTGACGGTGAGGATCGGCAGGCCCACGACCTGCTCAACCTTGACGTGACTCGCTCCAGGGATTCGCTTGGCGCGGGCGGCAATCTCCTCGGCTTTGTCGAGCATGACATCCATGTCATCTCCAAAAACTTTTACTGCGACGTCGCTGAGAACTCCTGCCAATAAATGGTTGAAACGCATCCGAATCGGCTGACTGAACTCGAAGTTCGTGCCCGGAAGCTTGTTCACCGCGGCCTCGATCTGCTTGACAAGATCGTCCTTGTCCAGCGACGGATCCGGCCAATTGATGCGCGGCTTGAGCATCAGCGTTTTGTCGCCGATGCTCGGCGGATGAGGTTCGGTTGCGATCTCGGATGTGCCGAGACGGCCAAAAACGGTCTCCACTTGAGGAAAGGCACCCAGGATGGTTTTCTCCACCAGGGATTGGGCCTCAATGGCCTGCGATAGACTCGTGTCAGGAACCCGCAGCGTATGAACGGCAATGTCACCTTCGTCAAGGGTGGGCACAAATTCCCGGCCCATGCGGGTGGCGGCGAGAGCGCTAACAGCCACGATGACAACCGCGGACACGACCACAAAGTAACGATAGCGAAGAGCCAGCTCCAGAGTCGGCGTGTAAACTTGCTTTGCCCAGTTTGTCACACGATTCTCTTTGTGCGACATGCCTGACGACAGAAAAAGGGTTACCGCGGCCGGGACAAAGGTGAAAGAGAGGAGGGTCGCTCCAGTCAGGGCCAAGAGCACGGTCAAGGCCATGGGAGTGAACATCTTTCCCTCGACTCCCGTCAGAGTCAAAATGGGCAGGTACACTATCATGATGATGAGTTCGCCGAAGACCATGGGCTTTCTGACTTCCTGCGAGGCCTCCCAGATAATCCCGACCCGTTCAGTGCTATTTGGAGGGCGTCCGAGCGTCTCTTGCGCCTCGGCGACTTTGCGGGCGCAGTTCTCCACGATGACCACGGCTCCATCCACGATGATCCCGAAGTCAATCGCTCCAAGGCTCATAAGATTCGCGCTCAACTTGCCCGCGACCATGCCTGTGGCAGTAAACAACATGGACAGAGGTATGACCAAAGCTGTCACAAAGGCGGCTCTGACGTTTCCCAGGAACAAAAGCAGAATGATGATTACCAGCACAGCTCCTTCAGTGAGGCTCTTTCGTACCGTGTCAATGGTCTTGTCCACCAGCGTGGTGCGGTTATAGACCGGCTTGGCCACGACCCCTTTTGGCAACGAACTATTTATCTCCTCAAGTTTCTTTGCCGCTCTTTCTGACACGATCCGGCTGTTTTCTCCAATGAGCATGAAAACCGTGCCGAGAACCGTTTCTTCTCCGTCCTTGGTGGCCGCGCCTGTCCTGAGTTGCTTGCCGAAATGGACCTTTGCGATGTCTTTTACGAACACGGGCGTTCCGTGGAAGCTCTTCACGATGATGTTTTCGATGTCTTCAACGCCCGCAACCTGTCCAGGCGCCCTGACGAGATACTGGCCGCCGGCCCTTTCCACGTAGCCCGCTCCAACATTGGCATTGTTCGCTTCCAGGGCCGTGAGCACATCTCGAAAGGTGAGTTCCAACGAAATAAGCTTGTAAGGGTCCGGTGTCACATGGAACTGCTTCTCGTATCCGCCGATCGTGTTTATCTCAGTCACGCCTGGGGTGTTCCGCAATTGTGGGCGGATGATCCACTCTTGAATCGTCCTCAAGTCGGTCAAAGTGTAAGCCGCTCCGTCAGGTTTTTTCGCCCCCGGCAACGCTTCTACTGTCCACATAAATATCTCCCCCAGGCCGGTCGAAATGGGACCCATGATCGGTTCAATTCCGGGGGGAAGTTTTCCTTTGATTTCCTGGATGCGCTCGCTCACGAGCCGTCGGGCAAAGTAAATATCGGTGTGGTCCTCGAATATGGCAGTCACGAGTGCGATCCCATACTGTGAGAGCGACCTTGTCTTTACGAGCCCAGGAAGCCCGGCGAGCCCCGTTTCAATTGGAAAGGTGATCCGCTGTTCAATTTCAAGTGGCGAGAGCCCCGGGCCCTGAGCTGTCACCTGGACTTGAACGTTGGTAATATCAGGGACTGCGTCAATGCTGATGCGTCCCAAATTGTACACACCTACTCCGGCCATGATGAGGGTCAGGGAGACCATGATCCATCGGTGCTCGATGGAAAACTGTAGGATTCGTCCTATCATTCCGTCGCTCCTAGTGCTGGTGGGACATCCCGGCTTTGCCCAGTTCGGCCTTTAGAATGAAGCCGTTACGGGACACATAGGTTTCGCCGGGAGAAAGCCCCTTGACGACCTCGGTGAACCGGCTGTCGCTGCGCCCCAGGACCAGAGGGCGAAATTCGTACTCATCCCCGTAGTTGATGAAAACCCCTGACCATTTGCGATAACTCTGTATGGCATCGGTACAGACCACCACGGGGGCGGATACTTCTTCGCTCTCCACATCGACCTTGACAAACATTCCGGGACGCCACTTCTGATCCGGATTGGGAATGACCACCCTCGCCTTGGCAGTACGGGTCTCTTCGCCTACGATAGGGCCGAGGTACGACACGACTCCAGAGGCTTCGAGTCCGGAAGAATCGTACTTAACCGTCACGGTCTGCCCTAATCGAACTGTGTCCAAGTCATTGGCATAAACGGTGATTTCAACCCAGACCGTCGACAGATCAGCGATCATGTAAATCTCGGCGTCCTCTTTTACCCACTCGCCGGGCGCGAGGTGTTTTCTAACGATCACACCGTCGAAGTCGGCCCGAAGAGTGAAGTGGGTCAAATCCTCCAAAGACCCGGATGATAGGGATTCAACCTCGCTCTCCCTCAGGCCCATGGCCTTGAGCTTGCGGGCTGCTGCGCCTAATTCGATTTTCTCTTCCAGATAGTTCTTTTGGGCCGTCAAAAATTCCTTTTCCGGTATGGTTTCCTTGTCCCAAAGCCTTTGAGCTCTTTCAAAGTTGTACCGGGCCAGCTTTTCCCGCTCTAGCGCTACGAGGTACTTGCTCTTCGCTTCACCCAGCTCGCGGCTGTCAATGACTGCGATGATCTCTCCTCGGCCAACCGCGTCACCCAGGTTTTTGAGCGCCTGGTGAACTACACCGGGCACGCGCGGCACAATGTGGGATATGCGATCCGCATTGAAGACTATCTCTCCGGGCAGTTCCTTGATTGATTTCAATTTCTCAGGGCCGGCTTTACCCGTTTGGATGCCCACTTTGTCCGCCAACTCGGGGCTCAATTCCAGCCGGTCTTCTATTTTCCAGTATTCCCACTCGAACTTCTCGCCGCCTCGCTCGGCCGTGACCTTTACTTCAAAGGAGTGCGGTTCTTCCAACTCCTCCCTGCTGAAAAGAAACTCTTTGTCCGGCACAAGATGACAGACCGTCACTCTGTCGCCGAGGCGTTTCAGTTCGATGGAGACTTTCACTTCCTTGGGATCAAGCGGCTTTTTTTCGTTGCTACAGTAGACCCGGAAGTGGGGTGGGGTCCCCTTTTCGTAGATCAGTACCTCGAGCTGAAGGTTACCTTCTTTGAGGATTTTGCCTCCATTCGGCCCATAGTGAGCGTGGCCGGCATGATCAGCGCCGTGGGAGTCATGGTCGTGGCCTTGATGGTCACCATGGCCGCTCATGGGCGGTTTCTTCGCCGACAAACTGAGCGTGAAAGCCACAAGCGTCCCGACAACGACTACTGCCAGGATTGCAATCAGTTCTTTTCTGTTCATGTTCTAATCTCCAAAGGATTCTTCGCGGGGTTGAGAGCGGTCGTCACATCTCCAACCCACTTTACCGATCAGGCCCGACTAACTGTCTCGCTCCCTCAATCTTTTTCAGAAGCTTGGCCGATACCGCTTCAAGGGTCTTGAAACGCTTTTCCTCGTTTTCCTGCCATGTGGTAATCCGTTTCCACTTCCGGTCGAGAGCAAACCGGTGATTTCCCCCGGCCAGAACCGAGTCGAACGACATTGCAATAACCAGCACCGTCAACGCAGTGACAATGGTTCTTTTCATTTCGGTGCCTCCTGCACCACGACCTCGGGTTCATACGGTGGCCTCGATTCTTCGATGAAGAAGCGAGACACAGGACTGCGAGAGATCGTCAGACAGTGCGCATGTGACGCACGCGAGACCAAACCGTTATTTCCGGATGTGCACCCATGCGTTTGGCGAGGCAGTCTCAGAGGCCGGACAGCGCCTGGCATGAAGCGGTGTCAGTCCCACCAAGGCCGACGCCTGCCAAGTTGACGCGCGGTGAAGCCCCTATCGTTTTGGGGCCCATCCGAAAAAGGGCCGTCAGAAACAGTTATCGCTCAGAAAACGGTATGTTCAAATGAGAAGGCGGACAGAACGAATTGACGTGAGGAAGGGCAATAACGCGCAGACCCGGAGTTTCTCGAAGCAACAATTACTCCCAAAATCCAACTCCGGATTGCCGAACGAAACCAGCGCCGGAAGCAACTCTTGCAAATAGTCCGTTTCCAGTGCCAGGCGACTCCGCGGGAGGAACTGGGTCTGATCGCAGTCCCTCAGGTCGGCCCCTACACAGCATTGATGATCGAGACACAGCTGCGGGACAGTCGAAGAGAGGGACAGATAGGCTTTCGCCACGGAGGCCAAGTGAGCCGGGATGTTGGCGTGCACAGCGCCCGCCGCCTCGGTCTCCGTCCGATCATGCTCGTGACAGCAATCATGGGTGTGGAATGGAGACACCCACAGCATCACAGCGTAGCACAGGAGAAGTATCCATGCGTATGTCGATTGGTTGCGAGAAGCTTTCTTCATACCTGGGACATCCGAAAACCTTCAGCTCAATCTCTTCACTTACTGTTAATGAATAGGCTGATACGGTGAAAATGTCAAGGCGTTTGAAGGAATGCTCTGTATTCATTCAGTTACGCGAGGGGAAGATCGGAAAAATCTCCCGTACCCCCCTTGTGAGAAAAGGAGGGCAGAAAGCTGTTGCCTTACCCCTGTTATAAAGGGGATAAGGAGGGATTTTTAATGGCGGCCAGAAATGTGTATGAGAATATGTTGTGCATCCCACCGCTGATAACTGAGGAAATACAGGGCTCTCAGGAAATGACTTGACTTTGGTAATAGACCGGTCTATTGTGATATCTCGATGCCATGCCGAAAAGGAAAATAACGGATGAAAGAAGATACCAGGGCGCGGCTCATAGCAGTCGGCGCAAAACTTGTCCATGAGAAGGGGTTTAATCATACCGGCGTGCAGGAGATCCTTCAGGCATCAGGAGTCCCGAAGGGGTCGTTTTACTTTTACTTCCAGAGCAAAGAGGAATTCGGCATGGCTGTAGTCGATTTTTTCTCACAGTTCATAGCCGCCAAGATGGATGCGCACCTGAATGACGGCTATTTGCCTCATGTTGAGCGGCTGAAAAGCTTTTTCGACGCAATGATGGAGTACTTTCGTCATGAAGGATGTTCCCTCGGTTGTCCGGTCGGTAATTTGGCTCAGGAGCTTGCAGATCTGAGTGACACCTTTCGGGAGAAGTTGAAGCAAGCACTGAATACGATGGAGGCCAAGTTGGTTGCCTGCCTCGAAGCGGCTATCGAGGCTAATGAGCTGGCCGCCGGCATAGATCCGTACGAGGCCGCGAGCTTTATTCTGAATAGCTGGGAAGGCGCACTGACGAGGATGAAAACCGAAAAGAGCCTGGAACCACTGGTGGTCTTTGACAAAATGATCTTCGGCCGGTTGCTACAAGCGAGGGTCCATTAGTGCGGCGACGCACCACTGCCGCTCTTTCGGGGAAGCGAAGCTATTGAGAGGGTTTCTGTATGGCCGGAATTTTGCCGGTCGTCCCTACCACTAAACGCTGGACCGGCCCAAACGCCGGCCCTACTAATAGAACGACAGTATCAGGATCGAATTACCTTTCCCTGAGGAAACCTGTCCCAAAAACCACATATTAAACTGACGCCTACTGAAGGAGGTGGAGAAATGAGTGACGTTTATCGCCGCCTGGCAAAAAAACTGGACGAGTTGCCCCACGGCTACCCTTCCACGGAAAGCGGAGTGGAAATCAAGATTCTCAAGAAGATCTTTTCACCGGAAGAAGCGGAGATGGCCCTGAAGATCAGGCCTGTACCGGAACCTGCTGAGGCCATAGCTCAGCGTCTGGGTAAGCCCCTGCCCGAAATGCAGGAGATCCTGGACACTATGGTTCGAAAGGGACAGATAGGATCAATCGCTGCCGATGGGATGCAGACCTATGCTCTTTTCCCCTTTATAGTCGGCATCTGGGAATTCCAGATGAACCGTTTGGACAAGGAGCTTGCCGAACTGTTTCATGAGTACTATCCGCATCTGGGCGAGGTGTTGGCGAAGTTTGCGCCGTCCGTAACCCGGGTTGTTCCGATACAGGCGCAAATCAAAGCTGAACAGCAGGTGCTCCCATATGAAGACGTGCGCCAGATGTTCGGGCGAGCAAAATCTTTCCAGTTGATGAACTGCATATGCCGCAAGGAACAGGCTCTTCTTGGGAAACCCTGCAAGTACAGCTCCGAGGTCTGTATGGGCTTTTCCAGACACGAAGGAGCTTTCGACAAGTATCCCCTGGGAAAGATAATCTCCAAGGAACAGGCTCTGGCGGTCCTTGACAAGGCGGAAGAGGAAGGGCTTGTGCACATGACGTACAACCTGAAGGGCGATTCCTTCTTTCTGTGCAACTGCTGCTCATGTTGTTGTCTGGCATTGAAGGCGGTCAAGGACTTCAATTTCCCGCACATGTTGGCCAAGAGCCACTATGTTGCCACCATCGACCAGGAGACATGCGCCGCGTGCGGCACCTGCGCTAACGAGCGATGCCCGATGGATGCGATTGTGGAGGATAACGGCGGGTACAAAGTTCAACCTGAGCGCTGCATCGGATGCGGCGTTTGCACCAACACTTGTCCAACCGAGTCAATGTCTCTCGTGCACCGACCGGAGTCGGAAAGGGAGCAGCCTGCTGAAAATATTTTCGATTGGTACATGAAGCGAGCCCAAAGCCGGGGCGTGCCGCTGAAGGTGGATTGACAAGCCGTGGTTTGGTTCCGGAGCTGGCTGTACGGTTCCCTTTGCATGTGAACACCTAAAGAAAGCGATCTGCGACCAATGGGCATTGAGAATGAGGTCTTTGGCCACTGACAAAAGCCATATTTTCTTGAGTAGTGGTCACTAGACCTGTGGACCGCACTGACGCTGAGAGGGGCTCTGTTCAGGAACGGGATTGCCCAGTTGAACCGCGCTGGAGGCCGGGGGTTGGCATTTTTCAGCCAGGCTGCCTAAGCGGATTTTTCCCAACAACCGATCATCATGGGTTTCGGAAGGCTTACCGGCGACCATTCCAGTTGCTCCATCAGCTGTGTCGAAACTCCGGAGGAACGAATGAAACTCGACGATCATCCGACAGTGAAATGGTACCGTGAAGAGGGGCAAGCCAGACAACCGGGCGACGTTCGGCCGAAACTTGAACATCAAAGACTTAGGATCCTGTGTTTGGAAGCCGGGGCAGACGATGCCGGGTTTGTGGATATAGACCGCCCCGCGGTAGCTGATCAGCGGGAAGACATTCTCGATGCGCTACCAGGGACCAAGACGCTGGTATGCACCGTCTACCGCCTCAATCGGGAGCAACTGCGGACTCCTGCTCATTCCATAACGAATTTGGAATTCCAACAGGCCTGGAAAGCCGCGAACGAGAAGGCCCGAACTGTTGCGGTCCACTTGCAGAAGCTGGGGTTCAGGGCGCTCAATATTCCCGTGGGGTTTCCCATGGAGATGGATCGGTGGCCGCAGAAGCCGTGGCTTACGGTGGATAAGATCAACGCTGAGGAGGCCGGCCTCGGCAGGATGGGTTGGAACCGGCTGGTGTTGCACCCCAAGTTCGGCGCCAGCGTGATTTTGGGAACGGTGCTCACCGACGCGGAACTTACTTCCTACAACACGCCGTTGGATGTCAATCCCTGCATAGAATGCAAGTTGTGTGTCTCGGTCTGTCCGGTAGGGGCTATTGGCGCAGAGGGCCAGTTCAATTTTCCCTCTTGCTACACGCATAATTACAGGGAGCGGATCGGTGGCTTTGCAGACTGGGTGGAAAGAATAGTCTCCAGTCGAAGCGTCAAAGACTATCGAAAGAAGGTGAGCGTTTCCGAGACGGCCTCCATGTGGCAGAATCTTTCCATGGGAGGCCAGACCAGATGCGACAGATGCATGGCAGTCTGTCCTGCTGGGGAAGAGGTCATAGGGGAGTATTTGGAGGATCGGAAGGGATACATTGATGAGTCGGTAACCAAAAAGCGGAAGAAGGTGGAGACCGTCTATGTAGTCCCGGGGTCTGATGCGGAGGCTTACGTCAG
>Ga0172371_10014362_pt1 | contig 10211 bp, 9 predicted proteins | sample Lak12m_FD_114543 | JGI IMG/M metagenome (GOLD analysis project Ga0172371, IMG submission 114543) | Freshwater microbial communities from Kabuno Bay, South-Kivu, Congo - kab_022012_12m | ecosystem: Environmental > Aquatic > Freshwater > Lake | place: Democratic Republic of the Congo: South-Kivu... | reverse complement strand
CTGGGTTACGGCGATGTTTTTGTTGATACCGAAGGCGGCTACATCACCGACGACCATTATTTCATCAACCAGATTGCACAGATTCCTACCATCGATATCATCCATCTCGATCCCGAATCTACCAACGGAACTTTTTACGACCACTGGCACACGGTAAACGATAACCTCACGCAAATTGACCGTGAAACCCTGAAAATAGTCGGCCAGGTTGTGCTGACGGTGGTTTTTTGGGAATAGAAACTGGACATTGGGAATTCAAAATTGGACGTTGAACATTTTTTCAACATGTAATAGAAATTTAAAACTAAAGTCAGGTTGAAAATTGTTTTAACAAAGGGTTGAATTTGAAAAAAGTACTACATTCGTAAAATCATGATTGAGACCAACACTATAAATGAAATTGTGAACAGGATTGCAACGAAATTCAATCCTGAAAAAATCATTCTTATTGGTTCGTACGCTTCCGGGAAAGCACACAGCGATAGTGATCTTGATTTGTTGGTTATTAAAGACACCAGTCTTCCCAGGCATAAAAGAAGTTTTGAAATTTACAAATCATTGATTGGGAGCATGGTTCCGATGGATATTCTTGTTTTCACATCAAGCGAGTTTGAACAGGAGAAAGAAGAAAAGTATTCCTTTCTGAATTCTGCCATGAAAACATCAAAGGTTCTTTATGAAAGAGTATAATCAACGTATTATTGATTGGTTACAAAAGGCAGATCACGACCTGGGGGTCCGCTTCACTGATTTTTATACACATTCCTGACTATTACGATACCATTGCGTTTCACTGCCAGCAAGCTACCGAAAAATATTTAAAGGCAATTCTTGATTTCAGGGAAGTCGGGTTTCAAAAAACCCATAATCTGGTTTATTTACTTGAACTTGTTTCACGCCATTACCCGGTTAACGAAGAGATGTTCGATAAGGCTATTCTTCTGAATGGTTTCAGTGTTCAGATTCGGTATCCCGATAGTAAGGTTTTCTTAACCAAAGAAGAATTAGAAACCGCTATTCAAATATCCGGTGAATTCAGAGCTCTTGCTTTTAAAATCATGGATATTGAAGAAAAACAAATTGGCAATGACCAATAAAGGAGGGTGCTGTTTTTAATAGAGTTGCTAAAAAGTTCCTTTTGGAAAAAGACTAAGGAATTGAGTTGACAACGTTTTTAATATTCTATAAAAGTGAACTTGGGTGTTTTGGCAAATGCTGCTATTTAAGAAATAAATACAAAAGTTGGGTTTTGCGGGGTGTTATAGCCCATCTTAAAAAATGAATCACGCATGAAAAGAAACTTGGATTTGATAAAGGAAATTCTTTTGCATTTTGAAGCTAAAGAAGATTGGAAATATGAGAAAGATTTTGAAATTGAAGGCTTTGACAATAAAATAGTTTCTTATCATACCCAGATTATGTATGAAGCTGGGTTGATAAATGGCGAAGCTGCAACCTCTGAAACCGGTAGGATTTATGATGTTATTCCTTTTAGATTGACATGGCAAGGCCATGAATTTCTTGACAATATCAAAGATAAAAGTCGATGGCAGAAAATTAAAGATATTGTGGTTAAGAAAGGTGGTAATTTTTCTATTGAATTAATCAAAAGTCTTGCAATAAAAATTGCAGAACAACAATTGCTTAATAATTAATTGGGATTTGAGCTTTAATATTTAATTTTATAGGAGCTGTAACTCGGTGGATTTACGGTTCCATATGGAGAAAAATCGCAAATAAACCAAAATATACTTTTAGCGAATATTTGAATGGACATGAAAAATCGGATGATTGGTTTGATTTTACTGGACATGTTTTTGTTAATAAAGTAATTGGTTTAATAGTATTAGTACTTTTTTTTTTGGATTTATGCTAAATTGTGATGATTAATAAAAAACGGGCTATAACAAATAGGACTTCAACGCAGCCACACGACGTGAAGTTACGAACTTGGCAGCATCATACGGCGGCTGCGATTTAAGTCGGTGTTATGTGCCATATTAACCGTCTGCCAAAACAGCGACAACTTCGAAGAAATTAAGAAAATGGACAAAAAAGGAAGATTTAAGACACTTTGGACAATTAGCTTGACACTAATTCCAATTTCGTTAATTAGTTATCTGTATTTATTTTTAGCGTTTTTCGCAGGAGGATTATTCACCGTGAATTTTGAGGTAATTAATAAATCGAACACGCCATTAAAATTTTCTCCTTATGGAAAGATTTCTTCAGGTGAGACAGGTTCTTTACCAATTTATTTTAATAGCACTCCTTATTTTCCGAAAATCAAGAGTTCAAGATTCTTTATTAAACCAAATGAGAGCAAAAAAATTACTTATGACACTGACGATGGTTACTTTGAGGGAATTATAGTTGAATCAGACAATCTGGTTAAAAATTTGAGACAAGAGAAATTTGAGATAAAAGACGGGAAAATAGTAATCGGTGAGATTCAGAGTCTACCTGACGCTGACAGATTGTTGACTAGACAAGTTCTCAGGTTTTGATACAAGAATGTATTTCTTTATTTTCTGGACTTTATAGGATTGACAAATTCATTTTTATTTCTAATGTTGATAAGGAACCGAAAGAAAAATAAGAAATACGGCACCTAACAAAAACCTATGTCAATTGGGGTTTCGATGCGGACAACAAAGTCTGCAATCCGCAAAAACGGCAGTACGACTCGACAGGAAAGAAGCCCGCAATCCGCCACTGCGTTTAGATTCATACGTTGATCATTATTGCAAATAATGCGGGCATTTTCCATATTAGCATTAACAATGGGACTTTAATTTTGCAAATAATCAGGCAACAGATAAGATTGTTACCAAACAACATGAAAACATCATTATAAATGACGAATCGAAGTACATCCAGATTTTTAAATCGATAATTTCCAATGCCCAACTACAAATGCTGAATGTCCAACGAGACAAAAGGCCAACAGGTATATTTAATTTAATAATCGATGAGAATTTATTTAATAACTTATGAGTTAAAAAATGATAACCGATGATTTTAAAAAACATCATCTGCCTTTTCTCATATGGCCGTTTTGAAAAATTGAATTTAGCAGGATGTTAGCAGTTGTGAAAATTATTCTCATTAACAATCCTTTGAAATTTAATATGTTGTAACTTTGACAAAAATATACATCATTATGAAAAAGGTAAACGTTTTGTACATCAGTGGTTCCTTGGGATTGGGTCACATTACCAGAGACATAGCAATAGCTGACCAATTGAGAAACCTTCTGCCGGAAGTTGAAATAGAATGGCTGGCAGCCGATCCTGCCACTACGTTATTGAAAGAAGCAGGTGAAAAACTGCTGCCGGGGGCCGAACGGTATGCCAATGAAAATCTGTCGGCTGAAAAGGCAGCAAAAGGGTCAGGCCTGAATCTATTAAACTACCTGTTAAAATCACGTGGTGAATGGAAAAAGAACATTGATTTTTTTCTGAATCTTATCAAAAACAGAAAGTACGATCTTGTAATCGGGGATGAAACATACGAGATTAATCTGGCTTTAAGGGAGAATTCAGAAATGAAAAAATTCCCTTTTGTAATGATTTTTGACTTTGTCGGGTTGGATGCCATGACCAATAATCCACTTGAACGACTTGGAGTTTATTACTGGAATCGTGTGTGGTCGCATGATTATAGGGTCAAACAAAGACCCCCATATGATCTGGCACTTTTTGTTGGCGAACCAGAGGATGTTCCGGATAATACATTTGGATTCATGCTGTCAAACAGACGAGAATTTGCAAAAGCCATGTACACCTTTGTCGGATACATCTTCCCTTTTAATGTTGCCTCATTCTCTGATAAGCAAGAAATTAGGAAGAAAACAGGGTATTCCGACAAACCCTTGCTGATTTGTTCGCTTGGGGGAACAGCCATTGGGAAAGAGCTTCTGGAATTATGTGGAAAAGCTTTTCTGATCGTAAAGGAAAGAATTCCTGACCTTCATGCGGTATTTGTTACAGGCCCAAGGTTATCAGCCAACTCAATAAATCTGCCGGAAGGGATTGAGCTAAAAGGATTTATCCCCCGGTTGTATGAACACTTTGCCGCCTGTGACCTGGCGATAGTTCAGGGAGGTGCAACATCTACACTTGAATTAACTGCATTACGAAGACCATTTATTTATTTTCCGTTGGAAGGACATTGTGAACAAGCCAATGTTTCCAGAATTTTATCGCAACGGGGGGCAGGCGTAAAGATGATACTTTCGAAAACCAGCCCAGAATTATTGGCTGATCAGATTTTAAAACTTATCGGAACCAATGTAACCTATCCTGATATTCCAATGGACGGCGCTCAAAAGGCTGCCCAATTGTTGGTGAAATTGCTTGAGAAATTTTCAAAAATAAATTAGCATCAATAGATTTTAAAAATTTCTAATAAACTTCAAACTACTGATTTTTAGACTATACTCTTCAATTAATAATGACAAGGTTATTAAAGGTTTCAACCAACCTTCAGGTTTACCTGAAAAGCCCGTTAAAATCCGGGTTGCCTTTTAATGGTTCAAACAATGGATCGTTCAGAATCCTGTTACGGTCGCCTAATCCGAAAATGGTGGATAGTTTCAGGTAGGCAACGGCATTTCCAGGGTCTTTCATCAGCATACGCCGTTTGGCTTCAAGGAAAAAATGCTCCGGATTGGTCGGTTCAACCAAGCGGTATATTTCGAGGTATTTTCCGGCGGCTTCTATGTTTTGCTCATTCACAGCCTTGTCGGAAAACATGTACGAAACCAGTCCGAGGTACGACAGCAACCGTTTGTTCATTTGCCGGTTGTTTTTTGCTACAGTGGAATCCTGCAAATGTTTGATTTCGCTTTTCCACCAGGTGGTATCTTTTTCGGTCATGGCGTTGATGAACGAATTTTGCAACCCCATTTCCTGTTGCTGGTGTTGACCACTTCTGTCAGTTGCTTTTGATAATCGGGCAGTGAACGTATTTGGCTGAGTTCATTCTCAAAATGGCTGATATTGGAAAGTCCTTTCAGGGTTTTTGTGGCCCGCTCTGCCACCAGGCTTGCCTCAAACAGTTTCCCGGATGTTTTTAATTGTGAGATTTCGTTTTTATACCAACTTTCGGCAGTGACAATGGTTGTAGCGTTTACAGGTGTTGTTTTTCGGTTCATTGCGCTCAGATCGAGCCACCAGAAGGCTTCCCGCATTGTTTCTGATGGCGGCCATGTGTGACCACCATTAAAAATTTTCATGGCGTTGTTAAAACCAGCTCTTTTTAACATTCTGTCGGTGCCAATCATTTCATTCATATTAAAATCCTCGTTGCCAATAATTCCGAAATAATCAAAGGTAGGTTCAGGCAGCTTTTGAACGGCTCCAATTCCAGCCCCGCAGGCAATCACGCATTTAATTTCAGGATATTTAAACCCAATAGCTGTTACAACCCTCGATCCACCCGAAAAACCAGCAACATAAATTCTCGATGCATCAGCAGGCAAATTCTGGAGCACATCTTTTTTCATTTTTTCAAAAATCGAAAAGGCTTCATCAATGGTTTGCCCGTTGTGCGAGCGGTTTGATCCTACCAGGATGAATCCGAATTCCTTAGCCAGCGGCTTATACATTTCAACCGGCAGCATGCCAGAAGCGTGTGGATCGAAAAAGAGGATGACCGGTAGCTTGTTGTTTTCATTTCTGATATCCGGCACAAACGAAGAAAATTCCGTTGAAACTTTTTGCTGCGTGCTTATTTTATCGAATTCCACTTTTTTGGTTTCGATTTCGGGATTAGCGGGCAGATGCTGTGTGTCAACTGATGTGACAACAGGCTTTTGTGCTTGAACAGAATCAGCAGATTGAGGCATTTTTTGTTCGGGTGAGCCACATTGAACGGCTGAAATGGCGATGCAGCAAAGCGAAATGAGTCTGACAATTTTTCTCATAAAAACCATTATAAAAGTTCGTTGGCAAGATTGGCAAGTTCGGAGCGTTCGCCCTTTTCGAGACGAACATGGGCATACAATTCATGATGTTTGATGCGGTCGATGAGGTACGAAAGACCGTTGCTTTGCGAGTCGAGGTAAGGAGTGTCGATCTGGTAAATATCGCCGGTGAAGATGATTTTTGTTCCTTCACCGGCACGGGTGATAATGGTTTTTACCTCGTGGGGAGTGAGATTTTGCGCCTCATCCACAATGAAAAACACGTTGGAAATACTTCTTCCCCGGATGTAGGCTAAGGGTTGTATCAACAATTTTTCGTTTTCAAGGGAAGCATTTATGTTTTGAAATTCTTTATCGTGCTCACCAAACTGGTTCTGGATGAATTTCAGGTTGTCGTACAAAGGCTGCATGTAGGGATCAATTTTCGATTTGGCATCGCCAGGCAAAAAACCGATGTCTTTGTTGCTCAGAGGAACGATAGGACGTGCCATGAATATTTGTTTATAATTCCTACGCTGATCCCAGGCTCCAGCCAGCGCCAGCAACGTTTTCCCGGTTCCGGCAATGCCCTGCAACGAAACCAGCCTGATGTGCGGATTTGTAACTGCATGAAGCGCAAAAACCTGCTCGGCGTTGCGGGGAGTAATTTTGGAAACAGCATGTTTATCCAGGCGTTCCACCAACTGGTTTCTGGGATTGAAATAGCCCAGTGCAGACGAGCCGTTGCTTTGCAAGATAAAAAACTGGTTGGGAAGCGGATTAAGAATGCCCAGATCTTCAGGATGGCAAAGCCCTTCCGTGTAAAGTCTGTCTATTCCCTTTTTGTTTACATTTTCATATCGCGAGATGCCTGAATAGAGCGAATCGAGGTTTTCGATTTTTCCTGTAAGGAAATCTTCAGCCGGCAAATCGAGGGCTTTGGCTTTGATGCGGAGGTTCACATCTTTGGTTACGAGTACCACTTTCCGGTCGGGAAATTCATCTTTTAGTGCCAGGGCAGCGTTTAAAATCCGGTGATCGGCTTTTCGCTCGCCAAAAACTTTCTCGGCATCGAGGCTGGTTTTTTCATTTAAAACTACCTTGAACTTCCCCTTTTTCCCATTTTCCAAAGGAATCCAGTGTTGGAGCGAATTATGGTCGGAAAGGCGATCCATGATTCTGATAAATTCGCGTGCCTCGAAATTAATAGTGTCGTTGCCTTTTTTAAACTGGTCAAGCTCCTCAAGCACCGTAATCGGAATGGCTACATCATTGTCCTCGAAACTGTTGATAGAGTTATGATTGTAAAGAATTACCGATGTATCGATTACAAAAATCTTTTTTGGGCCTTTGGGCTTTACTGGAATCTTAACCGATTCGGGCTGAATTTGAGTAGCCTTGTGAATTATTTCGGATTTTACATATTCGGCAACATCAGTCTTCACTGGCTGAGCTTTGGTCTTTGAAATCGTTTTAGGTTGATTTTCAGGTAAATTATTAGTGTTTTTGGTTTTAGTCCCTTTGGTTATTCCAATATTTTTAATTTCTGATTTATCCATATTCTGCTTCTTTTCCAGCCGTGCTTTTTTTGGCTTACTTATTTCATCCATAACTTGTTGCGGCGTTAGTTTCTTTCTCTTAACCATAAATCTGAAATTTTTGCTAAAAGTAGTAATCTTTTAAAAAAGGAAATATGAAATCCCTGAGGTAAAAGGATTTTCTGAGAGGAACATTCTTCGAATGCTAACGTTTTACAAGGAATATTCAAATTTGTCAATTTCGCCACTGGTCGGGGCGAAATTGGAAAAAAAGAATTTTTTAAATGCGCAACCGCCAGTTGCACAATTGGACATCGAAACCCAACCCAACCTGTCAAAGTCAGCGAATCATGTAGATGAAAATGAAATTCCGACACTACCCGTGGCGAAATTGATTGCTTTAACAGGATGGGCACATCATACAATCCTCATTCAAAAGGTGAAAGAGCTACCTACCCGATACTGGTACATGCAACAATGCCTGAATAACGGCTGGAGTAGGGATACCTTAATGGAAATGATAAAAAGCAATCTTCATGTGAGACAAGGAAATGCAGTTACTAACTTTGAATTTACCTTACCTCCATTACAATCATCGCTGGCAAAACAAATGTTGAAAGATCCTTACATTTTTGATTTTACAACGCTCGCCACCGAATTTACCGAAAGGGAATTAGAATTGGAACTTGTACTACACGTTGAGAAATTTTTGGTAGAATTGGGAGCTGGTTTTGCTTTCGTTGGACGGCAATACAAACTGGAAATCAGTGATAAAGAGATTTATCTTGACCTATTGTTCTATCATTTAAAGATGCGATGTTTTGTTGTGATTGATTTGAAAAGAGGAGAATTTATCCCTGAATATGCCGGAAAAATGAACTTTTATTGCTCGGCGGTGGATGACATTTTGCGGCACCCAAGTGATCAGCAAACTATTGGACTGATTTTGTGTAAAAGCAAGGATAAACTATTTGCAGAATATGCTCTGCGTGACATTCATAAACCTATCGGAATCTCAGATTATGAACTCACCCGAATCTTACCAGAAACCCTGAAAAGCAGCCTCCCAAGCGTGGAAGAAATTGAAGCGGAATTATTTCAAAAACTTGAAGCTAACAATATTCTTCAAAATGAAAACTAATCCGGGTAACGTTTCACAACAATGGTAAGATTAAATTATCCTGGTAAAGTCTTTTCCTAAAACAATACCTTTGCCGGATTATCAACACCGAAAATACATGCCGGAAAATAAAAAACTCTTTCTGCTTGACGCAATGGCTCTGATTTACAGGGCTTTTTATGCTTTGAACAAAAATCCGCGGATTAACTCCAAAGGGCTGAACACCTCGGCTATTGTGGGTTTTGCCAACACGCTTTTTGACGTGATTAAAACAAATCGTCCGAGCCATATTGGCGTGGCTTTCGATACCATAGCGCCAACATTGCGAAGCGAAGGATTTGTAGCCTACAAGGCCAACCGCGAAAAAATGCCCGAAGACCTGGCCAAATCGTTGCCCTACATCGAAAAGCTGATTGAAGGATTCCGAATTCCCATCCTTTTTTCTGATGGTCACGAGGCCGATGATGTGATCGGAACATTGGCCAAACAAGCCGAAAAGAGAGGTTTCACCACTTTTATGATGACCCCGGACAAGGATTTCGGGCAGTTGGTTTCCGAAAACATTTTTATGTACAAACCCGCCAGAATGGGCAACGAAGTCGAGATTTTGGGGGTACCCGAAATTTGCGAAAAATTCAGCATAAAAAGGCCGGAACAGGTAATCGACATTTTGGGACTATGGGGTGATGCTTCCGATAATATCCCGGGAATTCCCGGAATTGGGGAAAAATGGGCAAAAGAACTGATTTCACAGTACGACAGTGTTGAAAATGTGATTGCCCATGCTGATGAGTTAAAAGGCAAAATGGCTGAAAACGTCAGGAATTTTGCACACCTGGGGTTGGAATCCAAGCAATTGGCCACCATCATTCTTGATGTTCCGGTTGAATTTAATGAAGAGGAACTTCGCCTGAAACAGCCCGATTTCGAAGCATTGAAAGCACTTTTCGATGAACTCGAGTTTAAAACTTTTGCCAAACGGATTTTTGATTTTTATTCACCCCAACAGACCGAAATTCAGCCGGTTGTTAATGTTGAACCTGCCGTTCAGCAGGATTTGTTCAGCCAGGCCGGGGTTGAGTTTGAAACGCTGAAAACCCTGAAAACGACTTCACACAACTACATTTTAGCTGATACACCCGAAAGAAGGTCAGCAATTGTTGAAGCCATAAAAAAACAGAAATCCTTTTGTTTCGACACCGAAACTACTGGTCTGAACACCAGCGAATCGGATTTGGTGGGGATGTCGTTTGCACTGAAACCCGGTGAAGCATTTTATGTTCCGGTGCCAGACAATTATGACGATGCCTTGAAAATTGTTCAGGAATTTCAACCTGTTTTTGAAGATGAAACCATCGAAAAGACCGGTCAGAACATGAAATTTGATATTTCCGTCCTTAAAAATTATCATGTTGATGTAAAAGGCAAATTGTTCGACACCATGTTGGCGCATTATCTTATCGAGCCCGACCTGCGCCATGGAATGGATTTTTTGGCTGAGCATTTTTTAAACTACAAACCCGTCAGCTACGACGAACTCACAGAAAAAAAAGCGGGTCGTCAGCTCAATATGCGCGATGTTCAGAAAACCAAATTGGCTGAACTTGTTGATTATGCCGCCGAAGATGCCGACATCACCCTGCAG
>Ga0172371_10014361_pt1 | contig 10212 bp, 13 predicted proteins | sample Lak12m_FD_114543 | JGI IMG/M metagenome (GOLD analysis project Ga0172371, IMG submission 114543) | Freshwater microbial communities from Kabuno Bay, South-Kivu, Congo - kab_022012_12m | ecosystem: Environmental > Aquatic > Freshwater > Lake | place: Democratic Republic of the Congo: South-Kivu... | reverse complement strand
TTTATTTTTTCTTCAAGAGCTTTTAGATCAGGTTTTCTTTTTTCTGGAGAAATTAATTCCATAATAAATGGTCGCCCCTTCCCCAGCATTAAGACATCCATATCTTCTCTTCCCGCACCATGCAATATTACATCTTTTGATTTAAAAAATTCCATAAAATATTTTCCAAGCATTTGCTCTACGCTATCATTTGAAAAATGACCTGTATTCTTGCAATACCAGCACCCATTACCCATACATTTATTGCAAAAGTATTCTGTTTGAGCAATTTTTCTAGAATATTTGCAATAATTCCCTTTAACATAAGCTGAATTTAGGTGAAAAAATATTTTCTTCTGAGAAAAATCAACTAAAAAAATAGCCATTGGATAATTAAAATCAACTTCACTTTTTAGTTTTTCAGCCAATGCATGATTCATCTTATGTTGCATTGAATATTTTAAATGAAAACGCTGGGCTTCATCAATTTCTTTTGGCCAAGAAAACCCCGCTTTAAATGAAGAAAAATCTTTATCTTTTGCAAAATCAACTATTTTTTCAAAAATAGAATTATACAATTCATCCTCTTCATAAAATCCATTAAACTCAAAAGGAACCTCATAATGAAAGGTTTTGTGTTTTTCTTTTACTTTAAATGAACGGCGTCTCATAGTTATGAAGTTATAGAAAAGGAATAAAAATACAAAAAATCGTTCCTAATTAACTAAAAAAAAATAAAGGGGCAATTTTGCCCCTCAATTAAAGCAATTATGAGGGTGATTAATCCTTTATGCTTTTTTATTTACTAAATTAAGCTTGTTCTTTAGCAAGTAACCAAATCTGTTTTAATCCAACGACTAAAGCAGCAGGTGCAGCCAAAGCAACTATGTTCAACACTATTGCAGCCATTAATGTTCCTAATGGTGGAATTACTTCGTTAAGGATTACAAGTCCTCCAGCAGTTGATCCAACCATAGTCACAGCAATAGTAGCTATTAGAAAGTCAGTTACATGCTTATCCTTAATATTCAAAAGTCCAACAACTAACCCTAAAATTATTACGATTAGCATCAAAACTCCGGAAAAACCAGCAATTGCATTAGGCATTAATACTCCTACTACACCTAGGATTATTGCCAAGGCAAAACCGATTAGGAATGCATAACTTCCGATTGCTTGTGAAGCCATAAAACCCCTCCTTAGTCCAAGAGGAATTAACCCATATATAAAGATTCTTTCCAAATTATAATTCGACAAGTGACGTTTTTATTGGTTTGATCAATTAAAAAGAACAGCAAGAGTGTTTTCAAAATAATTTTATTTCATTAAAGGAAAAGCACTTTTTCCAGCAAACTTTAGAGAATATTCTTCCTCAATTTTTAATAACCGATTATATTTTGCAACTCTCTCCCCTCTACATGGTGCACCTGATTTTATTTGACCACAACCCAAACCTACAGCGAGATCAGCAATAAAATAATCATTAGTTTCTCCACTACGATGAGATACTTGAACACTCCAATTCGCATCAAAAGCAGCTTTTGCTGATTCTAGTGCTTCAGAAAGAGTCCCTACTTGATTTATTTTCAAAAGCAATGCGTTTGCTCTTTTATTCAATATTGCATCATCAACAAATCTTTTCTGAGAAACAGTTAAATCATCAGCAATTATTTGAATTTTTTTTCCCTGCTTTGCACAAAATTCTTCCCAAGCCAAGTTATCATTTTCTCCAAATGGATCTTCGATTGAAACAAGAGAATAATCTTTAATCAACTGTTCATATTCGCTTGAAAGTAAATTTGAAGAGAGTTTGTGTCCTTCAACATTATACAAAATTTTTCCTAAAGAATCTTTTGATGCAAAAGAAGAAGAGGCAACATCCATTGAAGGAAAAACTTGCCCCACATAACCTGCTGATTCTATTGCTTTAAGAATCTCATCAAGAGGTTCTTCTACTTTTGTCATTTGAGGAGCAAAACCACCCTCATCACCAACATTAATAGCACTCTTCCCATATTTTTTCAAAAGATTATGTTTTAAAATATTAAAAACTTCAGTTCCTGCAAAAAGAGCATCAGAGAAAGATTTGAAATTAATTGGAAGAATTTGGTACTCCTGAAAAGCAATTTCATTACCCGCATGTTTTCCTCCATTAATAATATTCAAAGCAGGAACGGGCAATACAGAAGGTCGTCCTGAAATTTGTGATATATATTCCCATAATTCTTTTTTATGAGCAACAGCTCCCGCACGTGCACATGCAAGAGAGAGAGGAAGAATAGCATTTGCTCCAAGCTTACTTTTTTGAGGAGAAGAATCCTCATTAATTAAAGTATCATCAATAAGTCTTTGATTCCTACAATCCATCCCTAAAATAGAAACTGAAAGAATTTCATTAATATTTCTAACAGCATTATTAACCCCCATTCCAAAAAATCTTTTTTCCCCATCTCTAATTTCTCTAGCTTCCCTTTCCCCAGTAGAAGCACCACTAGGAACTGAAGCATTAAATTTTCCAAAAACAGTCTTAACTTCACATTCAACAGTAGGATTTCCTCGACTATCAAGTATAGTTCTTGCCTTAATCGCCTTTACTGAATACATGCTACAAAAATAGGATTTTGTTGTTAAAAAGGATTACTAACACACAACAAGAAGGAAAAAAAGGATTAGTTAGAGAATATTTTCTTCCTAGCCAACTCTTCAATTTTTTCTCTTTGTTTATCATCAACTTGACCAAGAGTGGGATTAAAGAAAGGTTGAATTATCCCTTTTGTTGAAAGTAAATATTTTGATAATTGAATTCTTGAATGAATTGGAAAATATTCCCTTAAAAACGAAGCAAAATCAGCTTGTTTTCGTACTGCTGAAATATAATCTCTAGAAGAATTATTTTCAATAGAATCAATGAAAAATTTAGGATAAATATTTGATAAAAGAGGAGCAAAACCATACGCATTTGATGAACCAAACTCAAAAAATAATTCATCAGGCTCAAGATAAGTTTTGAAAGAGTTTGAATATTTACAAAGTGAAGAAAAATACTCAGGGTTTCTTGAAGCATCAATTACTCCAAGAATTCTTTCCCATCCTGCGATTTTTTCTAGCCCCACAAGAGGAATATTTCTTTTAAAAAGAAAAGGATTGTTATAAAGAAAAATACCTAAATTAGTTTGATTAAATATTTCTTCAAAAAAATCCATAAAAGATAATTCATTAGTTAGAGAAGCAAAAGGAAGATTTATGATACAATCACAAGAATTTTTTTGAGCAAACTTTACACGAGTAAGAATCTCTTCATCAGAATCAGAAAAACAACCTACAATAAAACGAATATTTGGAGGAAGTTCTTTTTTTGCATAACTAATTAATTCAAACTGTTGTTCTCGTGAAAGAAATTCACTTTCCCCAAATGAACTAAATAAGAAAAAATTTCTTACACCCCTATTTTGGAGCCAAGATACATGAGTCTTAAATGAAATAAAATCAACTGAAAGATCCTCATTTAGAGGAGTAAGCAGGGGAACAACTAAGCCTTTTGGAGAAAGAACTCCTCTTTGCTTTGTTTTCCACACATCAATCACTCCGAACGCTTCTTCAATAACCCCTTCTTCACAACATCAGAAAAATTATCCCCAATAAGAGCTTTTTTCATCACTTCAAAAACATACTTATCAAGCGAAGTCATATTCACTAAAGGAAAATTCTCAAGCAAAACCTTTACTGAATCAAAATCTAAATTAAAGTAAGCAAGACCAAAAAGTCTCTCACAAGCAACTCCCCTATCAGAAATGTTTTCTTCAAAAATTGCAAAATCTACTTTAGAAAATCTGTTAGTGTAATATCCATCAACCCAAATATCATCACTCAACAAAAGAGCGTCCTTGGGAGTAAATTTATTTTCCCCCAAAATTTTAGAGATAAATACTTGTTTTGAATAAGAATCATTGAATTCAGGATCTTCTGAAAGTTTTTGACGATGAAGAGTTTGATCCTCTTCCCCTTTTTTTAAAATATAAGCTTCATCAACACAAACAAAATTCTTCTTTGAAAACTTTTTACCTAAAAAACTTTCATCAAATCTTTTGTGAGCAATATTTTCATGAAAACCCGAAAGAACATAAAGCAAAATATTATTCTTTGTACAAAAGTTTGAAAGTTCATCAAAAAATTTTTCAGAACGTTTATGATCAGGAACATAGTCTTTGAAAGGAAGAAGAACCCCTTCAGCTTCAATAAAACAGATCTTTTTCATTATATCCCTAAAAAAATGACGAGAGGTTAGGTTTTTATATGTGATTAGCACACATACGTTTTAATGGGTTCAAGAAGATCAGGTGGATTATTTCTAATAGGAATGGGAATTGGCCTTGCTTTCCCAGCACTTCCAAACGAACTTAATATGGTAAAAAACATTCTTTGGCTCATTCTTATTCTAGCAGGAATATTTTTGATAATAAAAGAAGGGGATTAAACCAAAAATAGCCCCAAAAAATAATTTTTTCTCAAAAGTAATTTTCCAAACAATAAAGTTTCTTTTAAAAACACTTGCAAATTTAATAGATTCATGATAAAAAGATTATTTATTGGAGAAGGAGAAAATAAGAAGGAAATTATCCTAGTAGGAACAGCACACGTATCAAAAGAATCAATTACACTTGTAGAAAAAACTATTGAAGAAGAAAACCCTGATGTTATTGGAGTAGAACTAGATAGAGAGCGACTTGAACAATTATTATCAGGAAAAAAATGGCAAGAAACAAATATTATTGAAGTAATTAAAACCGGAAAAACATATTTATTTCTTTTAAATATTCTTCTTTCAAATTTGCAAAAACAAATAGGCCAACAAATGGGAATAAAACCCGGTGCAGAAATGATGGCCGCTATAAAAAAAGCTCAAGAAAAACAAAAACCAATCCAAATGCTTGATAGAGATGTAAGAGTTACCCTAAAAAGAACTTTTGATTATATGGGTTTTTTTGAGAAATTAAAACTAGGCGGATCGATTATAGGCGGATTTTTAGGAGTAGGAGAAAAAATTGATGAACAAAAAATTGAAGAACTAAAAAACCAAGACCTAATTAACCATTTAATGAAAGAACTAGGAAAACAATTCCCTTCAATGAAAAAAGGACTTGTGGATGAAAGAGATTCCTACATTTCAGAAATGATTCACCTAAGCCCCGGAAAAAAAGTTGTTGCGGTTGTTGGAGCAGGGCACTTAGAAGGAATTGAAGAACACTTAAGACAAAACAAAAGAAGCAACATTAATGCACTTAACTCAACCCCAAAAAAGAAAAATTATATAAAATACTTAACCTGGATAATACCAATTACTTTCATATTATTCATAATTTATGGATTTAGCATAAAAGGAGTTGAAACAGCATTTAATGTTCTAACTTATTGGATATTTGCAACAGGATCCTTAGCTGCTCTTGGAGCACTAATCGCAAGAGCACACCCAGTAACTATTATTGTTTCATTCCTTCTTGCACCACTAACCACCCTACACCCAGCACTTGCAGCAGGATGGTTTGCTGCGATAAGTGAAGCTAAATTTAATCCACCAAAAGTAATGGATTTTGAAGATCTCTCAAACGTATCATCAGTAAATGGATTTTATTCAAACAAAATAACACACATACTTATCGTTGCAGCACTTACAAACATAGGAGCAACAATAGGAGTAATAATCGCATTACCAGCAATAATCACGCTTTTAGGTTAAATAAAATAAAAAGTATCTTAAAAATAATTCAAGAACAAAAAACTAAGAATTGAAACAAAAAAGAGTAATTACTCAAGTCTTGTTCCTTGAACAATAGAATCATCAATGGAAGTTATTTTGTACTTTCCATCGGCGGTTTTTCCCGCAAGAATCATTCCTTGACTTTCAAAACCAGCTAATGCTCTTGGAGCTAAATTAAAAACAAAAACAGTTTTTTTGTTCAATAATTCATCCTTAGAATAATATTGTTTAAGCCCAGCAAGAATAGTTCTTTTACCTTCAGACCCAAAATCAACACTAAACCTATATAATTTATCTTTTCCTTCAATATCATCCACACTTTCAATTAAACCCACTCTTAATTCAACCTTAACCCAATCATCAAAAGAAATAACCATTCACTTCACCACATCAATAGTGAGAGTAAAAGATTAAAATAGGTTCCACCCTCAAATTTTATTGATGAACACAAAAGCTGCACTCTTGCAAACAAAGTTTTTATTCCTTGATATTGATGGAGTAATTACACCCACTCTTGAATTTATTCCTGATGTTCCTCCAAAAATATCAAAAGAATCGATAAAAGTACTAAAAGCATTCGTAGAGAAAGGATTCAAACTTGTTTTTATCACAGCAAGATGTTCAGTAGAAATAAGAACAAAAGATGGACTTGAAGAAATACTCAAAAAAAATAAACTTCTAGATAATTCTCTAATATATGCTTCAAGCGGACTTGAACACGTAACTTATGCACACGAATTTAAAACAAAAAATGGAAAACCAGTATTCAAAAATAAAAATGCAATAATAACACTAAAGCCAGTGATAAAAAGAGAATCATTTGCCCACCTAGACCAATTAATGCTTTACAAAATGTTTTTAGGGAACGATATAAGAAATGCGCTAAAATATGCAGGATTCAAACTTAGAAGTGCAAGAGAAAAAAGATTACTAACAGATACTCGTTTCTTTTTTGAGCTTGAAAAAAACAATACTAAAGAAAGAAAAAAAATGGCAATCGAAGCAAAAAAAATTGTAAAAAGATTATGTCAAGCTTTTCAAAAAACTCATAAATATGGTAGTCCATTAGATCTTGACGTAATTGATATAGGAGCAGGACTCGCAATTGAGCCAAAAGAACTAGGAAAGCACTTAGGAGTACTAAGAGCACTAAAATTAGAAAAAATAATGCCTCAAGACAAACTACACGCATATGCATTTGGAGACTCAAACAGCGACAAACTAATGAAAATCAGAAAAGACATAAAATTCATTAAAGTAAAAAATAACAAAGACTTCTTAAGAAAAGCAAAACAAATACTTACTAAACTAAAATAAAGTGTAAAAATAATAAGCCCAATAAATTAAATTACTCAAAAAATTTATCTTTCCATTTTCTTTTTTATATAAGGAAGCAATTCACCTTTTTGTTCAGCTGAACAGTTCCGGCAGTTCGGTACGGAAGACGCAAACGTCCTGTGTACCACAGGACTTGAGACTTAACGCTCCATTTTCTTTTTTATATAAGGAAGCAATTCACCTTTTTTTTCTGCCTCATTAATCAAACCTTTAGCATAAATTATTCTCTGAACTGAACCCACAGCCGAAATTAATGCGATAAAATACAAAAAGTATTCTAAATAATTATAACCCAAAGATGCTAGCAATAAACCTATTAAAAGAACAACAAGCTTATCCGCATGCTCTCCAATCGCAGGCCAATCCCTATTATCAGTAATAATAATTAACGCAACCCTTGGTTTTGCATAACTTGAAACCGCTGAAAAACCTAAAGCTAAAACACTTGCAATTGCCATTCCAGGAACGAAAACAAAACTACCAAGCATAGCAAAATCCACTAACTTATCAACCATTGTTTCAAAATAATTACCCCAATTACTTCGCTTATTTAATGCCCTTGCTGTTGTGCCATCAATTAAATCCATTGTAGGAGCTAATATGAAAAAAATTAGTGCTAAAAGCCAATTTTGTTGAGTAACAAAATAAGCCCCAACAATTGCAAGAACAAGACCAAAAACAGAAATCAAATTAGGATCAACTTTTAATTTAATAAAAGGCCAAGCCAAAAAACCCTGCAAAAAACCAATCTTTCCTCTAAGCTTTGAAATCATTAAAACCACACAAATCAAGTGCATTCGCACAAGCGAATACGCTGTTCGCCAACCTTAAAAAGGCTGCCTCAGAGTTGGATTAGGCTCCTTTCGCCGAGCCGGAGCGAAGCACTATCTTCGCAGGCTCGATAGAGCAATTCAACTATAAATGCCTCAGAGTTGGATTAGGCTCCTTTCGCCGAGCCGGAGCGAAGCACTATCTTCGCAGGCTCGATAGAGCAATTCAACTATAAATGCCTCAGAGTTGGATTAAATCCTCATCGGCCAAAGCCTCGGTAGGGATTTACTTCATCACAGGCGAAATAATTATGCTAATTTAGGTTTTTAAAGGAAACTTTTTTCATCAACTACTTTTATCCCGTTTCTTTTCAATAAAGCTGATGTAACTCCATTACCTTCAACAGCCCCCCTTTCTTTTTCCCCACCTTGAGTGAAAGCACTCCCACAAGAAGGACTTTTTTGTTTTAAAATTACTTCTTCTATCCCCAAATCTTTTGCAATCTTCAAAGTTTCAAATGCCCCTTTAATATATTGTTGAGTAACATCTTCCCCATCATCTGTAATTAATTTGCTTTTTCCATCCAAGACATCTTCTCCTTTTCCAGAAAGAATCCTTGCTCCACTTCGCGGAGTTGCTAAACCACCTAATTGTTCAGGACAGATAGGAATGAGATTGCCTTTTCTATATTCTTCAATAAGTTTTTGAGACGCTTTTTCAATATTGCTTTTGCCATCATAACGGCATTCAAGTCCAAGCAAACAAGCACTACACAATTTCATAGAAATATTAGCAACTAAATTTTTATAAATCCCCGTTAAGGATTCAAACCAATAAATTCTCAGTAAAATCCTTTTCTTCTAACTTAATACATTCATCACAAGCAGTAAGAATATGATTTGACAACGAAAATTGTGCATTTCTTTTCCGATCATTAAAATAATATAGAATTACTTTGATTTTGTTTTCTTTCCTTAGATGATTAAGTATAGGAACAAAATCAGTGTCACAAGCCAACAATATTATTGTGCTGATTTTTCTTCTTAAGGGTTCCTCACTAAATCCATAGTAAGTAAAGTATCAACACCTTTTTGAGTAAATTCATTACCAATTTTCTGCAATCTTCCTTCTCTCACAGTAATGTTAGAATTTGCCTTTAGTTTACTCATAAAAGAATCATAACCCGCTTTGAGTCTTGACTCGCGTTCTGTCGGCCGCTCACTTTGAAATGGAGGCGCAGTATAATAGAAAATATGTTCACATAGCAAACCTTGTTTCTTAGCCAAGTGATTGGAAAACTTGACCAAATCAAGCTTAAGATATTTCCCTGTGCCAAAATACTTACAAAGCTTTGATAAATATCCTGCATCCAGAAAAACTGCCGTATTTTCTGAGACCATTAGAATCAGCTTTTGTCATCTAGTGTCCCCGAAGGAACACTAGGGCTCATGTTAATTACTTATTCCTTACCAAACTATAAAAAGCTTTGTATGGGTTCGACAAAAAACGAAGTTCTAATTTTATAAATCCCTATAAGGGTTTTAGGTATTTACTTCATCACGGGCAAATTAATTTGTAGGGATTTATATTTTTAAACTAATGGACCGTTATTATTTTATGAGTTTTATTTCCAAATTGCGAACCAGTATTGTTAGAATTGAATCAAAAGTAAGACCAAATAAATTTTTTAATATAAAATTAATGAAACCGAACAAATCCTCCAAGGCACTTTTAAGACCAAGAAAAAGAATTGGAAGAGGTCTTTTTGAGAACTCGGTGTGGGCAGTAGATATTTTAATTGGAAAAAGAGTTCTTAGACTGGTTGAAAAACAATATTCGCATGGTGACCCAAAAGCAGTTTGGTACGATATGAAAATTCTTAAAGATTTACAAAAAGCAGGTTGTCGAATTCCAACAACTGTAAGAGTAATTGATGGAAATATGCCTAGTCTTTTACTAACTGATCTTCGATTTGAAAAAGGAAAAAGAAAAGTTGTTGACATTGGCGTTAAAGCGGAAATAAAAAATAAAAATGAAACAAGAGCTGATATATTAAGACAAGTAAAAATTGCTGCTGAAAATGGTTATGAATTACGCGAAGATTGTTTTCTCCTTAGTATTGACAAAAAAGGAAATGCAGTTGCATTTGTCTGCAACTGAACCTTCTTCAAAATATTCTACAAGTTCATTTAACAGCTTTTTGTCTTTTTTTACTTTTGCTGCTAAAAGAGAAACTTTTTCTTTTGGTTTTTTGTCTGATTGCAAAATCGTTTTTACTGTATCCATAATCAAATTGTTAAGATGTTTAAGTTAATAAAATTTATGTTTTTTTTATTTTCCATATTTATCAATAAGAAAACCCAACGCTG
>Ga0172371_10014360_pt1 | contig 10212 bp, 5 predicted proteins | sample Lak12m_FD_114543 | JGI IMG/M metagenome (GOLD analysis project Ga0172371, IMG submission 114543) | Freshwater microbial communities from Kabuno Bay, South-Kivu, Congo - kab_022012_12m | ecosystem: Environmental > Aquatic > Freshwater > Lake | place: Democratic Republic of the Congo: South-Kivu... | reverse complement strand
GCGTCTTGGCGTGAGCCGTCTCCGGCTCGTCCGGGTTAGGGTTCTTCCCTTGTAAGCCGAGTTGCTGACAGGAGACAGGCTGCGGCGGTAACGTAAGGGCATGGATGATTGGCATGATTTCCTCGGTCCCAACGCCGGCTACGTGGCCGAGCTTTACGAGCGCTATCAAGGGGACCCTGCATCGGTAGACGCGGCCACGCGAGCCTACTTCGCGCAATGGCGGCCGCCGGCTCCGGTCGCGTTAGCCGCGCCGCCGGTCAACATCGCCAAAATCGTCGGCGCGGCAAACCTGGCCGGGGCCATCCGTGCCTACGGCCATCTCGCCGCCCGGCTCGATCCGCTGGGCAGCCCGCCGCCCGGTGATCCGTCGCTGCTTCCCGCCGCGCACGGCATCACGGAAGATGACCTGCGGGAGCTCCCTGCCAGCCTCATCGGCGGGCCCGCGGCAGAGCACGCCGCGAACGCGCTGGAGGCCGTCGAGGCCCTGCGGGCGGTCTATTCCTCGACCACCGGCTACGGATACGCGCATATCCTCATCCCGGAGGAACGGGAATGGCTGCGCGAGGCGGCTGAGTCGGGCCGCTTTTGCCCCGCGTCAGACGCCAGCCACGCCCGCGCTCTGTTGGAACGCCTCACGCAGGTCGAAGTCTTCGAGCATTTCTTGCACCGCACCTTCCCCGGCAAGACGCGCTTCTCCATCGAAGGGCTGGACATGCTGGTGCCCATGCTCGATGATGTGATCGGTGAGGCGGCCGAGGCGGGCATCCGCAACATCCTGATCGGCATGGCGCACCGCGGACGCCTGAACGTCATGGCGCACGTGTTGGGCAAGCCGTATGCCCAAATCCTGGCTGAGTTCAAAGACCCGGCGCGCGGCGTCCACACCACCCTCCAGACCGACCTGGGCTGGACCGGCGACGTCAAATATCACCTGGGCGCACGCCGGGCGCTGCACGGCCCGGCCGCCTTGCCTGCGACGGTCGTCGCCTACATGCCCCCCAACCCAAGCCACGTCGAGGCGATCAACCCGGTAATCCAGGGGATGGCCCGCGCGGCCGGCACCCGCGCCGACCGGCTCGGCCCGCCGCAGTTCGACCCGGGTGTCACTTTGCCGATCCTCATTCACGGCGATGCGGCCTTCCCTGGCCAGGGGATCGTGGCAGAGACGCTCAACCTCTCACGGCTGTCCGGGTACAGCACCGGCGGCACCATTCACATCATCGCCAACAACCAGTTGGGCTACACCACGCGGCCGGAAGACTCGCGCAGCACGCGCTACGCCAGCGACCTCGCCAAGGGGTTCGAGATGCCGATCGTCCACGTCAATGCCGACGATCCTGAGGCATGCCTGGAAGCCGTTCGGCTGGCCTTCGCCTACCGCGCCGCGTTCCACAAAGATTTTTTGATCGACCTGGTGGGCTACCGGCGCTACGGCCACAACGAGGGCGACGAGCCGAGCTTCACCCAACCGCAGATGTACGCCGAGATCGAGCGCCATCCTTCGGTGCGGAGGTTGTGGGCCGAGACTCTGTTGCAACGCCACGCGCTGGCGGAAAACGAGCCGCAGGCGATGGTGGACGCGTGCACGGCGGAGCTTCAGCGGGTGCTCGACGCGCTCCGGCCGGAGGTGGACCTGGTCGAGCCGCAGCCCACGCCGCCGCCGGCCGGCGCCGCCCGCCGGATCAAGACCGCGATGCCCATCGACCGCTTGCGGGAGATCCACGCCGCTCTGAGCCGGCTGCCGGACGGTTTTGCGCTCAACCCCAAGCTGGAACGGCTGATGCGCCGCCGCCGGGAGGCCCTGGAAGCCGGACATGAGGCCCAGCCGACCATCGACTGGGCCCAGGCCGAGGAGCTGGCGTTTGCCTCGATCCTGGCGGACGGCATCCCCATCCGCTTGACCGGCGAGGATGTCGAACGGGGCACGTTTGGCCAACGACACGCGGTGCTGCACAACGTGCGGACCGGTGAGACGTTCACGCCCTTTCACGCGCTGCCGCAGGCGAGAGCGGCGTTTGCCGTCTATAATAGCCCGCTCACCGAAAATGCGACGCTGGGCTTCGAGTACGGTTACAACGTGCAGGAGCCCGGCCGGCTGGTGATCTGGGAAGGGCAGTACGGCGATTTCATCAACGGCGCGCAGGTAATGATCGACGAGTTCGTCGCCTCGGCGCGCGCGAAGTGGGGACAGACGCCCTCGCTGGTGCTGTTGCTACCACACGGCTCCGAGGGCCAGGGGCCCGATCATTCGAGCGCCCGCCTGGAGCACTTCCTGGAGCTGGCGGCCGAGATCAACCTGCGCATCGCCGTGCCTACTACCGCCGCTCAATACTTTCACCTGCTGCGCCGGCAGGCCGCGCTGCTGGAAACCGATCCGTTGCCGCTCATCGTGATGACACCCAAGAGCCTGCTGCGCCATCCGCTCGCCGCCTCGTCCGGCCGCGACCTGGCCGAAGGCGGCTGGCGTCCGGTCATCGATGACGACCGGGTGCGAGCGCAGCCCGACCGGGCGCGCCGGCTGATCCTGTGCAGCGGCAAAGTCTACGTCGACCTGGTGACGAGCGATCTCCGGGAGAAGAACCCGGCCGTCGCGATTGCGCGGGTGGAACAGCTCTATCTCTTCCCCGCGGAGGAGTTGAAGGCGGTGCTGGATGGCTACCCCGGCCTGGAAGAAGTGGCCTGGTTGCAGGAAGAGCCGGAGAACATGGGCGCCTGGCCGGTGATCCGGTCCCACCTGGAGGAGCTCGCCCGCGGGCGCTGGCCTTTGCGCTTCATCGGACGCCCCCCGAACTCCAGCCCGGCGGAAGGCTCATCGGCCCGGTATGCGGCCAACCAGAAGATCATCGTGGAACGAGCCTACTCTCCCTGAGGAGGAGCTATGTCGATCCAAATCGTCGTCCCCGAGATGGGTGAGTCGATCGTGGAAGCTACCGTGGCCGCCTGGCTGAAGCAGGAAGGCGACCACGTCGCGGCCGGTGAGGCCGTGGTCGAGCTGGAAACCGAAAAGGTCAACCTCGAAGTGGTCGCCGAGCGCGCGGGCGTCCTGGCGCGCATCGAGCGCAAGGCGGGCGAAGACGTCAAGATCGGCGATGTGCTCGGCGTGATCGATGAATCGGCGCAGGATGGCTCGTCGGCGCCCGCCCGTCCCGAGGCGACTCCGGCCAGCGCGGCGGCGCCGCCCTCGTCAGGCGCAATGCCCGCCGAGGGGATCGCCAAGACCCTATCCGAAAAAGAGTTGAGGCCGGCGCCCGAAAAAACGGGGCGTGCTATCTCCGACCGGGCCGGGCACGGTCAGGAGACCGGCCCGAACGTGATGCGGATGGGCTCTAAACCGGCTACCCCGTTAGCGAAGCGCGTGGCCGAAGAACAGGGCATCGACCTGGCCCAGGTGCCCGCAAAAGGCCCAGGCGGGCGGGTGACGAAAGAGGACGTCGAGAGCTATCTGCAAGGACAACAACCAGGACAGGAGGATGCTCTACCGGCCCCGGCCCCCGAGATTGTGACAGCAGCGCCAGCGCCGCCGATCGAGCGACCGGGACGCGAGGAACGCGTGCGCATGTCCCGTCGCCGGCAGACGATCGCCCGCCGGCTGCTGGAGGCGACGCAGACCACGGCCATGCTCACCACCTTCAACGAGGTGAACATGAGCGCGGTGATGGATATCCGCCGGCGTCGCAAGGACTCGTTCAAGGAGCAGCATGGCGTGAGCCTGGGGTTCATGTCATTTTTCGTCAAGGCAACCGTCGGCGCGCTGAAAGCCTTCCCACGGCTCAACGCCGAGATCCAGGGCGACGAGATTGTGCTCAAACGCTATTACGACATTGGCATCGCGGTCGGCGCGACGGAGGGGCTGGTGGTGCCGGTGCTGCGGGATGCCGATCGCCTGGCGTTCGCCGAGATCGAGCGGGCGATCAAGGCGTTCGTCCAGAAAAGCGAAACCAATAGCTTTTCGCTGGAGGAGCTGCGGGGAGGCACATTCACGATCACGAACGGCGGCGTATTCGGCTCGTTACTCAGCACACCCATCCTGAATCCCCCGCAGGTCGGCATTTTAGGATTGCACAAGATCGAGGATCGGCCCATCGCGCGCAACGGTGAGGTAGTAATCGCGCCGATGATGTACGTCGCGCTGAGCTACGACCATCGTATCGTGGACGGCCGCGAAGCCGTCCTGTTCCTGGTCAGGGTCAAGGAACTGATCGAAGATCCCGAGTCACTTTTGCTGGAGGGGTGACCTCTTGGTGTCAACCCGTTGATGCAGGTTTACAAATGGATTGGACAACCCGGTGGCCTCGCCGTGGCGGCCCGGCGACGATTGCCGCCGAACGGGCATGCGCCGCCCCGATCGCCGTTGGTTGAAACCAACGGCTCGAGCAGGTGCAAGCCGGTTGAAACCGGCTCGACACACCAGCCACGCGCGCAACCCGCTGAAGCGGGTTTTCACCTGCTTCAGCCCGGCGTTTTCGCGCAGCTCTGGGTGACCTGTGCGGCCGGTGGTCAACCTGTTTCAACAGGTTTGGCGGGCTGCCAGACTGCGGTTGAAACCGCAGGCGGCCGGGCGACGCTTGAAATGCCCGATACAGCGGGACAGGCGCCCGGCGACGATTGAAATCGCCGCCTGATACCCAAAGTGCGTTGAAACGCACTCCGGGTCACCTGTGCGCGCCGACGGCAACCTGTTTCAACAGGTTTGGCGGGCTGCCAGACTGCGGTTTCACCCGCAGGCGGCCCGCCGGCGTGCCTGCCTGATCCATTCCTTAACCTGCATCAACCGTAGGCGGCCTAGCGATGCGTCTCGGAGTAGTGAGCCAGGGTTTGGACCGCCCTCTGAAGCCGGGCCTGAGCCACCTCAAATTGCTGGACCGCCTCCCGAAGCTGTCGCATGGCCTGTTCGAGCCCGTTAGCCTCTCGATTAGCCTCGACCGGCGGTCTGCTGCTGATCCCGGGCGCGACGGGCCCTTCCAGGATCTGCGAGTAGAGCGCCTGCGTCTCCTCCATCGGCGAGATGCCCAGCTCGGTTGCCAGAATCTCACAACAGGCTTCGTACTGTCGCACCGCCAGGGGACGCTGCCCGTTGGCCGCATACAACCCCATCAGCTCGCGATGGACCTCCTCGCGCAACGGGTCATGTTCCAGGATGCGTCGGCCGTAGGCCAGGCTGGCTTCGTAAGCGCCCGTTTGCTTGTGGTAACTCATCAGTCGCGCCAGAGCGCCCAGGTAGATCAACCGCAGGCGTTCCCGGTCACGCAGCGCCCAGTCATCGTAGAACCCTTCGAGGAGATCCCCACGATAAAGCTCCAGGACATTGGCAAGCTCGCTCGCCTCGGTCACATCCATCGCGGCGACGGGCCGGCGCATGATCCGGCTCGTCCGCTCCTCGAAATCCTCCACATCGAGCCAGTGATCGCTTTGGCAGTTGAAGGCAACTTCTCCCGTGGATGTGGAGATCAGGTAGGTTCCCTGGGGTACCCCTGCCGGCTCCAACGTGTGACGCAGGCGGTACAGGGTGGTATTGAGACAACTGCGCGCGCGATCTTCCGAGTGCTCGCCCCAAAAGAGCCCCGCCAATACCTCGCGGGGGTGATAGCGATGGCGGTTCAACACCAGATATGCGAGAAGGGCTTGTACAGTCCGAGTAGGTTTCGCATCAATCGTGGTGGGCCCGTGGGTGACCCTCATGCTGCCCAAGAGCGACATCTGCAAGCCAGCGGTGAGCATCGCGTTGCCCCCGTGAAGACTCCTGGAAGAACACCGACCAGGGCATGCACTCACCGGCGTCACGCTGGCATGATGACGAGCCAAGTGCTCCGTTCGCAAAGTGATTTCAGTATAATAGCTTTTAATGGTGGCACATCCTACACGAGACGGATCGTGGCTACTACTTTTGGCGGAGATTGGGTCATGCTTGACGCAATCACCAACATGACTTAGACTACTCGATGAGAACAGTTCACGACCGTCCTCAATTCGCACTCGCCAGGTATGAGGAAGTGTCATGACGCCCTTGTCCCCGCAGACCCGTGAGGTTCTTCTCTCGACGGTCCTGGATGTCGCAGCGGATGCCATCGTCGCCGTCGATACAGATCAGACTATCCTTTTCTTCAACAAGGCAGCCGAACGGACCTTCGGTTACACCGCAGCCGAGGTCTTGGGTCGCCCGCTGACCGTTCTCCTGCCAACAGACTCAGGCGATCGGCACGTTCAGAATCTCCGCAAGCTCGTTGAAGTGGATGTACCCTTTCGCCCTATGACGGATGGACCGTGGGCCGCCGGTCGTCGCAAGGATGGCACGAAGTTCCCGGCCGATGTCCATATCGCCAAGGTGATCGAACAGGGTCGGGCCATTTTCGTCGCCGTCCTGCGTGACCTCAGTCAGATGGAACGCGCCGAAGAGGCGTTACGGGAAAGCGAGGTCCGCTATCGAGCCCTGTTCGAGAACAGCATCGACGCCGTTTTCCTGACTTCACCCGACGGCCCGATCCTGGCCGCCAATCCCGCGGCCTGCCGGATGCTTGGGCGCACGGAGGAGGAGATCTGCCGGATCGGGCGCGCGGGAGTCGTCGACATGTCGGATCCCCGCGCGGCCGCGGCGATGGCAGAACGAGAGCGGACGGGCAAGTTTCGCAGGGAACTGACCCTCGTCCGCAAGGACGGAACGCGCTTCGAGGCCGAGGTTTCTTCCGCGGTGTTCACGGACCGAAACGGTCACCTCAGGACCAGCATGGTGTGCCGGGATATCACCGATCGCAAGCAAGCCGAGGCCGCGCTCAGACAGCGAGAGGAGGAGTACCGGGGTGTCTTCGAAACCGTCAACGACGGCCTGATCATCAGCACATTGGACGGGCATATTGTCGAGATCAACCCTGCGGCCTGCCGAATGTACGGGCTGACTCGCGATGAATTCCTGAGCCTCGATCTCACCGGCGCGATCCACCCGGAGTACCTGCACACGGTCGTTGAATTCGGCGGAACAGCGCCGCCGGGCTGGGTGTTCGAACAAGAGACAACAGATACCCGGAAGGATGGCACATGCTTCAACACAGAGGTGCGCGCGAGGCAATTCCTCTACAAGGGCGAGCCGCACATGCTTGCGGTGATCCGCGACATCACCGAGCGCAAACGGGCCGAGGATGCCCTGCGGGAGCAAGAAGCCCTGCTCAGGAAGGTGCTGGAAATCCTGCCGGTGGGCGTCTGGGTGCTGGATCGCGAAGGCCGGCTGGTCCTGGGGAACCAGGCGGGCCAGGATATCTGGGCGGGGACTCGCTTCGAGGACGTCACCAAGCTCGGACAGGATAAAGGCTGGCGGGTCGACACGGGGAAACCGATCGCGGCTGACGAGTGGGCGGCCGCACGGGCGATCCGCAATGGCGAAACCTCGTTGCACGAGATCATTGAGATTGAGCGCTTCGACGGCTCCCGTGGGATCATCGACAATTCGGCGGTTCCCATCTTCGATGACCAGGGGCGCATCACCAGCGGCGTCATCGTCAATCAGGACGTCACGGACCGCATCCAGGCGTACCGCGTGTTGGAGCAGCGGGTCGCCGAACGAACGCGCGAGTTGTCCGCTCTCCTGGAAGTGTCGCGCAACGTTGCCTCGATGCTGGATCTGAAGACGGTCCTGAACATTGTTCTCGACCAGCTCGGCACGGTGCTGGACTTCACCGGCGCCGGGATTCTGGTCCTGGAAGGCGATCATCTCAGGCTGATCGAGTACCGGGGCGCCGCTCCGCGAGAAAAGATCATGGAGCAGCTCATTACCCTTGAGCGCGATTCCGGCTCCCGCCAGGTCATCCTCAGCCGTGCGCCGGTGATCTTCGATGACATCTGGGAGGACGCAAACGGGATGATTGCCCTCAGGGCCCAGTGGGAGGATGAGATTCTGGGCTTCCTGGCCGGGGCGCGCTCGTGGATGGGGGTTCCACTGATAGCCAACCATAGCCTCATCGGCGTACTCAGAATCGAGCACACCGAACCGGAGCGCTTCACCGCAGAACATGCCCGGCTGGCGATGGCCTTTGCGGAGCAAGCGGCCATTGCCATCGAAAATATCCGTCTGCGCGAACGCGCCCAACAAGCGGCCGCGCTGGAGGAGCGCCAACGCCTGGCGCGCGAGCTGCACGACTCAGTATCGCAAGCGTTGTACGGCATTGTGCTGGGAGCAAGAACTGCCAACGTGCAGCTCAAGCGCAGCCCGGCGGAGGCTGAAGACCCGCTAAAATACGTGCTCTCATTGGCTGAGACGGCCTTCGCGGAGATGCGGGCGCTGATTTTCGAGCTACGCCCTGATTCATTGGAAACGGAGGGCCTGGCGGCAGCGCTTACGCGCCAGGTCGATGTTTTGAAAGCTCGCCATAACCTCGACGTAAGAACCGAATTCGACGCCGAGCCCTCCCTGCCCGTGTCCCACAAAGAAACACTGTATCGCATCATGCAGGAGGCGTTGAACAACGTCGCAAAACATGCGAAGGCTCACCATGTGATACTGCGTCTGACCCAGGTTCCGAACCAGGCCATCCTGGAAGTGATCGACGACGGCGCCGGCTTTAATCTGGACGAGCCTTTCCCCGGCCATATGGGACTTCGATCCATGCGCGAACGAGCCGAACAGATGGGGGGCACCTTCCGTATCGAGAGCAAGATCGGCCAGGGCACGCGGTTAGAGATTCGAGTTCCGGTGGATGGACTGCCCGCTGATGCAGAGAGATGAAGATCAGAAAAAAGCCGGCGCCCGGAAGGCTACCCCAAACGGTATGCATCCTCCGGGCACCGGGATTGCGGGTGAGAATTGTTCAGACTAGCTCAGGCAGGTTGATAGGAGCCGCACGGTGAAGAGCTTGCGGCGCCGATCTCCGGGTCGCGGAAACGTTCCTCCAGACGACAGCCCCAATCCAACAGCCGCTGCCCCAACCAGAGCAGGGCCTTGCTCAACACAGCATTGCGCCGACGAGACCCACTCGTGGCCTGCCGGATGAGCCGTAACTTCTCAGCCTCGCGCAAAAGTTCCTGATGCCGCTCAAGAGCGCGCTCAAGGTATTCTCTCTCAAACATAAGGTTTGTTTCTCCTTAGGTGAATCTGACGCGAGCAGGGATCGAGGCCCATCAAAGGGCCGACAGGTCCGGGTCGGACCGTCCAGCTCACGTACACGGGCGGGTGAGGACGTTTGGATTCTACAGCGCCATTTCCTGCAAGATCCCCTGCCAATGCGTCAGATAGAGCAGGTGGCCGGCATTTGGATAGAAGTGCTTGCGCGCGGTCGGCAGGCTTTCAGCCAGACGACGCTCGGCGCGCACCGGCCACTGGTTGTTCATCTCACCGTACCAAAGCTTCACCGGCACGGTGATCTGTTCTGGACGGAACCCCCATGGACGCGCCAGGACCAGCGCATCCTCGGCCACACCCCGGCTTCCCCTGGCAAAGGCTTCCATCGCGCTGCCAAGCAAAACCGGTGAGAATTTCGGATTCGTGGCGATCGTTTGATCGGGGGCCGCCATCTTCGACACCCTTTGGTTCATCGTCCCTTTGGGATCGCGGCGCAGCCGCCGGGCCAGATACCAGAAGTAAAGGCGCAGGGCTGCCGTGACCGACCGCGCGGCCCTGGCGATCCAACGCCAGCTTCCGGGCAGTTCGCGCTGCACCTCGGGGTCTGCGATGGACGGGGCGCTGCTCACCAATCCTGCGACACTCACCCGCTCGGGCATCCGGTAGGCACAGGCCAACGCATGGGGACCACCCCCGCAGAAGCCAATCACCCCGAAACGCTCGATGCCCATCGCGTCCGCCAGGGCTGCTACATCGTCGGGCCAATCCATGAGCGTGCGATTCGCTTGCCTGTCCGAAAGTCCGATGCCCGGCCGATCAACACTGATCACGCGAACACCCAGGGACCACGGTATGCCGTTATCGGGATGGATCGAGAGCCTGGAGGCGCTGAAACCATGAAAGAAGAAGAACGGCTCTCCGTGCAAATCACCGGCCTGAACAACGCCGAGCCGGCGACCATCGGGCAAACACACGCATTGGGAATTAGCCTGCATGAGATGAAGCACCCCTCGCTGAACTCTTTCCTTGGTGGCACGGAATGCATTATATTCTGTACTGGTGAGAGACGTGGTAGACAGCCTGAATGGCTCACGCCAAGACGCAAAGAACGCCAAGACACCCTCTGTATGGATTCTTTGCGCCCTTTGCGCCTTTGCGTGATGCTCTTC
>Ga0172371_10014357_pt1 | contig 10215 bp, 10 predicted proteins | sample Lak12m_FD_114543 | JGI IMG/M metagenome (GOLD analysis project Ga0172371, IMG submission 114543) | Freshwater microbial communities from Kabuno Bay, South-Kivu, Congo - kab_022012_12m | ecosystem: Environmental > Aquatic > Freshwater > Lake | place: Democratic Republic of the Congo: South-Kivu... | reverse complement strand
TCACCCGGCCCGAAGACCGGGTGCTTCGCGGCGCGCAAGGCGTCAAGCCGCCCCAACCCCCAGTTTCAATCCTCACCCGGCCCGAAGACCGGGTGCTTCCAGACCGCGGGCAGACCGGCCATAGCCCCGGCAAAAGTTTCAATCCTCACCCGGCCCGAAGACCGGGTGCTTCACGGGGTATCTTCGAGACTGAGGGTGTCTTGAATGTTTCAATCCTCACCCGGCCCGAAGACCGGGTGCTTCCGCCATCACCGATCTGGACAAGGAGCGGATGACAAGTTTCAATCCTCACCCGGCCCGAAGACCGGGTGCTTCGTGATGGTTCGGATCGGGTGGCGGGTCTGATCGGCGTGTTTCAATCCTCACCCGGCCCGAAGACCGGGTGCTTCCCCCGGCCTTTTTAGGCCGGTTTTTAAGCGGTTAATCGCACCTTGCGGAGCGAACCGGCGGGAAAGCCGGCTTGCCGCCGCCGGGGCAAACGTCTTCTTCGACTGATCCCGCCGATTTCCCTCATGATTATCGGAGGGCGAACCCCCCCGGGTTTTCACCCCCGCTAGAGGTTCGCTCTCAAACCATCAAGGGTTTGCTGAAGTCCACTTTCTTATCCCAGCCGAAGACCCGGACATTTTTTTCCAGGGGCTCGGTCAAGCGGTAAATCCTGAGACTGTCTTCCTCCTTATGGATGATTTTTACCAGGGTTTTGATGAGACGCTCAAACTGCATTTCATCCACTTCACATTCAAAGACGCTTTTCTGCACCCGTTGGCCGAAGTTTTTGCACTGCTGGGCCATGCGCCGCAAGCGGCGGCGGCCGGCGGCTTCTTCCGTGGACACATCGTAAGTCACCAGGATGGTCATCATGGCCGGCCCCTCACTTGTGGAGATAAGGCGGATAGGCCGCCAGTTCGCCGCGCAGGTGGCGGGCCAGCAGCCGGGCCTGGATATGGGGGGCCAGTCCCAGGGGCATTTTTTGCTGGACCCCGACATGGAAGATTTCTTCTTGTTTGCGCTCCTGGTAGGCCACCACCACCTTCTTGCGGCCGGCATCATTGAGCAGGACCGCGCCGCCGGGGCGCCGGTCAAAGTCCTGGGCGTTTACCTGGCGCCGGTTAATGAGGGTGAGGGTCAGCCGATCCGCCAGGACAGGCCGGAATTCCTCCATGAGGTCCAGCCCCAGGGAGGGCCGGCCGGGCCGCAGGCCATGGAGAAAGCCCATCTGGGGGTCCAGACCGACCCCCTGGGCCCCGGCCACGCAATCGCTCAACAGCAGGGCGTAGAGGAACGAGAGCAGGGCATTGGTGGGGTCCAGGGGAGGCCGGCGGGTGCGGCCGGTTATCCCGAAGGTCTCCCGGTCTGCGAGGATCATCCTGGTAAATCCCACAAAATAATGATGGGCGGCGTCGCCTTCCATGCCCCGGAGGGTATCCAGGTCGGCGGCCGCCGGCAACTGGAGCAAAATCTCGGCCAGGGTTTGGGCCGTATGGGTTAAGAGTGCATGGTCCTGGGGGTCGTCGGTCTCCCGGGCGCTCCGCAGGATAACCTGCCGCTGGTTCTTGAGCTTGCCAGCCACCAGGTTCCGGGCCACCTCCAGGGTACGTTGGGGCGAGTCCATGGCTTGGTGTTGGGCCCGGCGCAACAGGACATTGCCGGCCACCGGACCTTCCAGGCGGGCGAGAAACCGCCCGCCCCGGGAAAGCCAGGTAACGGGGCGGCCATCCCGGGCGCAGCGGCCCATGAGATGGGGGGAGACCATGACCTCCCCGAACAGGACCAGGGCGCCCAGGTGGTGCAGCGGCACCTGGAGCCGCACCTCCTGGTCGATTTCCACCTTGAGGGTCTCGTGGTCCAGGCGCAGGTAGGCCCCGGAGGTCTGGACATAGAGGGTGTTCAACAGGGTCTTCATGGGTCTTCCTCCACCCGGTACAAGGCAGCGGCCAGCCGGGCCAGGCGCCCGGCTTCCGCCACCACCCCGGGCAGGCAGGAGGATTTCAAGGAACATTGGCGGCAGCGCTTGTCATTGGGGGCCGGCGGCAGGGTCTGGCCCCGCAGGATTTCCCGCAACCGGGCCGCGGCCTCCTGAAGACGGCGGCGCAGGGCGGCGTCAAACACCACTTCCCGGCGATGCTGGGAGGAGGCGTGGAAAATGGCGCCCCGGGGCACCTCCTGGCCGGTCATTTCCTCCAGGCACACCGCCTGGGCGCACAACTGGAGGTCGTCATGCTCCCGGCGCCGCCGGGGGCCGTGCTTGTAATCCACCGGATAGGGGACATCGCCATGAAACTCTACGATATCCGCCCGGCCCACCAGTCCCCAGCGCCGGGACCATAGAGGCAGAGCGCGCTCGACGCGGATCTCCCCCAGGGTTTCGGAGCCGGGTTGATCGACGATTTCATGGACAAACCGCCCCCGCTGGGTGTAGAGGTTTTCCTCCCAGACCATCTCCACGTGGATCAGGGCCGCCTGCCGGGGGCAGTAGGCATAGTGCTCCAGGGCGGAAATGGGGATGAGGTCGCTCTCGTCATACTCTGCGGCCGGTTTATCCGGTGCGTCCATCATGGCGTGGGCCTCCCTCGGTCAGTGCCCGCGTCAGCCCTCCAGGACGGTGAGGGTGACGCCGTCGAAGGGCTTGGCCAAAGGCCCTGGGGCGGGGGGGGAGACCTTGTAGTCTTCAAATTGCCGCGGCGGTTTCTTTACCGAGTCAATGGCAATCAGTTTAAAGAGCTTGTGCGCCGCCGCATTGCCTCGCATATTTTCATGAGTGAAGATGTATAGGCCCCGGCAGGCCATCTCGCCCCGGGCGGCGGAGCGGTCGTAATCGAACATGTTGAGCAGGGCCTCCCAGAATAATTTAAGGTCATTTTCTGTCACCCCGGTGCCATTTTTGTCTTTATCGGCTAAATATGGACTGTAAAATCCATGGGCCTCGTAAAGACCATAGGGGACCAGGGCCTTCCGGCCGATCTCGGTAGTCCCGGTCTCCATGCGCTCGGCGGTGGTGCGGGCCTGGCGGGTGATGGTCAAGTCCATGGGTAAGATGGGAGACTTCGACTTGGCAAAGGTCAATTGCATGGGGCCTCTGACTTGGCCAGCGTTGAGGCCGGTGGACAGCACTGCGCCGAACATGCGGATGTCGTAGTATTTTGTGGCCATATAATGTCGGGATTCTTTACGCTTCTCCTTGCTTATGCCGCCTTTTTTGGCGGCATCGGCCAGGTCTTTCGCCACTTTCTCCAATTTTTTTCTCAAGTCATCAGACGCCTCATCATCCAAGGCTGCCATGAGCACCTTTTTGATATCGTTGACTTTGGTGGATTCGCCGCCATAACTGAGATTATCCCCGTCCAAAGAAAAGACCTCCAGACCTGCGGAATTGAACCATTCGAGCAGTTCTTCATCATTGATCTGTATCTGGGGAGGCTCCACTCCTACGTCCCGGAAGGCTTGCGCAATCAAGCTGTTCAAGGCCTCCCGGCTTTGAATAAAAATAGGCTGATCATGGAGCATGCTCACATAGTTGCGCACCTTGCGCTTCAAGCAGACGTCCGTTACCAAGCCGAAGGTGTTTTCCGGGTCGAAGCGGGGCAGGTTGCCGGCGTCCGGGTCGCCGTTGGGGTTACCGTTCACTACGTCAAAAAGGTAAACAAAATCGTGGCGCTTGCGGGGATCGAGATGGATAGTCATGATGGCACCTCCTCTGGAGTATTGGAATTATCTAAGGCCGGCTCTTCCGGTTTATCTTCCTTGAAGGCCAAGGCGGCGCGCTGGTGGTAATATCCCAGAGCGAATTCGGCCTGGCCGGCCATGGTCAGGGTATGGGGGAATCCCCCCGCGGCGTCGATCTGGTTCATGACTGCCGTTAAGAGCTTTTCCATCCGGTAACCCTGGTTATCCCGACGCAATCGGGGGAGATGGGAGGTTTTGGCCCGCCCCAGCAGGATGCCTCCCACGGTTGCCTTGGGGGTGAGAGCGGCGGCGCCGTAAAACCGGTCAGTGATGGTGACATTGAGTTTCTTGGGCCTGGCGTGAAGGCGCTGAATCTCCTCCAGGACGGCGAACAGACGCCCTGATAAATACGCCGATTGATCCAGATAGGTATCGAGTTGCTGCATGGTCTCGGCTTCCTCCTGTTTGAAGGTTAAGGCCAGCTTGATGGCCGCCGCCAGTATTTGGAAAGGCGGCGTTTCTCCGGGGTTGGCGGCAGTTCCCCTGCCTTGGGGCGTGCGGAGTCTCAGCACCGCGGCTTCCAGCAGACCCGGAGGCGGCGGGTGGCCCAGATAGGCGGTGCGCAGCAGCCCCTTGAGTAAATTGGGGTTGACATCAACGATGTTCTGGATGCCGCCTTTTTCTCCCTCCCCACGTTTCTTGGACCGCTGGGCGTTTTTGAGGGTTGCGATTATTTGGGGAATGGAAAAGGCTCTGGGGGCTTCCCCCTTCGGCCCCACGATCTTGAGGCCATCCACAAAAGCGAATAAATTATTGACCAAAGGCCGGAGAGAAACGCTGATCCACTCCCGAAGAGCTATCCGGCCCTGGCCGTTGGGAGACAGCACGGCCAGATAAAACCGGTTGTCCGGGAGCGCCAAGACGCTATGGCGAGAATGCCAGGGTAGCTTCAGAAGCTCTTGCAGCAGTTTTTCGGTGGCCTCGGCTTGGGGGTCCGGGTCCAGGGGGGCGCTAAAAATTTTCAGCCAATCCGTTTCTTCGTTTTCCGGTTTGGTTTGTGGCTCATGCTTGAGCCAGAATACGGCCATGTGGTTTTTGAAGGTATTGAAGTCGGTTTTCCCACTGGCCTTCAGGTCGGTCATCAATACCTGTCGGTGGGGGCTCTCTTTTTCCAGAAGATAGTTGAGCGTCTGCGCGGCGTTTTCTCCGCAGGTGAGGCAGAGGCCCAGGTGAGCGTCGGCGTCATCCGTATTAAAAGAAACAAAGGCGTTCTCATTGATGCTCATTAACTGGCGGCGGCCATTGAACAGGTTCACCTTGGTAGGAATAATCCTGATCAAAGCGCCATGTTTTCCGCAGACGGAACAAGAACCTTGTTCAACTTCACCCGATTTCTTATGCCTGGCCACCTCGGAGGCGACCTTCTGTTGCCAAAAATCTTTAATTTGAGGATGTTCAAAGAGGTGGTCGCCTTTGAGACCGCCACCTTCATAAACAAAGGAGACCCAATCTTTATTGGTGATTGCTTGATATTCGCGGTTCTTTTCCATCTCTTTACCATTTATCACCTCGACCAACGCCTCCAATGCCTGACGCAATTCCCGATCGTTTACCGAGGGGGAAGCCAAAATCTCTTCCAGAAGCCGCAGGTATTCCTGGTGCTTTTTCCCGGCCTCTTCATCAAATCCGCCTTTCTTTTCCTTGATGGCGACTCCCAGGACATAGCCGGCTTCGTCAGCTACGGGATACGGAATAATTCCCCGAGTCCGTTTCGCAAGCATGGGGCGCGGACGGGCTTTCTCAGATGTGGCATCGCCAATTTGAAGGACTTCCACGGGGGGGCCTGGCTTTAGAGAAATTTTCCATTTAATGGGATTGGCGCTGCTATAATAGGAAAATCCCACCGGCGGTAAGTCTTTCAGATTCTCGGCCAGCTCAACCAGTTCTTTTAACATTGACTCCCTCCCTTTCGTAGAGTTCCAGGTATTTTTCCGGCGGGACCATGAGGACGCCTTTATCTAATCTTGCCGGAAAAAAAATGGCTTCGTAATGCCCGGTTTCCACTCCCTTGCCTTCTTTGCCATATTCTGGGCCATGTCGCCAAAATTTCAATTTTTTGGCAGGATTAATACGGAAGGCGATATCAAACAATATCATGCCCAGGTCCCGATCTTCTTCACGACAAGGAACTTCCAGACCATCGGGGTTTTCGAACCAGGCGGCAAATTCCTTGGTCCCCAAATAGGGGGTGTGGTGGCAACCCCCTCGGACCACCCTTCTTTCGAACTGCTCTAAGTAAGAACGCAGGTTTTGGGTGGCATGAGCCAAGAGCCTGATATCCGCGGCAATAAGATATTCCACCTCCTTCAAAATCAGGCTTACTCTTTGTTGTCTATGCTTTAATCTTCCTGATGTATCTTGGTCCTCGATGAAAATCGGTCGGTCACCTTGCCGGCTTTTCAGTTCATTGCGGACGATGGTCACCTCCTTAATGGGTTTGAGAACCCAAATTTCTCTTATTTCCCAGCGAAACTCGGGTTTCCAAAAGATGGCCTCCAGAAGTCCGCGAGCCGCGCTGGGAGTCATTACGGGGTAGGTAACCCGCTCTACCGGAAAGCCGGGGCGGGTGAAACAAGCAAAATCGCCTCCAACTTTGAGTCTGACATGCGCCTTCATTACCGTCCTCCACAGGTTCGATCACCAGAACAGATCACTGGGGTCATAAACAGCTTCCACCAGACCGAGTTGCTTATCATACCTTCCTTTCCACCGATAAATTCCAGGCATGATCTCTTCCAACCAGAAATCTTTTAACTTTTGCACCTCCCAATCATAGAGATTCACCAGATAAGGTTGCAGCCGCCGCCAGGCTTCCCGGGAGGGGCGGGCCTGCCATTCCCCTATAAGCCTGCCGCTATCTCCATAAGGGACCATCACCGGAGAGGTCGCCTTGGGAATCAAGTGATATTCCTTAGCCACTTTAGGGTAATTCAATACCTTGCGAAATTCTTGTATTTTCTTTTCATCAAGATTTAAATCATTAAACAGCCGGTAAAAATATTCCTGATATAGCTCGGGGGTATGGAGGGCCTCCACTGGATTAAGCTGGAGCAACAGCCGCGCCTTGGCCAACCCTTCGGCGTAAGGCCCTTTAGGGGCCTTGCCCTCCGCCAACTCCACAATCACCACTTTCCCATTTTCTGTTAATTTCCCTTCCCGGTTGCAGCGTCCGGCGGCCTGGACGATGCGGTCCAGGGGGCCCATCACCCGGTAAACAACCGGGAAATCCAGGTCAACCCCCGCCTCCACTACCTGGGTGCTGATAAGCCGGACCGGTTCCTCTGCTTCCAATCGCTTTTTGATCTCCGCCAGGATGTGTTTGCGGTGCGCGCCGCACAGCAGGGTTGAAAGGTGATAAGCATCCTGGGGGTGATCCAACTCCTGGAAAAGGGTCAGGGCGTCTTTGCGAGTATTGAGGATCACCATGACCTGCCGGTGTTCCAGTATTTCCTTGGCCAAGTCGGCGAAGGTCAAGGGTGCCGGGCGCATTTCATAATCCACCCGCCGGAGTGCTTCAAAGTGTCGGGGATAGCCCGGCACAATCTCCGGGACCTCCACCTGAAACTCTTTGAGATATGGGGTATTTTCCCAAGCGGGCTGCGTGGCTGTGGACAGGACCACGGTAACCCCATAATCCTCCACCAGGGTCCGCAGGACATCAACGGTAGGGCGCAGAAGCTCCGAAGGCAGAGTCTGCACTTCGTCCAAAAGGATAACGCTTTGGGCCAGGTTGTGAAGTTTGCGGCAGCGCCCCGGCTTGTTGCTGAATAGGCTCTCAAAGAATTGGACGGTGGTGGTGACAATCACCGGAAAATCCCAATTTTCGGCGGCGAGCCTGAGGCGCATGGACTGCTGGTCCTGGCATTCCGACAGAGCTTCATTTTTATGATCATCTACCTGGCTGTGGTGCTCCAGCACCGCGTTCTCACCTAAAAAATCGCGATAGACCTGGGCGGTCTGATCAATAATGCTGGTGTAGGGAATGGCCATTATAATTCTACCAAGCCCGTTCTTTAGTGCGTGTTGTAGGCAGAAGGCCAATCCACTGAGTGTTTTTCCTCCCCCCGTGGGAACTGTCAGCCGATACACCCCTTGGGGGCCGACGGCCGCGTTGAGGCAGGCTTCATGAACCTCTCGACGCACCTGGTTCACCGAGGAAGGTTTGGTATTGCCAAACCGTCCTTCATATTTGTTCTTAAAGTGGAGCCACAAGGTCTCCAAGTCCAGCTTTTCAGAGCGCAAGGCCTTTCTTTCCGGATCGAAATGTTTTTCGGTGTCCAAATAATCTGCATCTACCAGAGCGGAAAATATCATGCGGATACGCAATTCCCGTCTTAGCCTGGAGAGAGATTCCTGAGTAAGATTACTTAGAGCGCAATTGTCCTGGAGAAGCGGGATGAAAAAATTCTGGAGACTTTTTAATAGTGTTTGGTTTTTATGAATGTATTCCAATAGTTGTGTTGAAAGAATCCCTGGATCGTTCAAACCGGCATGGTGGCCGGCAACCGACAGAACTACCTCTTGCCGGAAGTTTTTGGATTTTAGTAAATCGTAAGCCAGCGCCGCTCCCCAGGGCGAATGGGGTGTTGAAGGGCAAGGCCTCCCTACTGCCTGGGTCTGCAAGTATTTCTGAAAAGCCGGATTGATTTTCCCCAGATCATGCAGCAATCCCACCAGGCAGGCCAATCTTTCCCCGCAAAATGGCTTGGCAAACTCTGCCGCCAGATTTGCCACTTCCTGGAGGTGTTCTTTTAAGTCATGCCAATTGCCATCCGGCCCTGGGGTATGAGCAAAATAATTTGCATCAGTCATTGTCATATCCTTGTCGGCGTGATCATACAATTTTTGTATCCCCCGGTGGGGACGGTGAGGTGAAAGACCCCCGGGTTCCATTCGGCTGCCGCCAGGCAGGCCTGGTAGATTTCATGGCGGGCCAGATTCACCGGGCTTTGGTCATGACCGGATAGGTTAGCCTGGTGCTTCCAGAAGCTTTCAGCCAAGACCGCCAAGTCACAGGAGCGATGGCGGATTCGCGACCTCCCAGGATCGAAGTGGGCCTCGGTATCCAAAAAATCCGCATCAACCAATGCCGAAAAGAGAAATCTCAAAAAGAGTTCAACTTGGGTAGGAGAAGTTAAGACAGGGAAGGGCGGGCGCTTTGGCAGGGCAACGATGTTTTCCGCGTTTCCCAGAACATCCTGTACTGTTTGATCATTGGACTTTTTCTCGAGGCGGTCTTTTAGGTCGGTAGGACCGGGCAGCCCTCCATGGTGCCCTGCCAGCAAACAGGCTAAACCTTCCCAATATCGCTGCCAGGCCAACACGGCCCCGGCGCTGCTATGGTCAGGGCCCCGTATCTTCTTCTCAGGGTGGTTCTGACAATCCTCTAAATAAACTTGAAAACCATGATGGCTTTTACCCAAGTCGTGTAGTAGCCCAGCCGCAAACCCCCAAGATTCGGCTTGAAACTTTTTAGCCGAATCAGCCGCCAGGCTGGCTACTTTCTGTAAATGTTCTTTGAGAGGGTGCCATCTACCTTCGCTATTTTTTGAATGTGCATACATATAAAATTAACTCCAAGAAGTTGATAGCGAGTTCACATATACCACTCCGGGTTTCTTGGAATGAATTTTTACTTCCTGACGTTAGGCCCAGCCGAGAAGTTCCGACCCGGCCCGTGAGGAGATCCAGGAATTTGACCGGGGGATACCGGGGGCGCCAGGTGAAACGGGGCTCATTTGATCCATAACAGGATTCCAGCAATGAAAATCAAAGCCAGGACGGGAACGAGGCAACCCATGGCCGCGCCAATTTTGCGCTGCCGCCCCGACCTGGTCAAGGGGATGCCGATTTGCCGACTGATCCTCGCCTTGACCTGAGAGATCCCCAGGAACCTCTTCCAGGAAAATCCACCTTTATTCATGATTTGCAGCTTTCTTTCCAAGTTTTGATACTCCCACCATACCACAAAAGTCCCCCCAAAGGAGAACTCCTTTATTGGTTGTGGGGTCCTATTCCCCTAGTGCGGGGATTGATGGGAGCAGGCCGGAATCTCTCTTCCTCAAAGCCCGCAGCGCCAGCTCTTGTGGACGCGGCAATATCCGCCATACCGGTAGTAATGCCCGGTGGCCTCCGGCAGCGGCGCCATGTGAGTGCCGTCATGGTAGGTCACGCCGTTGGGAACGCCCGTAGCATTGCAAGCCTCATGGTCATAGCCTACCGTCCACCAAGGAGCCCGGCAGACCCGGCACCGCCACTTGATGCAGCCGGCCATGGACTCGCACCGGAGTTCCAGGTTGCAGCCCGGGTTATCGGCGCAGGTGAAACAGGAATGCAACCCTGGGAGGGTATCAATTTTCTCAGCCGGCATGGATGTCATTGCTTTACCTCCTATAAAAGAGGGGGCCCGAGAGCCCCCGGTTGTGGTTTATGCCGCCCGGTCCATGGGGGTGATTCCTCTTGCCGCAATCATCCGGCACATCGTCTCGGTGG
>Ga0172371_10014355_pt1 | contig 10216 bp, 11 predicted proteins | sample Lak12m_FD_114543 | JGI IMG/M metagenome (GOLD analysis project Ga0172371, IMG submission 114543) | Freshwater microbial communities from Kabuno Bay, South-Kivu, Congo - kab_022012_12m | ecosystem: Environmental > Aquatic > Freshwater > Lake | place: Democratic Republic of the Congo: South-Kivu... | reverse complement strand
TTATCTTTGTACGGGTTACCAATTTTTGCTTTGTAATTGTCTTTAAAATAAATTATTACAAAAGCAAGAGTCCCAATAAGGGAATTCATGAGAATGAATTGAAACTTTGTTATATCAACACCATTTCTGTCTAAGTCCCAATAAGGGAATTCATGAGAATGAATTGAAACTTTGTTTTTCATATGTGTATTTATTAAAAGGTCCCAATAAGGGAATTCATGAGAATGAATTGAAACATTTCTTTTTTGCCATAATTTCTTTTTATTTGTCCCAATAAGGGAATTCATGAGAATGAATTGAAACAATAAATAGACAGAAAGTTTTTCATGGACCGTCCCAATAAGGGAATTCATGAGAATGAATTAAGGGGGCTTCTATTAATTAAATTGTTAATAACTATTTAACAATCAGAATAATATGTAAATTATTATTTGTATTTTTATCAAAAAAATAAATATATGATAACAAATAAATACAAAACAACAGGCAACAGAGGATTTTTTGACGAACAGGAAACCTGTCAAAAACTGTCAACTATATGTAATCCACTGGAATTAATAAGCAAAGTAGTAAATTTTGAAATATTCCGAAACACATTAGAATCAAAACTTCTAAACTCATAGACATGTTAAGTTTTAAAAAGTTTTTAGGGCTGAAAAGTGGCGATAAAGTGCCAGATGACCTGCAAAGCAAGCACGAACACCTATTGAAATAATTATTTAGTGAGTAAAAAACTTTTGGTTATTTCGGGAAAATATCACGAATAGTTGGCTTGTGGAAGATATTTTCAAACAATTCACAGCGTTTTTAAAATCAAAAAATTTGATAATGAATGAAGGGAAAATGCTCGATGCAAGCTTTACAGTATCGCCACGCCAACGTAACACACGGGAAGAAAACCAAATAATAAAAAAAGGACGAGGCGATGAATTATGGAATAATGAGCCAAATAAAAAGATACATAAAGATATTGATGCACGGTGGACAAAGAAGAATAATGAAACATTTTATGGATATAAAAATCATACAAAGGTTGATACAAAGAGTAAGTTTATTGACAAATATAAGGTTACCGATATCTGTTCATGATTCACAACCGATGGAAAATTTATTAGATAAAAATGATGAAGAGCAGGATTTACATGCCGATAGCGCCTACACAGGCGAAGCTCAGAAAAAGGTCATTAGCAAATATAGAATGATAAATAAAGTCAATGAAAAAGGTTATCGAAACAAGCCATTAACAGAAGAACAAAAAATGAACAATCGTGAAAAATCAAAAACAAGAGCAAGAGTTGAACATGTATTCGGTTTTATGGAACAAAGCATGAATGGCTTATTTTTGAGGTCAGTTGGCATTGTCAGAGCAATTGGCATTATTGGTTTAATAAATTTAACATACAATCTGTTCCGCTATGAACAAGTTGTCCGTTTAAATTTACTAAAAATTAAATAACAGACAGATAGATAGATAGATAAAATTTTGTAAAAAAATGAATATTTAAATACAACGTTCAAAAAAATATTATATTTTTACCTCGATTTGAAAAAATCGGTAAACGGGTTCTCCGATATTTTTCAAATCAAAATAGAAAAAATGAATTTTTAGAACCCACCTTTATATTTGTAATAATAAGATTTGAAGGTTAAGTTACTTTTATGATTAATTATTCCAAAAATATATTCGTATTTGATGTAGAAAGTACAAATCTTCATGGAGTAGGTTTTGCTGTTGGTGCTGTTGTTGCTACACTTGATGGAATTATATTAGATACTTTTTCTTTAATGTCAATTGATCAAATTAATAATTTAGATACCTGGGTTAAAGAAATGGTGCTACCTTCTATAGCAGATATGCCAACTTGTAATAACCTTAGTGAATTAAGAAATTCTTTTTTTGATTTTTATATAAAGTACAAAGATTCTTGTGAAATATGGTCAGATGTTAATTATCCAGTTGAAACAAATTTTTTAGAAGCTGTTTGTAATGATGATTTTGAAAATAGAAAATCTATTATGCCTTATCCTTTAAAAGATATAAGCACTTTAATATCTGTTGAACAAGACCGTATTCAATTATCAGGTTTAAATGATTTGAAAAGGCATCATCCCGTTGATGATTGCATGGCTTCTTTATATTGTTTAATTAATTATTACAAGGTTAATTTATAAGATTGCTTTGCTAAAAAATATTTATGAATAATAACAAAAATATTGAAAAATCTCCAGTAAGTTATCACATATTCTTATTGCCATTTAGGTGGGATATTAAGAGTAATTCTAAAGGGCTTTCAGATATTACTTTCAATGATAGAACAAACCTCACAGAAATTAAAGAAATACTGACTAAAAACAATTGGGTTAGTAAGGTTTTTAGTGTTGATAAAAATCATGTAAACTATAATATTTCAAGTTATTACTACGATTTTGTTTTTGATGCTATTGTAAACGAAAAAAAAGATGAAAATAACTCTATTAAGGATAATGTTATTTTAAATTTTGAATATGATAAAAAAGTGTGCGTTGATCCTCTGTATATAATTAAGGTTAAGGGCAATGAAAAGCGAAAAGAAGCCACGTACTCTTTAACAATCGATAAAATAAATCTTGATATTTATAATTGCGGAATCGGAATACTTAGCTTTCATCTTTCAAATACAGATCAAAATATTTCTTTTGATGATGTATTAAATATTAATGAATTTGGTAGAAGAATCTATCCTCAGTTTTTAAAAGAAAAAGGTAATGTTGAAACTAAAAAAACATTTCTTGCTGATGAAATAACTTTAAAGATAAATGACCAACCAAATTATAAATGGATCGAGGATTTCACTAGTTTTGAAAAGATTCCTAATCAACCTTTTGTATTACCTAAATATATAAAAGAATTGTTAGGCGTTAAGTTTAAAACAAATGAAAATGAGTTAAACGAGAAAGATGTTTTAGTAAAGTGGCTTGTAGATGACAGAATGTTTGTTTTATGTTGGTATGGTGATTATTTTCTATCTAATAAAATTTGTCAAAAGATAAAAGCAATACATGATATTGAATACCAATACAATTATTTTAAAAGTGAAGACTGGTACAAATTTAATTTTATTGATACTTCAGAACCAACTTGTCAGAATGTAAATATGTTAGAAACATTAAATAAAAAACATACTTATGATCGTTGGGCCGATTATAATACATTATATGGAGTTACGCGTTATTCTTTTGTTTGTCTTACCGATAATTATCCAAATCTGGAAAAAAATAAAGCTGACTTTGTATTAGAACATATGAAAGGAATATATTTCCATCTGGTTTCATTATGTTTGGCTCAACGCTCTACAGTTTTAAGGTTTTCATATGAGGTTACACGAATATCATCAATAGAAGATAAAAAAACTGAAGTTTTAGCAGATTTATGTAAACAAATAAATGAAGAATACTTGAAATTTGTAAATAAAATGTACTTCCGAGAAGTTACAGCACAGGAGCAAGGTATTGAACTCTATGATAAATTACAGGAAGTAATGCGAATTGAACACGATGTTAAAACACTTAGTAAAGAAATTAAAAATCTTTATCAGTTTGTTGATTTGTTAGTTGAAAAAAGTAAATCTGAAAAAATAAATAAGATCCAATTTTGGGCTGCTATTTTTGCAATATTTTCTCTTATTACAGGTGTTTTTGGAATGAATTTCTTTTCTCAGCCTAAAGATGGATTATTTTCTAATTTTAATACTATTCTTCAAATTGTAGCGATCGTATTATTTGGTTTTTTATCAATTATTTTAATTCAATTGCTCAGAAAAAAGTTTAATTAAATATTAAATTATATGTATAAACTCGAATTTACATTAAAACAACATACCCCTATTATCCACTTCCAGCACGAGCAGGAAGGTGCTACACTCCGTGCTTCAGAAGTTAAGCCGAAGTTGGATAAGTTTATTATAGAGAAATTTAATAAAGAGGGAAAGGATATTCCAAAAGATTGGCTTATTGGGAAAGGTGAACATCCTGCATTGGATTATAAAATGAGTGTTAATTCTATTGGGCAAATGAAGAATGTAATAATGGACTTAACCTATAATAAAAGAACAAACAATAAATTTCCGACATTTTTTGCAAACATGGGTAAAGACACTAAAGAAGAGCTTAAACAGTTTACGATGTTTGAGAAATCCAATATTGTGGTTTTGTGTTTTAAAACTGATCTAAAAGATTATGTTAAAAGTGTGTTTTCAGAATTTATCTTTCTTAACAATTTTGGAACAAGGCAGTCAAAAGGTTTTGGAAGTTTTACCGTTGATGAACAGATAAGTAGTATTAAGATACCCTACTTAGTTTTAGGAGTAGATGAAGATTATGTTAATATTTTTAATGTCATTAATTATTATCACCAAAGATTAAAATCAGGAATTAACTATTCATTTCAAAAGAAGGACAAAGCTACTGATCGCCCAATTGGGAAAAGGTTTTGTCACTATAGACAAGCATTTATCAAAGAATATTTACGAATTATAAAGGCTGATTATATATGGGATAAAAAATGGCTAAAAGAAACTTTTTTCCCTTTACCGCCTGATGAAAATAATAAAAAGTTTATTCGTTCTTTTTTAGGTCTATCTTACGACTTTAAATTTGGGAAAAATATTAATCCATGTAATCCTAAAGGTGTGTTACCATCTTGTAAGATTGATGTTAGCATTGATACAGAAAAAAACAAAATTCAAAGAATTAAATCACCAATTACTTATAAGCCTGTAATCTTTAACGATGAAATTAGAATTTATATTATTGTTGATGATAAAGAAATTCAAAATAATAAATCAGATATTCAAGGGCATGAATTTATATTTTCTGATGGCAAAAAAAAAGAAATACTTAAAACCCCTGATTCTTTAATTGATTATAACGACTTGATTTTTGAATATAACAAGCATCTGACATCATCTTTTGATGCTTATAATTTTAAAGGAAAACCAACAAAGGTTAAAATAAATAATATATATAATTAAAAGTAAGTCATGAAACACACCGCTATAACAATAGGTCCCATTTACAAAACCATTCATCAGGTTAAAAGCACCAAAGCTATATGGGCAGCCAGCTACATGTTCTCATATTTAATAAAAGAACTTATTAAAAAACTAAAAATAATTCAAGAAGATGTTATCTTGCCGTACTTTGATAAAGAAGATTTGACCACCAACTTTGAGGTAGGTTTATTTCCCGATAGGGTTCTATTTAAAAAGGAAATTGCAAACATTGAAAATGTAATTAATGAAGTTATAGATGATTTTGCAGTATATGTGTCTAAAGATTTAAAAGAAAATGATACAGAATTAAAGAAATTCCTAAAAGATTACTTGCATTTTTATCATTTAACTGTTGAAATTCCAGAAGGAGAGAATACTATTTTTATACTCAATGAATATCTTGATACTCTGGAACTCAAGAAAAAAATTGTTGCAGATGCGGAAAAAGATTTTCTATATAATTTTTTCGAAAATATTTATTATAATTTTCTTATTAAAACTGAATTTGATAAAACAAATCAGCGATTTCCTTCTACCATTGAAATTGCAATGGGCGAATTCAAAAAAAACGAAAACGAATATAAAAAATGCATTCAAGCACTTTTAAAACCAGTAAAAGGCGAAGATAAGGTTAATAACCAAAAGCTTTTTATTGGCAAAATATACGATGTAAAAGATTTTGAAAAAACAAAACGAAACTATCAAAAATACATTGCCGTTGTGCAGGCTGATGGCGATAATATGGGCGATTTTATAAAAGCACTTTATAAAGAACCAAACAAAGATCTATTGATTCAAGGATTTTCTAAGAACTTATTAACTTTTGCGAAAAAATCGGTAAGGCTAATTAAAAACTATCAAGGAACACCTATATATGCCGGTGGCGATGATTTGCTGTTTATATGCCCGGTGGCACATTCTGTATTTGTAGAAGAAAATGATAAATCTTATGTTAAAATAGAGAAAACATTTTTTACGCTTATCAATGATATTGACAATGAGTTTAAACATTTATTTACCGAAAATCCTACCTTTAAAGATATAATCTCAAAGGTGGATAAAAAGCCATCAATGTCATATGGTGTTTCAATCAGTTACTATAAATTTCCGCTAAATCAAGCTTTAGAACAAGGTGTAAACCAATTGTTTTATAAAGCAAAAAAAACATGCGAAAAAAATGCTGTTTCTTATGCCATATTAAAGCATAGTGGTCATTTTATAGGCACAACATTTCATAAAAACAGAGGTTCGTATAAACTTTTTGAAAAACTTATTCAATTAAAGGTTACCGACGAAAACTATATAAGAAGTATTACATATAAACTGGAACCGCTGGAATCTGTTTTATATGGTATTAGTATAGAACAAAACGAAGATGTTAGAAATAAAAAGTTTGATAATTTTTTTGAAAATACCTTTAACGAATCTATTCATATCAAAATAGTTAATAACAAAAAACAACTGATAGATTTTCTCGAACACATCAAAAATCTTATGAAATGCATTTATACAGAAAATCATATTTTCAATCAAATAGACGATGATAAAAAGAAAGAAAGTAATAAAGAAAACCTCAATCAGGTATACTCAGCTTTACGCTTTGTGAATTTTATTAATAATAAAGAAGAAAGATAATGGGAACAAAAAAATATCTTGTAAAACTCACGCCTCACCATAAATTTTTCTTTGGCGGTGAGCAAACATTCGGGCAAAAAACAGATGATACTGAGACAAAAAATTATTTCGTAAAATCTAATTATTTTCCACAACAAACTGCACTTTTGGGTTTAGTTCGATATCAATTATTAGCACAAGGTGGTGAAGAGATTTTCAAAAATAACAAAATAGTGAATAATGAAAAAGCTATTGATTTAATTGGTGAAAAAAGTTTTGCTATTGGAGACGGATTTAATTTTAAGAAAATTCATGAAATTTCACCCATTTTTATAGCAAACAATACAGATTATTTCTTTCCTGCAAACAAGGAATATCAAATAGATACAAAACTAAATGAGGAATGCAAAGAAGGGAAAGTTGGTCCTATTTTAGAAATCGAATTAGGTGAAAATCCATTACTCAAAGGGTATAAACCAAAATATGATTTTCCTGATTTGTTAATCAATAAAACCCTTCAAAAGCTTCAATATCATGAGGTATTTGTAGAAAAAAGACAAGTCGGAATCAGTAAAAATTATGAAGGAAAAACTGATAAGGAGGCCTTTTATATCCAATTTTTTTATTGTTTTAAAGAAACTTACTCATTTGCATTTATTGTAGAGTTAGAAGATGATGTAGCTTTTAAAAGCAATGATTTAGTGGTTTTAGGTGGAGAACAACAAACTTTTAAAATGGATGTTTCAGAATTTAGTGAAGATTTTAAAAGTTTGATTCCAAATTATGAAAAATCTAAAAATACTGATAAAATTGTATTAGTAAGCGATACATTGGTAGACGATAATTCAATTTTAGATACCTGTAATTTTGCAGTAACAGAAACAATCGACTTTAGATTTTTGGTTACTACTACTGATAAAAATATAAATTACTATAATAAACCAAATAAGAGTATAAAATATAACTTATTTAAAAAGGGCTCGGTGTTTTATGGTAATATAGATAAGGTTGAAAAACTGTTGAAAAATGATCAATTAAATAAAATAGGCTACAACATTTACAAAAAAATTAAAAAATAACAGACATGGAAAAATATACAACGAATGCTTATTTAATTACCTGTCTTACTAACTTACATGTGGGCAGCGAAGGTGTAAACTATGGAGTAGTGGACAAATTAGTACAACGAGATACTATAACCGAAATTCCTGTTATCAATTCATCAAGTCTGAAAGGGGCTTTTCGTGAGTTTTTTAAAGAAAAATGGAATAAAAATGATCTAAGATTAAATTATATTTTTGGACCAGATAGTTTTAGAGATAATGATAGTAATGATAGTGAAGGAAAAGAGGGTATTGGTCATTATAAATTCTTTGAGGCTAGATTGCTTTCTATCCCTGTTCGTAGTGATAAAAAACCATTTTATAGCGTTACAACTGTTGAACTCATAAAAAGTATTAATAATTTATTTGCTTTATTTAATCAATCGAGAACTTTGATTGATAGTGGTTCTTATACAGATACTAGGTCAGCAAAAGAAAATGTAAAGCTAGAAGATTGGACTACAGCTGCAGATGCAAATTTAACAACAAACACACTCATTGGTGATAATATTGCTACATTCGATACCGATACATTCAAAAAAGTAGTAAAACGCCTACCTGTTATTGCTCGTAATAAGTTAGAAAATGGTGAAAGCAAAAACCTATGGTATGAAGAAGTAGTTCCCCGTGAAAGCCGTTTTGTGTTTTTAGTTTCTTCTACCATAGAATATAGAGATGAATTTGAAAAAGTATTAAATAATGCCATTGTACAAATAGGAGGCAATGCAAGTATAGGTTATGGCTTTACCAAAATCACTAAAATTTCTTAATAATGAGAGATAAAATAAACGAATTGATTCCTAAAGCTATTAATACCATTACAACAACCGGAATTGCTGATTCGCAAGGCAATGTTAAAAAAGAATTTAAAAGATACATAGCTTCTATTGGAGCCAGTATTATTCAAGCTGGCTTGTTGCCTACTTTAGCTTTTTACCAAAAAAAATCTGATAAAAAAGAAGATAGCTATAAGGTATTAGATGCTTTATTAATTTTGATTAAAAAAGATTCTGTTGTTTATCCGAGACTAATAAATTATTTAATTGCAAAATGTCCTTCTATTAATACAAACAATAATAGCAAAGATAAAGATGAATTATTTTTAATAGAAGAAGATATTATGGATGCCATTATTGCTCTGAAATTAGCTTTACGAACTTTTAAAATTGAGAACAATGAGTAGAAACATAGGTTTATTGTTTTACAAAGAATATTTTAATGGATTGCATTTTGATACCAATTCAGGTGATGCAAAAATGGATAATTCATGCAATAAGACTTTATTTGATTTAAACTTGAATAATTATATAAGTTCTACAAATAAAGAAAATATTGCAACTCATTCTATTGATGATTTGTCAACTATTTATCCAGGTCTATTAATAGGTTCGGGGTATGCTCATGAAATAGGTAGTAAAGAAATTGAAAACGAGCTCAAACTAGGTTTCTTTTTCGACCATACCACAGGACTTCCATGTATTCCTAGTTCATCGGTAAAAGGTGTTTTGCGCGATGCTTGCGAAAAAGCAGAAGGACATTATATTGAGTATATACTCACAGAATTGGCAAATGAAACTCGTCAATCTGGTTGTAAGGAAACAGCAACCAATTTTTTAGAAAATTTTAAAGAATCCATTTTTGTTCAGAACAAAAAAAAGATTTCTAAATTTATAGAACATGTTTTCGAATGCGAAAATGTAAATGTTTACCATCGAGATATATTTTTTGATGCATTTCCTATAAGATCAGCTAATGAGGGAGGTAAATTTCTTGCCAATGATTATATAACACATCATGAAAATACATTAAAAAATCCTAATCCTATTCAGTTTCTCAAAGTATTGCCTCAAGTTAACTTTAGGTTTGACTTTAAATTGACAGATAAAATAATGCCTGCTACACTCAAATTAGAGTTGTTTCGACAAATTTTATTAGACCTGGGCATAGGTGCTAAAACCAACGTAGGTTACGGACAGTTTAAAATTCTCAAAATAAAAGATAAATAAACGAATAACATTAATCATAATACTTCTTCAAAATTTACAATTAAATAAGTAAATCAGTTATTGAGATAAAATTAAGTATATCAAAATAATTAACATGTTACTTTCCATACTTTATTCCCTTTCCTGGTTCCGTATCTCCGTTACCCTTAAAAATATCAGGTTTCTTCATTCGCTTGTTAAAGAGCATCCCATTTCAATAATTAATGGCATTATCGAAACTGTAAACTATCAGTATGGTTTGTCAAAAAAGGGCAGACAAAAGGTAATATTTCATATTGTTAATAAAAACCCGGCATTTAAAATACGTGAGGGAACATATATTCCTATTGAAATATTTCTTTGCGGATTTTCGCCTGAAGAAGCAAAATCATGGATAATGCATTTTATCGATTATCTCTCACAAAGTCCAAACAATAGCAATTTCGAGATTTCAACAAAACCTACCCTTGCCGAACGAAACTAC
>Ga0172371_10014354_pt1 | contig 10216 bp, 13 predicted proteins | sample Lak12m_FD_114543 | JGI IMG/M metagenome (GOLD analysis project Ga0172371, IMG submission 114543) | Freshwater microbial communities from Kabuno Bay, South-Kivu, Congo - kab_022012_12m | ecosystem: Environmental > Aquatic > Freshwater > Lake | place: Democratic Republic of the Congo: South-Kivu... | reverse complement strand
CGGCGGCACGGTCGGCGAATATGAGAACTTGCTGTTTTTGGAAGCCGCCCGCTATATGCATTTGGAAAATCCGGAAGACGTTTTGTTTGTTATGGTAAGCTACCTGCCGACTCCATCCATAATCGGCGAGATGAAAACCAAGCCAACCCAGCATGCGGTTCGCAGCTTAAATGGCGCCGGAATCCAGCCTGATTTTATCATCGCCCGTTCGCGGGTTGGCATTGACGAACCAAGAAGGAAAAAGCTCGGCATTTTTTGCAATGTGGCGCGCGAGGATGTGATTTCCGCGCCTGATGTTAAGTCTATTTACGATGTGCCGCTTAACTTTGAAAAAGATAATTTGGGAACAAGAATTTTAGAAAAATTCGGCCTTAAGCCGGGGTCTAAGGATTTGAGTGAATGGAAAAAAATGGTCGCCAGAATTAACGGAGCGAAAAAAGAAGTTAACATCGGCATAGTCGGCAAGTATTTTTCCACCGGAAATTTCATTTTGTCAGATTCATATATTTCGGTAATTGAGGCGCTTAAGCACGCCGGCGCGGCCAATAGGTGCAAGGTAAAATTAAATTGGGTAAACGCCGAGGAGATTGAAGCCAAAGGCGTTGGGCTGCTTAAAGAGTTTGACGGAATTATTGTTCCGCAAGGCTGGGGTTCGCGCGGAAGCGAAGGAAAAATTAAAACAATCAAATTTTGCCGCGAAAACAAAGTTCCTTATTTCGGCCTTTGTTATGGGATGCAGATGGCGGTTATAGAATTCGCGAGAAATGTTTTGGGGTTAAAAAACGCAAATTCCGAAGAAGTTGATCCCAACACAAAATACCCGGTAATACATATTATGCCCGGGCAAAAAGAATTAATTGAAAAAAGAGGCTACGGCGGCACTATTCGGTTGGGGGGCTGGCCATGCAAAATAATCAAGGGAACGCATCTGAAAAAAGCTTATAAGGCCAAATTTGGCGTTAAAAACATAATATCCGAGCGGCATCGCCACCGTTATGAGTTTAATAATGATTTCCGCGAGCAATTGGAGAATGCCGGACTTAAAGTCTGCGGCTCCTCGCCCGACAATATGATCGTTGAGGCTGTAGAAATAACCGGCCATCCTTTTTTCATCGGCACGCAATTTCACCCGGAATACATTTCCCGACCTCTTGATCCGCATCCTTTGTTTACAGAGTTTATAAAGGTGTGTTTAAATCTTAAGAAATAAAAATAAGTCAAATAAAAAAATCGGGATATTGTTTCCCGATTTTTTATATGAGTTTATTTCTGGGGCAAGACGCTTACTACCTTTGCTTCCTTTAGCTTGCCGTTAAATTTAGTCAGTTTTTTGGATGAGAATTTAACTTTTCCAAGAATTATAGAAAATAAAGTATGGTCTTTGCCAACTTTAACGTTTTTTCCGGCATGGTATTTTGTTCCTCTTTGGCGGATGATAATCGCGCCCGGTTTGGCGAACTCGCCGTCCTGGAGCTTAACGCCTAGCCTTTTACTTTGTGAATCGCGGCCTAATGCTGTTGAGCCGCCTGCTTTTTTATGTGCCATATTTTTAGTTAATTAAAAATTAGTTAATTAGGGATTAGGTTTTTTTATCCTTTGTATAATATAGCAAACAAAATAATATCCGTCAATACTTGACAAGGCTTTTACGCGTGGTATAGTATAAATACCTCCTATTTTAGTAGGAAATTAAAGATAAAATATAAATGAAATTTTCAACTAGAGCGACATACGGCTTAAGGGCGATGATAAATTTAGCCCAAAATAATAATAAAACAAGCGTATCATTGTCTTTAATAGCCAAAAAGGAAAATATTTCTTTGGGTTATTTGGAAAAAATTTTTTCAATACTTAAAAAAGCCAATCTTGTTGTGTCGGAAAAGGGATCGTCCGGCGGATATCAATTGGCTCGAGACCCGAAAAATATTGATGTTTTGGAAATTATTAACGCCCTTGAGGGGGGGGATCCGCCTTTTTATTGTGTTGAAAATAAAGGCAAGGTTTATTGCGGAGCGGGCTGCGGCTGCAACGTGAAGCTGGTATTTAATAAAGTTGAAGACGCGGTAAAGAAGACTTTAAAAAGGATAAAATTAAGCGATTTAACAAAGGAGGTATGAAATATTCAATTATATTATTAATATTTTTTCTAATTCCTTTTTCCATTTCAGCAAATTTTTTACCAGATGCGGATAAAGACGGAGTGCCGGATAATGATGAAATAAGCCTATATCATACTGACCCCAATATTAAGGATACAGATAACGATGGATATAGCGATCGGGACGAAATAATCAGGGGATACTCGCCCCACAATCCGGACAAGGTTAAAATGAATGAAAATGATTACGATAAAGACGGCTTAAACGATAAATTGGAATTATCTTTTAAAACCGATTTAACTAATCCGGATACCGATGGCGACGGTTTTAAAGACGGGGAAGAGGTAAAAAACGGATTCAATCCGTTGGGCAAAGAAAAATTAGAAAAATCTATTATAGTTGATTTGAAAAATCAAAAATTAAAATATTTATTGGGCGGCGTCAAACTTGGCGATTTTTCGGTATCCAGCGGGGTGGGAAATTCTACCCCCAGAGGCGAGTTTAAAATTATCAATAAAAATATAAAAGCATGGTCAAGCTACGGATTATGGATGCCCTATTGGATGGGGCTTGGAAACGGCAGGTTTGGAATTCATGAATTGCCTGTCTGGCCGGGCGGAAGAAGAGAAGGGGAAGATCATTTGGGAAAACCCGCTTCCCATGGCTGCATTAGGCTTGGCATCGGTTCCGCCAAAGAATTATATAATTGGGCGGAAGTCGGCACCAAGGTAAAAATATACTAAAAAAATTTAAATTAACAATATGTTATATTCAAATAAAGTGATTAAACATTTTAAAAATCCGCGCAACCAAGGCGTTATAAAAAATGCCGATGCCGTCGGCGAGGCGGGAAATCCAGTTTGTGGAGATGTTATGAAAATATATTTAAAAATTAAAGATAAAAAAATAAGGGACGTTAAATTTGAGACTTTGGGTTGCGCGGCGGCGATTGCCGTCTCATCCGCATTAACCGAAATTGTAAAAGGAAAAACGTTGGTTGAGGCAACGAAAATAAAAAAAGACGATGTTGTGAAAAGATTGGGGGGCTTGCCTCCTGTTAAAATTCATTGTTCAATGCTCGGTCTTGAAGCGCTTCATAAGGCAATTAATAATTATCAATTAAAAATTAAAAATTATTTATGAAAAATATAGAAAATAAGATTAAAAAAATTCTGGAAAAAATCAGGCCGTCTTTACAGGCTGACGGCGGGGATGTTGAATTGGTTGATTTTAACGAAAAAACAGGAATTGCGAGCGTTAAGTTGGTCGGGATGTGCGCCCATTGCCCCATGTCTCAGATTACTTTGAAGCAGGGGATTGAAGCGGAAGTTAAAAAAGAAGCGCCGGAGGTGAGGGAAGTGAGGGCGGTATAATTTTTAATTTTCAATTTCTAATTTTCAAACAATGATTCAATTTTTAATTATATTTTTTAGTATAAAAATTGAAAATTATTTAGGTTAATTTTATGAAAAGAATCTATTTAGACTACAGCGCCACTACGCCGATAGATAGAAGAGTATTTGAAGCGATGAAGCCGTATTTTATAAAAAAATTCGGCAATCCGTCATCGCTTCATTCGTTTGGCCAAGAAGCATCGGCCGGAGTTGAAAAGGCGCGGGAGCAGGCGGCTAAATTATTAAATTGTTCCGAGAACGAAATCATCTTTACTTCCGGAGCTACCGAATCAAATAATTTGGCGATTAAAGGCGTTATCAAGGCCATTCTGCTTCGACAAAAGGGAAAAATTGAAGCTCAACCGCATATTATAACAAGCTCAGTTGAACACCCGGCTATCTTAGAGCCGCTTAGAGATATAGAGAAAGCCGGCGAGGCGGAAGTTACTTATTTGCCGGTTAAAAGCAATTCAATCGTTGACGTTAATGAATTTATTAAGGCAATAAAAGAAAATACCGTTTTGGTTTCAATTATGTATGTTAATAATGAAACAGGGAGTATCCAGCCGATAAGAGAAATTGGAAAAATTATTAAAAAAATTAACGATAAGAAACTTAATGAGTGGAAAAAAAGAAAACCGGCTGAACGGGGCGAAAAGCCGCGGCCGATTTATTTTCATACCGACGTGACGCAGGCGGTTAATTATTTGAATTGCGATGCGGACTGGAACTACATAGATTTATTAAGTTTGTCCGGACATAAAATTTACGGACCAAAAGGAATTGGAATTTTATATAAAAGATCAGGTGTGCCGATGAAAGCGGTTCAGTTGGGCGGACACCAAGAAAATAACTTAAGAAACGGAACGTTGAATGTTCCCGCGATCGCCGGTCTTGGCAAAGCGATGGAACTTTTATTAAACAAAAAAGAAACAGAAAAAATAAATAGTAAAATTAGAAAATTGCGCGATTTGCTCGTTGCGGGAGTTATAAAAAATATTCCGAACGTTATTCTTAATACTGACAGAAAAAATTCCGTCCCCTCCCACGCGCATTTTACTTTTTTTGGCGCTGAAGGAGAATCAATGCTGATTTCCTTGGATTTGTCGGGCATTGCCGTTTCCACGGGTTCGGCATGCGCTTCGGGAAGTCTTGAGCCTTCGTATGTTTTACTGGCTATGGGAATCAAAAAGGAGATTTGCCATCATTCAATCAGATTTAGCCTGGGAAAATATACAACTGAAGCCGAGATAAAAGCGGTAATAAAAATTTTACCTCCAATAATAAAAAAATTAAGGAAGATGTCGCCCCTATAATTATATATTTTTGCTATTATAAAATCCGATACCGGAAAATGGCATCGGGTTTTTAAATTGATTGAATATGTTAAAACGGGTTGCTAATTTCTCCAAGATCACGCGCTTTTGTTTTGTCTTCAATTTTTTTCATAATGGCGTCAAATTTATCCATATTAACCGTTTCGTCGACTACTTTTTCGCTTAAGCTTAAAATAACATCCGATTGGGTAATCGCCAGATAAAAATTACTATAAAGAAATTTAGTGGTAGCGCCTAAAAGAATCGCAGCCGCGATTAAAGTTAAAATATAAAAATATTTTAATAATTTTGCCAAGCTGATTTTAAATTTTATTTTTTTCAGCATATTATTTCCAATATGAATCGGCGATTAACAGCATGCTTATTTCGCCATTCGCCGAATTGACTCCGGTTAATTCAATTAGTTTTACGTTTATATAATAATTCAAAGATTCAATTTCATCAAGATATTTTATTTGATTTATATAATTTCCTTGGGAAAAAATTTGCAGAGGAATTTTTTTATAATTGTCATAGCTGACTTTTTGAGTTAGCGCCGGGTTGATTTTCTGGGTAATTTTATTTTTCTCGGCTATTTTTTCCAGGGTGGTGATAAAATCAAGCATTTTGTTTTCTTCAACAAATATATCATCCAGCTTGTTCAATTGCGGCTCTATGGTTTTTAGGCCGTTTGTAAGCTTATTTAAGTTCATCCCTTTAATATATTTTTTTTCAACATCGGCTCTGCGGGACATAATGTCAGTCGCGATTTCTTTTATGTTTTTAATGCTTGGAATGATAACTAAAATTGTTAAAACTATAACAACGCTTATTAAAACGCCAAAAACAATGATTATTTTTTTCTTTAAGCTTAATTTTTCAATAAAATTCAATTTCATTATTATTAATTTAATTTATCAATTTCGGATAAATTAATTTTGCCGTTTATGTCAAAATTAATATTTTCTTTATTCAGCAATGATTCAGTCGGCAGATCAATATCGGTTAAAATTTTTGAATTAATAAGATTATCTTTGAAAACCAGCAGATTTTCCCTTGTATCGCTTTTACCGCCAATTTTTATTGACGCTGAATCTTTGTTTATTTTTATATAAGACATTTTTATGCCCGCCGGACATTTATCGGTAATATATTTTAACGCGGCGGACCATTTGTTAAAATCTTTCTGTATGTTAATAACTGAGTTTAATTGGGAGTTAATTTTTTTTACTTTAATGTTATATCCGCTGTTTGTGCTTTTAACCAAGGATGTTTGCTCGGAAATAATTGACAGATTTTTTTTAAGAATGGTTTTCGCGGAAAAGAGGCAAATCGCTATAACAAGAGTTATAAAAACGATAATATAACCCATTCTTTTAAATATCTTATAAATATTTCTAAGTTTGATTTCCTGTTTTAACTCCTGTGAAACAAGGTTTAATGTAAGCATAGCTTATAGTTTATTGATAAAAATTCCCCTCAGGGCGAGCCCGAAAGCCGTTGAATATCCATTGCTTGAATCTTGCGTAAGTTTTGCTCCGGATTTATCTTTCGCGGAAATTTTTTTATCCAAAATATGAGTTTCTGAAAAGTAATTGGCAATTTTTTCCTTATCTTCGTTCAAATTGATAAGCACGTTGCCGATGCCGACTTTTATGTTAACATAATCATTAATAATAATGTTAAGATTTTTTATGTTTGCCCCTCCTCCGGTGAGAATAATTTCATCAAGCTTTCCCTGGTCTTGAAAATGGAAATTAAAAAACATTATTGTTTCGTTTATTTTACCGGCCAGATCCTTAATTGTTCCGATTAAAATATTTTTTATAATTCCTTGCGCCTTGTTTTCGTCAAGGCCGCATATAATTTTGGCTTTTTCCGCTTGTTCTTCATCAATTTGCAAAGAGTCCGCGATTTTTTTAGTAATTTCTTCTCCGGAAATTGGAAGGCTGAATGAGAATAATATTGTGTTTTTAGAATAGAAAGTTATACTTGACCGTTTCGCGCCTACGTCAATAATAGCATAGTTTTTATTTCTTTCGCCTTTATATTTGTTGTTTTCTTCCGCTAACAGGCATCGGCAAATAGATACCGGCTCAATTTCCAAAGCCGAAATTGTCAATCCCGCCTTGTCAAGCAATTCAGTGTATTGGTTAACTATTATTTTGGGAGCGGCCCCTATAAGTATCCTTTGTTTATCCGGCAAATCTTCAATTACTTGCCAGTCATAGTATATGTCGGTTAATGGAATCGGAACATGTTTTTCAATTTCGGATTCAACGGCTTTGGCAAAATCATCCGTAGCCTTAAAAACATCAATAAGTTTTATGAATGTTTTTGTTTCGGGAAGGCAAGCGACAACCTCGCGGGATGTAATTTTTCCGTATTTGGGCTTTTCAATAATTTCCGATAAAGCCTTGATGGCTTTTTCCTTGTTTATAATTTCACCTTTTTCAAAAATACCCGGTGATAAGCTTGCTTTGTTAATCGCCTGTATTTTAATTTTATCTCCCGCTTTTTTAAGCTGCACCAATTTTAACCCTAAATCGGAAATATCTATGCCAATGGGAAAATTTGATTTTTCGGTAAAAAACATTTATGGAATCAGTGATCAGGAATCAAAAATTAGTTATCAAATTTTGATTAACCAAATCTCTTCAATATTATAAAATTTGTTAATTTAATTATATCACAATTAATATTCCTCTTCCCAATGTTCAACCGTAATAATGGGAGACGAATCGGCTTCGCCCAAGGCATCAACGTTAATCGCGTTATCCAAATTAACCGTCACTTGCCCCCAGCCGCTGGTTATTGTAAGTTTTCTTCCTACGAGTCCGCCGTTTACGGTAAAAGTATTGCTGGAAGACAACCCGTTGATATCTAATTTATCCGTGGAATAAACAATGCCGCTGATATTTATATTGCCGGTATATGACTCAAATTCAACCTTTTCTTTTGAAATAAGCCCCGACGGCTGGCCGGCCGTATGGTTTACGGTTATATTATTTTTGCCGCATTTCCCCCGCCAGCAGTTAGAATCGCCAACTTCTATTTCCTCGTCAGCCACCAATACCCCGTTAATCGTGATATTTCTCGCGCCCTTAATTTCAACTTCGCCTGTCACGTATATAATACCGTCAAGAGTTAAATTTTGGTTATTTTTTAAAAGATTTTCAAATTGATTTTCAGTATAAATCGCGGTGGCTCTGGATTTGTAAGAATTGGGCGATGCCGAGTCAAAATCAATGGCCGGCATATCCACATACGCGGCTGCCGGCGGATAATCTTTTGAATGAATAGCTCCGGCAACATTAACAGTCACTGAATCGTTTTGGTTGTAATTGTTTACAACATCTATATCCTGCGCGGCGTTTACAATTGTGCCGTTCCCATTTACGATAAAATTTAAATTAGAATGGGCGTCTCCGTTATTAAAATTTACTTTACTGTAAGATATATCAATATTGCCGTCCGCGTATGCGCCGTTATTTCCAACCGGACTTTCGCCGATGGCTTTAAAAACTTTTGTTTTTATAATTCTTTGTCCCGTATTGCCCTCGATATTTATAGTGCCGGTTGATTCAATGTTGCCATCTCCGACAGCCGTATTGGTGATGGAAACCGTGTATGATCCGCTTCCGGCTCCGAAAGGATTATTTACAGTAAAGCTTTGTGTCCATGTCGGATTAGTTTTAAAATTATCGCGGTATGCGGCATCGTTTTTCAATTTCCACACCATATGGTTTATTCCCGCTTCCGCCAAATAATATGTCTTCATTCCCAATGTTTGGCTCTCGGAAATTTTATTTTCGGAAACCGATAAGTTTAAAAAATATATGGAAAGGAAAAGTATTAAAGACATAATCAGTAAAGCGCCCAATAATACCACGCCTTTATTTTTTTGTTTGCGTTTTTTTTTCATATTAATTTCTAACAAATATTTTTGTTCCTATTTTTAAATTATTATCGCCCTTTTTATATTCCATATATATATTTATAACGCCGAAATTTCCCCAAAATTGAAGATTATTAAGATATTCTCCTGTAATGCGATCATCTACGATATATTCCGACGGGGGATCGCCGAAAGCGTCAACAGCGTTCCAAAGTACGTGAGTTGTTGGCTGGGGCTCGAAATAATAATAACTAAAACGCCTCATTAAATTAGTTCCGTCAATGTAGTATCGTATATAGTTGATTTGGGAAATATCATGCCCATCCTGAAAAAAAATTTCATTGGGAGGCGGATTGCCCGCTTCATCGTCAGTCGCCGGCAATGGCGAGACAATGTTTGTGGACTGGCGCAATTCGCGGGAAATTCTATCAAGAGAAACTCTCATATTTTGAGATAGTTCAGCTTCATTTGACCCCGTGTTATACGCTTTTTGAGCGATTGAGTATATGGAACCGATTAAAAGCAAAACAATCACAAAAAGAGAAATGCTTACGATAATTTCAAACAACGTAAATCCTTTTTGTTTTTTCATAAAATGCAAATTTTAATTTTCGCTAATCAAAGTGTTGATAATATAACTTGTTTCTTTTTTGGAAATCGGATGCAGATAATATACGGTGATAATGATTTTTTTCATTCCCAGATCCGCCGCCTCCTCGTTTAAATTGTCATTTACGTAAAGAACTTCTGTTTTTCTGTGAAAATTATAAAGATAGCTTGAAGGGTCGGATGAAAGCCTTGTTTTAGGTTCAATCGTCCCGGCGGCAATATTTCCGTACCCGAGAGAATTTAATTCTTCCTGCTTGCTTTGGGCGATAAATGAAGCCATGGAAAATATTTCAGCTTTTTTGTTAATAGTTAAGGAAAAGGGGAACGCGTTCATAATAAAAATATATGAAAGAGTAATTACCGCGAAAGCCATCATTACCTCCACCATGGAAAATCCCATGTTGTTTAAAAAATTTTTTCTATTGTTGAATTTGGACATAGCCGGATGGTTTGATATTTATTGTTGATGTTTTGTTATTGATATTTATTAATACAACCGTGCCGCCCTGGCTTACCGCTCCGTAAGAATTAAAGGTAACTTTATTTCCGGTAAGCTCGGTGATTTGCTGATAAATAACATTTTCCGGAAAGGTGACGCTTTTTATTGTTGTCGGCGTAGCTCCTCCGCGGATAATATCATAACTGTCACTTGATGTGTTGAATTGGACCGAATAAGCCACCTGCTCGGATAAGGTTAATTGCTGGGCATAGCGCAAATCAGACGCCATATTTCTTGCCACGCCGTTCAGTTCAAGGTTTGGCTGGTATTTTTTATAAAAAGGAAGAGTGACAGCGGCCAAGATAACTATTATTCCCAAACTTACCAAAACATTCATCAGTAAAGTTCCGGCTTGGTTTTTAAAAATATTCATATTGATTATATGGCGGAAGTTAAGCTGT
>Ga0172371_10014352_pt1 | contig 10217 bp, 9 predicted proteins | sample Lak12m_FD_114543 | JGI IMG/M metagenome (GOLD analysis project Ga0172371, IMG submission 114543) | Freshwater microbial communities from Kabuno Bay, South-Kivu, Congo - kab_022012_12m | ecosystem: Environmental > Aquatic > Freshwater > Lake | place: Democratic Republic of the Congo: South-Kivu... | reverse complement strand
TCGACACCCGGGCTCACCACGGCCAGGCCCGGGATCTCCTCGCCGACTTGAACCGAATCACCCCAAACCCGGTGCGCTGGGTGGTCAACACTCACCACCACTGGGACCACACCTTCGGCAATGCCGTCTTCCTGCCGGTCCCTATCTGGGGACACGAACGCTGTGGCGCGGCGATGCTCGCCAGCGCCGAGCCGATGCGTCGCAACCTCAAGGAGTGGTTCCCGGGTCACGCCGCCTTCTTCGACGACGTGGTCATCACCCCGCCCGACCACACCTTCGACGCGTCGGCCTCCCTGGCCCTTGCGGGGCGGACCGTGGTGTTGCAGCACCTGGGCCGGGGCCACACCGACAACGACATCGTGGCCGCGGTGCCCGACGCCGGAGTCGTTTTCGCCGGCGACCTGATCGAGGAGAGCGGTCCGCCGGCCTTCCACGACGCCTTCCCCCTGGAGTGGCCCGACACCGCCGCCGCCCTGCTCACCCTGGCCTCCGGGCCCGTGGTGCCCGGCCACGGCGCGGTCGTCGATGCGGCTTTCGTCTGCGCCCAGCAGCGCGACCTGGCGCAAGTGGCTCGCCTCGCCCTGGAACGCCACGGCCTGGGGATGACGGCCGCCCAGGCGGCGGCCGCCGGGGGGCCCTACCCCGCCGACGTGCTGGAGACCGCCTTCGGCCGGGCTTGGCCCGGACTGGAGTTGGGCGGGTGACGGCGCCCCAGGTGCCCGCCTGGTTCGCCGATGCCCTGGCCGCACCGCGGCGCGAGGGTGTCGTCGAGGTGGCCGGCGCCCCGATCCACTACCTGCACTGGGGCGATGCCGGCCGCCCCGGCCTGGTGCTGGTGCACGGCGGCGCCGCCCACGCCCACTGGTGGTCCTTCCAGGCTCCGCTCTTCGCCGACGGCTGGCAGGCCATCGCCCTCGACCTCAGTGGCCATGGGGACAGCGGCCGACGCGACACATACTCACTCGAGATCTGGGCGAGCGAGGTCCTGGCGGTCGCGGACCATGCCGGCTTCCCCGGGCCACCCGTCGTGGTGGGCCACAGCATGGGGGGCCTGGTCGCCATCCAGGCGGCCTACGACCACCGGGACCGCCTGGCCGGGGTGGTGCTGGTCGATGCCCCCTTGCGCCGTCCCGACCCGGAGTCCCAGGTGGCCTCCCGCATCCGGGCGTTCCGCGCCCCCGGCGTCTACCCCAGCCGGGAGGCGGCCCTGGCCCGCTTCCGCCTGGTCCCCGACCAGCCGCCCTTGCCCCCGTACATAGTCGCCCACGTTGCCGGCCATTCGCTGCGCGCCGTCGAGGGTGGATGGACCTGGAAGTTCGACCCTGGGATCTTCCATCGGCCCCGCTTCCCTATGGGCGAGCGGCTGGCGCAGTCGGGCTGCCGCGCCGCCCTCATCTACGGGGAGCACAGCGAGATAGTCCCGCCCGAGGTGGCGGCCTACACGGCCGAGATGATGGGGCCCAGAGCCCCGGTCGTGGTCCTTCCCGGGGCCTACCACCACCTGCTGCTCGACCAGCCGCGCCAGATGGTGGAGGCCCTGCGCGGCGTGCTGGCCGCGTGGGGGCACGGCGCAGCACCGGGCGACGACTGAGCCGCAGCCGGGCGCACCCCAAACGAGCAGTGGGGCCGGCCGGGCCGGTCCCACTGCGAACCTAACGGCGCCGGTCGCTCACTCGTAGGCGATGGCGTCGAGGACGTCGAGGCGCGAGCCCCGCCAGCCGGGAACCACGGCCGCCACCACGCCGCCGAGGGCGGCCAGCACCAGGTAGATGGCCAGGTTCGCCCAGGGCAGAGCCAGGGTGATGCCACTGCCGATGGCGGCCACCACCGCGACGCCCAGGCCGACTCCCACGATCATCCCGATGACCGCCCCGAACACCGCTATGAGCACCGCCTCCCAGCGGATCATGCGCCGCACCTGGCGACGGGTCATGCCCACCGCCCGCAGCAGGCCGATCTCCCGCTTGCGCTCCATGATCGACAGGGCCAGGGTGTTGGCGATGCCGAGCAGGGCGATCACGATGGCCATGGCCAGCATCCCGGTGAGCACGTTGAGCATCAGATCGAGTTGCGAGGCAACCTCATCGATGTACTCCTCGGCGTTGTTCAGTTTGGCGTTGGGGTAGTCGGCGACCACTGCCTCCAGCGCGGGCCGCACCGCCTCGGGGTCCACCCCCTCGGCGAGCCGCACCATGACCATCTGGTCGAGGTTCCACTCGTAGTGGGTGGTGAACGAGTCGAGGGAGATGATCACCTGGGTCTGGAAGAGGTCGGCCCCGAAGATGGCCACCACCTCCAGATCCACCAGCGCCCCGTCGGGGAACTCGAGCGGGTAGGTGTCCCCCACCGCCAGGCCCTCTTCGGTGGCCAAGTCCTCGTGGAGCATCACCGTGTCGGGGGCGGAGAGGGCGGCGAAGTCCCCGGCGGAAACCGCCAGGCGCACCACGTCGTTGGTGCCCTCGTCCACGCCGATCAGGTAACTGACCCCGGACTGCGGGCCGTAGGCCGTCCCCACATCCTCCCCGCCGGGCTCGCGGAACTCCCCGAGCCTGTAGACCGAGGCCACTGCCACTTCGGGCAGCTCCCGCAGGCGGGCGGCGATCTCCGGGCTCAGGCCCCCGGCGAAGGGGTTGGCGGAGGAGGCCGGCTGCACCTGGTACTGGGCGATGACCTCGTCGCGCACCGTTCCTTCGATGCTCTGCTTCGCCGAAGCGACGAGGGTGGCCACGATGGTGACCAGGGCCACCCCGATCATCAGGGCCGAGGCGGTGGCCGCCATGCGGCGAGGCTTGCGCACCGCGTTCTCCTGGGCCAGGCGCCCGACCACCCCGTAGACCCGGGGTAGCGGACTCCCGGCAATCAGCCCGAAGCGACGGGCGAAGAGCGGGGCCACCACCGACACGCCGATGAAGGTGATCCCCGCACCGGTCCCGGTCAGCGCCAGCGGGCTCCAAACCGAGGTGTACAGCCCCATCACCACCAGGGCCACGCCCAGGAGGATGATCCCTGCGCCCACCAGGGCCCGCAGCCGCAGCGACTTGTAGTAGGTCGACTCCTGCTCGCGCAGGGCGGCGACAGGCGGGATGCGGGAGGCCTTGAAGGCGGGGAGGATCGCAGAAGCCACGGTCACCACCGTGCCGACCACCATCGCCACGATCACCGTCCGGGGAGCGACGGTCAGGGCGCCCTGAGGAAAGTCGATGCCGGAGGCTCCCAGCAGGGCCCGGAGCCCCACGGCCAGGAGCACGCCGAACCCGACACCGACCGCCGACGCCAGCAGCGCCACCACCAGAGCCTCGAGGATGACCATCCAGGTGACCTGGCGGCCGGTGGCTCCCACGGCGCGGAGCATCCCGAGTTCCCGGGTGCGCTGCGCCACCACGATGCGGTAGGTGTTCTGGATGAGGAAGGCGCCGACGAAGATGCCAATGCCGGCGAAGGCCAGCAGCACGGTGTTGAAGAAGCCGACCGCCGTCTCCACCCCCTCGCGCCCCTCCTCGATCTGCTCGGCGGCGGTGATGGCCTCGGTCCCCTCGGGCAGGACCGCTTCGATGGCCAGCCGCACCGCATCGGGGTCGGCCCCCGGCGCGGCTACCACGGCGAGTTGGCTGTACTCCTCGCCGAAGTTGAGCGCCACCTGGGCCGTCTCCAGGTCGAACAGGACCACGGTGGCTCCGAGCAGGTTGTCGGCATCGCCGTAGCCGGCCGTGCCCACCACCGTGAACTCCCCCACCGTGTTGGGGAGCAGGATGCTGATCTCGTCGCCCAGGGCGAAGCCGTACTTGTCGGCGGTGAAGACGTCGATAGCCACTTCCGTGGGGCCTTGCGGAGCCCGGCCGTCGCGCAGCACCACCTCGGTCAGTTCCGCCTCGGCCTCCGTCCAGGAGAAGGCCAGGTTGGGCGGCCCTACGCCGCCGATGGGCTCTCCGTCCTTGTCCAGGGGCTGGGCGGTTCCCTGCACCGAGGGCAGCACCCGCTCCACCCCGGCGACCTCCTCGACCACCTCCACCAGCGAGGCGGGCACGCGCCCGGTGTCGAAGCCGAACTGCACGTCGGCCCGCACCACGACGTCGACGTTGCTCTCCTGCTCGAACAGCACGTCGAAGGCGGTCTTCATGGTGTCGGTGAAGACGTAGGAGCCGGCGATGAAGGCGACGCCGAGGATGATGGCCGTCGCCATCAGGAAGAGGCGGGCCTTGTGCCCCATGGCGCCCTTGAGGGCGAGGCGCAGCACCTCAGCCCCCCAGCGCCTTCATGCGATCGAGGATGCCCTCCGCCGTCGGCTCCAGCATCTCGTCGATGCAGCGCCCGTCGGCCAGGAAGACCACCCGATCGGAGAACGCCGCCACCTTGGGATCGTGGGTGACCATCACGATGGTCTGCCCGAACTCGTCCACGGCGCGGCGCAGGAAGCGCATCAACTCGTCGCTGGACTTCGAGTCCAGGTTCCCCGAGGGCTCGTCGGCGAAGACGATCTCCGGACGGGAGACCAATGCCCGGGCGGCGGCCACCCGCTGCACCTGCCCGCCCGACAACTCGGACGGCCGGTGGGTGAGGCGGTCGCGCAGACCGACCGTGTCCACAACAAGGTCGTACCACGACCGGTCGACATCGCCGCCGGCGATGTCGATGGGCAGGGTGATGTTCTCCGCCGCGTCCAGGGTGGGTATCAGGTTGAAGGCCTGGAAGATGAACCCCACCTTCTCCCGCCGCAGCAGGGTCAGGGCGCGGTCGTTGAGGTCGCCGAGGCGCACGTCGCCGATGAAGGCGCTTCCCGAAGTCAGGTCGTCCAGGCCGGCGATGCAGTGCAGCAGGGTCGACTTGCCCGAGCCCGAGGGGCCCATGATGGCGCTGAAGCGGCCCTTCTCGAACGCCACCGTCATGTCGTCGAGGGCGCAGACCGCGGCGTCGCCCTGGCCGTATACCTTGCAGGCGTTCTCGACGCGAGCGGCGGCGGTCACGGCGTGCCTTCGCGCCGCTCCACGCGGATGGTGCAGTTGGTCACCAGCGCGGCCACGGCGCCGACGGCGGCCAGTACCGGCAGGAGCAGCGCCCCGACGACCCCGATCGTCATGGGGATCTCGATGAGCGTCTTGCCTTCGTCGTTGTCGATGATGATGCGCCGGATGTTGCCCTCGCGGATGAGTTCCTTGACCTTGGCGAGCAACTCCTCGCCTTTCACCCGGAACTCCTCCACGCGACCCTTGTCGCCCTGATCGGTCATCTGGATCTCCTCGTCGTATCGCCCCGGCGGTCGGCCCGCCGGTGACAGCCGGATGCTAGGGAAAGCGGGGAATTGGCAGCCCGATCCGGAACGCTAAGCCGCCGGGGTGACGCCGGCCGCACCGCAGCGTGAACCCCGGGTGAACTCACCCAGATCCAGGGCGCAATCGCTCAGTCCCGCCAGCGCCGCGGCCGCTCGCGCAGGCCGCCGAAGCCCCAGCGTTCGCAGAAAGCAAGGAAGGGCTCCCGCGGCACCCCGCGCCACTCCAGATCCTCCAGGCGCTCGGTCAGCGGCACGTCGCGTCGCAGGTTGGCCAGGAACCGGTAGACCAGGGCTTCGGCCAGGCTGCCCCGCAGCGCTTCCACCAGGCGCTGCGGCCCGCGCACTGCAGGCTTCCATAAGGAGGCCTCCAGAGGGATGTCCTCGAGATGGGGATAGGTGGCGAGGACCGCCGCCGTCGTCTTGGCCCCCCACCCCCGCACCCCCGGCAACCCGTCGGCGCTGTCGCCGACCAGGGCCAGGTAGTCGGGGATCGACTCGGGGGCGACGCCGAACTTCTCCCAGACCCCGGCCTCGTCGATGAAGGCTCCCTTGCGCCGGTCGTAGCCCACGACGTGCTGCCCGCGCACGCACTGCGCCAGGTCTTTGTCCGGGCTCATCAGCACCACCTGGTCCACTTGCGTGGCGAACCGGGCGGCCGCAGTGGCGAGGGCGTCGTCGGCCTCGTAGGCCGTCATCCGCCACACCACCACACCGATGGCCTCGAGGCCCTCCTCGGCGATGGGGAACTGGGCCAGCAAGTCGGCGGGGACCCCGGCCTCGGTCTTGTAACCGGGGAAGAGGTCGTTGCGGAAGGAGCGGATGACGGTGTCGAAGGCGGCCCCCAGGTGGGTCACGCCGCCTTCCTGGACCAGGCTCAGGGTCCCCGCCACCAGGCCGGCCACCGCACCCAACTCGGTCCCGCCGGGCCCCGTCCGCTTGGGGGCCCCGAAGTAGTTGCGGAACAACTCGTAGGTGCCGTCGAGGAGGTGGAGGTTCACCGGGCGATCGTACCCGCCCCTGCCTAGGGGCGCCCGCCGCCGTACCCTTCCCATCAATGTCGGCGCCCGTCCGGTCCCGCGTGTGGCTGCGGCCCCTCCTCGTGGCCGCCGGTTTGGTGGCGGTGGCGGTCGGCGTGGCCGGGATCTTCTTGCCCCTGGTCCCCACCGTGGGCCCACTGCTGTTCGCCGCCTGGTGCTTCGCCCGGTCTTCCGAGCGCCTCTACCGCTGGCTGCTGGGCCACCCCCGCCTCGGCCGGATCATCGCCCCGTTCCGCACCGGCGCGGCGATGCCCCGCCGGGCCAAGGCCGCCACCCTGGCGGTGATGGTGGTGTCGTTCGGCGTGAGCGGCGCTCTCCTGCTGCACAGCCTGGTTCCCCGTCTGGTGCTGGCGGGGGCAGCCGTGGTGGCCTTCACCGCCGTGCTGCTGATCCCCACCGAACCGCGAGGGGTGGCCGGGCCCCAGGCCTGAGCCGCCGGGTTCAGCGGGGCACGGCGCCGCCGGCCGCGGCCAGATCCTCCATGCGGCCGATCAAGCCATCAAGGCACCGGTCCTGGGCGCTGAGGTGGCGCTGCAACTCCAGGCACTCGTGCAGGGTGGCCTCGGCATCCTCATAGGTCTGGATGGCTCGCTTGTCGGCGGCGGCGCCCAGCACCTGCTGCCCCACCATGATCACGAACATCAGCAGCAACTGCACGATGTTGCCCAGGAAGAGCAGGAAGGCGAAGGGGTAGGGGTCGAAGGAGATGACGCCGGCCTCCGACAGGATCATCCAGAGGGCCATGAGACCGGCAGCGATGTAGAAGGCCCACATCGTGCCCACAGACCGGGTGATGGCCGCCCCCAGGCGGCCGTTGAAGCCGACGTATTCGTGGGCGGCCTGGGGAGGCAGGGTGGGGCGTTCCGTAGTCCGCGGGTGGGGGGCGTGCACATATGCGGTCATGGCCCAAACGGTAGAAGGGGTGCCCCCCTTAGTGCTGGTTGCGTCGCACTCACGGGGCCAGCGCCCACTCGACTGCAGCTTCAGCATGAATCCGCGTCGTGTCGAACAAGGGCACGCGGCTGTCGACCTGTTGCACGAGCAGCCCGATTTCGGTGCAGCCGAGGATGATGCCCTGCGCGCCGCGCCCGATCAGGCGATCCATGATCTGCAAGTAGCGCGCCTTCGATTCGGCCCTCGCCACGCCGAGGCACAGCTCGTCGTAGATCACGCGGTGTATGTCGTCGCGCTCGGCCGCCTCCGGCACCATCACGCCTAAGCCGTGCCGACCGGCCAAGCGCCCCACATAGAAGTCCTCCTCCATTGTGAAGCGCGTGCCCAGCAGACCGATGCGTCTCAGGCCTACAGACTTGACACGTTCGACCGTGGCGTCGGCGATGTGCAGCAGCGGGATCCCCACGTTCGCTTGTACCTCGTCGGCCACCTTGTGCATCGTGTTGGTGCAGATCACCACGCAGTCCGCGCCGGCTGCCTCGAGACCGCGGGCCGCCTCACTCAGGATCTGCGCCGCCTCGTCCCAACGGTTCTCTTGCTGCAGTCTCTCGATCTCGGCGAAGTCCACCGACACCATCACGCTCTTCGCGGAGTGCAGGCCGCCGAGTCGCGCTTTGACCAGTTCGTTGATCAGCCGGTAGTACTCCTGCGACGACTCCCAGCTCATGCCGCCGATCAATCCGATGGTCCTCATCGCTGCGCCTTTCGACGGACATCACGCCCATTGTCGGCCCGCGAAGCAGCCTTCGCCCTCACCCCCGATGTCTTCACTCGTCCTGTGACAGGATCAGCGCGCTGTAGGGCCCGATCCCCACGTCGCCGCGGAACGGCAGGCCGTCGCGTTCGCCCGGCCGGGCTTCGGTGTCGTAGGCGTGCGGGCCGCCGAACGACGGGTCGTACCCCGCCCAGTCGCTGTTGAAGCGGACCCGCCACCTCCCGCCGCGGGGGAAGCCGACGGTGTACGCCGGGTGGGCCCGCTGGGAGAAGTTGGCCACGACCACCACGTCGTCCCGGGGTCCGCCGGCATCCCAGCGGTGGAAGGCCACCACCTTCTCGTCGTCGTCGGCGTGGTGCACCCGCACCCCCGCCCCCAGCAGCCCGGCGGTGGTGCCGTGCCGGTTGCGGCGCAGCGAGATGAGGTCCCGGTACAGCTCGACAATGCCGGCGAAGGGGCCCAGCCGCGACCAGTCGACCGGGTCCCGGTCGTGGAAGTAGCGGTCTTCGAGCAGTTCCTGGCCCTGGAAGAGCATCGGGATCCCGGGCGAGGCGAACACCAGCACCGCCCCCAGAGTGGAGCGCTTCTTGGAGTGCCAGGAGTCGGCCTGTGCCGGCCAGATCTCCTCGGGCAGCCGCGCCTTGCCGTTGGCCACCTCGTCGTGGGACTCGGTGTAGATGACCCGGCGCAGGGCGTCTCCCCCCCAGTAGGAGCAGGCCACGACGGCGGCGATCGCCGGCATGCTGCGGCCGGCGTCGTCGGGCGTGATCAGGGCCCGCCGCACGGTGTGCACGAACTCCCCGTCCCACTGGGCGTCGAAGCCGGCCCCTCCTGCGCTGGTGGGGCGGGTCATTTCGGGCTTGCCCTTCAGGTCCTCGGCGATGGCCAGCTTCCACGGCTGGCGGGCGTTGATCTCGTCGTTCACCCACTGCATGAGGCCCCAGCCGTCGGGGAGGGCTGTGGCCGGGTCGCCGGCGTCACCGTCGACGTCGCGGATGTGGGCGGTGGCGTCCCAGCGAAGCCCGTCGGCCCGGTAGTCCTCGAGCCACATGAGGGCGTTGTCCCGGATGTACTGGCGCACTTCCCCCCGGCCGTAGTCGGGCCGCTCGCCCCAGGGTGTGCGGCTCCGCCAGTCCTGGTAGAAGTAGATGCCGCCCTTGCCCGGCTCTCCCCACCCGTCGAAGCGCCACAGCGAGTTGTCGCCCGGGCCCCAATGGTTGTAGACGACGTCGAGGAGGACGGCGATCCCCTGGCGGTGCGCCTCGTCGATGAACCGCATGAGGCCCTCGGACCCGCCGTACCCTTCCTCCACGGCGAAGGGATTGGCCGGGTTGTAGCCCCACGAGTACGAGGTCGCGAACGAAGTCGTGGGCATGACCTCCACCGCGTTGACCCCGAGCGCGGCCAGGTGGGGCAGTTTCTCGGCGGCGGTGCGGAACTGCCCCGGGTCGCCCCCGGGCTGGTCGTTGAAGGTCCCGACGTGGAGTTCGTAGATGACCAGATCGTGCCAGCCCGGCATTTGGAAGTCGGGGCGCTCTCGCGGGACGAGATCGACGATCACCGCATCGCCGGCCGAGTTCGTCACCAGCCGGGCGTAGGGGTCGATGCGGAAGAGATCCTCGCCGCCGAAGGAGATCACGTAGCGGTAATGGTCGCCCGGGCCCGCCCCAGCCAGGTCGATCGACCAGCGGCCGTTGCCCTCGGAGCCCAGGGCGTGGGGCCGCCAGTCGTCGAAACTGCCGATCACCGACACCCCGTCGGCATGCGGGGCCCACACCCGGAAGGTGGTCCCCCCGGCGCGGGGGATCGCCCCCATTCCGGGGCGGGGGGAGGGCGCGGGCAGGGCCTGAGGGGCTTCCATGGCAGCCAGGAGTGTCCCACGGCCGGGCCCAAAGGGGCCGTCACCCCCCGGACCCCGGCCGCTACCCTCCCCTCATGCCCCACCGCCTGCCGCGGATCCCCGCCATCGTGGGCGACTGCCGCTTCGAAAGCGCGCTCGGGTCGAACCGGTGGCGCCTGTTCCAGGACCGCAAGGTGCTCGCCGAACTGCAGCGGGTCCCCACCCGCCACACCTCCCTGCTCCGCCTGCCGGGCACGGGTGAGATCGAGCTGCGCCCCGCCGGCTGGGGCACCGTGGTGGCGTTGCAGGGCGACACCGAGGTGGGCCGGGTGGTGCGGCGCTCGTGGTGGGGCCGGCGCTGGCAGGTGAGCGGCCCGGCGTTCGCCTGCGATCTGGTCAGCGACC
>Ga0172371_10014349_pt1 | contig 10218 bp, 8 predicted proteins | sample Lak12m_FD_114543 | JGI IMG/M metagenome (GOLD analysis project Ga0172371, IMG submission 114543) | Freshwater microbial communities from Kabuno Bay, South-Kivu, Congo - kab_022012_12m | ecosystem: Environmental > Aquatic > Freshwater > Lake | place: Democratic Republic of the Congo: South-Kivu... | reverse complement strand
CCGGCCATCGCGCGGGCAACCAGGAGCCCGAAGGGTACGCCGCCCAACACGTATGCGGCTGCCGTCGCGCCAATGCCAACCATGGGATTGCTCACTGGCGACGACCTCCGGGCCGATCGGGCTCGCGGAAGTGCCGCTCGAATATGCGGCGAGTCTCCTGCATCCGCCCTTCCAGGGCGTTGCCGAACGCTTGCTCGGCCAGACGCCCGGGCGTGTCCACGGTTCCGAAGCCGATCGCGAGGGCTCTGGCGCGACGCGCGTCCTTCGGGTATGTATCCACTGTCTGGCCGGTCAAGAGGGACAGGCGACTGCGCACTCTGGAGAGGAAGCGGTATGAGCTGGTCAGGCGGGCTGCGTCCGGCGCAGGGATGACGGCGGCATCGGCGAGGGCATCCAGCGCGTCGATCGTGCGCACCGAGCGCAGGGACAGATTTGCGCCCCCGTGCCTGAGCTGCAGGAGTTGGGTCAGGAACTCGATGTCGGACATCCCGCCGTGGCCGAGCTTGATGTCCGTGGTTCGATCGGCAGGCCGAAGCCGCTCGGTCTCGATCCGCCGCTTCATGGCGCGTATCTCGTCAGCCTCACGCTCGCCAAAGGCGCGGCCATAGGCCGCTTCATGCGCCACGCGCATGAAGTCGGCCTGCACCGAGGTCGCGCCGGCGATCGGGCGCGCCTTCACCAGCGCCTGGCGCTCCCAGGTGGCTGCGCGGTCCGCGAGGTAGTCGCGGTACTGCGAGACCGAATGGACGACGTTGCCGAAGCGGCCTTCCGGGCGCAGCCGAGCATCAATGACGATCGGCGCTCCCCGCTGCCGAAGCCGCCTCGCGGATGCCAGAAGCCTCTCCGCGGCCGCGGTTGTCAGATCGTAGAGAGGCGACCGCTGTCCCGCGCCGGTCGCCTCGCTGAAGACCGCGTCGCTGCACACGAAGACGACGTCCAGATCGGAGTTGTACGACAGCTCACACCCGCCCAGCTTCCCCAACCCGATCACGGCGATGTGGCCAGCGATCTCATTCGCAGCGACGTGGTTCTCCGCGGCAGTGGTCTCGATGCTCCACCGGAGCGTAGCTGCAAGCACTGCCTCCGCGAGGCCCGACAGCTCCATTGCGATCGTGGAAGCGGATGCCTCGCCCCAGATGTCGCGCGCACCGATGCGAAGGCGCTCACGGGCGACGTATCTGGCCAGGGCGTCCCAAAATGCCTGACCGGCTTTCTCATCGGCTGTCGCCCGCTTCGGCAGCCGCTGGTCCAACTCGTCACACATGACCTGCAGTGCCTTCGGCTCCGGCTCCCGCGTCTCGTCGCTGACCAGCATGTCCAGCCACTCCGGGTTCCGTGCGAGGCTCTGGACGAGGGTGCGGCTGCCCGCCGAGAGCCGTACAAGACGATGCAGTAGGTCATCGGACGAATCGAGCGCCCCATACCATGCCGCTCTGTTTGGGCTGGCTTCGGCCAGGAGGCTCACGCCGTGCAGCGCCGAGTCGGGATCTCCGGAGCGCGCGCACGCCCGAATGAGCTTGCCGGCCAGCCGGCGGAGCGACGCAGTAGCGTCGGGAGCCTCACGGCCGTGGCCCGTCCCGAACAAGGCCGAACTGAGAACCGATGCGGCACGCTCGGACTCGCGGAATCCCTCTTCCGTAAGGCGGCTTGCGAGTGCGGCCGTGCCCTGCGGGGTGTCCGCGGCGAGCAAGAGGCTGCTCCACGCATCCGCTTCGGTCGCGGTCCCCGGCGCGCCCTCAGCCTGGAAGACTGCCTCGTGGAGCGCGCGCACCTGCTGTGTGACCGTAGCGTAGCGGTCCTGGAACTCGCGCGAGTCGGTGTAGCCGAGACGCCGCGCAAGGAGCAGAACATCCCGCTCCCGCTCGGGGAGGTCCTGCGTCTGCCGGTCATAGAGCAGCTGGAGGCGGTGCTCGACCGTTCTCAGGAAGATGTAGCCGTCGGTGAGTTGCCGGGCCTGCGGGGCTGTGAACAACCTCGCCTGCCTGAGGCGAGCTATGGCCTGGAGCGTGTTAGGGGTCCGGAGCAGCGGGTCGCGGGCGCCCTCGCGCATCTGGAGCATCTGCACAGTGAACTCCACGTCGCGTATGCCGCCGATGCCTGTCTTGACGTTGAGCGACGGATTCGGAGCCTGCAGGTGGGGCTGCTCCATACGACGCTTGTTCGTGCGCATATCGCGGAGCATGGAAGCGGTGAGGTGGCGCGGGTACGCGAACGGCACGAGCATGTCCAGGAACGCCTGGCCGGTCCTGGCATCTCCAGCGACGACGCGCGCTTTGAGCATTGCCTGGCGTTCCCACGTCTCGCCCCAGTTCTCGTAGTAGCTGCGGTATGAGCCGAGCGTGCGAACGAGTGCGCCGAACCGGCCCTCGGGTCTGAGGCGCACATCAACCCGGAACAGGTGGCCGTTCTGCGTGTCGCGGGCCAGGTTCGCCACGACGAGTTCTGCCAGACGAGCCGCCGGCTCGACGTCGGCTTCGCCACCTGCCGTGTCGCCGAAGACGAAGACAAGGTCAATGTCGCTCGAGTAGTTCAGCTCGCGGCCTCCGAGTTTGCCCAGAGCAATGACCGCAAGATGAGGCACCGGCTGGTCCGGGAATCGGGCTTGAAGCTGGCGGCGCGCCAGCTCGTGACAGCACTGGACGCAGGCATCGGCCAGATTGGAGAACTCAAGGGCGGTGGTCGGCATGTCGGACAGGCCCAGGATGTCGCGCGACGCGATGCGGAGAATCTCCCTCTGGCGGAATCTGCGCATCGCTTCGAGCTTGAGCTCAGGCTGGCTGATGCGGTCAAGCAGAGCCGCGAGTTCCCGGTAGACAAGGTCGGCAGGCTTTGCGCCTGAGCGGACGCCGGGGTTGGCCAGTATCTCGAAGTACTCCGGGTCGTGCGCCAGGATATCGGCGAGGAACTGGCTGATGGCTCCCACGTTCACGAAGATCCGCAGACCCGTCGGGTGGCTGCGAAGGTAGGCGAAGTGGGTGGCGCGGCTCACCAACGCATCCGCCCAGCGCGCGAAGTTGGCCAGTGCGCGATCAGGGTCGGGCGACTCGGCCAGTGCCGCTAGAAGCGAGGGCATGAGTTCGGCCACGTCGTCGTCGGTGACCCCTTGGCCTGCCAGGCCGATCAGGAACCTCCGGGCGCGGGCCGGCTCTGCGAATCCGATGCGGGCCAACTCCTCGTCGGTGAGCTGGTCTGCCGTGCGCGGGCCGTTCACTGCCGACGTCTCGCCGGATCCTGTTCAGCCGTGCTCTCCGCCCTGCGCGCCCGGATCACCAGAGGCGTGCCTGCGAGGGGGTAGGCCTCACGTATCCGGTTCTGCAGGTAGCGCAAGTATGAGAAGTGCAGGAGGGCGGGGTCGTTGACGAACAGCACGACCGTCGGCGGCTGGACGCGCGGCATGGTTGCGTAATAGACGCGAAGCTGCCGGCCGTGCTGCACCCGTGGGCGCGTCTCCACGGCTGCATGCAGGATCCTGTTGAGCTCGCCCGTCGGGATGCGAAAGGCGTGGTTCTCCGCGGCTTCGAGCGCCGTGTCGAGAACATCGAGGACACCCAGACCGGTGGCCGCCGAGCAGAAGACCTGAGGCGCGTAGCTCAGGAACGGCAGGTGCTTCCGCAGCGTCGCGGAGAAGTCCGAGACCAGGGACCTGGTCACGCGACGCGACCGGACCGCTGCGCGATCCACCAGGTCCCACTTGTTGACAGCGATCACGCACCCGCGGCCAGCCTCATGAACCATGCCGGCAACGCGCTTATCGCCATCGAGCAACCCCGCCTGGGCGTCTACCACGACGACGCCGATATGGGAACGCTCGATGGCGGTGTTGGTCCGCAGAGCCGTGTAGTACTCCACGCTGCCCTGTATCTTGCCGGCCCTGCGGATGCCTGCCGTGTCTATCAGCAGCGCCTTCTGGCCATCGTGCTCGATCGCGGTGTCTATTGCGTCGCGGGTCGTACCGGGGATCGGACTGACGATAACACGCTCCTCCCCGACGATGGCATTGGTCAGCGACGACTTGCCCACGTTGGGACGTCCCACAATGGCTATGCGCGCAATCTCGTCGGGGCTGTCATCCGAAACGGACTGCGGGAGCGCGGCGAGCAGGGCGTCCAGGAGATCGCCCAGGCCATGCCCGTGGACCGAGGAAACAGAGTAGACCTCCCCGAGCCCGAGGGCATGGAACTCCATGGCATCGGCCTCGGCCTTGAGGCTGTCCACCTTGTTGGCCACCATGAACACGGGGCACGTCGCTCGCCGGAGGACGTCGGCGATCTCTCGGTCAGCGCCCATGAGGCCCTCGGACGTGTCGGACAAGAAGAGGATCGCATCGGCTTCTGCAATGGCGATCTCAGCCTGCCGGCGGACCTGGGCGACGAGCGGGTCGGTGTCGTCAAGCACGATGCCGCCCGTGTCAATGAGCGTGAACGAGCGGCCGCGCCACTCGCAGGTCGCATAAAGACGGTCGCGCGTGACACCCGGTGTGTCTTCGACGATCGCGAGTCGCCGGCCTACGAGGCGGTTGAAGAGCGTGGACTTACCGACATTGGGCCGACCGACGACGGCGACGAGGGGACTTGGCATGGCGGGTTGGGCCTCCGCTGAGTGTGCAGAGGATAGCACACGGCGCGGGCTTGGTCAATCGGCGGCGCTTGACCAGAGGAGGATGGCCACCGCGGCCAGTGCGGCGGTTTCGGTTCGCAGGACGTACGGGGCCAGAGATGCGGGGAAGGCCCCCGCTTGGGCCAATGTCTTGCGTTCCTCACTGTCAAACCCGCCTTCAGGGCCGACGAACACCACGACCGGCCCTGCGGCGAGCTTGTCTGCCAACGCGGGCAGCGTCTCGTGCGCGTCAGGCTGCAGCACGACCGCTGTGCTGTGCGGCGCCATGCGGGCCAGAGCCGCCTGCAGGGAGCAAGGCTCGCACAGCGTCGGGGTAGCCCTCCCTCCGTGCCTGCTCTGCGGCCGCATCGAGAATCTGCTGCCAGCGCCGGAGCTTGGTCACCACATCCCGACCAGTCGGACGCTTCACGGTTCTCGTCGTGATCAGCGGCACGAAGGCCGACACGCCGAGCTCGACTCCGTGCTGCAGGACCTGCTCGAACCGGTCCCCCTTGCCGAGAACCTGCGCAACGGTGACATGGAGCGGTGGCGCGCTGATCGGCGGAGCGGGCCCCACGATCTCCAGCTGGATCGCCTCGCGTGACACGCTTCGGACCTCGGCGATCGCGTTCGGGCCGGCGGCGGTCCGCAAGATCAGCCGCTCGCTTGCGCGAACGCGCAACACGTTGGCAAGACGATGGCGCAGCTCGCCGGTCGCGTCGAAGGAACCCGAAGACGGCGGTTGCGCCGGGCAGTGGACATGGCGCAGGCGTGGCGAAGCCTCGATGCGTGCGCTCATCCCGCGGTTGCTAGAACGGCACGCCAGACGTCCTCAGACAGCAACTCAATGGGCGTCAGGCCGCTTCGATGGAGAGCCTCGGTGACCTGAGGCAGGCGCTCGGCCACGATGCCCGAGACGACCACGAGGCCGTGCGGAAGCACCAGTCGGCCGAGCATGGGCGCGAGCGCCACAATGGTCTCGGCTATGATGTTGCAGACGACGATGCGGCAGCGCGGGCAGGCGGCCTCAAGCGAATCGGGGTCAAGGACCGTCAGCCTCGCCTCGACGCCGTTGGCCCGAGCGTTCTGTACGGCCACAGTCCGAGGGAGGCTGTCAATCTCCGAGGCCCAGACGGCGCTTGCCCCAAGACGGAGCGCCGCTATGCCGAGGATACCGGAGCCTGCGCCAACATCCACGACCTCGTCGCCCGGCCTGACAACGCGGTCGAGCAACTCCAGGCAGAGGCGCGTGGTGGGATGGCTCCCGGTCCCGAAGGCCATTCCGGGGTCTATGAGCACGACCGAGCGTTCGGTCTCGCTCTCGGTCGCCTCCCACGGTGGAGCGATCAACAGGCGGCGACCTATTCGGCGAGGGTGATGGTGCTTTCGCCACTCGTGCAGCCAGTCAACGTCCGCCACGTGCCGGACTACCACATCGGCGATGGACGGGAGTCCGTGAGCGGGGAGATCGCCAAGGGCCGAAGTGAGGGCCGCGAGCTTGCCCTGCACGCCGCCCAGGACGGGCAACCAGCCGCGCACCTCGAGCGGGTCCGCAGCGACCGGGTTCGTGACCTCGGCCGCTACCCCGGAACATCCGACGTCGAGCAGGGCGGCGGTTACAGCCTCTTCGGCGTCGTGCGGAGCTCGGATGGCGATCTCGGCCCAGCGCATGTCCAATGGGTCAGCGGTCGCTCTTGAAGAACCGGCTGAAGATGCCACGGTCCTCTTCGGAGATGGTCTCCCCGGTGGTTGCCGCGTATTGTCTGAGCGCCTGCTTCTGCTCGCTCGACAGCTTCTTGGGTACCTCCACGCGAACGATCACGTACTGGTTGCCCTTGCCATAGCCGTTGAGGTCCGGCATGCCCTTCCCGCGCAGCACGAAGGAGGTCCCCGATTGGGTGCCCTCCGGCAACTCGAGCATCTCGGCGCCTCCGATGGTTGGGACTTCGATGCGCCCACCGAGAGCGGCCATCGGGAAGGACACAGGCACCTCGCAGTAGAGGTCCTTGTCGCGACGCTCGAAGAACTCATGGGGGCGCACATGGATCACCAGGTACAAGTCGCCGCTCGATCCACCTCGGAGTCCGGCATCGCCCTCGCCCGATAGCCGGATACGTGATCCCGTGTCAACGCCCGGCGGCACGCGCACGGTCTTGTCGCGCGTCTTGCGCATGCGCCCGGCCCCGGCGCACTGCGGGCATGGCTTCACGATAATCCTGCCCTCGCCGCGGCAACGGCCGCACGGCGCAGTGGTCTGGAATGTGCCGAGGAGGGTGTTCTGGGTGTGCCTAACGTACCCGGTGCCTCTGCATGCGCCGCACACCTCAGACTGGCTGCCGGGTTCGGCTCCGTGTCCCTCGCAGAGATCGCAGGTCTCCAGATGGGTGTAGCTAATGCGCGTGTTGGCTCCGGTGGCCGCATCTTCGAGGGATACTTCGATGTCCTGTCGCAGGTCGTCGCCCCGGTTGGCCGACGTCGGTCCGGCAGACTGGCGTACGCCGGCACCAAAGAACATGTCGAAGATGTCGGGGAATCCGCCGAAACCTGCCCCGGGCGACGCACTCGTCCCGTCCAATCCCTCGTGGCCGAAACGATCGTAGACCTGCCGCTTCTGATCGTCGCTGAGCACGTCGTAGGCTTCACGGATGTCCTTGAAACGGGCTTCCGCGTCGGCGTTCTTGTTGACGTCTGGGTGGTAGCGGCGCGCGAGCGTCCGGTACGCCTTCTTCACGTCGTCGGCGGACGCATTGCGGGAGAGGCCGAGGACCTCGTAGTAGTCGCGCCTGTCAGGCATCTTCGGTCGTGGGCGAGGTGCCGGCCTCCGAGCCTTCATCCGGGCTCGAAGACGGCGGCTCGGGCGAGCCGTCGGTCGTGGCGGACGCATCCGAAGCGCCCGCCGGTTCAGGCTGAGGCTCCGCCGGGATGTCGGGGGCTGTGCTCAGCTCGCTTGTGCGCGTGCCGAGAGCATCGGTGTGGGCGCGGATGTCCGCCAGGCTCTCGGACTGCATTGCGGTGCGCAACTCGCGGAGCGCGGTCTGAACGGCATCCTGGAGGCTCTGGGGTTTGCCGCGTCCCTCGCGCAGCGCCCGCTCTCCGCGGTCCATGGCGGCTTCGGCCCGGTTGCGCACCTCCATCTCCTCAAGCTTGCGGGCGTCGTCCGCACGGTTCTCTTCCGCCTCCTGCACCATACGCGCGATCTCTTCCTTCGACAGTGCGCCGGTGCCGGTGATGGTGATACCCTGTTCCTTGCCCGTGGACCGGTCCTTCGCCGATACGCTTACGATGCCGTTCACATCAATGTCGAACGTGACATCTATCTTCGGAGTTCCGCGCGGGCCCGATGTGATGCCGGTGAGCTGGAAGTTGCCCAGAGGCTTGTTATGCGCGACGAGCTCGCGCTCGCCCTGGAAGACCTTGATCTCCACTGTCTTCTGATTGTCGGCGGCAGTGGTGAACGCCTCCGTCCGACTCGTCGGGATGGTGGTGTTGCGCTCAATCAGCTTCGTCATAACGCCGCCGAGCGTCTCCAGGCCAAGGGACAGGGGCGTCACGTCGAGCAGGACGACGTCCTTGACGTCGCCGGCAAGTACGCCGGCCTGGATGGCGGCGCCGAGGGCTACGACCTCGTCCGGGTTGATGCCCTTGAACGGCTCCTGGCCGAACATGGACTGGACCAGCGCCTGAACCGCAGGGGTGCGCGTCATGCCGCCGACAAGCAAGATCCGGTCCATGTCCTCGGGCTTCATCTGTGCATCGGCCAGCGCCTGCTTGGTGGGGCCGACCATCCTGTCCAGCAAGTCCGCCGTCAGCGCCTCCAGTTGCGCACGGGTCATATTGAGGTCAAGGTGAAGCGGCCCGTCCGAACCGGACGACAGGAAGGGAAGGTTGATGTTGGTCGTCACAACTGATGAGAGCTCAACCTTGGCCTTCTCGGCCGCCTCGCGGAGGCGCTGCATCGCCATCCGGTCCTTCTTGAGGTCGACACCATGCTCGGCCTGGAACCGCTCACACAGCCAGCCGACGATCGCCATGTCCCAGTCGTCGCCCCCGAGCTGAGTGTCCCCATTGGTGGCGCGGACCTCGAATACGCCTGCATCAAGCTCCAGAACGCTGACATCGAACGTGCCCCCACCCAGATCCCAGACCAGGACGGTGTGGGCCTGGTCGCGCGTCACACCGTAGGCAAGCGCGGCTGCGGTGGGTTCGTTGATGATTCGGAGGACCTTCAGCCCGGCGATGGCCCCGGCGTCCTTCGTTGCCTGTCGTTGCGGGTCGGTGAAGTACGCCGGGACTGTGATCACCGCTTCAGTGACCTTCTGGCCGAGATACGCTTCGGCGTCTGCACGGAGGCGCTGGAGGATCATGGCCGACAGCTGCTGGGGGGTGTAGGTCGTGTCGTCAATGGCGACCCGGTAGTCCTTGCCCATCTGCCTCTTGATACTGGCGACGGTACGATCCGGGTTGGACACCATCTGACGCTTGGCGAGGCTGCCGACCAGCCGCTCGCCGGCCTTGTTGAAGCCGACTACGGACGGGCAGAGCCGACTGCCGTCTGACAGCGGGATGACGGTCGGTTCGCCGCCCTCCATCACCGCGACGACGGAGTTGGTCGTGCCTAGATCTATGCCGACTACCCTCGACATGGAGGCCCTATGGGCTCGGTTCGAACGCGTCGTTCCGCGCGCCTAAGCAGTTTCCCCATCGCCCTCGGTGGCGACCTTGTCGCTGTCTATGCTCTCATCCTCGAGGTCGGAGTCTGCGACTATGCGCTCCTCCAGGTCCTCGTCCTGGTCGGCGGGCTCCTCTTCGTCGCCACCGGGACCCATGAGGCTCCGCGCAACAACGGCTTCCAGATCCTCGGGCTCCTCGAGGTCGGTGTCCGTCTCCAGCTCCTCGAGAAGGTCATCAACATCGCTGCCTAGGTCATCGGCAGTCGCATCCAGACGATGTCCCGCCGAGGCCACACCGGACAGCGGGCGAAGGGCCTCCGGCTCGCCCTCGAGTTCCTGTGGCTCCGGCTCGGGGGCCTGCACGGCTATGATCGCGCCGCTGGCCAGCTCCTGAAGCGCGATTGTGAGCGAGTTGGCAGACTCACTGTGAACGAACGGAGGAGCGCCGTCAACCAGTTGTCTGGTGCGCTTGGCGGCAGCGATCACCAGTGCGTACTTGTTGGCGACGCCTTCGATCTTCTCAGGCACAGGGTATATCAAGGTGAATCTCCTGCAGGACGATGGAGTAGGGGAAGGTGACGAGCCGGTCGGGACGCACCATCCCCGCGAAGCCGGTCCAGGGAGCGCCGTTGCGCTCCAGAACAAGACCGCAGGCTGACAACCCTACATTATGAGCGAGGACGGCCAAGGTGTCAAGCGAGCGTTTCCAGGCGCGCATCGTGAGGGCGGCGAGCGGCGAGGTGGTGGCGGGGCGGGTCGTCGTTGCGCGATCGCTCTGGGGCCGTCTGCGCGGCCTGTTGGCACGCCCGATGCTGGAGGGCGGCGATGCCTTGTGGCTTGAGCCGTGCAACGGCATTCACACATTCGGCATGCGCTACCCGCTCGCGGCCATCGTCCTGGACGCGAAGCGCCGCGTGCTGGCCGTGACGCCTGTGATCATGCCGGGGCGCGT
>Ga0172371_10014348_pt1 | contig 10218 bp, 6 predicted proteins | sample Lak12m_FD_114543 | JGI IMG/M metagenome (GOLD analysis project Ga0172371, IMG submission 114543) | Freshwater microbial communities from Kabuno Bay, South-Kivu, Congo - kab_022012_12m | ecosystem: Environmental > Aquatic > Freshwater > Lake | place: Democratic Republic of the Congo: South-Kivu... | reverse complement strand
GACATCGCGCTCAAACAGGGACAGCCCAAGAAGCCGGTAATGGTTGGCCGGCTGCTCGGTGGGCGGAATGCCGAGCCAGCGGTGGTACGGATCGAACGCTTCGGACACGGACGGTCTCCTTAGGACTTAAAGACTCCCACTCCCCGCCAACCGCCGATCTGGGCGATTGGAACATCCGGATGATCCAGCAGGCGATTCCGAAAGAGCCTTTGGCAAACCTACCAAGAAAACCGCATCCATCCTCACCCCTATTCGGCCCAATGTCAACGCCCCACCGGAGCGGATTTTCCCTCGCGATGGTATTTCACAAGGCCAGACCCCCCTTTGCGATTCGGCAAGAACGGGTAAGTCCCGCTGCAGGCCCCGTACACCGAACTGCGGAAATAATCGAATCGCCTCGAATTGACGTAACCGACAGAATTTGCTTGCAGTAGGGTGGGCGATACCGCGGCGTTAGTTGCCCAGTTGACTCGCGTCAAATACACCTTGGCCGTAGACCTTCCCGTATGGGGTCATAATGGACTGGTATACGGTGTAATCAATGGTCTCCGAGACGAACTGCGTGTGGCCATCGCAGAAGGTGACCAGGGCGCCGCCAGGATGCCGCGACGAGGGGCGTGCGTAGCATAGGAGAACTTCCGCGACCGAAGCACCGGTGGTGGCGGTCACACCGTAGTAGGAGGTCCAACCGCACGCTGTCGTCCCGCCCGGCGACCCGTCGCCAGGAACGACCTGGTCAACAGCGTTATTACCCGCCCGCGCGAGCGGGGAGGCGTCCCGTCCCGCGTTGATATTCCACATAAGACCAACGTTAGGGTTGGCGGTGTTTTCCCACCATGCCAACCCCACTTCCGCCTGCCACGGCGCCTGCGACGTATCGCTCGGGTTGGCCCACTCGGTTGCCTGGACGTTTTCTGACAACATGAGAGTGTTCTGTGAGCCGTCATGCGTGGTGAGGTAGTCAAGCGACACCATTCGCGTCGGGCTGCTGAAGAGATTGTGAAAGACTCCCCCTGCGATCGCCTTTGAGTCGCTCGCCGTCACCGTTTGCCCGGGACTCAGCGGAAAGACGGTCCCGTCCGCGATCATCTGGTCGAGGAGCGGTCGCCCGGTGTTTACGGCATAGGCGAGGACCGGGCGAGAACGGGCATCTGGGCGCGGGTCGCTTGGGCACGCGAGGAACCCAAGGCCGCTGGCCGCCTTGGCCGTATACCCGGCCCCTTGGTTGCTCCATTCCGCCTGGAGATCCGCCCGGTCCAAGTAGCCAAAAAGTTCAACAACCCAAGTCGTGCAAAACCACACCTGCGTATTGTTGACTGTGACTTGGTAGTGGCGGTTACAGTAGCCGGGGAACCTCGTTCGGGCGGCCTCGAAGCTGTGGTTGGCCAAGCCCAACTGCTTTTGGTTGTTCATGCACGTCGCCCGGCGCCCCGATTCCCGGGCACTTTGAACGGCCGGCAAGAGCAGGGCCATCAGCATCGCGATGATCGTGATTACCACCAACAACTCCACCAGTGTAAACGCCCTTCGTTTGTGAGAAACCATGGCAACTTCTCCCTCTCTTCTGGAACGAGGTTGACGAGAAAACGTTTTCAGAAAGCGGCACGGTCCGGATCCTGTCTCTGCGATTCAGGAATCAAACGGGCGCAGAAAAAAAGGAGCGCCGGAAACCAAGGCTGCTCCCGAGACCCCGCCAAGGGTCAGTCGAACAGGACCTGGCCCCGACGCCCCAGGTTGGGGCGCGGGTCCAAGTTGCTGCCTCGACTGAAAGAGCCTTGCGGCTCAGTTTGGCGGTATCTCGGGAAACAGTAACTTGACGCTACGCGCGTCGTTCAAGTTGTCTTCATAGCCGCACCGGCGGCCGTTTTGTTCCTCCTGGTCCAATCCGTTCGTCAATCATCGTTTCGCGGTGGATGTCCTGATGTACAGTCGGTCGCTCGACAAGGCTGTTCACCACAACCCCCTACCGCGCCCTCAGTTTACCTGCCGGGTGGAGGATTGCAACCGCCGACATGACTTTTCCAGTTGACCTCCCGTCCATAGCGGAGGGTAGGTCGGGTTTGGGGTCAGGTCTTGACATTTAACTTTTGGCATGTGGATCATCTCGCGGACAGATTGAATGACAAGCCCAAGCGACCCACGGGGGCGATGGTTACTCTCCCAGTGTCGACTTGCGGCGGAGGATGTGATGGTAGTGCTGCGCGAAGCGGTGGGCCTCGTCACGCACGTACTGGAGCAGTCGCAGGGCAAACGAGTGCCGGCCGAGGCGCAGAGGCTCTTCGCTTCCCGGCACGTAGACTTCTTCCAGCCGCTTGGCCAACGAAATCACCGTCGGGGGCTCGATCTCCAGCCCCGCGAAAGCGGCCAAGGCGGCGTTGAGCTGTCCCTTGCCGCCATCGACGAGGAGGATATCGGGGAACACTTCCCCCTCGGCGTGAAGGCGATGGTAGCGGCGGGCAACGACCTCGTGGATGCTGGCGAGATCGTCCACGCCGACGACCTCCCGAATGCGGAAGTGCTTGTAACCGGGCTTGAAGGGGAGCCCGTCGATGAACTGCACCAGGCTCGCCACCGTTTCCCGGCCGGCAAGGTGGGCGATGTCGACCCCCTCGATGACCCGCGGACAACTCTCTAATCGCAACACCCGCTGTAACCCCGCCAGCCCTCGCTTGGGGTCCACCGGAAAGACCTCCGGCTGCACGTGGGTATCCAACTCGCCGCGCTGGTCGAGGGTCTCCAGGAGGTGGATTTCGTCGCGAAGCCGGGCCGCCTCCTCGTAGCGGAGTCCTTCGGCGGCGGCGGCCATCTCCCGCCGCATCTCCTCCAGGAGCGACTTCTTCTTGCCTTCGAGGAATTGCTGGAGCCGGCGGATGTCTTTGCGGTATTCCTCTTTGGAGATCCGCAGGTTGCACGGCGCGGTACACTGGCGGATGGCGGCCAGCAGGCACGGCCGGAACCAACGCCACTTCGGGTCGTTTTCGTCGATGTCCAGGGTGCAGGTACGGAACCGAAAGACCTTTTGCAGAACCTGGATGGCCCCGCGCAGGCCCGCCGCGTTGGCAAACGGCCCATAGAGCTTGGTCCCCCGCGGGCTGGGCTCCCGGGTGAACGCTACCCCGGGGAAATCCTTGTCGGTGTGGATCTCCAGGTAGGGGAAGCTCTTGCCGTCTTTGAGATCCTGGTTGAACTTCGGCTGGATGTCCTTGATGAGCCGCGCCTCCATGAGGAGGGCATCGACCTCGCTATCCGCTGCGAGGAAGTCGATATCGTGGATCTCCGGGACAAGCCGGGCGGTGCGCGGATCCTCGGCCGCGGCCTTGAGGAAGTAGCTCCCGGCCCGGTTCCGCAAGTCCTTGGCCTTCCCCACGTAGATCACCCGCCCGGCGGAGTCCTTCATCAGGTATACCCCCGGCGTGTGGGGGAACGAGCGGACCTTCTCCGCTGCCTGCGAGGTCGCGGCAGGAGGAATCTGTTCCTCCTGGCGATGATCTTCGGGGGGAATAGGGTCGGTCATGGGAAAATCCCGCTGTAGCTCAGGCTTTCCAGCCTGACACCTCGACCGTCAGCCGCGTACGGCGGACGGAGCGAAGCGACGGAGCGCCGCCCCGTCCTTCGCCTTGTTCCGGCGGGCCTCACTGCGTTCGGTCCGCCCTACTCGCTATGCCAATTGCCATGCACAGCCGAGGGCGGCTGTGCCACATGGGATCATGGCTTCGTCCATCAGGTTACGCTAGACAGAACACGAGGAAGCCTGACCTGCGTGCCTGCGCGTCTCTACTCGGGATTATAGGGCGCTCAGGGGCGATTCCCAAACGCAACCGGTTTGCGTTCGTGGGGCCGCGTAGGGCGGACGGACCGAAGCGACGGAGCGCCGTCCCCCTCCTTCAGTTTATTCCGGCGGGCTGCGTTCGGTCCGCCCTACCCGCCGCTTGCGGCGCCCCCCTGGACCGCGCAGAATGCACCCGTTGGCGGTCCAGTTCTACCAGCATGACCTGAAGAGGGAGGGGCCCGATGCGCAACGTTTGGATCTCCGTACTCATCGTCGCGGGTTTCTGTGTCTCTGCTTCGGGCGGCAGTCCCAAGGTGCCCATCATTCACTCCACCGATTTGTTCCATCCCCACGGCGACCCGGACGATCATTACGACCTGGCCTGTTTGTTCGCAATGCCGGAACTGGACGTCAAGGAGGTCATTCTCGACCTGGGCGCCGAGCAGGCGAAACGGTGCGGCCGGCCCGCGGTCGAACAGATGATGCACGTCGCCGGGCGCAAGGCCCCCTATGCCATCGGACTGAGCCGCGCCCTGCGAAGCCGCACCGACAAGTCGCTCGACGAGCCCGAACAATTCCAGGGCGCCGTGAAGCTGATCCTTTCGGTGCTCCGCGAGTCCAACGAGAAAGTGACGCTCATCACCACGGGCAGTTGCCGCGACGTGGCCGCGGCCTTCAATCGTGAGCCCGAACTGCTCAAGAAGAAGGTTCGGGCAGTGTATTTCAACATCGGGCGCGGGCCGAATGAGCCGCAGGCGGAGTGCAACGTCGGTTACGACCCGATCGCCTACTTGCGGATCTTCGAGACGGGGTTGCCGATCTACTGGTGCCCGTGCTTCGGCAAGGACGGATATGAGACGCTCTTTGAGGCCGATCAGACGACCGTGGTCGGGGCGTGTTCGCGGCCGGTGCAGAATTACTTTGTGTACTGCCTGACGAGATCGACCGCCGATCCGATCGCGTTCCTCCAGGGCGGACCGCACCCGCTTCCCACCGGCCCGCGGTCGATGTGGTGTACCGCCCCGATGTTCCATGCCGCGGGTCGGAAGATCTACGAGCGGGGCCCGAACGACTTCGTCGCGTTGCTGCCCGCGGAGGCGGACCGGCGCGGCCTGGCCGGCAAGAAGATCGACGTCTTCCGGTTTGTGCCGATGCGGGCCGGGGTCGAGGACGGCGATGCGGCGCCCAAGGCCGCCCTGCCGGAGCCCAAGCCGGGCGAGTTGACCGCGGCCTACTGGGGCCGAGAAAAGGACCGCGTGGGCACCGGCCGGCCCGAGCCCGACGGCCGGGCCGACTGCTGCGTCCGCGTCCTCGGAATCCCCGCCGAGAAGAAGATCAAGAATGTGGTGCTCACCGGACCCAACAAGGGCCGTTGGGAACACGTCGAAACCGGGCGATGGTGGCGGGTGGCGATTGAGCGAGAGGGCCGCCGCCTCGACGGCTACTTCCAGTTCTGGGCCGCCGGCGAACACCAGGTGGAGGTGGTCTACCAGGACGGCTCACGCCAATCAACCCGGTTCCGCGTGCCGCGCCTCGGGACGAGTGGGCTCCGCGTCGAGTTGAATCCCGGGCAGCCCAACGGATTCGTCTTCCGCTCGACCCACCCCCGTTACAAACAGATCATGGCCTCGTGCCTCAAAAACCTGTTGGCCGACCTCGGCCGATGAGGAGGACCGAATGAACTGGCGCATTGCCGATCCGCAGCACCTGGTGGGCGCGATGCGTGTGGCGTTGACGCAGGGCGGGCAGTTCCTCGTCAGCCGCATCGCCCCCAACGGCCCGATCCTCCGGGAGCGGAACGTCAGCTACGTGTACAAGGCCTCGTGGGGGATGTACGCCGCGGGCGTCGACCACGGCGTCATCGCGCGGATGCTCGACTGGGTCCAGCGCGAGGCCCTCCGCCCCAACGGCGACTTCTACTTTCCCGAAGAGGGGCTGGAATACCGGGACATGCAGCGGGTCTACCGGGCGCTCACGTTCGGCAAGGTGGCCGCGTGGATCGGGCATCCCGTGATCCGCAAGGCCCGCGTGCTCGACCGGATTCTCCAGTACCAGCACAAGCCGTCGGGCGGGGCGTTCGCCTACGTCGGCGACGACCCGGAGCACGTCGAGCCGCCGCTGGTCATCGGCAGCCTCAACACCACGTTCTTCGGGCACCTCATGGTGGCCCTCGACCTCCGCGAGCAGGCCATGGCGGCCGGCGACTGGGTGCGGCACTGGATCGAGGCCAACCGCGAGCCGCTCGAGCGCGGCATCCTGCTCACGCAAATGACCCCCGACGGCCGCCTCGTCACCGAGATCCGGCCCGGCGAGCGGGTCTCGAAGGTCCTCGACACGGAGCACCCCAAGCAGGAATTCTGGCACGTGGGCACGGCCATGGCCTATCTCGCCGTACTCTACGACGCGATGCGGACGCGATGGAAGTGTACCGCAGAGCAGGCCCGGCCGTATCTCGATGCGGCGCTCGCCCTCCTGGAATTCGAGTCCACCATGCCGCTGGACACCTACCTCTGGCCCTCGAAGTGCAAAGTCGGCTGGGGGGCCGGAGAACTCCTGCGGGTCCTCGTTCAACACCAACTCGCCGACGAGGCGACGCACGAGAAGGCGTACCGCGTGGCGGAGCGCGTGGCGATGTTCACCTTCCTCGACAACCAACTGCCGGAGGGCGGCTGGCCGGCCATGCACTACCCCTTGAGCGAGACGATCCCCGAAATCGGCTTCAGCTACAAGCCGCTCAAGGGCGTCGTTTGGGCCCCGCCGGAACGGATCGCCGGCTCGCAGACGATCTGGCTCCCCGGCGAAGAAATCACCGGCGAATTCCTCGGCGAGATGAAGAGCATCGAGCAGGGGGTAATCGCGTGGCTCAGTTCAGAACGCAACACCCCAGGAGCATCACCATGAGAACGTGTCAGCGAACCGCCGTGTTCCTGCTCGCGGCTTGCCTCGTCGCGGCGGCCTCCACCGCCGGAAGGGCCGCGGAGCCGGCCCGTTTTCTGAAATCCGCCGAGCGGATCGTCGCCCTCCGCGGCGGCGGGTATTTCCCCGTCATGGTCAAACTCCGCGACGGCACGCTGGGGGCGGTCGTGCGGGGCGGCGCGCCGCACGTCGGCCGGGCCGGGCGCCTCGACTTCATCCGCTCGACCGACGGCGGACGGACCTGGTCGGTCCCCGTGGTCGCGGCCGACAGCGAGTGGGACGACCGCAATCCGGCCCTCGGCCAGATGCCCGACGGCGCCCTCGTGCTCGCCTACGCCGAGGCCCGGAGCTACCGGCCTGACGGCACGTTCGACCTGAAGGCCGGGCCTTATGTGGCCTTTCTGGTCACGTCGCGCGACGGCGGCAAGACCTGGTCGGCCAAGCGCCCGCTGGAGAGCCCGATCCCCAATCCGTCGCCGTTCGGCAAGATCAACGTGACCAAGGACGGGACCGCGGTGCTGACCCTGTACGAGATGCCCTCGAACCGCGTCGGCCTGCTCCGCTCCCGCGACAGCGGCAAAACGTGGGGCGACTGGACCCTCCTGCCCGGCCACGACGAGACCCAGGCCCTCGAAGTCCCCGACGGCCGCTGGCTGGCCTTCACGCGGATCGAAGAGTCGGGCCCGGTCGGGCTCCTCCTGAGCGAATCGCGCGACGCGAGCCGCACCTGGACCGCCAGCCGCAAGCTCCTCAAGGCCCAGCAGTGGCCCTACGACGCCACCGTGCTCAAAAGCGGCCACCTGCTCTTGAGCTTCGGCTCGCGACTGAACCACTTCGGCGCCGGGGTGGTGCTCAGCACCGACGCCGGCAAGACCTGGGATGCCGACCACGCCGTGCTCGTGGGCTGGGACTCGCTCAACACCGACACCGGCTACCCCAGCACCGTCGAGCTCGACGACGGCACCATCGTCACCATGTACTACGCCGTCGGCACCAAGTCCGTGCCCGGCCAGCAAGCCATCGTCGTCCGCTACACGGAGGCCCAACTCCGCGAAGCCATGCAGGGCAAGTGACCCGCCTGTGGCACAGCCGCCCCCGGCTGTGCTGCGGGGCGAGAGGTGTAAGAGAAGGGAAAAGGGAAAAGAGGGGAAAAAGGGGAGCGTGTAGGGCGGACCGAACGAAGTGAGGCCCGCCGTGGTGCATGACGTGCGTTCGGCGGGCGTCGCTTCGCTCCGTCCGCCCTACGACTACTGTGGCACAGCCGCCCCCGGGCTGTGCTGCGGAAAGGAGGAGTGTAAGAAAAGAAAAGAGGGAAAAGGGGAAAGAGGGAAAATAGGAAAAGAAAAGTGTCAAGTCGAGTAGGACGCATTCCTCATTTGTCCCGGCGAGAACGGACGGATCGCCAATCCGCATTGCGGAGGAGGGGTTCCCTCTCCCTGGTGGCCCTTGTGCTTCTCGGGCTGGTGTCGTGTTCGCGGCGAGGGCCCGAGGTGGCGCCTTCGGCCGCCACGCCGCTCCGCTGGGCGGCCGATGCCGAAGGCGGGGCGCCGTACATCTTTAAGGACCCGGAGGATCCGGCGGTCAATGTCGGCTTCGAGGTCGATCTGGCCGCGGAATTGGAAAAGGAGTTGGGACGCCGGATCGTGTGGAAGCAGTACGCTTTCGGGAGCCTGGTGGCCGGGCTGGAGCGGGGCGATTTCGACTTCGCCATGAACGGCCTGGAGGTCACGGCCGACCGGAAGGACAAGGTCCTCTTCAGCCGGACGTACTACCTCTACAAGCTCCAGTTGGTCGCCCGGGCCGACGAGACCCGGTTCCGCTCGCTCGAAGAGTGCAAAACGGCCGGCGGCGTGGTCGGCACGCTGGAGGACACGGCGGCCGAGCGGCTCTTGGACCGGCAGAAGATTACCAAGAAGGTCTACGACAGCCAGGTGGAGCCCTACGTCGATCTCGAGTTGGGCCGCATCGACGCGGTGCTCCTGGACCTGCCGATCGCCGTCTACTATGCCCGGCCGAGAGCGAAGTTGAAGTTCGTCGGCGAGCCGCTGGCCTCGGGATCCTACGCGATCGGATTCCGCAAAGACCAAGAAGCCCTGGCCCGGGAGTTCGACGCGGCCCTGGCCCGGCTCGCCCAGCGCGGCGCGCTGCGGCGGATCTATGAGAAGTGGGGGATCTGGAACGACGATCAGACCGTTCTCTTCGCCGGGCCGGAGACGCCCGACGTGCAGCTCGAATCACGCCGCCATTGGAGTTGGGCCGATTGCCTGCGGCTGCTGATCCAGGGCGCTTGCGTCACCATCCAGTTGTCGGTGCTCGGCATGCTGCTGGCGATTGCCCTGGGGCTGCCGATCGCGCTTTGCCGGCTATACGGATGGCGGCCGATGCGGTTTGCGGCCGCTGTCTACGTGGAGTTCTTCCGCGGCACCCCTGTGTTGCTGCTGTTGTACTTCTTGTATTACGGCCTGCCGGTGATCTCGCAGAACTACGGTCTTGAGGACGCCCTCATGCTCTCGGCGTTCGCGGCGGCGGTGCTCGGGTTCGGGCTGAACTATGCGGCCTACGAGGCGGAGATTTACCGGGCGGGGATCGGCTCGATCCCGGTGGGCCAGTGGGAGGCGGCGGCCTCGCTGGGCATGTCGTCCTGGCTCACTTTCCGCCGCATCATTCTGCCGCAGGCCATCCGGGTGATCCTCCCGCCCATGACCAACGACTTCATCGCCCTGTTCAAAGACACCAGCCTGGTGAGCGTCATCGCCGTGGTCGAGCTCACCAAGCAGTATCAGATCCTCGCCAAGTCAAGCATGCGGTACCTGGAGATCGGGTTGGCCACCGCCGGGCTTTACCTGGTGATGTCGGTGCCGCTGGGGTATCTGTCGCGGCACTTGGAGAAGCGTTGGGGAAAGGGACTTCTGTAATGGAACCGCTCGACGTGGTGATCGACGGCGTGACGAAACGGTTCGGCGAGCGGACGGTGCTGGACGGCGTGAGCCTGTCGGTCGCCGCGCACGAGACGGTGGCCGTGATCGGCCCGAGCGGCGGGGGCAAGTCGACCCTGCTCCGCGCGATCAACGGGCTGACGACGTTCGATGCGGGCGAGATCCGCGTGGGTCCGCACGTGCTCCGGCCCGGCGACCGTCGCGCCAACGGGAATGCGTCGCATGAAGTCCGCCGGCTGGTGGGAATGGTATTTCAAGATTTTCAGCTCTTCCCGCACTTGACCGCGTTGGGCAACCTCATGGAGGCGCCTCGCCGGGTGCTGGGGCTGTCGAAGGCCGAGGCCCGCGATCGCGCCACGGCCCTCCTGGCCCGCGTGGGTCTGGCCGATCGCGCGGAGGCCTACCCGCGCGAGCTTTCCGGCGGCCAGAAGCAGCGGGTGGCGATTGCCCGGGCCATGGCCATGCAGCCGCGCGGGCTTCTGTGCGATGAGATCAGCAGCGCCCTGGACCCCGAACTGAAGGGCGAAGTGCTGGCCGTGTTAGAAGACCTGAAGCGTGAGGGGCTGACGCTCATGGTCGTCACGCACGAGATCGGCT
>Ga0172371_10014346_pt1 | contig 10219 bp, 8 predicted proteins | sample Lak12m_FD_114543 | JGI IMG/M metagenome (GOLD analysis project Ga0172371, IMG submission 114543) | Freshwater microbial communities from Kabuno Bay, South-Kivu, Congo - kab_022012_12m | ecosystem: Environmental > Aquatic > Freshwater > Lake | place: Democratic Republic of the Congo: South-Kivu... | reverse complement strand
TGTTATCTGTTTTCTGAGTATCTTTCATGCAAATTGAATATTGACAATAAAACCTTTGGGCTGGCACAGTTTTTCTAACTAGATATCATGCGTATCATGCTTGCTATAAAGTTTAGGGATATCCGCTAGGTTTGAAACACCGCTCTATATTTTTCGACACTTTTAACCCGCTACTGACCGAATGGTTGTCTCGCAATCAGGTCAAATTCCTCGCAATAACTGGGGATGATTGGACAGCACTTTATAGAAATTTGAACAACAAAAGGGGGCAGATTTACTTGTAGTTCCCCTTTCAAAAAGGGCTTTCGTGCAAAATATCGTCGGTAAGCCCCAACTCAGATCATCCACAGTTCAACTGTTATAAAAAATCTGCCTGTCTGTCAACAGAATAAGGGCTTGTTTTGAGTTCATCTTCAGGCTTACCGTTGTCGCTGCCAGACAGGGATGGCATTCAGTTATCGTCACCACGTCCCAGCCTGAATACAATCTGGGAATGCTTCGGCTCTGTGGTTGAGCGGAGCCGAAGGGATCGCCAACTATGAATGCCGCTCCCACGACACTTGTCTTTGTGCAATGACTCTTGATGGTAGCCCCCCACGGATGCCCACAAATGGGACTTGTCCAGCACATGGCTTGCCTATCTTGATTGAAAAATGGAATCGTTATGCTATTCCATCACCGGTTGCACCTCGCTTATTCCCCCTACCGTTGGCATATCTTAGGTATTGGCAAGGACAAAAGATAATCGAAAAACCCCTATGCTGGGATCGGGGATTTCTCGATGGCAAACCGCCGGGATAAGGCCCGTTGCTAACTTTTCTTGTGCCGGGAAAAAATCGCGCCACCCCCTCGCCCTTGTCCGCAGACGATCAATCACTGGCAGGCCAGTCTGAGAAAAAAAACTGTCAGTCTCATTTTTCTCGTTTACAATCACCTTATGTTGTGGGAGTATGTGCGGCAACAACACCACATGAAGAACACGGTCAGCAATGCCAAAGTGTCAGCAGACGGAGGGAAGCAAGCCCTCGGCCTCCGGCCACTTGGAAGCAGCTCCCACGACACCTGTCTTTGTGGAAGCACTCTTGATGGTAACCCTCCAGCGCAGACAATGGGATCTGCCCAGCACTTAACTTGGCGTGGCCATCTTGATTGAGAAATGGAATTAGAGACAGGGAGGGCTCAAGAACTGAACCGGGCAACGCTGGGGTCTGCCCCCATTGTCTTGGTTCTTTTTTTGGTAAGTTAGGCAAAAAAAAGTGGTGCTATTTCTTTGAATTCAAAAAAAAGCACCACTTTGTGGCGTCCAATCATTTTTTTTATCTTCTGCTTCTTGACAAGGAACTGTCAGTGCTTACCTAGAGCGGGACGGATGTGTCTACCGGCCACAGAGAGGCGCTATTGTTGACGACTCCATCTGTTTGCGGGAGTCGTAATCGCTGGAGGGGGGAGGCTGTGTGGGGGGGGGTAACGATATGCGCCTGGCTCGCCAATCATAGCCAGTTTGGCCCCAGGGATAGCCAAAAGGTGTTATGAGGCAACAGAGCCCACACGTCATGGCCTTATGCTCTGATCAACCTTATCTTGTGGCGGAACTATGTTCAGATTGCCGAAAAAATCTTTCTGATGGGCATCTGAGCTCTACTTTGTCGTCGAAAAACCTTTCGTTGCCATAAAAGAGTCATTATCACGCGCATTAGAAACATTCCGATGGGCGTCAAAATCATTCTGATGGGTGTGAAAATGATTTTGATGGGCGTAAAAATGATTTTTACACTCCCTGCAAAGCGTAGTGATATCGGCAGGATACTTGGTATTGTTTTGTCTGAGACATTTTTATGGGCGTAAAAATCATTTTTATGAGCGTCTGAGACATTTTTATGGGCATAAAAATCATTTTTATGAGCGTCTGAGACATTTTTATGGACGTAAAAATCATTTTTATGGGCGTCTGAGAGATTCTTATGGGCGTCAGAAACATTCTCACGCGCATCAGAAACATTTTGCCGCTCCCCACACTCAGGGGGCGCCAAATACGATGCACTCACTCAACAATCACTTTATGACGTTCCATCCGCCAGGTATGGACGCCAAGGATGGCTTATGCCAAGAGGAGGACGCTAAGCCAAGGGGGTCGTCACCCCCAACAACACGAAGAGAAAATGGAGAATACGCACCTGAGTGGCGCTTCGGGACAACAAGAAGGGTCAAACCCTTACCCGATTGCTTTCGCAGGGGCCAGCTTTTTTTTGCTTCATTTTCATTTTTTTTCATCTTTTTGTACAAAGGACACTACTGATGGTAACCAGAAGAGCGGCGGTTATTCCGCCAAAGGACAAAGAATTCAGCACGTTGATTGATCGTTTTACCGGCAATATCCCTCTCGGCTATTGCGGCATCACTGAGGAGGATTTACAACCATCCAAATTGGCGGTAGAGGCATTCAAGGCCGCAATCGAAAAAGCCGATGAGGCCCAGGCTTCATCCAAACAGGCCACCAGAGAAAAACAGGACTGTCGTCAGGTGCTGGATAAACTGGTTCGGCCCTTGATTCGCCAGGTGAAAAGTCATCGTGACTACACCGAGGCCGTTGGCTACAAACTCGGTATTGAGGGGAGACTGATTGCGCCCCGAGATCTGAGCAATATCAACCCGTCATTGAAGGCCATCAACAAGACCGGAGGCACGGTGGAGCTTCACTTTGTCCGGCGCGATAGTGATGGCCTCAATATCTATTATCAGCGGGAGCAAGACACCGCCTGGACATTGGTGGGGCGGGCCATGACCTCCCCCTTCATGGATATTCGACCGCTTGCCACCCCCGGCCAAGCTGAGATACGGCGTTACAGCGCCGTCTATATGCGGTTGGACAAGGAGATCAGCGGCTATAGTGATGATGCCACCATCACCTGTACGCCATAAACCTATCGGTAAGGAATAGGCGCCCAGGGTGGGCAAATTGGTATCTTGACCACCCTGGTAACGAAAACGCAGAAGACTAATCCAATAAGTGTGTTGGGGTGACTGTTCCTTGCCCAATGGTTCAACGTAAACCCCTGCCAGGGAGACTCCATTCGGAGTCTCCCTGTACCCGTTCACCAGAAGCGTTGAACGTGCAGATTTCACCAGCCTGTAAACGTTTGCCGGGTGCCACAGCCGGAGTCTTCGCTTACCTGCGCAAAAGCGGCCTGCGAAGTGGGCTAGTGCACATGACTAGGCCGCTGACAGCTAAGCGTAGACTGCGAAGCAGATGGGGTGCACGGTGAACGTTTCGTACCTTTCTAGCCCGGGTGCTGTGGAAGCCGCTCCCACGGCTCACTGGTTCCTTTTATAATAGAGGCCGGGCCCGCCCGGTTTGAACGCTGTATAGCTACAATTGTCCGAAAGCTATTTGACCGTTAGGTTGAATAGTTAGGCGCTCGGCAAGAAATAATCATCCCATCTTGCTTGTCTTCCCGCCCGCTTTCCGCGTTGTCACGAGGGTCACATAGCCCGGCTCAGTTCCCCTCGCGACGCCTTGAAATCGAAGCGGAATCCTGCGCAATCTTGGTATGCTTATTTCTTGCCGAGCGCCTTAGTGCTTGCATGAAAACCAATATCTCATTAGATATACGGGCCTGTCAGCAAATTTTGACAACAATCTTCGCTTGGCTCAAATCACCTTCAAGCCGCCGCACGTAAGCCTTTGCTCGGTTTTGGTGCAGACACTCCCTGTGAGCAAGACAAAGGACATTGATGATCATCCTTGGCGTGGAAAGCTCCTGTGACGAAACCGCCGCCGCCGTGCTGATTGACGGCCGCTTGGCGAGCAATGTCATCAACTCCCAGATTGCGATCCACGCCCTCTACGGAGGGGTGGTGCCGGAGCTGGCCTCGCGCCATCACCTGCAAAATATCTACCCGGTGGTACAGGCCGCCCTTGATGGGGCGGGGGTCTCCTTAGATGACCTAGACGGCATGGCCGTCACCCAGGGGCCGGGCCTGGTGGGGGCGGTGTTGGTTGGGCTTTCCTTTGTCAAGGCCATCTCCCTGGTCAAGGCGATACCCTACGTTGGCGTCGATCACTTGGCGGGGCATCTGCTTTCTGTCTTTCTGGGGGATTCTCTCCCCGACTTCCCTTTTGTCGCCTTGATTGCCTCCGGTGGGCACTCCAGCATCTTCCGGGTCAACTCGTTTTTTGACTATCAATTGCTGGGCCGCTCTCGCGATGACGCCGCCGGAGAGGCCTTCGATAAGGTGGCCAAACTCCTCGGGCTCTCCTATCCTGGCGGGCCGATCATCAGCCAGTTGGCGGCGACGGGTAATCGTCAGGCCATCGCCTTCCCCCGGGCCTGGTTGGCCCCGGACAGCCTGGACTTCTCCTTCAGCGGGGTCAAGACCTCAGTGGCTAACCATGTCAACACCTGCCGACGGGAGGGAAGAGAATTGGCGATCCCCGACATCTGCGCCTCGTTTCAAGAGGCGGTGGCTGAGGTCTTGGTGGGCAAGACGGTGCAGGCGGCGGAGGGTGAGGGTGTGCGAGATCTGGTGGTGGCCGGTGGGGTTGCCGCCAATCCCAGGTTGCGGGAGCTCTTCGCGCAACATGGTCCGGCCCGGGGCCTTCGCCTTTTTTTGACGCCGCTTCCCTTTTGTACCGACAACGCCGCCATGATCGCCCTGGCTGGCTCGTATCAGTTTGAGCAAAAACAGACCCTCTCCTTGGCAATGGACGCCTACTCCCGCACCCCGATACTGTCATGACTAAACTCCAGCGTACTATCCGTTACTATAAGTTGCGTTTCCTTCGTCTCAAGGGAGACCCTGGCAGCATTGCCCGGGGCGTGGCCTTGGGCACCTTTATCGGCATTACCCCGACCATGCCCCTGCACACCATTGTCACCATCATCGTCGCCCCCTTGCTGCGGGCCAATCTCGTTGGAGCCTTCTTGGCGAGCTTCACGATTTGTAATCCGCTGACCTACTTCCCGCAGTACTACCTCTCTTGGCTGATCGGCAAGACGGTGACCCCCTACGACCTGACCTGGGAGAGGATCAAGACGGTAATGGATATTGTCCTTTCGGGGGCGGGATTTCAGGTGGGCTTTACGGCCCTGTCTCATTTGGGGATTGATGCGGTTATCGTCATGTGTGTCGGGGGCAGTCTCCTGGCCGCCCCTTTTACGATAGCGGCCTATTTCCTGACCTTCCGTTTCTTCGTCCAGCGCCGTAACCGCAAGCGTTGGCCCAATCGTCTGGCCTGATTCTCATGCCAAACCGACAGCACATCAAGACCATCCTGCACGATCGTCACCTCGCCCCCAGCAAACGTCTGGGCCAGAATTTTTTGGTCGATGAAGAGGTGGTTGAATTGTTGCTCGATCGGGCAGCGCCGGGGGAAAACGATACGATTGTTGAGTTCGGGGTGGGACTGGGCTCGTTGACCATCCCGTTGGCTCGGAGGGTCAAGCGGGTGATCGGCATTGAGATCGATTCCGGCATTATCCGTTGGCACGAGGAGAAGGGGGTATTGCCGAGCCATGTCAGTCTGCGTCATGCCGATCTGTTGAAGACCGATTTCAGGGCGTTGGCGGCAGAGACTGGGGGCAGGCTGAAGATCATCGCCAATCTCCCCTACTCAATTTCCGGGCCGCTGCTCTTCGCCCTGATTGAGCATCATCGGCATATCGAGTCGGCCGTCCTCATGCTGCAAAAGGAGGTGGCGGAGCGTTTGGTCGCCCGCCCTGGGAGCAAGGCCTATGGCGTACTGTCTGTCCTCCTTGGCGCCTGCGCCCGTATCGAGGCCATTCTTGAGGTAGGGCCGGAGCATTTCCACCCCCGCCCCAAGGTTGATTCCCTGGTGGTCCGCATGTGTTTTCAGCCGCCCGCGCCGGGGATGGGCGATGGTCAGACGGCCATGCTCAAGGCCTTGGTCAAAGGGGCCTTTCAGCAAAGGCGGAAGACGATTGTCAACGCCCTGGCGACTGCGGCGATTGGTGGGGTGGCCGATAAGGAGGTGATTGCCCAGCGGCTAGGTTCGGTGGGCATCGAGCCTGCCCGTCGCGCCGATCAAATCACGGTGGGGGAATATCTGCTGTTGGCGAGAGCCTACGGCGGGGAATGAAGGGTAGGGGGAAAACGAGAAAAGGCCCATGATTGTCTCATGGGCCTTTTCCCGTTATTGTGTGAGTGATCACGGGGGTAGGCAGGACGGCAACGTGCTACCCGAGTACTGGTAAGCGATTGCAGGGCGCCCTGTGATCGCTTACGTTATTGTAGGTGGTAATAGTCTGTTATAGGGTCTTGACATTGGCGGCGGATGGTCCTTTCTCGCCGGCAACAATATCAAATTGCACTCGATCTCCTTCGTTTAATGTCCTGAATCCATCGGTCTGAATGGCGGAAAAATGGACGAAAACGTCATCGCCGTTCTCCTGCTCAAGAAAACCAAAACCCTTTTTCGCGTTAAACCACTTCACTGTACCCTCTGGCATTGTTCGACTCCTTTTAAGTAATGTAGCGTGAAATAAACCAACAGCCTGTTCGTATTTAGACACAAAAAAAATGCTTGCGCAAGAAAACTTTACGGGGGGAATGATTTTTTCTTCCACCGTCCCTGTCTCTTTGGCGAAGGGCTCACTGCTTGACTATTTAGTGGGGCGGTTTACCTACCTCTCTGCCCAGGAGTGGCAAGAGCAAATGGCGCGCGGCAGAATCTGTCAGAACGGAGAAGTCGTTGTCGAAGATCGAGGGGTCAGCGGTGGTGATGTCCTTGCCTTTTCTCCTGATCCCGAGGAGTTCCCCGAGCCCCCCGCCGACCTCTCCTTCACCATCCTCTATGAGGATCCGTGGCTGTTGGTCATCGATAAACCCGGCGACCTGCTGGTGCATCGGTCTGGCAGGTCAGTGACCCATAACCTGATCTATCAGCTTCGCTTTGTTCATCAGCCGCTCTATCCCGAGGTTGGCGCGGTCAACCGCTTGGATCGGGAGACCTCGGGGGTGATTTTGCTGGCCCGTCGGCCCCAATTTTTGGCCCGCCTGAACGTCCTCTTCGCCAGACACGCGGTGACCAAGAGCTATCTGGCGGTGGTGGCCGGGCACCTTGCCACCGACCAAGGGCGGATTGATTGCCCCATCGGTCGAGACTCAGGGAGTGCTATTTCGTATCGCTATTGCGCTGGGGCCCGGGCGGTTGAGGCGAAGACGGCGGTAACCCGCTACCAGGTGGTGGCAAGGTACCCCAGTTGTAGTGTGCTTCGTCTTTGGCCCGAGACCGGACGTACCCATCAGTTGCGGGTTCATCTGGCCCATATTGGCCATCCGATTTTGGGGGATAAGCTCTACGGGGCGACGGATCAGGAGTTCCTGGCCTGGCGTGATCGCCCGGTGACTGAGCAGGGAGATGGGAAGGTTCGTCGTCAGGCCTTGCATGCCGAGAGCCTGGAGTTTGTCCATCCCTGGACGGGTGAGGTGCTACGGGTGGTGGCAGAGTTGCCGATGGATATGCGTCTGTGGAGCGGCTGCCAAGGCGCGATTCGTCGCTAGATCGATCGCGCCTTGGCAGCCGCTCCTTGTTATGATGTTCTTGAGCAACCTGCTGAGTGTCTTGCTGGTGCTTGTTCTGTGGACGGGGGGGCTGGGGCCGACTTGCTGGATAATGGCGATGGCACGGTGACCGATAGCGCAAGCAGACTGATGTGGCAACAGGCCACCGCCCCTGGCCACCATCAGCTGTCACACCCTGACTGCCAAATGGAGCGTTGCTTCTGCAGGTACAGCCATTTTTCCCCTTTTGCTCCGTGGGGAACTGTGGTATATGGCCGCCCGTCTGTTGGGGGCAGGTCTTCTTCTGCGCTGTTGTCGCTACCCGCAGGCTGCTGAGTTCCATCCTGCTGGAGGATGGGAACGGGGGAACCAATTTGTTAGGGGCGTATCGTCGGAGAACCGGCGAGGGGCATCTCTTCGGCCCAAGCCCGTCAGCTAACCTCGTAGGCATCGAAGGGAAAGTACGCTCCGCGTCAAGGAGGCCTTTCCCCGCAAGACACGAATCTATGCCGGAGATGCGCCATGTTGACTCCCCCCTCTGTCCCTGGACATACTGTCCGGGAACCCCTTCTGCTGTCCTCATCCCCCCCTGCGGAACACTCAGTCAACACATTGAGCCTTGCCCTTGCCGCCCTTGGCGTCATCTATGGGGACATTGGTACCAGCCCGCTCTACGCCGTCAAGGAGTGCTTTTTTGGCTTGCACGCCATGGCCCTTTCCCCGGCCAACATCCTTGGCGTCGTTTCCCTGATTTTTTGGTCACTGACCATGGTGGTGAGTGTCAAGTACGTGACCTTCATCATGGCGGCCAATAACAAGGGAGAAGGGGGAATCTTTGCCTTGCTTGCCCTGCTTGGTACCAGGGAGAAGAAGGGTAAGCGCATGGCCTTGATCAGCCTCAGTGCGATCTTTGGTGCTGCCCTGCTCTACGGCGATGGCATTATCACCCCGGCAATCTCCGTGCTATCGGCGGTGGAGGGGCTTGGTGTTGCCACGGAGGCCGCCCATCATTTTGTCCTGCCCCTGACCTGTGCTATTCTCTTCACGTTGTTTATGGCCCAACGCTTTGGCACCGAGAGTATCGGTAAGGTCTTTGGCCCGATTATGATCGTCTGGTTTGTGTCGATTGCCCTGTTGGGTGTTTCCCGCATCATCCAGCAACCGATGGTCATCAAGGCCCTGAACCCCTGGTATGCGGCACGTTTCTTCATGGTCAATCGCCTGCACGGTTTGATCGTGTTGGGGGCGGTGGTGCTCTGTATCACCGGCGGGGAGGCCTTGTACGCCGATATGGGCCACTTTGGCCGACGGCCCATCCAGCTCTCTTGGTACGCCATGGTGATGCCCTCGCTCTTGCTCAACTATTTTGGCCAAGGAGCGCTCTTGCTCGCCAATCCGCAGGCGGCGGCCAATCCCTTTTACGCCATGGTGCCGAATTTCCTCCTCTATCCGATGGTGGCTCTGGCGACGATGGCCTCGGTGATTGCCTCTCAGGCGATGATCTCGGGCATTTATTCCCTCACCCAGCAGGCGATTCAACTGGGGTTTTGTCCGCGACTCAGCATCATTCACACCTCAGAAAAGGCCAAGGGACAAATTTATCTGCCGGGTCTGACCCTGGCCATCATGATTGCCTGCCTGCTGGTCGTCCTCACCTTCAAGGAGTCGAGCCGTCTGGCCGCAGCATACGGAATTGCGGTTACCGCCACCATGGCTATCACCTCGCTCCTCTATTTCGCGGTCATCTCGAAACGCTGGCACTGGCCGCTCTGGAAGAGCTTGAGTTTGTTTCTCATCTTCTTGTGCTTTGACATTGCCTTCCTGAGTGCCAACCTGCTCAAGATTATCGATGGGGGCTGGCTTCCCTTACTGATAGCCACGGCGATTGTGCTGATCATGGTCACCTGGCGAGACGGGCGTATGATCCTGGCCAGGAAACTGGCCGCCGCCGCTATCCCGATTGCCCAATTCCTTGACGACATGCACATCAAGGCCCCGCATCGCGTGCCCGGCACCGCCGTCTTCATGGCTGTTTCTGCTACCGGCACGCCAACCGCCCTCCTCCATCACTACGAGCACAACAAGGTGCTTCACACCCTGGTTATCATCCTCTCCATCCTCTCGGTTGAAAGCCCGCGCCTCAGACCGAAGGAACGTTTGGAGATTATTCCCTTGGGCTTCGGCTTCTATCGGCTCATCGCCCACTACGGGTTCATGGAGACGCCGAGTGTGCCAGAGATTGCCCGCCTGGCCTCGGAGCAAGGGGTGCGTATGCCCCTTGAGAGCACGACGTTTTTTCTGGGCAGGGAGACGATTGTTGTTGGGCACCAAGGCGGGATGTTTCTGCCCCGTAAGTCGCTATTTGCCTTTATGTCCCGCAATGCCGGTAGCGCCGTCTCCTTTTTTCGTATTCCGCTGAAACGGGTGGTGGAGATCGGCAGACAGGTTGAAATTTGATGGGGGTGGGGCAGGCGATTTGAAGGTAATCTCCACTGTGCACCCGTATCCTTTGGTCTGGTAATACCGAAAAAAATGTGGGGGCAACAGCTTTTCTGTTGATAGTTGTTGTAAAAAGAATAAATTCAGATTTCTAACTGATTCTAACCGAGGGAACTTCTGCTTGCTATCGTCAACCATGGCAACGGCCACTTGGTCGTCGGTGATCTTTTCCATTACTCGGTGGTGCAGAATAAAACGG
>Ga0172371_10014342_pt1 | contig 10219 bp, 5 predicted proteins | sample Lak12m_FD_114543 | JGI IMG/M metagenome (GOLD analysis project Ga0172371, IMG submission 114543) | Freshwater microbial communities from Kabuno Bay, South-Kivu, Congo - kab_022012_12m | ecosystem: Environmental > Aquatic > Freshwater > Lake | place: Democratic Republic of the Congo: South-Kivu... | reverse complement strand
TTGACAGTTAACTCCGGCGTTACCCTTCAACTAAGTCCTGGCGTTACACTCAGAATGGCCAGTGGCAAAAAGCTCACGATTAATGGCTATCTTACCGCTAACGGTACTTCCAGCAATCGCATCGTTTTCCAATCGAGTAGTGGCACCTGGTACGGCATTGAAATTAATTATTTTTACCCATGGACAGCGCTTACGTATTGCACCATTCAGAATGCCTCTTATGCCGCACGCGCCTACCATACCACTCTCAATATTGACCATTGCATCTTCACCGGCAATGGCGTCGGCATCAAATACGATAATCAATCCGGCGGCTATGTCCAAAACAGCACCATTAGCTCATGCACCAATAATGGCATCGAATGCAGCCAGAACTCCAATCCCACTATCAGGCCTTACAATCGCATTTGGAATAATGTGGCTGCCGGGGTCACTGGGGACGGTAATTCGTTACCGGAACTCGGCACTTTATGGAATTACGGTAACAACAGCATTAAGGACAATTATCCGGATGAAATCTGGTCTACTAATAGCAATACTGTCTACGCTCAGTATAATTACTGGGATTCCAGCACTCCGGACCCATACGTCAGTCCTAATGTGGTGTGGGAGCCATATTTGACTTCTGATCCTACCGGCGGAGGACTGCTCAAGCAGTTGGCGGAAATCGAAAACGCTGCTCCAGCTCAAAGCAATGCGAACGCTGACACTAGTGGCAAGAGTGAATTCAGCAAAGCCTATCAAACTTATCTGCACGAAGACTACACCAATGCCATATCTCTATTTGAAGAGATAGTCAATAAGTATCCTGATTCACCTGCGGGGCTGCAAGCCTTAGCCCTGACCGACCACTGTTACCAGAACTTGGATAATCGAGCCGCGTCGTTGAGCTACCTCAATCAAGTCGCAGACACTTATAAGGGTAAAGAGATTTCCGGCTTGGCATCTTCTATCTCCGTTGGGCAACTGGTCAGAAACGGCGCCTACGATGAAGCGATTAGCACTTCCTTAAAGATCCTCGATGGCTATGCCGATAAAAATTTGGGTAAATATGCTCTGTACGACCTCGGTACTATCTACTGGTATTATCTGGAGGATCGCGAAACGGGTGAAAAGTATTACCGCCAGCTTATTACCCATCGCCCAAGGATGATCTTGCAGCCTCCGCAATGGCCACTTTGGGCGAATGGACGCCTGGAGCCCAATCGCCCAATCCGGACAGCAGCCAGGCTTTGGCGAAGCTGCTGGCGATTCCGACTGAATATGGACTTTCGCAGAATTTCCCCAATCCTTTCAATCCGCGCACCGAGATTCAGTACCAACTGCCGGAGGCAAGCCGTCTAACCTTGAAGATTTATAATGTCCTCGGCCAGAGGATAGTTACCCTCATAGATGAGCAACAGCCGGCAGGCTATTATACTGTAATCTGGGATGGAAGAAATGCGCTGGGCGAAAAGGTCGGTGCCGGCATCTACCTCTGCCGCATGCTGGCGGGAGAGTTTGTCAAAACCCAAAAAATGACCTTGCTGCCGTGACAACGCATCTAGAGGGGACGATTGGACTACCGGCACCAGGGCAAAAATATTTTGCTGGTCGGTATCGCCTCAGTTAGGGGTGGGAAATAAGCATTCTCTTTCCCAAACTCAGTTTGTGAACGAGAATTTCTTATAGAGCAATTGTATCCAGGCATTAGCAACTAGTCTGAAGACATGAATTTGCTTGGTGCACTAAAAGATTACCAACTGTCATGGCTTTGGCATCTTCCCGACTAAGAGAAACGATCTCCTTTGAGTAGTCCGTGCTGGACCAGGGGAAGATGCCACAGGCATGACACCCTGGGCTTAAATGGAACAAATAATGTTTTCATCCCCGTCTGCGTATTGCCTCAGTTACGGGTGGGAAATAAGCATTCTCGTTTTCAGTTTGGGGACGAGAATTTCTTATAGAGCAATCGTATCCAGGCATTAGCAAATAGTCCGAAGGCATGAAATTGCTTGGTGCTCCAAAAGGTCACCAACTGTCATGCCTTTGGCATCTTCCCGACTGAGAGAAACGATCTCCTTTGTGTAGTCCGTGCTGGACCAGGGGAAGATGCCACAGGCATGACACCCTGGGCTTAAATGGAACAAATAATGTTCTCATCCCCGTCTGCGTATTGCCTCAGTTACGGGTGGGAGATTGCTTCACCCGTTAGTGCGGTTTTACGCTGGTCGCAAAAAAAGACTTGACTGTTATTTTTTTTTTTACTTATTTTGCGCCGTTAAGAAATGAATAGGAGTCGAAGTTATTCTTGTCTTTTATGGTACGGATAAACGACGGAATAGCAGCGACAAACAGGACAAAAGCAAAAGCCTGAATAACTCCTGACTCCAAAAGCAAAAATAAGATTGGAGTGAGGTGTGTTCAGGCTTTTTTTTAATGCTGATGAATATCTGACATGGCAATTGAAGAGACCATGATTTTTAGGCTTTAATATGAAAAGATCCAAGAAAAGTAGATTTGTTGCTCCCATTTTAATCTTAGCTCTTTCCTTGAGCTGCAATACAAAAGAAGCCCCCACCAAGCCGCCTGCTCCGGCATTACCAGATACGACGAGCCATAATTTTATTTGGCAAGCGGATGTCTTAGGCGATGGAAATGCCTCGCGACTGAGAGATGTGTGGATTATCGAGGAGGATGATATTTGGGCCGTGGGTGAAATATATTTAAAGGACTCGACAGGACAATTTAACCCCCTGCCTTACAACGCCATCCATTGGGATGGAACGGACTGGAAGCTAGAAAAGGTCTCTGTGAAATATCTTGGAAATTGGGTAGTGGCCCCTCTTGAGGCAGCCTTTGCACTGTCTTCAACCGACATTTGGGTCTCCGCCGGCGTGCCCATCCATGGAGATGGGCAATCATGGACTATCTACCATCTATACGATATGGGAGTACTGGAACAAACCGACGGAAGCATTTCGCAAATATGGGGAAGCTCTCCTAATGACATGTTTTTTGCAGGAAGCAAAGGAATTTTGGTCCACTATGACGGCAGCACCTGGCGCAAGATAGAGACCGGAACCGGTCAGGATATCCAGGATATATGGGGGGTTTATGATAAAAATAGCCAGAAAAAGACCGTTTATTGCGCCGTTTCAAGTAAATATTTTAGGGGTGAAAAAAGGGTTTTGCAAATTCTCGACAACTATGTTGTCAAAGAATTCGACTGGAGTCCACAGGTCAAGGCACAATCAATATGGTTTGCAAAAGATTCGCCACTGTATGTCTGTGGCGATGGATTATTTAAATACGAAAACAAGCACTGGAGCGAAGTCTTGAGCTTGCCGGAGCTTTACAAAAACATGGTACGCGGCAATCATCAAAACGATGTATTCGTGGCCGGTGATTTCGGTATTTTTGCCCATTATAATGGTAAGACTTGGAAAACGTACGACTTTCCAACATTCATGATTTTCCATGGTCTGGCGGCTAAAAACAATACCGTGGTTGCTGTGGGTGACGATGGGGATAGGGCCATTCTATGCCGGGGTATAAGAACTCAATAAGACAAGAAAGATGTTCCAAGCCTGACGAGAATGTCGAAGAAAGAATAAGCATGCTGAGGAGGTGAGGGATATGATTGTGCAATATTAGCAAAAAATCTGTAAAGCTAACCAGTGGGTTATCCCAATTGATTTTAAACATAGCGGGTAAATCCAATGAAAAAGATTTTTGGGCATCGGCGCAAAAACGGGCTATCCGAAGGGTGATCCCATGAATTCAAGTATGATGAAAAAAATCTGGGGCAATGCGATGATCGGTTTGGTGATTGTAGCTGTGTTAGTAGGCTGCAAGACCGTGACCGAGCCGCCTGCTCCGGGCGTAGAGCTCACTGCGGTTGACGTTCGCTGCACCGAGGTCTGGCTAAAGCTCGGCTTGTCCGGAAATGGAAGCCGCGACTTTGTGATCAAGCGAGACGAGGCAGTGGCGATCGAGGGAAAGATTAAGGGCGCCGATACCCTGGTGGTGGATACGGGGCTCCTGCCGGCTAAACGCTATCGCTATGTGGGTTATCGCAAGACACAAGGGTATCTAACCGAGTCCAGCCAGCCGCTTGAAGTGACCACCATGGACACGACGAACCATAATTTTATTTGGCAAGCGGATGTCTTAGGCGACGGAAATGCCTCAAACCTGAGAGATGTGTGCATTATCAAGGAGAACGACATCTGGGCGGTAGGCGAAATATACTTAAAAGATTCGACAGGACAATTTAACCCCCTGCCTTATAACGCCATCTATTGGGATGGAAAGATCTGGAAGTTAGAAAGGGTCTCTGTGAAATATCTTGGAAATTGGGTAGTGGCCCCTCTTAAGGCAGTCTTTGCTCTGTCTTCGACCGACATTTGGGTCTCCGCTGGCGTGCCCATCCACGGAGATGGGCGATCATGGATTATGTACCATTTATACGATATGGGAGTATTGGAACAAACCGACGGAAGCATTTCGCAAATATGGGGAAGTTCTCCTAATGACATATTTTTTGGAGGAAGCAAAGGAGTTTTAGTCCATTATGACGGCAGCACCTGGCGCAAAATAGAAACCGGAACCCATCAAGATATCCAAGATATGTGGGGGGTCTATGATAAAAATGCCCAGAAGAACACCATTTTTTGTGCCGTTTCAAGTAAATATGAAGGCGGTGAAAAGAAAGTTTTGCAGATTCTCGACAATAATGTTGTCAAAGAATTCGATTGGAGTCCTCAGATCATCGCGCAATCAGTATGGTTTGCAGAAGATTCGCCGCTGTATATCTGCGGCGATGGTTTATTCAAATACGAAAATAAGCAATGGAGCGAGGTCTTGGGCTTACCGGAGCTTTACAAAAACATGGTACGCGGCAATCATCAAAACGATGTATTCGTGGCCGGAGATCTCGGCATTTTTGCCCATTATAATGGTAAGACTTGGAAAACGTATAAATTTCCAACTTTCATGATTTTCCATGGTCTGGCCGTCAAAGATAACACCGTAGTTGCTGTGGGTGAGGATGGAGATAGAGCCATTCTGTGCCGGGGTGTAAGAACTCAATGAGACAAAAAAGATGTTCCAAGCCTGACGAGAATGTCGAAGAAAGAATAAATATGCTAAGGAGGTGATGGATATGATTGTGCAATATTAGCAAAAAATCTGTAAAGCTAAACAATGCGATTATCGCAATTGATTCTTAACATGGAGGGTAAATCCAATGAAAAAGATTTTTTGCATTTTATTACTCGTTTGTGCTTTGTGCTCATTCAGCTATGCTCAGAATAATGACAAAGCCGATGAACAAGCCAGGATAATCACCGAAAAAATGGCTAGCTAGCCAAAGCATGAAAAGAAAATTCATGACATTCTGCTTGCCAAGATCAACCAAATGACAGATGAAAATGCCGCCCAAGTTTATCGAGGCAGCATGAAAGAAAGATATTCAGGTGATTTGACCAAAATCAACGATGAGGGCGCGATTCGATTACAAATCGAATTCTTTAGAACCAGCAGACAGGCAGACGTGGATGCAATTGTTGATAAAATAAAAAAGTTGGGCGCCTCTGAAATTTATCCGCATGTCCCGCAGGCTCAAATGAACTGGTATCCATCCATCGTTTGCTATGTTCCTTATGATAAGATTAAAGACCTCGCCAAAGACGAGCGGATTGCAAGAATTAATGTAATTGTTCCCCCTATGACCAGATACGTACCTAAAATTACGGAAGGAGACGCACAGTTATTGGCGGATCAGGCAAGAGCTCAATTTAGTGTAGACGGCAGCGGCATTAAGGTTGGTGTTATTTCGGACGGAATACAAGGTTACAATGAGCCCGACCGGCGGCAATACGAATTACCCTCTTCAATATCCTATCTTGCAGGTCATGAAAACATGGTCGGCTCTGAAGGATTAGCTATGTGGGAAATTATTCACGATATTGCGCCAGGAGCATCGTTGCATTTTGCAAGCTCTAAGGTAGCACCAGGCACACCGGAGAGTATGGCCCAACATATTACCAGCCTCAGAAGCGGCGGCTGCAAGGCAATCGTGGATGACGTCATCTGGTTTGGTGCCCCGATGTTCATTGACGACGAGCTTTGCAACACGATTACGTGGGAGGTAGAACAGCATGGAATTACTTATTTGTGTGCGGCTGGGAATGAAGCCACACAAATGTGGGGAGGAACTTATGATAATCTAAATGGCTGGCACGTGTTTAAGCACGAAGGCGGACTCGACTATACAGACAACTCTATCTATGGTGTCCCTACTGGCAAACAGTTGAAAATCACACTACAATGGGCCGACGATTGGGATGATGCCAATGACAATTACGATCTGTATTTATACGACCCGAGTTTTAATCCAATTGGCACTGGCGGCCACATTGTCCAGGCTAATGGAAATAATCAACATCCCCAGGAAATAGTGGAATTTACAAATAGTGCCAGTCTGCCCTATGTTATCCTTCGGATAAAAGGGTAACCGGAGTTGAATACCGTGAATTGAAAGTCTTGGCATATCCGTGGCCTCAGGATTGGACGTTAGAGGAAATCGTTATTCATTCTGCCAACAATCACATTTTCGGCCACTCAGCGGCAATAGGAAATATAAGCGTTGCAGCCTACCCGGCACAAGACCAGAACAGCCTCGAACCATTTAGCAGCAGAGGACCTACAAAAGTGTACGACAGAGGCGGACAAACATTTGTAGAGAGACAAACTCCTGTAATTACGGCTACGGACGGCGTTCAAACATCAGTAGTGCCAGACTTTAATCCATTTTTTGGCACGTCAGCAGCAGCTCCTCACATCGCAGGAATTGCCGCACTCTATTTCGATAAATATCCAAATGACTCATACTGGACTTTTATGCAAATGCTAACAGAGTCAGCCAGTACGCTTGGGAATATTGGACAGGGGGGGACTTACAACGATCAATCAGGATTTGGCAAAGCCAATGCGCAAGCGACCTTGGCAAGAAGAGCAACAGCCAAATCTGTTACCTTATCTCAATTGGATGAGCAGTCACAGAACTTTGGCCAAATTGGCGTTTGGAATGGAGCCTGGGATTATGTACCAGTGCCGATTACTATTCAATGGTCCGAAAGTAGCATAGGTCTAAAGGCAGATCAGAATTACAAGCCATCGACAACACAAAAATATCATGATTGGAATGCTTATGGCGACGTGGTAAATCCTAAGGATTTTGATATTCCTGGTTCATCAGCCACTTTCACTTCTTATTTCAAAACATCATCCAACGTCACTATCCAAGCGCAACTGATAGAAGGCGGCAATCCAAGTGGAAACGTGGAGTTTAGAGATCCATGGCTTATTGATGCTTACGCTAATGGAGGGCCGTACAACCGTGGAAAAGACGATGCCATCTGGTACACAAAGCCATCTCCGTTTACCCCAAGTACAAGTAGCAATTATATGGGTGTCTTTTTAAATGAAAACCCATCTTATAATCCAAACTACGCTATTTATAAGATTCGTGTACCGCAAACGCAATCCATTAACGGATTCACCTCATACTTTAAGAATTGGGTTGCGTCTGGTGCTAACATCCCTTATCCAAACAACCTGGAAAACCCAGTGGTCTTTCAAAGTGCCGGAGCAACGGTTACTGCAAAATATAAAGCTCATATGGGTTCGGGGTCTGGAGAAGCGACTTCTTCGAACAATGGTCGTCGAGTTGTTTCTGATAATACCGGCAATAATTACTATCTGGTTTACGAATCAATGGGTGAAATTTGCTATACCTTTTCTACTGACAACGGTGTCACCTGGGCCGGTGAAGTTCAGCTTAGTTCCGGCAACGGTAACAACAAATGCCCCACCCTTGTTGTGAATGGAAATAAAATCTATGTGCTCTGGCAACGATACACCAGCGGCAGTAATTACACGATTTATTTTCGAAGCAATTTAGGCTCAAGTTGGGGATCGACGATAAGTTTGGGCAGCATCACCTGCTCCAGTCCCAATAATCCTCTGCCCGCATTAACGGTGAAAGAAGTCAGGCCAAGCGGTACCAGAAAAGTCCGTTTAGTAGCAGCATGGAAAACAAATTCCGGTATCTCTCATCGCTATTCGGATAACGATGGCACAAGTTGGTCGAGTGCCGCGCTGTTGCCCTCCACTGGTTCCAGTCACAAAAGCCCCAGCCTGTCGCCAGGGGCTTCTTTCGATTGGACGTTTCTCGACATCTATGCCAGCTATGATAATGGCAGTACGATCTTGCTCAACAAATACCATACTAATTTGAGCAACAACACCACTGCCTGGGGCACGCCGGAAACCGTCCCCGGCAGCTCCGGCACTACGGCCAGTTGTTCTCAGGTCACCTCCGATGCCAATGAGCCTCAGCCGCATGCTTATATCGTGTGGCAGGGGATCGATCCGATTATTGAGGCAGAGGGGGTGTATTACCAACGTAAGTCGGGTACTGATGGGAGCTGGTCTGCGGTGCAGTCTTATGTGAAAGAGTTTCAGAAACCGAGCATTACTAATCTGGCTTCCGGCAATCTGGCCATGCTATGGGACGATTATTCGAGCATCTACAAAGCAACGTACGATTATGGCACGGGTACCTGGTCCGCCAGACAGTTGGTGGCTGCGGGCTTTTCGCCAAACACTTCCATATCTTTCGGTATTTATAATCCTCCTTCTGCGGCCAAGTACATCTGGACCAGCGGCACCAGCTCGCCCTACAACCTGAACCTCAGCAGCGAAAGTTTGCAGAAGCAAGAGCTTTTTGCCGACAAGTATCACCGGCGCGTTACGGCAGCGGACAGCACTCAGGCGTTGTTGATGGTCGATCTTGGCGATATATACCTTCGCTTAAAGGATGGTGCTGCGATCCCCCTGAAATTGACGGCAGTAGACGATACCTTGCTCACCCGCACCGCCGAGAAATTCTGGAGTTACCTTGACAGCGAGCCTTGTTTTGTGCCGAGTGACGCCGAAAGCTTGGTCATGGAGTTGGGAGTATACACTCAAGATTCGGAGAAGCTCAGGGCCTCCCCATCCTCGCATCTGACGATTGCCCTGCAAATAGTGGATGCCGAAGATCATGACGACCTTTTGCAGGTAGGGAATGAAGAGGTTGTTTCCGAGTCGGGAAGGATGATCGAGAACAAAGCGGCAGAGATTTCTTCTTGGGCTAAGCGAAAAGTCTACACTCGCGTGCTTGTGAGTGGGTTGGACGCCAAGGCGGAGGGCTTGGCTTATATCTTAACCCATGTGTATGATGGTCATGCTCTAGGTCAATTTGAAAAGGAAGACCCCGCTGCGCAGACAAGCACCGGCGTGCCCAAGGTTTTTGATCTGACACAGAACTACCCCAATCCCTTTAACCCGGAGACCAACATCACCTATGCTTTGCCACAAGCAAGCAATGTGCGGATCGAGATTTATAACATCCTCGGTCAAAAGATTGTCACATTGTTTGACGCCGACATGCCCGCCGGCAATCACTCTGTGCGGTGGAATGGAAGAAATGCTATTGATGAAAAGGTTGGTGCCGGCATTTACCTCTGCCGCATGCAGGCGGGAGAATTTGTTAAAAGCCAAAAGATGACCTTGCTGCCGTAACCACGAACCCAGAGGAGACGATACCGCTTCTGGCATCAGCGCAAAAATATTTTGCTGATCGCAAAAAAAGACTTGACTGTTATTTTTTTTTACTTATTTTGCGCTATTAAAAAATGAGATAGGAGTCGAAGTTATTCTTGTCTTTTATGGTACGGATAAACGACGGAATAGCAGCGACACAGGATCTACGAAAAAGCCTGAATAACTCCTGACTCCAACAGCAAAATTAGATTGGAGTGAGGTGTGTTCAGGCTTTTGCGTTTGAATTTCTCATTGGCTCAAATCAGAATCACTTGAGTGAGGAGATTGCATACAGCAAAGCAGTCAGAAAACTGTGAGGAATTATGTTTACAAAGTCTTTCAGTTATCTGTTATCGGCGTTAGTTCTCTGGTTATCGATACAGAGTTGCACTCGTGACAAAGGCCCTATAGAACCGGCTGGCGCAAAACTCGACTCACGTACCATAAAAGGGAAGGCTTATCTCGAAAACCAGACTGATCATTTCGGCATCTTCGTGTATCTGGAAGAGCTCAAACAGTACGCATTGACTGACGAAAAAGGCGACTATACGCTCACTCTTGCCGATTCGCTGTTTTCTGACGACAC
>Ga0172371_10014341_pt1 | contig 10222 bp, 12 predicted proteins | sample Lak12m_FD_114543 | JGI IMG/M metagenome (GOLD analysis project Ga0172371, IMG submission 114543) | Freshwater microbial communities from Kabuno Bay, South-Kivu, Congo - kab_022012_12m | ecosystem: Environmental > Aquatic > Freshwater > Lake | place: Democratic Republic of the Congo: South-Kivu... | reverse complement strand
TTGCCCTGAGACTATTGTTATGTTATACTTTTCAGCGGTTTGGAATAAGCGACTCTCTCTCGTTTCAGGAGGTTAACAAACTTTGGCAGATTCAGTTACAGTCAAGCAGCTCTTGGAAGCCGGCGCACACTTCGGTCACCAGACCGGTCACTGGCATCCTAAAATGAAGAGTTATATCTTCACGCAAAGAAACGGCATACATATTATCGATCTCGAACAGACCGTTACCCTGCTGAACAGGGCCTGCGCGTTTGTAAGGGACCTGGTTAGCAACGGGCAGACCATAATGTTTGTCGGCACTAAGAAACAGGCGCAGGACATCATAGAAGAAGAAGCTAAAAGATGCGGCATGTATTATGTCAACCAACGCTGGCTGGGCGGCATGCTGACAAACTTCAATACCATCCAGGGAAGAATTGACTACCTGGTCAGGCTGGAGGACAAGAATTCAAGGGGCGAGCTTGACTATATGTCCAAGAAAGACAAGCTGAAAGTTGAGAAGGAGATGGGCAAGCTCAACAAGCTGATGGGCGGCTTCAAGGAGATGACGGCCCTGCCGGGCGCCATCTTCATCATAGACCCTACCAAGGAGAAAATCGCCCTCAGTGAAGCTCAGAAAGTCGGCGTAAAACTGGTGGCCACGGTTGATACCAACTGTAACCCGGACAACATCGATTACATCATTCCGGCCAACGATGATGCCATCAAGGCCATCAAAGTCATTTGCACGCATATCGCTGATGCCGTCCTCGAAGGCAAGATGCTTGCCGAAGCGGGAGAGAACAAGGAGGAGGAAAACGAGGAACCGGTTGCCGCGGAGATAACCTCTCCTTAACTCCCGCATTTACCTGCGTCACCGTTGTCCCGAGCGTATAGCTCTCACAATTCCAAAGGAGGACTCAATTGGAGATTTCAGCAAACACGGTTAAAGAGCTCCGGCAAAAGACAGGCGCCGGTGTAATGGATTGCAAGAAAGCCCTGACAGAAGCCGGGGGCAACTTCGATAAGGCCTGCGCTCTTATTACAGAGCGCGGATTGGCCATAGCCCAGAAAAAATCAGATCGCATAGCAGAGCAGGGCGTGATCGAATGCTACGTCCACACGGGCAATCACCTGGGCGTTATGGTCGAGTTGAACTGCGAGACCGACTTTGTGGCCCGCACTCCTGAATTCAAGGAGCTGGCGCATAATATCGCCCTGCAGGTATCCGCCATGTCACCCCGGTATGTTTCCAGGGAGGATGTTCCGGCAGGTACCGAGGATGACCCCGCGGCGATATGCCTGCTGCTCCAGCCCTTTATCAAAGACCCGGCAAAATCGATACAGGATATTATCACCGAGACGGTAGCTAAAACGGGTGAGAATGTTAAAGTCCGCAGGTTCGTACGTTTTGAACTGGGCTATTAAAATTGTCTACTAAGAAGACAAAGTTTAAAAGGGTGCTGTTAAAGCTTAGCGGCGAAGCCCTCATGGGTGACAGCAGCTTCGGCATTGATCCACATATACTGGATTTAATTGCCAAGCAGCTTAAAAAAGTCAACGAACTGGGACTTGAGGTGGCAATCGTGGTGGGAGGAGGCAACTTCTGGAGGGGCGCCGCAGCGGAAGCTGCGGGTATGGACCGGGCCACCGCTGACTACGCCGGGATGCTGGCGACCATCATCAATGCGCTGGCCCTGCAGGATGCCCTTGAAAACAACGGCGTCGTCAGCAGGACACAATCCGCTATAACCGTCCAGGCCATCGCGGAGCCGCATATCCGCAGGAGGGCCATACGTCACCTGGAGAAAAAGCGCGTGGTGATATTTGCCGGGGGCACGGGCAACCCCTATATGACCACCGACACCGCGGCCGCTCTGCGCGCCATAGAGATCAATGCCGATGTACTGCTTGTGGCAAAGAACAGGGTCGATGGCATTTACGATAGCGATCCCAGGAAAAACCCGAAAGCTAAGAAGTACAAACACCTGACCCACAGGGAGGCGCTCAGCCTTGAACTGGAGGTCATGGATATTACAGCTTTTTCATTGTGCCAGCAGAATAAACTGCCTATAATTGTATTCGATTCACAGGGACAGGACAGCATATTAAGGGTCGTAGAGGGAGAAGATATAGGGACCACGGTCACCAGTGAGGAGAAGGAATGACTGATAAAATACTCAAAAATGCTGATGCCCGGATGAAAAAGACCATCGAAGCGCTGAATAAGGAACTATCATCTATCCGCACGGGGCGCGCATCTCCAGCTCTGGTTGAGCATATCAAGGTCGATTACCTTGGTGTTCTCACACCGCTGATACAGCTTGCTTCCATTTCGGTACCGGATCCAAAAACTATCTCGATACATCCATGGGACCGCACGATTATCAACAGTATCGACAAAGCCATTTTAAAATCCGACCTTGGGCTGAATCCCACCAATGACGGCAACAACATCAGGATTTCGATCCCCGTGCTTACCGAAGATAGACGCAAAGACCTGATCAAGATCATACATAAGAGACTCGAGGAAGCAAGGGTGACCGTACGCAATATCCGCAGGGAAACAGTTGAAGAGCTGAAAACATCCGAGAAAAACAAAGAGATCTCCAAGGATCAAAGTATACGGGCTTCCGAGTTCACGCAGAAGCTCACGGACAGCCATATCGACACCATCAACAAGATCGGCAAAGACAAGGAAACGGAGATCCTGGAAGTTTAAACTCCCTGCACCTATCTATCACCACTGGATTCATTGCCCATCGCAACACCGGCCGTTGGTATTTATTACTTGGGGAGCTATATGATAGTCAAACGAATAATAACGGGGCTGGCCCTTGCCGCCGTTGTAGTAGTATTAATCTGGCTGGGCGGTATCCCGTTCACCGCTGCCGTCTGTATCATCGCAATTCTCGCCGGCCTGGAGTTTTACCGTATCGTTAAAAGCCAGGGCATCCAACCTTTAAACTGGCTTGGCATCGCTTTTTCCGTCCTCTTGATCGTTAACGCCTATATCCAACAATACAATCTATCTTTCCTGCCCTATCCACGGGATTTTACCCTGCCGCTTCTATTGGCCTTGATGACACTCATCCCGCTCATATGGTTGCTGTTCAGACCGAACAAGGACATTGCTTTCATCAACTGGGGCTGGACCCTGGCCGGTATCCTCTATACCGGGTGGCTATTGTCCTACTATGTCCAGATCCGGCAGATGGAAAATGGGATGAGCTGGATTTTCCTGGTGGTCGCGTGCACGGCGCTTTGTGACGTCGGCGCCTATGCGGTGGGCAGCAACTTCGGCAGGCATACCATGGCATCATCAGTGAGCCCGGGTAAAACGTGGGAAGGAGCGGCCGGGGGACTGGCAACATCGATCGTTGTCGCCATTATACTCGCCATCGCATTTAAGCTGCCCCTCTATTACTGGCAGATGGTTGCGGCTGGCGTGATCATAAGCGTATTCGCGCAGTTGGGAGACCTGGTGGAATCGCTGTTAAAGCGAAATATGCATGCCAAGGATGCGGGCACTCTATTGCCCGGACACGGCGGCATGCTTGACCGGATCGACAGCCACCTGCTGGTCGCGCCCGTAGCCTACTACCTGATCGTCCTGGTAAATAATCAGGGTTGGCTGCCGGTCTAATCCCTAAATATCTTCGATACTGTCGGATTAAAGCCCGGCAACCAACCCCGTTCGATTGCTTTCAGTTACCTTGATTTAGATGGTGATGTTGCCCTTTTTAAGGGTTTCCGTGGGCATGAATTGCGTAATACCGGTCTTCTTGGCTATGGCCTCGCATTTCTCAGCGACCTTGGCCCAGCCCATACCCTTGGCCAGCGCAAACGGTCCGAATATGCCGCCGCCGCCGTGAATCATGGCCAGGTCTATCTCGGCCGGAGTCTTGACAACTCCTGCTTCGATCAGCTTGGTGCCTTCGTTCACCTGCAGGCAGATGATATCCATGGGATCGAAGTTGGGATCGGCCTTGCTGACATCGATGGCGGGACGCGCGCCGCCCGGCCAATCGAAGAGACCTTTGCCAGTCTTTTTACCGAGCTCGCCGGACTTCATCTTCTTCTCGAGCCAGCTGCGCGGTTTATATTCCGGTGAGAGTACACCGGCCAGGTACTCCTGGCTGTGGTACATGACGTCGAGGCCCACAAAATCAAACGTCTCGAACGGGCCCATGGGCGCACCGATGGATTTCACTTTGGCATCGGCAGCCTCGGGGGTTACCACGCCTTTCTCCAGCAGCTCGGACATATAGAGGCCGGCGGGAGCGCCAAGCCTGTTGTAGACGAAGCTCGGCGTGTCTTTCTCGACCCTGATGGGCACCATGGCCCCCCTGAAATTCTTCCAGGTCTTCATCAGGTCGTAGGTTACGTCCATGGTCTCATTGGATGTCTTATCGCCCCTGATCACCTCGGCCAGCGTCATCATGGCCACGGGATTGAAGAAGTGCAGCCCCACGACCTTGTCAGGCCGCTTGGTTGCCGAGGCGATTTTGGTGATGCTCATGTTGGATGTGTTGGTGGCTAAAATGGTGTGCTTGGGAGCGTGCTCATCGCACTCCTTGAATATCTTCTGCTTGAGCTCCATGATCTCCGGGGCCGCCTCGATCATGAAGTCCGCATCTTTCAGGGCATCCTTTAAAACTATGAAGCCGGACAGCAGGCCCATGATCTTATCCATAGCTTCCTGGGTCATCTTCTGCTTGGAAACCTGCCTGGTGAGGCTGTCTTTAATCTTGCCCATGCCCTTGTCGACAAATTCCTGCTTGATGTCGTACATGTTGACTTTGTAGCCGGCCATGGCGGCGACCTCGGCAATGCCATGTCCCATGTCACCCGACCCTACCACTGTGATCTTTTTAACGTCTTCAACTTTCATTGATCCGACTCTCCTGTATGTTATTTATTTATTCACCCGTGAATTTGGCTTCGCGTTTCTCCATGAAAGCGGTCATGCCTTCCATAGCGTCCTTGGACGCTCCGACCATCTGCGAACCCGCAAGCTCTAACTCGATACCGGCGGCCATGTTAGTATCCAGGCCCAACACCACCGAGTTCAAAATGGCCTTCAGGGCGAGCGGGGCCCGCTTGCTCAGGGCTACAGCGTATTCCATGGCGTCTTTGACTGTCTCGCCCGGCTTGGAAACCTTGTTCACCAGTCCCCACTCAAATGCCTCTTTGGCGTTGATCCTTCTGCCCATGAGGGCAATCTCCAGCGCCCTGGTGCGTCCGACCAGCCTGGGCAGCCTCTGAGTGCCGCCCCACCCCGGTATGATTCCGAGGTTGATTTCAGGCAGGCCGATTGTTGCTTTTTCAGCATCCACCATTACCCGGAAATGGCAGGCCAAAGCCAGCTCCAAACCACCACCAAGGGCAAAGCCGTTGATGGCGGCGACGACCGGCTTGGATCCTCTCTCAATCCGGTTGAACACAATGTGGCCCAATCTCGGCAGCCAGATGTTCATGGGATCAGCAAAGCTGGAAATATCAAATCCCGCGGAGAATGCCTTCTCGCCCCCACCGGTAATCAATATAGCGCGGATAGATTTGTCGTTCTCCAGCTCGGCATATGCCTTACCGAGATTATCGATCGCCGCGTAATTGAATGGATTTACCGGTGGCCTGTTAAGAGTAATTTTACCAACCGCACCCTCCCTTTCCAGAATCAGTGTATCGTAAGCCATAAGACCTCCTTGATTGTTTAATTTCGCGCTACATTATAACTCAAATCACCAAGTCTTTGCCCGCCGGGCAACCGGATAGGAATACCGCTTTATGAAGTTAACAGGTCAAGCTCTACGGGTATTACCTTTCTACGTCCACTATGGTGGTCTTGGACTGAAAATCGGGCAACAGGCTCTTGAGCTGCAATCCGGCAGTCAATTCCATCTTATTCATCACCTCTATCAGGTTGTTGACTGCGCACATGTTGGTGGCGGGCCGCCACCAGGCACAGCTCTCTTCGTCGCACAGACATGTCTCCTTCTTCACAAATCCGTCCGCTTCCAGTGTCTTACTGGTGAATTTCAAGGGGCAATTCAGAATTCTCTGCTTCGGCACTGCTTTACCTCCTGCCTTCTCTTAATAAAATGACTATTTGAATGTAAACTGCATGCTCATCAACAATCCGGTAGAGTACATCTTTCCGCCATGAATTTCCCCTTCCGCTAAGACACTATTATACATGAGGATGCAACAATTATTAATTGCATTGAGTAATTTCATTGTCTATAATATGCCTGAGTTTAACCTGATTTAGTTGGAGGAGGGCTTTTATGGCTGATTGTTCTTATCATCCGGGTAAAGATGCTGTCGGCGCATGTGTGAGTTGTGGAAAGATGGTTTGCATCGCCTGCAGAACAGAGCTCCAGGAAAAGGTATACTGCCCGGCCTGCGCCAACAGACTTTTTATAGCTAAAAGCGACGTGCCCGTGGCCGTAGACACCGCTCCGAGTGTGAAACCCGTGAGCGGCGCGTGGTGGCTCCTCGTTATACTGCCCCTGCTCTTCGGCGGATGGTGCTGGATCGGCGGAATCATCGCCTGGGCGGTCAACAAGGATAAAGACCCCAAGAAAGCCAGGTCCATGCTGATCTGGGGCATTGTGCTGTCCGTAATATACATAATTTTCTTCACAATATTCGTTATCCTGGTTGCGACCGGCATATTCATTGTGACAATTCCGGGAGTTATGGAATAGCGGCTTCTATCCGCTGAAATCGATGTGACCGGCAGCCCCGGCGACGATTCACCCCAGCAGGGGTAGCGCCGGGGCTTATTTTGCCCGCTCACTCTACCCTCTTAGCCGCGGCAGCCGATTTGCTGTAACATTACCCTGTCATCAGCTTAACTTCTATGAAAAACAGATTTAAAAGACTGGCGATATTAGGATCAACCGGCTCTATCGGGCAGCAGACCCTGGATATCGTACGCGTTTTCAGTGATAGACTGCAGGTGACGGGGCTGGCTTGCGGCAACAATACGCACCTCTTTTTAAAACAGGTTAGAGAATTCAGTCCGCAACTCGCTCATAGCGCTACTGATTCGCAGTTGCCGGCCGGTGTTCGGGTGGCGAGCATGGAGGAGATAGCAGCTCACCCGGACGTGGATGTAGTTGTCATTGCAACCACGGGCAGGGCCGGACTGTTGCCTGCTATAGCCGCGCTTCAGGCTGGAAAGACCGTGGCCATCGCCAACAAGGAGATCCTGGTCATGGCAGGAGCGCTGCTGAAGCAGCTTGCCGGGCAGAATAAAGGCGCCATCCTGCCGATAGACAGCGAACACAGCGCAATCTGGCAGTGCCTGCAGGGCGAAGACCCGGAGCAGTCCAGGTTGATCCTGACGGCCTCGGGCGGGCCTTTCATCGGCTGGCCGGCGAAGAAGCTGCATGAAGTAACGCCGGCGCAGGCGTTAAATCACCCGACCTGGAAGATGGGTAAAAAAGTGACCGTGGATTCCGCCACGCTTTTCAATAAAGGCCTGGAGGTGATCGAAGCACACTGGCTTTTTAACCTGCCCTATGAAAATATCGAGATCATCATCCACCGGCAGAGCATCATCCACTCCATGATCGAGTTCCGGGACGGCTCCGTCAAGGCGCAGTTAAGCAACCCCGATATGCATCTGCCCATTCAATACGCGCTCTTTTACCCGGAACGCCTGCATAACCCCGATATTAAACGGCTGGATTTTCAGACGGCAATGGACCTCAACTTCGAGCCGGTCGATTATGAGCAGTACCCCTGCCTTAAGCTTGCATTAGATGCCGGCAGACTGGGAAACACCTATCCGGCGGTGCTATGCGCCTCAGATGAGACGGCCGTTGAACAATTTCTTAACAATAGTATCGCGTTCACTGAAATTGCTACAATAATAGAAAAGACACTGGATGTACACAGGCCGGTTTCAAATCCCGGGCTTGACGATATTCTGCAGTCGGACAAATGGGCGCGCGAAACAGCCCTGAAAGCAGCAAGGAAGGATATTTAATGTTATTAGACTTGGAAATCTTGAAAACTATAGTGGTGTTTTTAGTACTGCTGATAGTACTAATTCTCACCCATGAAATAGGTCATTTCGCCGCCGCCAAAATATCGAAGGTCAAGGTGGAGGAATTCGGCCTGGGCCTGCCTCCCAAGATCTGGGGTTTCAAATACGGCGAGACCATTTACTCGATCAACGCCATACCTTTCGGCGGCTTCACACGCCTGTTGGGCGAGGAAGACCCTACAACACCGGGCAGCCTGGCGAGCAAGAGCATCGGCGCCAGGATATTCGTCCTCAGCGCCGGATCGCTACTGAATATATTGTTGCCCATCCTTCTGTTCACCATCAGCTTTATGATCCCGCATGATGTGACCGTAGAAAATGTCCTGATCAAGGAGGTCGCCGCCGGTTCACCGGCGCAGACGGCAGGCATTGAAGCAGGCGACAGGATATTGGAGATCAACGGGCACACGGTAAAGAATCGGGGTGACCTGAGTTACCAGATACAATTGAACCTGGGCAACAACACGTCCGTAGTCATCCAAAAGCCTGATGCGAGCCAGAAGGTCGTATCTGTCAAACCGCGCTGGGTCCCCCCGCAGGGCCAGGGCGCCACCGGGGTGGCGCTCACCTCATCCGACACCGCGACGGTTGTGGAATCCATGCCTTTCTGGCAGGCGCTGCCAGCCAGCGTCACGCATAGCTGGGAAATCATCGTGCTTTTCAAGAACGAGGTCACGAGCTGGTTTGTCAGGAGCACGGCGCCTCAACTGGCGGGCCCCATAGCCATTGCACAGCTAACCGGAGAGGTTATCAAGGCCGGCATCAGCCCCCTGCTGGAGTTCGCAGCCCTCATCAGTATAAACCTGGGTATATTTAACCTTCTGCCCATTCCCGGGTTGGATGGCGGAAGGCTGATCTTCGTCCTGCTTGAATGGGCCAGGAGAGGCAAACGTATCTCGCCCCAGAAGGAAGGCATGGTGCACATGATAGGCTTCATGGCGATGATATTGCTGATACTGGTCATCAGCTATTTTGATGTAGCCCGCATCATCAGGGGAGAAAGCCTGCTGCCTTGAAGAAACGGCGTGTATCCAGGCCCATACGGATTGGGAACGTGACTGTGGGTGGCGGCGCCCCCGTATCGGTCCAGTCCATGTCCAAGACGGATACTCGGGACGTACGCTCCACGGTGAACCAGATACGGGAACTGGAAGAATGCGGCTGCGAGATAATCCGTGTGGCTGTCCCGGACAGCCAGGCTGCGGCAGCCATCAAACAGATACGCAAAGGGATCTCCATACCCCTGGTAGCCGATATCCATTTTGATTACCGCCTGGCGCTGGCAGCTATGGCCAGCGGCGCCGACGGATTGCGTATCAATCCCGGCAATATACGCGATAAACAACAGATCAAGAAAATCGTGGCGGAGGCCAAATCCAGGGAAGTGCCAATACGCATCGGCGTGAATTTCGGCAGCCTTCCGCCGGGTAAAAAGCCCGGCAGGTCAATTGCGGCGTATATGGTTGATACGGCCATGCAACAGGTGGAACTGCTTGAGAGCATGGAATTTGACCTGATTAAAATAGCGCTCAAGGCCTTCGACGTACCCACGGCCATCGAGGCATACCGCAGCATCGCCAGGAAGACCATGTATCCGCTGCACCTCGGCATAACTGAAGCCGGCCTGCCCAGCACCGGCGTGATCAGGAGCGCAACCGGCATCGCTATACTCCTGTATGAAGGCATCGGTGACACCATCAGGGTCTCGCTCAGCGCGCACCCCCGCGAAGAGGTCTTCACTGCCTACGAGATCCTGAAATCGCTCAACCTGCGACAGCATGGTCCGGTGCTGATAAGCTGCCCATCCTGCGGTCGAAGCGAGTCCGATGTCGTCGGCCTGGCCACAGCGGTCAGCAACTATCTCCAATCCGTGAAAAAGACCGTTAAAATCGCGGTTATGGGCTGCGTGGTCAACGGGCCCGGCGAAGCAAAGTCTGCGGATGTCGGCATCGCCTGCGGGAAAGGCAGGGGCGCCATCTTTAAAAAAGGCCGGGTTATTCGAAGCGTCAGCGAGAGCGGCTATCTGCGAGCTCTCATAGAAGAGATCGACGGCCTGTAACCATATGAACCGCCCGTGCCAGCGCACCAACACACAGGCGCGCTTTTTATTCACAGAGAAATATTCTAAAATGTTCTATCACTTTAACTCGAGGGGATAAGAATATGCGTTTTTCCAAAATG
>Ga0172371_10014336_pt1 | contig 10223 bp, 5 predicted proteins | sample Lak12m_FD_114543 | JGI IMG/M metagenome (GOLD analysis project Ga0172371, IMG submission 114543) | Freshwater microbial communities from Kabuno Bay, South-Kivu, Congo - kab_022012_12m | ecosystem: Environmental > Aquatic > Freshwater > Lake | place: Democratic Republic of the Congo: South-Kivu... | reverse complement strand
TGAATCATTTTTAACACGGTATCGGAAGGGGAGATGACTTCCTGCATTCCAGTGTCTGCTGATTTTAGTAGGTCTGTAAAATTCGTCCATTGTGCGGCAGGATTACCGTTTCCGCAGATATAACCATAGGGCCATAACATTCCGCAAACAATTTCATTTCCGAATTGAACCATATCAGGAAGTGTTTGCTGCTTTTTAAGCGCTGCAAAAACATTGTGAACATACATACGAACGCTATCTTTAAGAACCGAAAATGAAAGTCCGTTCCACACTGCAGGTTTTGTTTGATGCGCTGGATCAGCCCACCAATCTGAGAAATGAAAATCTACTAATAATTTGAAACCTTCTTGCTTTGCTCTTCGTGCCATTACGAGAACGCTATCCAATCCATTTATACCATTTTGAGGAGTGTGCCAAATGCGTAACCGGATATAATTGAATCCATGTTTTTTAAGAAGATACATTGCATCATTCGGCATTCCATTCTCTTTAAAAACACCGCCGGCTGATTCAATTTCCTGCAGCCAAGAAACATCAGCTCCGGTAATAAATTCTTTTGTTTGGCTTTGAGCAGGAAGAGACACGCACAAAATAATAAGAAAAAATAAAGAGATTGGGTTCACTTTGCACATTCCTCTTTTAGCGTTATAGCTTTTCGACCTGGTTTTAATTCAAAATATTTCAAGGCAACGTCATAGTTTAGTAAATACAAGCGATATCCATTCATCCAACCGCAGCATATCTATTAGCGCGAGGTTTAATTTGGTGTAACAATCAACAATATCGGTTTCATCGGTGAACAATAAGCCGGACAAAATTATTTTGCCGCCGCGAGTAATCTTTGCTGCCAGTTTATCTGCAATTGCAAGCAGCACATCCTTTTGAATGTTCGCCAAAAGTATATCAAAATCACTTTTAGCAATATTTTCGATCTCGGCTAAACGAAATTTGACTTTACTTTGAACTTTGTTTTGAGCGATATTCTCAAGAGCATTTTCATAACACCATTCATCATTATCAATGCCGAGCGCAGAATCTGCGCCTAAGAGAACTGCCGCAATCGCCAGAACGCCTGTCCCGGTTCCAACGTCAATTACTTTTGATTTTTGCTCAATGTATTTTTCGCACATTGAAAGCATCAATTTTGTGGTTTGATGTTCACCTGTTCCGAATGACATTTTGGGATCAATCGTGATGACGATTTCATTAGGGGCAGGTGAGTAGTCTCTGAACGAAGGCTTTATTACAATTTTATTGGTTACTTTAATAACTTTCAGATTTTTTTCCCACTCTTCGTTCCAGTTTTTTTCTTCGCAAATTTCAGATGCAAAAGAAAAAAAATCAATAATTTTCTCATCAGTTAAATGTTGCAAATAAGTTTTAACATTTGCTACGATGCCATCATCGGCATCAAAACTAACGATGAGAGAATCATCAAGTTCAACAATGCCTAAAGGATTTAATTCCCACAGTAAACCGCTTAATAGCTCAGGGTTAAAAGGTTCAGTTTTGATTGTAATTTCGTGATAGCGCCTCATTGACCAAGTTTCTCCATATTCTTTCAGTAAATCAAAATAAATCACTTTTAATTTAAAGGTTTCTTTACTGAAAAACATGCGCTGATCAAATTTCTTCTATCTCACCCAGCAAGTGCTTTGGAGCTTTAAGAGAATGCCTTATGGAGAATTACTCAAAAATAACTAAGAAAATATCTTTGAGAATTAATCGCCATCACTTAACTTGAAAGCAATATTTCTCTTATTTGAAGGAGCAAACGCATGGCATCTATTGAACAACTACTTACTCAGATTAGTGATTTTATTTGGAGTTATCCTCTAATCATTCTTCTTTTTGGAACGCATATCTATTTAACGTTCAGGCTCAAGTTTATCCAACGATTTATCGGAAAAGGGATTAAAATTTCTTTATCAAAAGATAAAGAAGGAGATGGCGATATAAGTCAGTTTGGCGCATTAACAACAGCTTTAGCTGCTACTATTGGAACGGGGAATATAGTTGGAGTTGCTACCGCAGTTGCAGCCGGAGGTCCGGGGGCTGTTTTATGGATGTGGTTAACAGGAGTTTTTGGCATTGCGACCAAATATTCAGAAGCGCTTCTTTCTGTAAAATACCGTGTGCAAAACCATGATGGACAGTTCTCGGGCGGACCGATGTATGTTCTTGAAAAAGGATTAAACATGAAATGGCTTGCCGTTTTATTTGCTTCTTTTACGGCAATAACCGCTTTTGGAATTGGAAGCATGGTTCAGGCAAATTCCATTTCCTCATTAGCAGAATCGTCTTTTAATATTCCCACTTGGGTTACAGGCATCGTGTTGATGGTTTTAACTGCTTTTGTAATTATCGGAGGAATAAAATCTATTGCGCGAGTTTGTGAAAAATTAGTTCCGTTTATGGCGATATTTTATGTTCTTGGCTGCCTTGCTATTTTAGTAATGAATTATGCTTCGTTGCCAAAGACAATTCAACTTATTTTCACAAGCGCTTTTTCTGGTCATGCAGTTTTTGGCGGCTTTGTTGGGGCAACGATGAAAGAAGCTATTCGATTTGGAATTGCAAGAGGGTTGTTTTCAAACGAATCCGGTTTGGGAAGCGCTCCAATTGTTGCGGCTGCTGCCCAAACGAAGAATCCGGTACGACAGGCGTTAGTTTCATCAACCGGTACTTTTTGGGATACAGTTGTTGTTTGCGCTATTACAGGTCTTGTAGTGGTAAATTCTGGCGAATGGATGAACGGGTTAAATGGCGCTTCTCTTACACAAAAAGCATTTGCGGATATTCCCTATTTAGGCTCTGCCATTCTAACTTTTGGCTTATTAACATTTGTTTTTTCAACAATTCTTGGGTGGTCATATTATGGTGAAAAAGCCGCTGAATATCTCTTCGGCAAAAAAGTAATAAAACCATATCGCTGGGCTTGGGTTGTCTCGGTATTGATTGGTTCTGTGTTATCATTACGAATTGTATGGACATTTTCGGATATTACCAATGCTTTAATGGCAATTCCAAACTTGGTGGCGCTTCTTTTATTAACAAAAGTTATTGTTACAGAAACTAAAACTCATTTATGGGATAATGAACATAATGATCCCGATTTAAGAAATTGAATTTTCTTAAACCGCAAAAAGATTATCTATTTTTTTGAACAAACTATTTTTAGTAAATGGTTTTGCCAAAAAATCATTACAGCCGGCAGCAAAAGCATTTCTTTTATCTTTTTCGAAGGCATGCGCTGTTAAAACTAAAACCGGAATTTGAGAGTATTTCTCATTCATTTTTAATTGCTTCGTTAATTGCAAACCATCGAGAGAACCATTTATTGCAATATCCATAAGAATCAAATCAATGTGATTTTTGTCTATCAGCGAAGTGACATCGTCGGAAGAATCTGTGAAAAGCACATGATAGTCGTTTGTTAAAAACAGTCTAATGGTTGATAAATTAATCCGGTCATCTTCAACTATCAAAATAGTTTTAGAAGATTTTATTTCTGGAAGCTCCGGTTGAGAAAATTTTGGAAAAGGCAAGAGCGGCGCGGGTTCTTTAATTATCGCTTTACCAAAATTTATTATAAAAACAGTTCCAATTCCTTTTTTACTTTCAACGCTTATGGTTGCATTGTTTAGCTCTAATATTTTTTTCACCATTGCAAGCCCAAGTCCAACTCCTTCGTACGCTCTGCCATATCCTATATGTTCCTGGGTGTATGGTTTAAAGATGTCAGGTAAATACTCGTCGCTTATTCCTATTCCGCTGTCTTTGATGTTAAGTATAACGTCTTGCTGTTCGTTTACAAATAATTCAAGTTTTACAAAACCAGATTTAGTAAACTTGATTGCGTTATCTAACAAGTTTGATATAACTTGAGTAACTGAATACTGATCTGCTAAAATGATGGAGGATCCCGATTTATTGATAAAAGAAAGTTCTATGGCTTGCGTTTTTGCTTGGAAAGAGAAATCATTTATTACTGCTTCGCAAAGTTCAACAAGATTAATTTCCTTTGGGTCTATGTAAAAAGCGCCGACTTGAATACGTGAATAATTTAATATTAGGTCAACCGTTCTTACAATTCTATCGCATGATCTATCAATTGCTTCGAAATATTTTTCCTCTTCCGGTGAGATGCTTTGGGAATATTTTTCTTTTATGATGCTGGTCATTCCAAGTATTCCGTTTAACGGCGTTCTTATTTCGTGAGACATATTTGCCATGAAAGCATCTTTTAGCTTATTAGATTGTTCCGCCTGTTCTTTTGCAATTACGAGGTCATCAATCATTTTTTTCTTATCAGTAATATCAATAACGGAAGTTATAAAGAAGAGAGGTTTGCCATTCTCATCTCGTTGTAAAGAAATTCTTAATTCGGCAAAAACGATTGACCCATTTTTATGAAGATACCTTTTTTCAAATTTATAAATTGGTATTTCATTGCGTAATAAGATATTAATAGCTTCTAAACTTTTAACTTGATCTTCGGGGTGAGTAAAATCTATAAAATTAAATTTAGTAAGTTCATCAAGCGTATAGCCTAACATTTCCGCAAAGGTTGAGTTCGATATAATCAAATTTCCTTCAAGCGATGTCATCGTTTTTCCCACAGATGAATTTTCGAAAAGTAATCGGAAAAGTTTCTCGCTCGACTTTAATTTGTCTTCAGCTAATTTACGTTCCGTAATATCTAATACTTGAGACATTACCGAGATTAGCGTTCCATCTTCACTTCTTAAAACTGAATTGTACCAGATACAATAAAGTATTGCCCCGTTTTTAGTTACATTGCGGTTGGTGTTAACGTAAAACGGAGTTTTCCCATCTAAAAAGATGTCTATTGCATTTTGAACAAGAGGCATGTCATCTTGAAAAACTAAATTAAGTTCAACTAATGGTTTGCCAATAGTTTCATCTGCGGTATAACCGAAAATTGTTTCAGCCGCTCCTGCCCAACGCGTTACAGTAAATTTTGCATCCCATTCGATTGTGGCTAAAGGAGAGTTGTTTAAGTGAAAACTTAGTTTCCGCTCGCTTTGGCGCAGCGCTTCTTCGGCTTTTTTCCTTTCTGTTATGTCACGTCCTAATGCGATATAACCTGTCAAGACTTCATCTGTAAAAATAGGGTTGCTCACTACTTCAACGGGCAAAGTTTTTCCTTTAAGATTGATAAGCTCCAATTCAAAATGCCGGGAATCTCGTGTTCCTGTTATCCTTTCGTTAAAATATTTTTGTAAAAGCGCATGATATTTTTCAGGAATAAAATTATACTGATTATATTCCCGGTAATTTTCGGAGGTCAGACCCGTAAATTCAAGGCTTGCAGGGTTCATGTACAGAAATTCGTTTTTAGTATTACAAAAAACTATAAAATCGGAAGCAGTTTCGGAAAGTAGCCGGTATTTTTCTTCGCTTACTTTTAGCGATTCTGTTTTAGACGACACAAGCCGTTTTAAACTGCGGCTCCAGAACATAAGCGCCATTGAAAAGAAAAAAAGAAAGGCAGCGATTGTAAAAAAGAGGAACTGATTTTTTTCTAAAAAACTTGGCGTATGAAGTTTTCCGGAAAGCCACTTGCCTGAAAGCGCTTCTAACTTTCCTGCAAGGCGAAGTTTTTCTAAATGAGCGTTTAATAGAGTAATTAACTTGCGGTTGCCTTTTCTGGTCGCAAACGCATATTCTTGCTGGAAGAGATGTTCTGCGTCTAAGTGTATGTTTTTTAGCGCATACTTTGAAATTAGTTTTATGCCGGCTTGTTCAGCGCAAAAGAAGGCGTCTATTTTTCCTATATTGAGGTCGAGCAGTGCATTTAACTTCGATTTGTAAATAACTTTCTTAAAATCATTTCTTGCCTCAAGTTTACGGAGAGAAATATCACTTTCTTGGAACCCAATAGTTCGTCCTTTCAAATTTGTAAGATCGCTAATTTCGGCAGTCATCTCGGTGTGAAATAAGGCTTGTACAATTACGCTGTGAGGCTCGGAAAAATCATACATCGCGAGTCTTTGAGGGGAAGCAATCATGTTGATAATATCAACTTTTCCATTTTCAAGAGCTTGTACGGCGTCTGGCCAATCCATCGGAACAAATATAAAAGTAACATTGGCGGATTTCCCAATCTCTTTGAGCAGGGAAGGAGTAAATCCATCAACAGTGTTTGCATCGTTTACAAATTCGTAAGGGTCATAATCCTTATCTACAGCAACGGTATAAACGATTTCCTCTGAAGAAAGTTTTTGCCCCCAAACTTGATTTGCAGAGGACACAAATAGAAGAGTGATGATAGTTAGCGCCGATTTTAACATGCTTTATTCCAACAGTTTTTTGTTTTATATTTGGCAATTAAAAACCGTTTCTTGACGGCTTCAGTGTAGCAGTAGTTTTAATCGAAAAACGACTTCCAAGAATTAAGATGCTGAAATTAAATCTTTTTAATAAACCTTCAATAAAAAAAATGATTTTCTATCTACGGAAAAGAATAAAAAAAGATTTTTGAAAAATTACAATGAATATTTGTAATTTGATAATGATTGAAAATTATTTTTTTGTGTAGTTACTTAATAAAGAGCAAGTAACATTATCTATTCATAAATAAAGAAAAATTTACAAATGGAATTTGAAACAATAAGCGTACTTATACCAGCAAAAAAGATTAAAATTGTAACAGAAATTGTTACGGCGCTTTCCGACAAGATACCTGGTTTAGGAGTTACTCCGTTTAAATATGGCAGAATTGGGGATGAAATTTTGGTGAGTTTTAAAATTGATAAGAAGTTTTATCAATTAGTAATAGAGAAATTTACCTTTAACTCGATTAAAGTTGTTACGTTTGATGAAAAAACGAAGCAATATGTTGAAGATGCTAAAAGCCATGTCAAATCTTTCGGCACCGGCGGATTTATGCTTCGGCGAGACAAACCGAAAGTAAAAGAAGAAGAGAAAAAAACTCTTGCACAGCTTATTAGCGAAGGTGACTATTTAGAAGTTATCAAAATATCTAAAGATGTTACACTCCCTAAAGACGACATTGAATTCGCGAAACAAAATATTGATTTTACCATTAATAAAGCCATTACTTCCGCTTACACTGAAGGGCATCTTAAAAAAATTGACGTGCAAAAAAATCTTGAAAAATTAGTGAAAATTGCTTCCGATAACAGCTTGAAGCTGATGCAGAAATATGATATTATTAAACAAGCCGGATTTTATGCAATTGAGATAAGCTCTCAAAGTAGAGATAATTTTAGCTATCTCATAGATTTATGCAACAATAACGCGCTGCACAACCTCATTTGCGCTAAAGCGGCAATTTGTTTCTATGATATTGCATTTGTTGATAAAGACATGTACAGAGATGAAATTATTAATGCGCGCCGAAAACTTAATGTAAGATGGTTAGCAATAGCTTTAAGTGTTGTTGCGACCGAGCTTACTCCACAAGAAAAAGATTCTATAAACGCGCTTATCGAATTTATAAGTGCAAAAAGGCTTTAGATTGAACTGAAATCATTCATGAATCGCGTAGAAATTTTTTATCAACCAATAATTTAAAGAGATAAAAATGGGAAAAGTAAAAGCGCTAATTGTTGGAGGATATGGAACAGTTGGGTCTGTTGTTTCAGAAATTCTCTCATCGAATGAATTAATTTTGCCAATTATTTCCGGCAGAAATGAAGCCAAAGCGAAGGCATTTGCCCTAAAATTAAAATCAGATTGGCGGACGGTTGATATTGCTGACGAGCAATCAATCAACAATGCGTTAAAAGATATTCAAATTGTCATTAATTGTTTCAGCGGACCATTTACCAATGCACCTTTGCTTTTGGCTGAAACATGCGCTAAAAACGGAATTCACTATTTGGATGTTGCCGGTAGTTTTGAGTTTGCTGAAAGAGTACTTTCGTTAGATACATTAGCAAAACAGAATAAAGCTACGCTCATTACTGCTTTAGGGGCTAATCCGGGTCTTCCGGGCATTGCGCTGATGAGCGCAAAAGATGATTTTGATGTTATGGATACCGCAAGAATTAACTTTGTACTTGGGGCAGGATTTAAAGGAATCTCCGTTTCTTCGCTGCAAGAATTAAAATATATGTTTGATGTTAAACCGTTGATTTGGGATAAAACCGAATGGACGGCGCCGAAGACCTTGAGTTCAAAAGAATATGTGGGAATGCCTTTTGAGCGGGATGTATATTTAGGGGTTTTAATTACGAGGGATATTCTGGTTATACCGGAGCTGACCGGATTAAAGAATTTATCCTTTTGGTCTGGCACACAAAGTACCGCTCAAGGATTGCTCTTGGTTCTTGGGTTAAAATATGGTTTTGCGAAAACTGAAAAACGAGCAAAAATGCTCTTGAATTTGCTGATGAAATTTGGTAATTCAAAGACCGCCAGCCCTGATACTTTGTTAAGTATAACTATTACGGGCAAAAAAAATGGCGAGCAGTTGAAACGGACGATAGAAGCTTACTGTGAAGAAAATTATGCAACGGCTGTTGTTCCCGCAGTGGTTTGTCAACAATTAGTCGAAAAGAAACCAACCAAGTATGGCGCGTTTGTAGCTCCGCAAATTGTTCATGCATCAGATTTTATCGAACGGCTGAAACGCTATCCGGTTCATTTTTCAACCAAAACAGTAAAAGTATAGATTGGTTGTCTTTAGTTTTTTTTCGCTAAAGCAGCCAAGGGAAAAAATTATGTCGCCGTGTTTCTTAAATATTATACCCGAACGAAAATCTAAAAAACATATCCGGGAAACCAAAAACTAAGACACCAACATTAATGTTTTTCATTATGGTGTACTGTCTTGCAAGTCCAAATTCTGCCGGTAAAGGCAAGTCCATCATATCCTTTAGCGATTTCTTTGTATCTGTATTAAATCCTTCCACAATTGCATTGCCGAAACTCATTCCGCCGTAAAACCGGTAATGTGGGTTTTCGTAGAGCGTAAACTTTTTAAACAACTGCATGAGTAATCCGTCGAAATCAAGGTAAAGAAATCGAATAGGAAGCAAAGCCCAATTCCAGCCTTTTAACTCAGCCGGCATAGCAAAATCAGCTCCGCCGCGAATTCCGACCGACATATTTTTCCCGATTTTATAACCATCAAATTGGTAGGATATTTCATTAAAATATTTTAATACATTTAACGAAATATTATGGTTACCAAACTTGGCATCAATGCCTACGGTTAGCGTTGAAGGCATTTCTATAAGAACTTCATTAGTAAATTTGTTTCGAGTAGGTTTTGTTAAATTCGGTTTTGCAAGGTCCATGGAATCAATCGAAACATCAAACTTGTCTTTTCCTTTTCCGCTAAAACTTCCAACCATAAAACGCGGCTGATAACTTTCTAATATGGCGGAATTATCGGCTAAAATAAAACTTGGATTGTAATTATAAACCAACGAGAAATTAAATCTTGAAAGCCAATTATTTTTGTTTGCCGGATTGTAATTCGCGCCTAAAGTAAAGCCGACTCTTGTGTCTTTGTAATCTCCTTTTGCTCGAAAAAACAAATTGTTTGATTCGTTTTTTGCAGGGTCAAGGCTCACATCATTTTTGTCGTTAAAATAATATTCGTTTAGATTATTGAGTACTACCATTCCCTGGAAATCTAAATTCATGTTAATAAAATTTCTAATATCATATCGGTTTACCGTAAAGCCAACGGCGGCCTGACCTTGCGCATTATTCATCACTTCCTTCGCAAGTCCGTAGGAAACTCGATTTACCTTTAATCGTGTTATTGCCAGGATGGTTGGTTTTAGAATAATGTCAATCTTGGTTTCATTTTCCGCTACAATTTTTGAAGAAGCTAAATCGGTTGCAATTCCATTAATTAATAAATCGGATGAAAAATCAACCGGAGTTGAAAAGCCGCCGCAGAGTACAAAATAATCTTCAAAAGGAATGGCGCCGGTTAAAGAAGTTAAACCGCCGACTTGTCCAATTTCTTGTTCTCCGATTTCCATATCTTTTCTGTATGTGCCGGGAGAGAAGATAAACGTTGTTGTATCTTTTAGCATATCAGTCGTCTGCTTTTTCATATCAGATTGAGAAATCATATTGGTGATACCGGCGCCTGGCTTTGTTTCAAAGAAGATATTTGATTTTTTTAGATATGCCAATTCCGCCGGATTTGAAAAAATTGAAGTTGAGCCATAATTTAAATTTGGAGAAATCATACCGCCGAAAACCCCGTT
>Ga0172371_10014334_pt1 | contig 10225 bp, 14 predicted proteins | sample Lak12m_FD_114543 | JGI IMG/M metagenome (GOLD analysis project Ga0172371, IMG submission 114543) | Freshwater microbial communities from Kabuno Bay, South-Kivu, Congo - kab_022012_12m | ecosystem: Environmental > Aquatic > Freshwater > Lake | place: Democratic Republic of the Congo: South-Kivu... | reverse complement strand
CGAAAGCAACCGCCAAGCGCGATATGAACATGCTCGAAACAGCGTTGCCTCTTCTATCCGAGATAACCAAGCGGAAGCAGGTCATTCTGTCCTATCCGATCAGAACCATAACGCCGCTTCTGGCGTCCCGCTCGAAGGCACGTTAGGGGCGAAAACCACAGAAAGGATTGACGATGGAATGGCAACCGATTGAAACCGCACCGAAGGACATGGACGTGCTACTGCACTGCCCAGGACGCGGCGCTGTACGTGGAAAGTGGAACGCCGACCAGTACGCAAGAGTACCGCGCCCGTATTGGTCGAACGACCGCGAACGGACATTTGGCACACGCGAAACCCGCGATGATCAGCCGACGCATTGGATGCCACTGCCGGAAGCCCCTAACGCCAGAAGTGAGCCGACTGCGCGGCTTTTCGCGCAGGTCGGCTCGACTGACGGGTTAGACCCCGGCGCTCAATGACACGCGAGAACTTGACAATGCCCACCCACCCCGCCTACCATTCGCCCGTCGCGGTCAATCCCGCGACCGGGATTGGCGTCCTGGGTTCTGCGGCGATGAGCCGCAATGTGTCATGCAATGCGGCTTTTTTATCGTCTGGTGCAGCCCTCCATGGGCGGCCTGGGCGGGAGAGCCGCAAGGCTCGCCGGTGCAGACCCGGTACGCCAATCCCGTTCAGTGCCGCCCACCCGATTGGCGTCGGGGAGGCGGTTCGACAAACGAACTGGAGTCTGCCCACCATGACCACTACTACCCTCGGCGCGTCCGCGCCCACCATCTTCACCTTTCAGAACGGCAAGCCACACCCGGTGCGCATCTACACCGACGCGGCCGGCGAACCGCTGTTTCACGGCGGCGACCTGTGCGAGCTGCTGGAATACACCAACGGCCGCGATGCCCTGCGCCGGCACGTTGAAACGGATGACGTCGTGAAACGCGACGTCATCGACCGGATGGGCCGCACCCAGCAGGCCAACTTCGTGCGCGAGGCGGGGATGTGGTCGCTGCTGCTCGGCAGCCACGCGCCGAACGCCAAGAAGGTCAAGCGCTGGATCACCAGCGAGGTGCTACCGGCGATCCGCAAGACCGGAAGTTATCACGCCGTCCCGCCAGCGCCGACTTCTGACGCCGCCCACGAAGTGCTGAACGCCAAGGACATGGGCAACCTCACCCGGCTGGTGTGGTTGATCTGCAATGGCCTGTGGGGCGGTTCGGCCTGGACGCAAGCCGTGTGGTTCCGCCTGCGGCAAGTGACCGGCTGCGCCGCGCCAAACCGCTTTCAGTTGCGCCACCTGCCGATCCTCGCCAGCGAGGTGCGGCGCATCTTCTGCATGGTGCAGGCGTTCAAGGACGCCGAGCGCGAGGCCAGCCGCCTGCTCATCAAGAAGGTCTTGCGCGGCGGCGCGGCGGAAGGCCCGGTGCTGGAAGAAACCAAGCGCCTGATGCTGGAGGCGGTCGCCAGCGACGAAGCGGAACTGGGCAAGCTGATGGAGCGCTGGCACGAAGCCGAAGTGGCGGCACTGACCGAGCGCAAGCAGGACACCTACCACGGCGGACTTATCGCGGCCTATGCCGAGCCGGGACGATGCAATGACGACAGCAACACAAGGGCGGCCCCTCGGTGAGGGGTCTAACGCCCGAATTCAGGGGCAAGCGGAAAGCGGCGAAGCCGCTTGTAGCGCGTCCCCTGGAATGAAGAGTTAGAACACAGATGCAAGCGAGCCTGCAACTTGAGCCAACCGGGGAATTTAGCCACGCCCACAAGGACGTGGTGTTTACCCCTGAGCATGTGGCGCTGGCAATGGTGAGGCACTTCGCGCCGAGCGGGCGGGTGCTTGACCCTTGCAAGGGCGACGGGGTTTTTCTTCGCCAGATGCCAGGCGCTGACTATTGCGAACTGCAGGAGGGGAAGAATTTTTTTGACTGGACTGAGCGGGTTGATTGGATCGTGAGCAATCCGCCTTATTCGGTTTATTCGGAGTGGCTGCGTCATTCCTTCGAGGTGGCCGACAACATCGTGTATTTGATACCGATAAACAAGGCATTCAACTCCAGCACGATGCTGCAGGACACATACGAATGGGGAGGTATAGCCGAAATAGTGCATGTCGGGCCGGGGAGCAGCCTCAAGTTCCCCGTGGGATTCGCTGTCGGGGCCGTGCATTACAAGCGCGGATACCGTGGCGGAATCGTGTACCGACATGGGTTCTAACGCCGAAGCGAGGGGCGCGGAGCGCAGCGAAGCGTCCCGCTCGGCTGCCGTGTTGGGGGCTGCCGTCGTGCCAGCGCCGACTTTTGAACAAGGAGACAAGGCATGAGGATGCCACACGAATTGATGAGCAAGACTTACTGCGGGCCGTCGAAATTGATCCCGCTCGCAAAGATCAAAAAAGAGGACGGGTTTCGCTTCATCGGCATCGACAAGGACGGTGGAGATCACTACTGCATCGTTCGCAAGGGTGACGATGGCCGGTATTTCATGGACAGCAACACCGTCGTCTATTCCGACCTGTGCGGCTGGCTGCCAGACACCAAAGCCCCCAACGCCAAGTAGACACCGATTTGCGTGTCTACATCAATATACGGGCCGGACATTTCACCAGAGCTTCCCGGCCAGATTGCTGGCCCGTAAATTCGCATACCGCAGTGCCATCTTCAGCGACCGCCATCCCAGTATCTTGGCGATCTCCACATCGGATAATTTTGTCTTTTCATAAAACCGGCAGGTCGCCTCGTGGCGCAAGTCATGAAAAGTCAGATCTGCGCAGCCAGCCCGCGCGAAGATTCGAGCGAACTGCACCGACAGCATGGCGCTGACCTTCCGTAATGAATCCTGGGTTATCAGGCCATCCCACCAGGGGAAAAGCTGCCCTTTGGCTGGGAGTTTCTTGAGACGCTTGATGATGGTGCTGGTCAATGGCACCTGGCGTTGGTCGCCATTCTTGGTCTTGTCGAGATAAATCGTCTTATCCTTTAGCACCACCTGATCGCCGGTCAAGGTGACCATTTCCCGAAGCCGCATGCCGGTTTCTAGCGCCAGATCGAAGAGCAGTTCCAGCTGCTCGCGCTGCTTCAATTTTAGCGCTGCAACCCCTTCGGGCGATTCACCGGCCAGGATCTTCCTGATCGCCTTCTCCTCGGCGGCACTTGGTCGCCGGTTACGCTCCTGGTCAATACGCGGCTCTTTGTCGATCGCCGCCAGCACGGCCTTGTCTGCTGGCGAATAGGTCGCATAGCCGACAGGCAGCAGCTTGAACGGATTGGCCACCAGAAAGTTCTGCCGTACTAGCCAGTTGAACATTCGAGACAACGCGCCGACATGATGCTTGATCGTCGAGGGCGCCAACTGGCGCAGCTGCTTCTGCTCCTTGATGTACTTTTCCGCCCAGGCGTAATCGATCATGGATAACCGCGCCGTGCCGGTACGCTTGCCGATGGTAATCAGGAGCCGCTCATCCATGTCCGGCACCGACGTCTGGGTCGTGTATTTGTCGATGGCCTGATCCAGATCGAGCGGATCGTTGGCCCGCTCCTGGAATTCTGCCGGGACGATCCCGGCATCGAGGAGCCTTTCGACGCGGCCGACATAGTCGTCGCCTTCGGCCTCGTCGTTGAAGGTCAGATAAAGCGGCTTGGGCAATAAACCCTTGCGCTTGAGGATGTAAGTCCAGCTGTTTCCGCGTTTTCTTTTAGTAGCCATTTTTCAACCTCGTAGACGGCTAAAAGTATCGTCAACGGGTGTCACGACACCTTTTCCGGGTGTCAAGCTACCTGTTTTGCCCTGTTTTGGCAAGTTATTGCATGCCTGTGAAAGCGCGTATTTGCTGCTAAGTGCTTGGATTTACTGGAGGCGGGGGTCGGAATCGAACCGGCGTAGACGGCTTTGCAGGGTGATGAGTTCCGCTTAAATCATGGGGTTTCGGCGGTTTCGTCGCCTGGCTTTGTCGCTTTTGGCGATTTGACCAGGCGCAGCGCTTTCATGGTGTAACGCTGCCACTTTGCTACCCGCGGCCAGGGCGCTGCGGGGTTAAGCCGTAGCGTTTGGATGCGCAAAGATAATAGCTTACTTCGCAGCCACGCCATTGATCTTTTCAACCGTGCGCATGCCGCCGATGCACAGCATGCCGCCCAGGAGGGCCAATAGCGTGCCCATGTCGAGCGGGGGAAATATGACCGTCTTGCCGTACAGTGCAGCTCCCCAGGTGGCCAGCGGTGCGATTAGAAACTGGGTGGCGAGGCCGACGCCGCACACCCAGCCGACGAAAGGTCGCCACCCGCTGACGAATACATTCGGGTTGGCTGCTTCGGTTTCGTTGATTTTCATCTGCCCGGCGATTTCCTGAAGCGCGCCTTCCTGTTGAAGCTTGATTAGGGCGAGCTTGGCTTGATCAGCCTGGGCCGGGTCTGGCCAGATTTTATCGATGATCTTGCCGCCGATGCCCAGGATCGCGCTGATCGGGTCGCTGATTTCAATGCTGGCCATGCCATTCCCTTTCAAGTGTTTTGATTGCCCAGCGCACCAGGGCGAGCACCAGGCCGCCAATGGCCAGGGTGATGCCGACCAGGAGCGCGACGGTCGTCATGGGTAAAAGGTGCGCTTTCCGCTGCCGGGCGCCCTGGTGGTCAGGTGGCACCAGCCATGCGTCGCGCTTGGGTGCTCCCGGTACAGGCCGCAGGTTTCGAGCACGCCGTCGGTAATCCATTCGTCGAGGGCGTTGGTCGGGTCGTAAATATCGACGGCCAGCCCCTGCAGGTGCGCCGACTTTCTCGAGCCGATCAGGCCAATGCACTCGCGCGGGCGGAATCCGCCATACTCGCGGCCGCTGACCTGGCTATCGGTGTCGGGGTTGATCGGCAGCGGCACGTTGTCATAATCGGCCAGGGCCATCAATTTGGACACCGCATCGAGCAATTTTTCCGCGTTGTCGATAACCTGCTCGGTGACATCACGACATTTCAGCCAGCATCCGAAATATTGGTCGAGAGTAATCATCTTAGTGACCCACCGATCCCTTGATGCCCGACCAGGCAGCATAGACGATCCCTGCGCAAATCAGCGACACAATGGCCAGCCAGCCCCGATCGCTGGCGCGGCGCATGCGCTTTCCCCAGCGCAGATCTTCACGGAATTCCTCGACGCTCTCCGGCTTGCCAATATCAACACCAAGAATCGCGAATACTTTGCGCACCGCGGACTCCGCGGCCAGTTCGGCTTGCTTGCAGTCCGGCACGTTCGTCGGGCATTCCTTGGCCATTGCTTTTCCCTTCTCGCCTATGTTGTCGGGATGCGTGTTGAACGAAACTCCGGCGGGAGTTGCCGCCGTTCTTTTTCGGAAATATATGATTCGTAGCAATGCTCGGTCTGCCAGAAGAAAATCGCATCAATCACCCGGCGCAGAAAGCCCCATGGCTTTCCGTCTCTGTGCATCCGGTAGGCGTGACTGCTCAACGTCTCGTCGGCACACCCGCCGATCAAGGTATTCAGCAACTGATCGAAGGCGATCAGAATCTGCTTGATCACAGCCCAATCTCCGCTCGGCGATCCCGGCCCCACTGCCGCACATCCTCGACAAACGCTCCGAACCCGAGCAGTGCCGCCTGCTCTCCGGCCTGAAAGGTGTAGGCGCCCAGCGCCACGCCCACGCCAATCCGGGCGAAATACTGCTCATCCTCCAGGCTATACGCGCCCCGGATCATCTGCTGCATGCGGTCGGAGATCAGGTGACAGGGGCGGCTGACTGCCTTGATCTGCTCCTTGAGAGCGTCGGTCAGGGTCACTTCCTGCCAGTTGATTGCTGCGTGCTGCTCCGGCATCGTCACGCCGGCCGGCACAAACACGTAATACCAGTCAGCGACCTCGGCCAACTCGACGGCGCGGGGTTCGGTATCGACGTTGCGGAAATACAACATGGTGCCGTTCGGCCCAGGCGTTGTCTCTCTTTGGTACTTAAATATGGGCATGGCGAGACTCCAGATTGAGGAAGCGGATCAGGTCGGGACGCTCGGCGTGAATGCGCCGGGACAGGTGAGCGAAACTGGCGGTACGCATGGCATTGCCAAGGATGCTATGCAGGCTGCGGACGTTGCCGTGCTTCAGGCTTTTGCTGAACGTGTGCAGACTGTGCTTTCTGACGAACCGGCGCTGGCGCCAGGTACGGAAGCCGACGAAATTGATGCCACGCTTGACCGGTGCAATCGTCCAGCGCGAGAACGTCAGGCCAAGATTCTCGGCCAGCCAGTGCTCGATGCGATGCCGGAACTCGATAGCCTCGCTCTTCTGCAAGCCGAACAGAATAAAGTCATCCACATAGCGCACGTACCGTCGCACCTTCATTTCGCGCTTGACGTAGTGATCAAGCGGATCGAGGTAGATCAGGGCATAGAGTTGGCTCAAGAGATTGCCAATCGGCACGCCACGCTCTGAATCGCTGTTCTTGGCAAACTGCATCATCAGGCCGACCAAGCGGCGATCCTTGATCTTGCGCTCGATCAGCCGGCGCAGAATATCCAGGTCAATCGAGTAGTAGAACTTGCGGATGTCCAATTGCAGGGTGAATGAATCTTCAGGGACTTGGCGCAGGAACTTTTGAGCGCGATCACTGGCGCGGTGAGTTCCTTTGGCGACTCGACAGCCGTAACTGTCATAGTCAAAGCCACGGTCGAAGATTGGATTGATTACCGCATAGATAGCATGCTGCACCACCACATCACGGAAGGCCGGCGCGCTGATTTGTCGCGGCTTAGGCTCCATGACCATGAAATGCCGGTACGGCAGGGGAACATAGGTTCCGCCATGCAACTCATTGTGCAGGGCTTGCAGATTCGCGCCAAGGTCACGCTCGAACAGGGCTACCGAAACCGTCATGCGCTTGCCCCGCCTCGCGCAGACATAGGCAGCGAACAGCGAGGACAAGCTGAAACAGTCGTCGAACAAATGGCCGTAGCGTTTGGGCATATGGATTTTCTCCTAGTGGATACTCAAACACAGAGGCCCGCAGATTTCGCCAATGTAGCGGGATGGATAGCTCCCTATGTCTCCAGTGTTTCCATAAGGAATATCGGGTGAAAACGGAGAGATAGTCCCCGGCCCGGAAGCCAACGTTGTTGTTGTCATTCGACCGGTTGTTGTTCCAATTGCGGTAGAACACCCCGGCATTCGCCGCGTTGTTCCAATTGCTAGCGGATAGCGCGAACAGCTAAACATGTTGAACCACCACCCCATCCGCAGCCTTTACTCTGCGAATCCATCCGCCGATCATCGCGCCCAACTCACTGACCAGAATCGACAGCGCGGTATATCGGCGTTCCGCTTCCGCTGGTGAGCGGTCGCGTTTCTTGTCCTGATAGTCGTAGTACCCCATCTCGAATGCCAGATTGACGAACATCCGCAGTTGCTCATGCCGGATGTCCAGATTGGTCAGCGTCGTCTTGTTGTGATACTTGCGCTGGCCTTCGATCAGCAGCCCATACACGTCATAGGCCGCTTCCCGAATCTGTTGGCATAGGCCGTATTTCTCGTGACGAGGAAAATGGTTAAGGTGAATGTTCATCAGCAGGATCATTTCTCTGCACTTGTTCATGATGCTGATGTGAGGCCCTGTGGTCTTCATATTCTCTGTGGCAGCGCTACCGCGCTGCCTGCATGTTTACGTTCCATAGGCCCCGGCCCGGAAGCCAACGTCGCTGCCGCCATTCGACCGGCCGCTGGTCCAACCGCGGTAGAACACCCCGGCATCCGCCGCGCCGCCCCAACTGCTAGCGGAGCGCGCGAACAGGTTGGCGCGGTTGTATTGGTAGCAGCCATCGACACCGAATTGCGCTGTACCGCCTGCGCTGGTGCCGCTTGTTGCATCCTGCACGCCCAGGCCGGTGCGCAGCCAACTGGTGCCAGACGTTGCACCGCTGAACACGTTGTTGCTGCCATTGCCGAAATACGTCCAGCCCGTCGTCGATCCCCAGGGGAAAAGACCGCTCACGCTGTCGTACAGGGTTGCCAGGTGCGTCGAGCCGCCCCAGGCGTCGTTTGTCCCATCCCAACCGCCGGTCAAGCTGGAGAGCGCCACGCTGGATTTCAGAACGTAGGCATCGCCATTGGCTTGTTGCGTGGTATCCGTTCCCGATGCTCCCGGATTGGTCACACCCAGGACGGTCTGATACAGGCAACCGTTCAGATCGGCCACGCCGCAGGACTGCCCGTTGTGCGTGGTCTTGGCAAAGGGCGAACCACTGCCGGTCAGCGGCTTGGCTGAACTGCCGGAGTCGCCTGCCGTGGTGTAGGTCACGCCGGCATCGTCATTGTCGGCCAGCGCCCCGCTGTTGCAGCCCTTCGGGAAGTTGGTCGAACCGCTGCTGTACCAGGCGCAATAAGTCGTTGCGCTGCTCGCCTGCGCATGCGCCAGGCTCAGGAGCGCCAGGGCGGAATACATGAAGGCCGAGGCGCAGTTGAAGGCGCTGCCGCGCGATCTGGCAAGCACCACGGCATCGGCATAGATGCCAGTACATCCGGTCTGCGTGGCAGAGCGCGTGTAGGTCGCTGATGTCGTCAGCGAGATCGGTACGCCATTGGCTATCGACTTGCAGGAGGTCGTACTATTCGGGCTGGCCAGATACTTGTCGATGAAGAATCCTGACTTATCCGAACCGCCGTCCTTGAAAGCACGGTGCATGGCATAGCCTGCCGTGTTGGCAGCGCTTTCCGTGGCGTAGGTATCGACCCCGACAATGTCAATCGCATTCGCGCCATAGGTTGCGTATCTCGGGCTGGCAGCGTTGCCGATCCGGTAATAGAAGCGCGGGACAAAGACCTCTATCGAGCCATCGGAATACTGATAATTGCCGTAGTTGGCATTGGCCGGGTCGGTATTGCTGGTCATGTTCGAGAAGCCGCTGGGCAGTGTCGTTGGGTAAATGCCAACACCGAAGCCTTGTCCGCCTTGCGTGCCGATCAACCCGGCGAATACCGATGCCGTAGTGAAACTGAATGCCGCCGACCATGACGATGCGCCGTTACTGGTGCCGTTGTAGCGCACGCGCCAGTAGTACGTTTGGCTTGTGGATAACCCGGTGGCCGTCCATGAGGTCTTGTTGGTGGTGTCTGTCGTGCTGCTCTTCACAACACTGGTGAAACCTGAGTCAGTCGCTACCTGCCAATCCGACGATGCGTGCGTATCCGAAATCCCCAGGTAGGAGAAAGCCGAGGCCGACAGGGTGACACTGCCGCTCTGGTTCGTCGCGCCGTTGCTCGGGCTGCTGTTGGTCGGTGTCGCCACGCCAGCGGCCAGGATGGTCAGGGTGATGTTGCGCGCCACTGCCCCAGCATTGACGGTCAGGGTTACGGATTGCGCTGTACCGGGTGCCGTGTAGGAGATCGTGTCGCCGGTAATGCTGACCGTGCCCGCCGTGGCCGAGACGGTGTAGGTGGTGAAAGCATCGTAGTCGGTCAGCGTGTAGTTGATTGCCTGCGTGACGTAGATCGTGGTGTTGCCGGACAGGTGCGCGGACGATTCTGTCGATCCTGTGGCGCCGGTCGGCCCCTGACTGCCACTGACGCTTATTGTCCAATCCGCCAATGTGCCGCTGCCGCCGATGTCGAGCACATTGACCACCAGGCTGGTCGTGGCGTAGCTGGTCACCTGGCCGTGCATGTAGTTGGTCGGGTCGGCGTCGGATGTGACCAGGATGAACATTCCGGCGGCGTATTGCTTGCCGCTTTGCGTGGTCAATGTCTTGCTGCCGGTGCCGATAGCCAGGCTGGTGGTGCTGGTTGATTTGACAGCGGCGGCGGCGCTGGCGGCATCGCTGGCGGAACTTGATGCGCTGCTGGCATAGCCTTGTGCGTCGTTTTTGTATCCACTGACCGTGGCCTTGTCAGCGGCGACGGTCGCTTTGTCTGCAGCGACGGCGATTCTGTCCGCATTGGTGGCGGTGGCGTCATCATTGGCGATGACGGCGTTGTTATAGGCGTTTGTGGCAAGGTTCGATATTCCGGTCAGGAAGTCTCCGACCAGATAAACGAACATGTTGTACATGCGCGTTGGGAATGTGGACCGGTTGGACCGATCCGGGACATCCGGCGGCGTGGTGACTGAGGTGGGCGGCGTCGGCGTAGTCATCAGACCAGTCCTTTCACGGAAATTTCCAAAGTAGCGAAGTTAGTGTTGTCATAGCTGAGTGACCCGGAGACCAGGCCGAATACATTGAGTCCGGCATAGCCTGGTGCCTCGGTG
>Ga0172371_10014333_pt1 | contig 10225 bp, 1 predicted proteins | sample Lak12m_FD_114543 | JGI IMG/M metagenome (GOLD analysis project Ga0172371, IMG submission 114543) | Freshwater microbial communities from Kabuno Bay, South-Kivu, Congo - kab_022012_12m | ecosystem: Environmental > Aquatic > Freshwater > Lake | place: Democratic Republic of the Congo: South-Kivu... | reverse complement strand
GCCGGTGGACGTGGCGGAGCTTAATCAGGCCAAAGAGCTGCTGATCCAGCGTCAGGACACACACCTGGACAGCCTGGCCGAGCGGCTGCGTGAGCCGCGCGTGCGCCACGTTATCGAGCCGCTGTTGGCCGGCCGGACGTTGGCGGACGTGCCCGCGGATGACCGCCAGTTTGTGCTCGACCTGGGGCTGGTGCGTCGTGATCCGGCCGGCGGGCTGGTGATTGCCAACCCGATCTATCGGGAGGTGATTCCACGGGTGCTTGCCGGCGGCCCCCAGGACTCTCTGCCACACATCCGGCCCACCTGGCTGCGGCTCGATGGCAGCCTGGCCCCCGACACGCTGCTGGAGGCGTTCCTGGCCTTTTGGCGCCGGCATGGCCAGCCATTGCTGGGTAGCGCGCCCTATCACGAGATCGCGCCGCATTTGGTGCTGATGGCGTTCCTGCACCGTGTCGTGAATGGCGGCGGCACGCTGGAGCGCGAATATGCCATCGGCAGCGGCCGGATGGATCTGTGCTTGCGGTATGGCGACGTGACGTTGGGGATCGAGTTGAAGGTGTGGCGCGACGGCGAGAGCGATCCGCTGGATGAAGGATTGGCGCAACTGGACGCCTATTTGGATGGCCTGGGGCTGGCGACCGGTTGGCTGGTGCTCTTCGACCGGCGGGGCGGCCAGCCGCCGATCAGCCAGCGCACGGGGAGCACGACCGCAGTCAGCCCCGCCGGCCGGTCGGTGACGGTGATCCGGGCATAATGGGAATTTCGCGCGGCGCGACCAGCTTCAAGAAGGCGGCCGTGGAGAAGGGGGACGGCGGGCAGGGGGCTTGACCCCGTAAGGGTTTGTGAAGCACGCCCCGGCATTTGTGACGTTTGACATATCTGCTGACTGGGATTATACTAACGATCACTTATTCGCCAGCAGAGTAAGTAAGAAGTGACATTTAACTAGGTCGGAGAGAGAGGCGGTGACGCCGGAGCAGGGATCCAGCTTTTCCTCCGCGCTGCGACGCAAAGGTTTACTCGGGCTCGTTGTCCTGCTCATCGGGGCCGGTCTGATTTTCGGCCTCTTCGCGCTGATCCAAACCCCCCAACAACCTGTCGCATCGGCGACTCGGCGCGTCCTCGGCGCGGGCGCAACGGCCACTTCGCTTCCCACACCGGCGACCCCGACCGCGCTCCCTTCTGCGACTGCGTTGACCGGCGAAAAAGTCACGATCATGCGCTTCACGCCGACGCCGGGGGCTGCGGGGAATGCCCCCGCGGCCGATCGCGACCCGGTGGCGCAGGTGAATGGCCGGCCGCTCGACCGCCAGGCGCTTCAGACGCTGGCCGCGGCCGACCGGGCGATGGCGCAGTTGTTGGGCCAGCCGATGCCCGATGGCCGGGACGTCCTGGAGCGGTTGGTCAACGGCGAGCTGGTTTGGCAGGCGGCGCAGACCGCCGGGTATGTGGCGCCGGAGGCCCAGGTGGCCGCCGCGCTCGATGCCATCCTGGCGGGCCAGCGCAAGTCGCAAGCCGACCTGGCGGCCAGCCTGGCGGCCAATGGCCTGACGTTCGACGCATTCCAAACCTACTTCGGCCGCTTGGTGACGGTGGATCAGTTCGCGCAGCGCCAGGCGCAGGCGCGCGGTGGGACCGTGACCGCCTACATCGGCCAGCTCCAGGCCCGCGCACAGATCAGCTTCGGGCCGGCTGCCCAGGCCGCGGCCAACGCCGCAGTCGCCGCTATCGTCTCGCCAACGCCGAGACCCACCGCCAACGCCACCGCGCCGCCCGTTGCCGCATCCCCGATGCCGGCTCGCGGCACGGCCGCCGGCCAATCGGCCCCGGATTTTTCGGCGGCCGTCGTAATATCTTCTGTAACAAACAACACTTATACTAATGATGTTCCTGTGCGGCTGGCCGATCTTTCAGGCAAGCCGGTCGTGCTCAGTTTTTGGACGACCTGGTGTCCGTATTGTGCCCGGCAAACGCCCGTGCTGATTGATGCGCATCGGCGTTACGAACCACAAGGGATCCAATTCCTGGGTATAGACGTGAAGGAGGAGCCGGCGGCGGTCGCAGCCTATGTGCAGGCCAACGGCATCCCCTATCCTATCGGCCTGGATCCTGACGGTCAGATCGCCGCAGCGTACCAGGTCACCGGCTTCCCGACGACCTATTTCCTGGACGCCGGGGGCCGCGTTGCGGCCAAACATGTCGGCCAGCTCTCACCCGAACAGGTAGACGCCTACCTGTCCATGCTGCTGCCGCGCTGAAATCCAAATCAATTTGCTCAATCTCCATGACGGAGTCTGCCCATGAGCCTGCCCAAATTGTCCACCCACCGAGCGGTGATCAAGTCCTTGCTTCACCGCGGCCTGAACCTGGCGCTGGTCTTCTCGATGGTGTTGGCGAGCCTCTCGCCGGCCGTCGCGTTCGCCGCGCCGCCCGCCCAGCCGATCGAGCGGGCCAGCGAACCGGCCCTGCCGGCCGCCGCGCGTCCCGCGGCTGCCCAGGGTGACCGCGCCGCGCGCCCTGAAGCCGCCGCGGCCAGCGTGCCCCAGGCAGAGTTGGGCAAGGGGCTGCTGCCATCGTGGATGCAGCGCACCGCGCCTGCACCCGCGGCCGGGATTGCGCCGTCTGCGCTGTGGGCGGCGCCGGCGCGCGCTGCGGCCCAGGGCTTGGGCAAGGATCTCCTGCCGCGCTGGTATGCGGCGCCCGCGCCGGCCCCGCTGTTCGACCCCGGCCCCGGCCAATGCACGCCGCCGGCCAGCCTTGCGCTCAACCTCACGATCCCGCCCTTCACCGTCAGCCGCGGCAACACGGCCGGCGATGTGTATACCGTCACCGTCACCAACAACGGCACGGTGAGCACGACCGAAGTCAGCCTGCTGATTGACCCCAACGCCGGCTTCTATTACCTGGGCGGCTCGGCCACGGTGGCCAGCAGCATCAGCGGCACGCTTTCTGCCACCGACAGCGGCACGGGTGCGCCCGACGGTCAGTCCACCCTCACCGTTTCGGGCAATGCATTGGCCCAGGCGTTACAGCCGGGCGAGACGATGACCTTTACCTTCCGCCTGGCGACGGACGGCAACGCGACCTCCGGCCAGCCGCTCACGGTCGCACTCCGCAGCGGCAGCCCGACCCCCGTCTCTTGTGCGACCGATGTCGAGAATGTCCCCACCGCGCGCGGCAACCTGACGATCAGCAAGACGCCCGATGTGCAGAACGCGACCCTTGGCGATCCGGTGACCTGGACCGTTACCTTGCAGAACACCGGGTTGGGTATGGTATACGGCGCGGTTCTGACGGATACCGCCGGGAACGGCCTGGTGAGCGTGGCGCTTTCCCCCGCGCCGGCGCCGCTCAACCTGGCGCCGAATCAATCGAGAAGCTATACCGCCACTGCTACGGTCGCTTCATGCACCAATCTGACCAACGTGGGCCAGTCAGCCTGGACGATCGGCAACGCAGATGGCACCGGCACGGCCGCTAACCCCGTGAACAGCGACGCCGATGTGATCTACCAGTTGGAGGAGCCAATCGTGACGGTGCAGGTGGGGCCGCTGCCAACGGTGAATTACTGCGGCGCGTTGGACGCAGTCGTCCCCGTGACGATGACCAACACGGGCGGCGCAGCGCGCAATCTGCGCCTGAACCTCAGCGCTTCGGGCGTGACCGTCTCGGAGCAGAGCACGGTGTGGACACAGTCGGGCAACCAGTTGACCTACACCGGCGGCGCGCCGCTGCCGGCCGGCACGCTTCGCAGGAACGAGACCATCGTCTTCAATGCGCGGGTGACCGCGGCCCAGGTGTGCGCCACGACCCCTTACAATTATAGCTTTACCCCGGTGTTTCAGGATGCTTGTTTGCTCCTCGAAGCCAGCAGCCCGGCCGGCGGCCAATCGCAGACGGCCGCTCCCGATGCGCCCTCTTTGAACGTCACCAAGACAGGGCCAAGTATCATCAACACCGGTCAGAGCCTCACTTATGTGGTAGGCGCTTCCGGCAATAATCGTCAAAATCTGACCAGTGTGGTGATCACCGACCGGGTTCCGTCGGCTTTCAATGTCACAGGCGCCAGTGCGACCGGCGGCGCGGTGGTGCGCAATGGCAACGCGATCACCTGGACGCTGCCCGGTGGCAGCGGCGCATACAACCAATCACTCAACATCAATGCGACGGCGCCGCAGAGCGGCGGCGCGTGCGGCGCAGGCACGAGTGTAAACAATACCGCCTACGCGGCGGCGCCGGTGACATGTCCACAGTGCGCCACCCTGACGGGGAGCGCCAGCCAGCAGACCTTCATCCAGGAGGTGCTGTCCGCAGCGAACGCCTTCACCTACACCGCGTCGACCATCGAGCCGTGCTCGACGGCGCCGCAGGTGATCACCGCAGCGATGCATATCGGCATCCCCATCACCTGGACCGGCACGATCTACACCGATACGTTGGGCGGCACGTCATTTGGCGTGCCCTTCAACGTCGTGCCGGGCACGGTTGAGGTCGTGGTGAATGGCGTGAATCGCACCGCGGATGTGCTCGGCGGCATCACCCTGGGGCCGCCGCTCGTCATCAATCTGAGCAATATTGGCACGGTCAGTAATACGGCGGACATCGAGATCAGCTATCAGGTGCAGGCGACTGGCGCTTCGACAACCGACTCGATCTATCTCTTTTCACAGTTCACCATGGGCGGTAGTCCCGGGTTGGGCTGCGACGGCGCCAGCACCGCACAATTCGGCCAGTACGTCACCGTCAATCGCGGTACGCTGAATGTTGCGGTTGCGCCTGCCACCATTGATACCTGCAAGGTCACGACGGTCACGCTGACCGTCTCCGGCGGGATCACGGACACGTTGACCGATCATATCGTCGTAACCTTCACCGCGGCCGCATCGGACATCTTCACACCAACGGCCTACGTGCTGGGCGGTGCGTTTGCGGGCCAGACGCCGACCGTCAGCAAGGCCGGTAATGTTGCGACCTTTACCTTTAATTCTGCGCTGGATCTGAATGCCGTCGGGACGATCGCCTTCCCGCTCTACCGTCCGTGCGGCACGAGCGGCCCCCTCAGCGCCAGCCTGGGCTACCAGGACCGCTGCACTGCCTCGCGCGCGGCTGCGGCGACCGGCGGCGGCACGACCAATGTCTCTGATGTGGGCCTCTTCGTGACGCCGAACCAGTATACCGTGAACACCAGGAACGCGACCTGGCGTTTCTACGTGAATAACAGCGGTAGCGCCAGCGCGCCCAATGTGGTCATCACAAACACACTGCCGTTGGGTGCGAGCTATGGTAGCTATTCGGCCACCAGCACGACGGCGCCGACCGCCGGGATTACGGTCGTGACGGGAACCCTGCCCGGCGGCCGGCAGATCGTCACCTGGACAATCCCCAGCCTGCCGCCCGGCGGCCGGATCCAGTTCGATGTCAATGCGGTGATCCTTTACTGCACCTTGCCGGATGCGGTTCAGATCGGCGTCACGAGCGCGTGCGGCCAGTTCGGTGCAGTCTGCCAGGGTAGCTTGACCGGGCGTGTAGATTTGACCCCTGGCGTCACCTCCCTCTTGAGCAGCAACAACCAGACGGCAAAATTGCCGTTGTGCGAGCAGGGGCTGGTGGAACTGCGCGTCAAGAATACATCGGGCGTGGCCCAGGAATTCCTGTTTGGTATTACCGATACGATCCGCAATGCCACCTATATCACTGGCAACGCATTTGTGACGATGACTGATCGTACGGGGAGTGTGGTGACGGGTGCGACTTCGGGTCTGGCGCTCGCCAACATCGTGTTCCCGGCTTCGGCAGTTGTCAGCACCACCGGTGTGCAAACGGTCACCTGGCGGGCTTCGAGTTATGTTTCCGGCACGGCGGCCTACGACGTGTTGGCGCAGCGCAACGCAGCAGATGAGATCCTGATCACCTTCCGGGTGCAGACGGACTGCACCAGTCGGGCGGCCACGGTCCAGTCGTCCGGCGCAGCACGCGACGCCTGCGATGCGCCGCTCAGTTTTCAGGAGGCGAGCCAGTCGTTGATCACCAACGCGCCTGAGTTGACGATTGCCAAGCAGGTGCGGAATGCTACCCTGGGCGGCGCATTCGGGGCTTCGATCTTCGCGGGCGCGGGAGATACTCTCGTCTGGCAGGTGGTGGTCCAAAACATCGGGCCGCAGCGCGTCATCAACCTTTTCGTGGATGATCAACTGCCGGCCCAGTTCAACGTGACTACGGCTACGCCGATCACTTCCAGCCAGACCGGCGCGCCGCCGCTGCTCAGGTGGCATGAGTTGGGCGGCCAGACTCTGAATTCGGGCAGCTCGGCTACCTATCTGATCACCGGCACGGTCGGCGCCAATGCCTGTACCGTGAACACGACCAACACCGGCTCGGCCAGGTACGGCTGCAGCACGGGCGATATCTGCGCGGGAACGACGGTGACGAACAGCGTCTCGTATCTGACCAGGCCCGCGCTGACCGTCAGCCCGCAGGATGCCACCCTGGATCAGTGCGGCGGCGGGCCGATCACGATCAATTTCGCGAACAACGGCGGTCGCGCGCAAAACGTCGTCATAACGTACACCTTGCCGGCGGGCCTGGCTTACAACGGGCTGGCGTCCGGCAGCAATCCTACGACGACGATGGTCTACTCGCCTGCACTTGGCGCCACCGGGACGATCACATGGATGTACAGCGTGATCGGCACGCAGGTCACGACGAACACGCTGCGCTTCAACGTCAGGAATGATCCGTTGGCGGCTAATGCCTGCGCGGCCAGCGGCGCCCTGGGCGGCAACACGGCGGATATGCGCTACGAGGACTCCTGCGGCGTGGCATTCGATGATGTGACCGCGGCGACTAACACCCTTACGATTCGGAAGTCGAACTTGGTGGCAACCCAAACCCCCGTCACCCAGACGATCGTCTTCGACCAGATTTATACCTGGACGATTCGCATCACCAACACCGGCAACAGCCCCACCAATAATATGATCGTCACCGAGACGTTGGGGAGTGGCTGGGATATCCTTGCCGCCAGCACGGGCGCGCCCGGCGGCGCCACGCCCGTTACGACCACCAGCACGATCACTTGGGACGTCGGCGCGCTCGCGGGCAGCAACACGGTTTGGGTCGCGACCTTCAGAGCACGGGCCAAAGATGCTGCTACGGATTATCGGACGACCCTTGACGTCTCTTCCGCCTGCGCTACCGGCGGCTGTCCGCAGACCGCCCAGGTGATTGACCGTTCGACGCCACTGCAGGCCTTCAGTAAGAGCATCAGCCGGACGCCTGTCAGCATCGGCGAGCCGTTCAGCTATACCCTGACGGCCGACTTCTTCGGCGCGCGCACCTACACCAACACGATCCTGACCGACACCATCCCGACGATCGCAGGCACGCGTGTCTTCAGCATCACGGCCGTGCAGATCGGCAACGAAAACAGCGGCGCCAACACTTGGGTCAACGGGCCGGTCAACGGCAGCGTGCTGACCTTCACGACGAGCGGCCCGCCCGCGGGCACGGTGGTCGGGCCGGACTTGGTGACGATCACGGTCACAGGCATCATTTCCAACGTGGCGGCCGCGACCAACAATCAGGTCTTCACCAACACGTTGGGCCTGACCTACAACGATGACGGCCAACCCTACGCGTACACCACCGCGGTCACCGGGACGATTCGCGAGCCGGTGTTGACGATCACGAAGTCGGCGTCCCCGACCAGCAACATTAAGGCAGGGGACGAGATCACCTACACTCTGTTCGTTACGCACGCGGCGGCCAGCCGGGCCACGGCCTATGATCTGGTGGTGCAGGATGCGATTCCGAACGTTTTTTCGTACAAGGCCAGCAGCCTGCAAGCGCCGGATGCATCCGCGACCTTCGAAAGCAGCCAGCTCATCAGCGCGACCTACGCGTCGCTGCCCATGGGCGCTGGGCTGACGATTACGTATGTAGTCACAGTGGATGCGACCGCGGAGCCTAGCTCGGTGCTGACCAACACGGCGGTGGTGAGCTACACCAGCACCGCAGGCGCCAACCCGAACGAGCGCACGGGCAGCGGAAGCGGCCCGAATGGCTACTACACCAGCACGCAGGCGACGGTGACGACGGGCGATCTACAGATCGCCAAGCTCCTGCTCGATCCGCGCAACTACACCATCGGCGAAGCCATCACGTACACCGTGTTGGTGACCATCCCGACCGGCATCACGCGCAACGTCGTGATGACCGACAGCATCCCGGCCGGTCTGCGCTACATCACGCCCACCAGCTTTCTGGAAATCACCACTGCACCGGCCTTTGCATTGCCGGGCTACACCATCACCCAGAATCCGTCGGGCGGCGGCGATGGCTCGGCGACCAGCAACTTCGCCCTGGCCTTCAACGGCGCGGTCAACAACACCACGGGCGCGCCGGCCGCGATCAGCTTAACCTTCCGCCTGATCGTCGCGGCTGTGGCCGCCAGCAACCACGGCGCCACCCAGATCACCCCGGCCGTGCTGACCTATCGCGACGCGGACAACAACCTCGAGACGAAAAATGCCAGCGCGCCGGCCGTGACGTTGGTCGAGCCGCTGCTGGTGATGCGCAAGTCGGTCAGCCCCGCGGCGGCGCGGCCCGGCGACACCGTCTTCTACGATTTCCAGCTTTATCACGCGACGACCTCGACTGTGCCCGCCTACAACGTCGCGATCACCGAGAACGTGCCGACCGGCATCAGCTATATCGCGAACTCGTGGCAGCAATATGCCGGGCCGAACGCCACCCAGAGAAACGATCTTAACCTGCCGATGCTGACGGCCGGCTGGAGCGTCATCCCGGTCACCGTCACGCAGGCCAACCCGATCCGCTTGCGCTTCAGCGGCGTCATTTCGCCCTCGTTGCCCTCAGGCACGGCGCTCACGAACACGATCACGTCAACCTGGACCAGCCTGCTGGACGATCCGTTTGGCGACACGCGCGACGGCAGCGGCGGCGTGGACGACTACAGCACGAGCGCGAGCGCGGCCGTGGCGCTCAGCGAGGTCAGCATCAGCAAGACCGGCCCGCTGACGATCACCGCGGGCAGTGCCATCAGCTACCAGATCAGCGTGCAGAATCAAGGCCCCTACGCGGCGATCCAGGCGATCGTCAGTGACACGATGCCGTTCCAGATCGTCTCGGGCACCATCAGTGCAACGTTTGTTGTGCCGGGCGGTAACAGCGGTACATGCACCATCACCCCGGCCACTTCCGGCGCGGGCGTGCGTTGCGACCTGGGCGACATTCCGAACGGCGCAGTTGCGCGCATTGTGGTTACCGGCACGGTGGATGCGAATACCCCGCTCGGCGCCGACCTGACTAACGTCGCGCTCTTCACGGTCAGTTCGCCCGACGGCTCTGTCTCCAACAACACGATCACTGTCGAGACCGAGGTCTATACCCTCGCCGATGTGGGCGTGCGCAAAACTGGCCCCAGCAGCGTCACCGCGGGCCAGACCGTCAGCTACACGATTGTGCTCAGCAACACCGGGCCTTCGACCGCGCGCACCGTGGACATGAAGGAGTTGCTGCCCGCGGGCGTCACCTACAGCAGCGGCTCGACCACGCAGGGCGCGTGCGTCAGCGGCATCTGCCAATTGGGCGACGTGGCGGTCGGCCAGACGATCACCATGGTCGTGACCGGCACGGTGGGCAGCAACGTCACCGGTACAATCACGAATACGGCGCAGGTCTTTGCGGACACGGCCGACACGAACGCGACCAACAACACGAGCAGCGCGTCGAGCACGGTCAACACCAGCACGCAGCTCCAGATCGTCAAGAACGACCTGACCGACCCGGTTTTCGCAGGCGACACCTACCTGTATGAGATCGTCATCACCAACACCGGCCCGTCGGATGCGCTGGCCGTCGTCATCACCGATGCGCTGCCCAGCCAGGTGAGCTATGTGGGCGGCAGCCCGGATGCGTGCGTCCACAGCGGCGCGGCCAGCGGCGGGGTGGTGACCTGCACGATCGGCGCGCTGGCGGCGGGCGCGTCGCGCGACTATTTGCTCAATGTCCGGCTGGATGCGGGCGTCCTCACCGGCACGATCGGCACGAACACCGTGCGCGTCACCACGACCACGCCGATTGCGTCCGGCAGCGTCATCTCCCACACCGAGCTGACGACCTATTGGGCCAAGACCGGCGGGCTGACCGACCTGGTGCTGGCGAAGACGGTCAGCCCGGCGACGGCGGTGGCGGGGAGCGGCCG
>Ga0172371_10014332_pt1 | contig 10225 bp, 7 predicted proteins | sample Lak12m_FD_114543 | JGI IMG/M metagenome (GOLD analysis project Ga0172371, IMG submission 114543) | Freshwater microbial communities from Kabuno Bay, South-Kivu, Congo - kab_022012_12m | ecosystem: Environmental > Aquatic > Freshwater > Lake | place: Democratic Republic of the Congo: South-Kivu... | reverse complement strand
TACAATTCCTGTCGGCATGGTTTTCTTCATCTCCTTCCCACTTCCCGGTGGTCGGAGAAAGATACCATGCCATTGCTTTTTAGACTACCCTATCATCGCTTCAACTTTGCGCTGTAATATTAGACGCTTAGACAAATCTCGAGTTTAGGTATCATGAAAGGTGTTCACCACAAACCATGAAAATACAGGAGCTATTTTCAAGTTAGACAAAAATCGTTTTAGCATCACCCGTGGCGGTTATTCGTATGTGATTACCGCCAGATATAAGACAAATAGCTTTATTTTTTTCTAAACTCGAAATAAATCTAGCATCTTGCATATTACCCGTTTGGATCAATGAGGCGTAATTATTCTCGTTTTTTAGCTTTGAACATAAGTTCTGTCAACCTAATACAACCAACGGTGTAATCAAACACAGTTCAAAAAGGTGGGGCACTACCCGTCATAGATTTTGAACTCAAAGTATTTAATCGGTTCTTCTTTTAATAGCTTTGTATGGCGCCAACATTGGCTAATCTATAGGAGTGTCTGTTTTATGTGGTCATTAAAAGATTTGGAAATGGCTGGGCTAAATTTGGATCCGAAAGATAATTCGTTTACCTATACTTTTCCCCCCCCATACTTTGGCAAAAAATTTGGAATCGTCCGACAACCCGCAAGCACTGAATCTAGTATAGGTTGGTCAGATATTTCTCTTTATATCCATATCCCATTTTGTGAACAAGAGTGTTCATATTGCAGCCTTCATAGACAAATCCCTCAAAACAATCAACTAATTGAAAAATACTTAAAAGCTCTGGAGAAAGAGATAGTATATCTAAATAAATATTTCGGAAGCATAAAAGTCGAATCACTTTATTTGGGCGGAGGTACTCCAAGTATACTTCCTCCTAGCATGTTAGCTCACATACTTGAGTTGGTTGAAAGTAATTTCTTACTATCCGACTCGGTTGAGACTTGTATTGAATGTTGCCCCACAATTAATCGATCTCGGAATGATTGGTACCACTTTTTTGATAAACTGATTACAAGGCATCAACTAAAATTGAATAGAATTAGTTTTGGGGTCCAGTCTTTCCATACAGAAACATTACACAATATGGGGCGCATTGGCGGAGTGGATTCAATCATGGATCTATTATCAATAGCTGATGAAATGATACCAACCTATAATATCGATTTGATTTTAGGTTATCCAGAAGTCTATTCCGGTCTTTCTGTTGAAGAATCTGTGGAAAATGTTATTTACCATATCTCAAAAATGTTAGATAAAGGTTTTACTCTGCCGTCAATTAGTTTGTATCAATTATGGGATACAGATTCGATAGGTGTGATGATGTTATCTGAATCAAAATTGCCAGATAAACGAATGTTATATTCAGCAAAATGTAAGCTTCAGTCCCACCTTTTTGACCTTGGATATACACCTGGAGTTATTAGCACTCTAGTCAAAAGTGAACAATACAAACATAGGTGGGTATTGCATAGAGATATGAGCTTTCGACATCTTGGAATAGGTTCTGGGGTTTACTCGATATTTCCTAACGAGTTTGTTCAAAGGCAACGAGATATCAAAGGCTATATAGATTGTATGATTAACGATGATGATCCACATAAATTAGACATATGTTATTCTCTAACCGATGAAGAGATTGAATTCAGAAGAATAATCATGGGACTAAGGAGCTATGAGTGGCTAAATTCTAGGCTTGATAATAGATTATCTGTTACGTTAAGAGATCTGGAGGAAAAAGTTGAAATATTATTAGGTTTGGGCATTATCGAGAAAAATTTAGAGAAGATTAGACTCTCTGAAGATGCTTTTATTATCGGAAATGAAGTATCGTCTTTTCTTCATCCTCATTCACATCCGAGGAAGCTCTCAGACAATGTTTGAACAGATAGGCAAATGTTTTTGTCTAAATCTCCCCTCTCCGTTCAGCCTGCAAAACCAGCGCTAATGGTTTTATAATATGATCAGCAACAATCAAATCAACAGAAAAATCCGCCAATGAGTTTTTAGGCTACTTATAAGTCTAATTATGTTGACTCAAATGCCATCATTACCTGGATGTGTTTCGATTCAGAATCTAAAATGCAGAAAATAATATTAGCATCTCAATCGCCACGTCGACGCGAATTGGTAAATATTTTAAAAATACCTTTTGATATATATCCAAGCAGGATAGATGAAATTGTTGATTCTGCTGTAAGCCCCAATTATCTGGTAGAGTTATTAGCTAAACAAAAATGCTTGGCTGTTGCCAAACATTACCCAGAAGGAATTGTTATTGGGGCAGACTCTATTGTATCAATAGACGAAGGAATTCTCGGAAAACCTGCAGACAAAGAAGATGCCAAAAGCATGTTACGGATACTCCGGGGCCGTTGGCACTGTATTATCACGGGTGTTGCTGTGCTGGAAATTTCCTCTAATTTATTACTATCAAATGTTATTACAACTAAAATAAAGATGAGAAATTACTCTGAACAAGAAATCATCGATTATATCGAGAAAGAAAATCCTTTTGATAGAGCTGGGAGTTATGGTCTTCAGGAAAGCGGAATTAGGTTGGTTGAAACTGTTGATGGTTGTTATTCCAATGCCTTAGGTCTTCCTATGTGCGAAGTGATCAGGATGCTCCAAGTATATAATGTATATATAACTTCCCCCGAAATCAATACTATTTGCTTAGTCCCGATGGAATTTAATCTTGTACAAACTCAATCTCGAAATTGTTGTCAAATATAATTTTTTGTCAGAGTAAAAACTTATGTCAATCAAAAAAGGTGTTTCGATTTTAGGGAGCTGTTTTATTGATCATCTTTTATACACCACTCATCTTCCTTCAGGCGGAGAATCGCTAATTGCATCAGAAATAGTTGTTTCAATTGGGGGAAAAGCGTCAAATCAATCGATCGGAATAGCGAGGTTGGGCGCAAAAGCAAAGTTGATTGTAAAAATTGGTGATGATGTATGGGGTAATATAGCAATATCTTTGTGGGAAAATGAGGGGGTCGATAACAATTATATTTTCCGGGATAAAAAACAACCTACTGGAATGTCGACGATTGTTATTGATAAGGATGGGCAAAATTTCGCTATTGGAGCCTTGGGAGCCAATTCGGATTTATCGACCGAAGACGTTGAAAAAGCACGTGCCTGTATTGAGAATTCGAAAATATTAAGCGTGCAGCTAAACCAATCCCTAGATACGATCCTCTATGCACTAAGTATAGCGAAGCAATCGGAAGTTGTCACTGTTTTAAATGTTTCGCCAGCCCAGGTTCTTCCAGATAATTTGGTTGATTTAGTGGATGTGATGGTTTTTAATAGCTTAGAAGCATCCAGTTTTGTCGGAATCTACGTACAGGATGAAGATTCTGCAAACTATGCTGGGAAGATTTTAATTGAAAAGTATCTGAACCTTGATGCTGTCATTATATCATTGGGTGAAAAAGGCGTTGTTTTAGTCACTCGAGAAAACAGGTATCATATTCCAGCTTTCCACGTTGATGTAATAGATACTACAGGTGCAGGAGATGCACTAATAGCTGGATTTATTTATGCACTTACACAAGGGATGAGTTACTATGACTCAGTGCGTTTTGGATGTGTTGTTAGTAGTATTTCTGTTACAAGATTAGGTACTTGGGCTTCTATGCCAACCAAAGATGAGGTTCAAGCTTACCTAAATAACCCCACCATTATAAATTCCCATGACTAGTGTTTTAGCTTAAGATTGAGAAACACATATCCGGGATTAGGCATATAAACCATAAAGCCTTTAGCTGCTGGAATTAGGATATGAGGAGCGTATTCGGACATTTTGTAAACATCCAACACCAAGTTGGAGTAACATAATCATAGAATGAAATGAGTGCAGCATCGGGCTGGGTCATCCAAATAATTGTTTAGTAAAGATTTTCTTCTCCTTTACTGTTTGAGATACACTAGGATGATATCACCTGCAGTTTCTGCTTGTAGGGTGGGTGTCTGAATATAATTTCGTTGACTTGCCCACAATTTAACACCATTACTTACATGACGATTGGTATCTTGAACGGTTACAAACTTTTTATCATCGAGGTCTGCTTGCCCTTGAAGTGCTTCTAATAGATAGTATGTAAAGACACTTCTCTCGTTTGATCGCCACTCGTAACTTACTTGCCCTTGTTTACAAGAAGCAAGAATTGCAATACCTTCAGCCTGCTCAAAAACTCGGCGTATAAACTCCTCAGTCATGTACTTTGGCCCTTTACCCTCAATATTTGCTCCAGAATGACATGCATCCAGAATAATGACTTTAGCTCGAGCTGGAGCCGATTCCAAAATTTGCTTTATTCGAGAAACTTTAATAGCAGTATCCTCCAACGCTAGGCGTTTTCCATTTCGAGCCACCAAGTATGATTCGCCAGCGTCTTCATCACCGTGTCCGCTGTAGAAAAAGATCAAAATGTCATCTGGTTCAGTGGCTAATGCAATTGACTTAAGAGCAACAAGAACATTGTCACGCGTCGGTAATTCAGTCACAGTATCATCGGTAAGCAATCTAACGCGTTCTGATTTATATCCACTAGATACAAATTGGTTGTAAACAGCTTGAGCATCTTTCACGCACACGTGCAGTCCCCCATAATGATCCATATCATCATATTTGTTCACACCTACAACGACTGCCCATCGATTACCAATACCATAAAATTTTTCAACGCCTGGTTTATCACCATCCCCCTTACTCTCGGGTTTTATTCGGGCCTTAATTTTGTTCCATACAACTTTTAGGTCTAGTTGATGTTGGCTTCCAAGCTCAACATTATATGACAACACCCCTGGAATGATAGGGATTGCCAATTGAAAATACTGATTTGCATTGGATGTGTGAACGGCCAATGCATCCAACTGGACACGTAATTCTGGGGAAAGTGGTAATCCTGCCTGTATTACGCTTTCAGCCCAGGTTCGTAGCTCTATCATAATCTGATTAGCTTCTTTCAGATCAAGTTTATTTTCCTCTATTGCATCTAGAATTTGAATTGCAATTAGGCGATCCTGGGCCTGGCCATGGTCAATCTTGCTTTCAATACGACGCAAACTTTCTATTACTTGCTCTAACGATGCATTATCTTGGAATTGCGATGTTTTTTCCTTTTGACAGAGATCGTTGAAACTGATTCCGCAGTGTGTTAATGCCATTTCGTTGAGCGCGTAAATGATCTGCGAGCGTGTATTTCGCGTGTTTTCACTACTGCCAAATATGCGCTCATCACGTTCGTTCTTATGGAATCGTTCTTCAAGAGTTGCAAATTCGGTGAGCACATCAGGTGATTTTTTTTGTACACAGTCTTTCAGCAATTGCAAACCTTGTTTGTAGTTCATAATGTCTCCTAAGGGAGAAAAACCGGTTATTTGGGACAGAGAATCTTGAATTTCTGGGTCCGTTTTTGAATCAGCGGCCGACACTAGGGCATAATTGCCCAATATCCCGAGAGGATCCATATCGAGAATTTTAATTCCTCGATCCCACCACATTCGAATATCTTCCTCAGGTAATCCAGGGCATACCGCATAGGCTGTTCGTGCAAAGCGGCTCTCGGCAACCTGATCGAAAATGAAACGAAATTCAGGATCAGCTAGATTATATCCGATGAAAAAAACCGTATTGCGTCGAAAGGTGCGTCGAACTTCATCAACCATCGGTTCTTTGTCACGATCTCGCAGGAGACTTAGGTGATCCTGGTCGGTAACAATCAACGTGTCTAGCTGTTGAATATCTCCATACAACTTGATCAATGTTGGGCGCTCGGGGATGATGAAACTAATATCACTACTTCGAACGATACGATTGATCCCAATACCGGCTTGCTGAAAAGCGGTTTCTAACATAGTGTCATAAGCAGTGCTGATAATTATCTCAATTCTAAGAGATTGAACAACCTCAACAATACGACTGTAAAACTGCTTCAGCGGTTGCCCAGTTATGTCTAGCGCACTTCGTATAAAGTGCGTAAATTCCCAACGATTGCCAGCGCGAGCAACTCTTTGTGCAACATCAGCGAGAGAAGAAGAAACTTCAATACCATTTCTTTCCGCAAGCATAACAGCAAGCTGGGAACGAGAAGGCAATGATGTGATCTCCTTTGGCAAATCGGCCCCAACGAAAATAGCCAAATCCCGAAAATCAAACAGTTCTTGATGCATTGTATATGGCTCCAGCAGATTAAAGGGGAAATATTCTACTTCTGGCTATATTAGGACTGGCGATATCCGTTTGTCGTATATCTTTCCAGATCATCTCGTAACTCTTTCATTTCAGAATATCTTTCTTGAGGCTTTTCAGCAATGGCCTTTTGTAAAACGGATCGAAGTCTATCTGTTTCAACTAACCAAAGACATCTCAAAATGTGATTTCTGATTTCATCATCTTTTGGTGCATTACTAAGTACTATAACAGGAAGCGGAGCTGTATCAAAATCAATAGTACAACTTTTTTCCCACTGTGGTAATCCAGCCAACATATGCAAAAGTGTAATACCGAGCGAGTAAATATCTGCACGGCTATCAACTCGTTCCCCGGTTTTCAATTCGGGTGCAGAATAAGGAATACTAATTACTATCTGCTCAGGCTTTAATTGTTCATCGAAATATCGTGCTGCGCCCAGATCAATCAGGACGGGGTCGTTTGGGCTACGTATAATTATATTAAGCGGCTTTACATCACAATGAGCTATCTTCCGACTATGTAACAATTCAAGAGTATTGCACAATTTTATTGTTGTTGCAATTGCCTCATCGGTTTTAACTAAGCCTTTTGCTGTAATACGATTATGCAGACTCTCCCCAGGAATGCTTTCTTGCACAAAACAGACGCCGTTTGAAAACCTGATCACTTCGTGAGTACCCACAAGCCCAGGTATTTTTGTTGACAACAAATATGCCATTTTTGTTTCACGCTCAACATACTGTTGAAGAAATTCCGGTTGTTTCTCTGTACTAAAGAGCTTTATAACAACTTCACAGTCTTTGATTCGGTCCCAAGCCAAGTATGCATCCGAAAAACCACCCCTTCCTATAAAACCTTTGATCGTGAAACGATTAATATATACATCGCCGTTTTGCATTTGGGGAAAATGAGACTTTATACCATTGGCCCTGATTGAAGATTTTACTTCCACCTTACACAGATCATTAAAGGTTACCCCATCAAGATGCTCTAAACATAACCTGTTCATCTGGTCAATAATCATGGCTCTTCTTGCCTGAAGATCGCTGGTTGACCCATATCGAAGATCATCACGAAGGTTTTCTAACAGTCGCGCCTCCAACACTAGATATTCTCTATAAGCATTGCTATTACAAGCCTGTAATTTCTCGTGAAGTTTTTGTAAACCGATTTCATAATTGGGAAGAATCATGGTTCTCCTACCTGGTTCAATTATTTCTGTACGGAAAATGGATAAAATCCAAGCGCGGATACAACTGACTTTTAAATCTATCAAATTTACCCAATTATTATAACCCTTTCGCTTAATACCAACTCAATAAATTCTCACTCATCACTGGTGATGATTACAAGAACCGTTTTACAAATGCTATTATGGCATTCTATTGACAAAAATGAGAAAGTCCCTTATAATCCCATCGTTGATCCGCCCCCTCGCGCTTGTCGTGAGGCTGCGTTGAAAGAGCGTTTTTGCCCCCTGGGCAGAAGCGCTCTTTTTATTTCCCACCTCAAGGAGAACTGATGAAACCCACCTTCAAAACCTCGCTCATCCTTCTACTCATCCTGGCGCTGTCGGCCTGCCAGAGCGCCGCGCCAGAACCTCCTGCGCCGCCCAAAACCTCCCCAGCGCAGCCGACCCGTTTCCCAACCCAAACCGATGCCCAACCGCCCGCAACCGAAGCCCTGGCGACCGAGATCATCCCGGTGACCGAAGCGCCCATGCAGACCGCGGCAACCCAGGCGATCACTGCAACCACCACTACAGAAACGCCACCCATGCCTATCCTTACCCAAGATCACCATGATCTCATCTTCGACTCCGGCCAGATGATCGTCGCCTTCGGCGAAGGCTTCCTGCTTGGTGAAGCTGTGGCGATCTCCCTGATCCACTCCGAACAGGGTGTGCTGCTCAATAAGATTGCCAATGCTGACAGCCTGGGTTACGTGATGGCAGTCAAGCGCCTGACCAAAGAAGCCACCGATAAAGACGCCCTTCCGCCCGGCCAATACACCTACCGCCTGGCTGGCGTAGCGCAAACCCTGGAGTTCCGCTTCCGCGTCGAGTACATCTACCAGCCCGAACCGGTCAGTAAGGGCTGCGGCTACTACCCCGAAAAGGCCGTCTTCGACGGCTACCAGGTGTTTTGGTGCGCCGGGCTGGATCCCGGCGTGCCCTACGCCCTGACCTCACGACTGGGCGATGGAACGGTGCTCTCTACCGTCATGGATCGCGTGATTAACACCAGCGACCCGTTTGGCCTGGTCGTCTTCCCACTGCACCAATCTTCCGACACCCTGACCCCCGGCATGTGGACGGTTACCCTCGGCCAGATACTCAAAGACGGCCAGGAACCGGTTGACGTTGGCATTCCCCCCTTATCCGTTCAAATCTTAGCCCCTGGAGGTGCAAATCCATGAGACTTTTCTTGACCCATCCCCGCAATCGCGTCGCCTGGCAGGCAACCGCCCTGGCATTTGCCTTGCTGGCTGCTATCGCCATTGCGACGATCTATCCGATCATCCAGGTCCATGCCCAGGATTGTATGGATTGTTTTGGCGGCGGCGACCCACCCTCAGAACCGCCTGAACCACCCGATCCGGGTGATGATCCCGGTGACGATCCTGGTGACCCACCAGACCCCCCTGATCCACCAGACCCACCGGGTCGGCCGCCCTGCAACCCATACTTCGATCCGCCGACTATCAGCATCAACCTGAGCCTGGATCCAGGCTACCCGATCACCCTGGGCCAGGATCCCGACGATCGCGGGGTGGATGTGCTGGGCATCACAGCACACGGTGGGATGCACGACTGCCCCAACGGCGGTCCGGCTCGCATCGTGGCTTTCTCGGTGGTCAGGGTGGAACTTGCCCAATCCAGCATCGCCTGGATCACCGGCGCGCTGGCGCGCAAATACCCCGGTGCGCACGTCAAGGGCAGCTATCCATTCACGCCAAGCTACACTGCCAGCGGCATCGGTTCCGACCAGGCGCAGCTTTCCTTCCATCTGGCCCCGCTCGACCCCGGCTTCTACGAAGTGACCGTCCAGGCTACCCAAGAAGATGGGCAATCCGCCAGCGCAACGTTGCGCGTGCCGGTGCACCTGATGGAATCCACTCTCATCGAGTAATCGGGAAGGTCAGATGGTAGACGGGTTTCCTGTCACTCATCGCCCGTCTACCATCCGCCTGCCAGCAAATCTTATGTCGAAGTTTTTGCGCTCTTCCCCCATCCATCATCGTCGCCAGCGCTGGTTAGCCCTGGCGCTAATCAGCATGGGCTTGTTACTCCTGGCGGCCGCCATCGCTCTGGGCTACTGGCAAAGCCTCCAGGCTACCCGGGCGCGAGAGGATTACCTGCAACGGGTGTTCTTCAATCCGTTCGGCGAGTTGGTACTGTCCCAGCCCTTCCTGACCGGCGGCAACGCGGAGATCGTCTACGCTCCCGGCCAGACGGCGCTGGCTTTTGCCGAGGGCTTCCAACCGCACGAGCCGCTCTTTGTGCGCCTGTACTCGCGCACGCGTGGCCTGCTCGGCGCCTACCAGACCCGCGCCGATATGCGCGGCCAGTTTGCCGCCGCTCGTCCGCTCAGCCTGGAGGAAGACAGCGAAATGTACACTCCGCCCGGTGGGCTGTGGTTCCAGGTCGAGGCGCTCTCCGGGCGCGAGCAGGTCTTCCGCTTCCGCCTGGAAAAGAGCCTGATGTCCGCAGCGGCAGAGACCAAAGGCGTGTACCCAACGGTGGCTGTGCCTGGCACGGTGGTGGCTTTTTGGTGCAGTGGTCTGCATCCTGGTGATGACTTGACCGTCAAAGTGACTGTGGATGGTCAAGAGTTTCGCGCCGGGCATATCAAGATCGAAACCTACCCGGTTGGTCCGGATGGGCTGCTGCTGGGCACGCTGGTCGTTTCGCTGGACGATCCGACCGGCGAGTGGCGGCTATTTGCCAAACACTGCCAGCTTGACTTTTCCGTTCGCTCTACCCTGAACGCTTCCACGGT
>Ga0172371_10014331_pt1 | contig 10226 bp, 5 predicted proteins | sample Lak12m_FD_114543 | JGI IMG/M metagenome (GOLD analysis project Ga0172371, IMG submission 114543) | Freshwater microbial communities from Kabuno Bay, South-Kivu, Congo - kab_022012_12m | ecosystem: Environmental > Aquatic > Freshwater > Lake | place: Democratic Republic of the Congo: South-Kivu... | reverse complement strand
GCATCTGCTCATGGGAACGGGCGTCTTTCCACACGGTGTACTGGAACATCCGGATGGGATTCAAAGTCTCCCGCATATCCAGGGCTCCGCCCCCATACCGCCCCGCCATGGGGTGGATGCCGGTCTGAAGCAGCATCAAAAAGCCGAGGAAGCCCGGATGGCTGGCGGTGGCGATGCAAACCTTGGGGCCGACTTTCTGCATCAACTCATAGCTTTCCGGCCGATTGGCAATCTTGCTCATATTAATGGCAATGATGGGATTGGGCATATATCCCTCCTGTTGGAGCCCGGGAGCTGGCCGGCCCAGCCATTATCCTTGGGGATTACTACGTTTCTTTATTAATAACAGTTTATAATATCAAAAAGTAAATATTCCTGCCAAGGCTTTTCTCTCATTTCCTCCCTCAGTCAGTCAGGAAGCGGGGGGGGGACCCGGATGGGTGATTGAGCCAGAGAGCAGGGAGAGACGCAGCCGGACCCTCACCCGTTCAGATCAAACCCGGAAAACCACCGTTTAGGATCGGCAGGGGCGGCAGCCGGGGAGCGGCGCCCCCCGGCCCTTACTTCGGACAATTACTTTAACAGCCGGGCCTCGACGCTGGCCCAGTCGATATTGTTGAAAAAGGCGTTGATGTAATCGCCCCGCTTCAGCCCATAGTCAGGCAGATACGCGTGTTCAAAGACGTCCATGACCAACAGGGGGTTGCCGCCGGCCAGATGCCCCAGGTCGTGCTCGTTGATCCAGGTGTTGAGCAGGCGGCCGTTCTGGGGGTCTTCATAGAGCACCACCCAGCCGATGCCCCGTATGGCCCCCGCAGCCTTGAAGTCGGCCAGCCACTTGTCGTAGCTGCCGAAACTCTCTTCCATCTTTTTCATGAGCTTGCCGTCTTTTTTCAACGGCGCCTTGCCCCCTAGGTTGCCGAAGTAGAGTTCGTGGAGGCGCATGCCGTTAAATTCCCAGCCGAAGCGGCGCTGCAATTCCGCATAGGCCGGGGCGCCGGTCTGTCCCTGGGCGGCCATCTGGCCCAGCAGCTCCAGGAGCAGATTGGTATTCTTGACATACCCTTGATAGAGGGTGAAGTGCAGGTCCAACATCTTGTCGCTGAAGCCCGGCATGCCTTTCAGTTTGCTGAAATCCCGGGCTTCATAGGGCTTGACTCCGGCCCCGCCGCCGCTGCACGACAAAAGGAGCATCACGGCTACGGCGCCCGCCGCCACTAGCTTTCGACTGCGACGCATAGACCACCTCCGGGAGATTTCCGGCGTTTATCCTCGTCCGGAATATGTTTTGGGCAAATATCTTAAAATATAAGCCGAGATTGGTGATAGTCCAGGCGGGGGCTTTTAAAATAATGGTAAGGCGGCTTGTTTTCCTACCGATAGCCCGATTTTTTTTGACCGGTTTTTGAGGAAACTTTTAGGAAATTCAAAGTATTGGTGCGCGGGGCGCACCCTACGAGGAAACCTTCAAAGCAGTTTCTCATAGGCCATAAGCCCCACCGGTAAAGCAGGAAAAGTTACGAAGAACTTTTTCATAACAGATTACCAGGGGTTGTTCAGATGGCGGGGGTAACCCGGAGGAGTCAGGCGCCGCTGAATAGCTGGACCAGGACCTCTTCCCCTTTGACGGAGCCTTCCACCCCCAGGGGGATCGTCACCAGGCCGTCGCTTTTCACCAGGGGGGAGAGCAGCCCGGACGGCCCCAGGACGGGGTCGGCCCAGAGGGTGTCACCCTCCCGGCGCAGCCGCACCCGGACGTAGTCTTCCCGGCCGGTGGCCCCGGCCAGGTTGCGGGACAGGCGCGCAGCCACGGTGCGGCCCCAGGGGGCCGGATCAGTGAGGCCGGCCAGGCGGGAGAGGAGGGGCCGCCCCAGCACTTCCATGACCACCGCGGTGGAGGCCGGGTGTCCCGGCAGACCCAGGAGGGGCTTGGGCGCAGTCTTCCCCACTGCGGCCAGGATGGTGGGTTTACCGGGCCGCAGCGCCACCCCGTGCACCAGGATTTCGGTTTCGGGGAGGGACTGGATGGCGGTGAGGGTCAGGTCCCGGGCCCCTACCGAGCTGCCGCCGGAAATCAAGATCAGGTCCGTGGCGTTGAGGGCCTGGGCCAGGGTTTCTTGCAACGCGGGGAGATCATCCGGGATGACGCCGTGCAGGAAGGGCAGGGCGCCCCACCCGGCCGCCTGGGCCGCGGTTAGATAGCTGTTGGCGTCCCGCACCTGGCCCGGCCGGGGTTTTGCGTCCAGGGGGACAATTTCATCCCCCGAAGAGATGATGGCCACCCGGGGTTTCTGGTAAACCGCCAAGCGGTCGAGCCCCAGGGCGGCCAGGAGGCCGATCTCCTGGGGGCGGAGGCGGCGTCCGGCGGGGAAAAGCACTTCCCCCTGGGCCGCATCCTCGCCCGGCGCCAGGGCATTTTCGCCGGGGGCCACGGCCCGGCGAACCTCCAGGACGCCGTCCGGGAGCTCGGCGGTATATTCCAGCATCACCACCGCGTCTGCGGTCGGGGGCAGCATGGCCCCGGTGGCCACCCGGAGGGTCTCGCCCGGGGCCAGGGCCCGGCTGGGGGCGGCCCCCATGGGCGCTTCCCCCTTGATTTCCAGGTACTGGGGCGCGCCGACGCTGGCCCCGAAGGTGTCCCGGGCCTGGACCGCGTAGCCGTCCATGCTGGCCCGAAGAAAACCGGGGACGTCCTCCGGCGCGGCGAGGGGCGCAGCCAGGACCCGGCCAAGGGCCTGGGCCAGCCCCACTTCCTCCACCCCCACCGGGCCAAACCGGTCATAGAGGGCCAGGACTTCTTCCCGGGTCTGCAGGCGGAAGAATTCTAAGGGGGTCATTCAACTCTTATGGCAGGCGGCCAGAAAATCTTCTCGGGAAATTCCCGCCTGGTTGCATGTGGTTTTCAAGGTGGATGATTTAATATAAGAATGATTAGTTATCCTAATGTGGCGGGCATTGCCCGCCATCACCAAGGCACAGGCGGATCGCCGGCCCCACCGGTTTTTCTCTGCTCGTTTCCAAGCTCAGCTCGGGAACAAGGGTTTCCTGCGAAGCTCCGCTTCGCCTGACGGTGCGTAAGACGCACCCTACGTTAAACCCGCGAAAAAATCCGCACATCCACCGCAAAGAGGCCCTTCTCGTATAAGAGCACCGGGTTCAGCTCGATCTGGTCCAGTTCCGGGTGTTTGCCGGCAAAGGTGGCCAGGGCCTGCATGACGGTGAGGAGGGCCTCGGTGTCCCGGTGGGGGTGACCCCGGTAGCCGGTGAGCAGGGGGTAGCCCTTGATGCTTTTCATCAGGTCTTCCAACTCGCTTTTTTCCGCGGGCAGGAGGCAGAAGGTTGCGTCCTTGTAAATTTCAGTGTTGACCCCCCCCAGGCCGAACATCAGGGTGGGGCCGTACTGGGGGTCGGTGATGACCCCCAGGATGATCTCCAGGCCGCCGGGTTTGGCCATGGGGGAGATGCTGACCCCGTCGATGGTGACCCAGTGCTCATAGAGCCGGGTGGCGTCCATGATCTCCTGGTAGGCCTGGCGCACCTCGGCTTCGTTTCCCAGTCCCAGGAAAACCCCGCCCATGTCGGTTTTATGGGCGATGTGGGGCGAGGCGATTTTCATGACCACCGGGTAGCCGAAGCCTTGGGCCAGTTCCACCGCCTCCTCTTCGTTCGTGGCCAGAGGGGCGGCGGCCGCAGGGATGCCCGCCTTGGCCAGCAGGCTGACGGCCTCCGGGGGCGGCAGGAGACGCAGCCCCTCAGGGACCGCCAGCTTGGGCCGGGTTGGGCGCGCGTCCGGGCGGGGGTCGAACCGGAAGAACTGGGCCAGGGCCCTGACCCCCCGCTCGGGCGTGGGAAAGACCGGGATGCCGGCTTCATAAAACTTCTGCCGTTCTTCCCGCTCCACCTCGGCCCCGCCCAGGAAGATCACCAGCTCCGAGGCCCCGGGGGGGACCTGCCGGGAGGCCCCGGGGATGGGGTCCCCGAAGATCAACACCTGGGTGTCGTAGTCCTCCCGGGTTTTGTTCACCACCTGCCGGTAGAGGTCCGGGGCGCTGATGGCGTCGCCGGTCAGGTCCACCGGGTTGCCCACCGCGCAGTGGGCCGGGAGCATTTCCCGAAGCCGCTCTTGCAGGATGGGGTTGGGTTCCGGGACCTCCAGGCCGTTTTTTTCGGCCTCGTCAATGGCCAGAATGGCGGCGCCGCCGGAGGAGGTGGTGATCATGAGCTTTCGGCCCCTGGGTTTGGGGAGGTGGGCTAGGGCCTTGGCAAAATCAAAGAGTTCCTCCAGGGTGTCGGCCCGGTGGACCCGGTACTTGCGGAACAGGGCCTCATAAATGGCGTCGGCGCCGGCCATGGATTTGGTGTGGGACTCCGCGGCCCGGCTCCCCTGGGCGGTGCGCCCGGCCTTGAGGATGACCACCGGTTTTTCGGCCTCCCGCAGGGCGTCCAGGAAGTAGGAGGCCCGTTTCACCCCTTCGAGATAGAGGGCGATGACCTGGGTGTGGGGATCCTGGTTGAAGTGCATGAGGACTTCCGCCTCGTCCACGTCCACCCGGTTGCCCAGGGAGACGAAGCCGCTGACGCCCAGGTGTTCGGCCGCGGCCATATCCAGAAAGGCGGCGCCCACGGTGCCGGACTGGGACGCGAAGGCGATCCGGCCCGGGGTGGTGATGAGGGGCCAGGAGGCGCACATTTTCTCATGGGGCAGGTTGACCCCCTGACAATTGGGCCCGATGACCCGGAGGCCGGTCTTACGAATAACCTGGCCCAGCTCGTCCTGCAGGCGTTGGCCGTCGGGGCCGGCTTCGGCAAAGCCGCCGGTGATGACAATGGCGGCCTTGACGCCTTTGGCGGCGCACTGCTCCAGGGTGGGGGCGACCATCTTGGCGGGGATCGCCACCACCGCCAGTTCCGGGGCGACAGGGACCTCGGTGATGCTTTTATAGACCTTGAGACCGATGATTTCCTCGGCCTTGGGGTTGATGGGGAACAGCGACCCGGGAAAGCCGCCGTTTTTCAGGTTGGCCAGGATGTCGTGGCCCAGTTTGCCGGGCGCGGTGGAAGCGCCGATAACGGCCACGCTTTGGGGCTTGAAAATGGGGGTCAAACTGGCGAGGATGTCCATATGGCCTCCGAAGGATAATTCACTGGTAAGATATTCAGGATGATAAAGCAGGGGTGGACAAAAGGGAACCCTTAAGTTAAATACTTCCTGGGCAAGGCCAAAATTGTCGGTCCCGGCGCAGGGAAATTCTTGACAGTCGGCCAATCAGTTCCTTATATTCCTGACAGCCTCGATCCGCCCCGCCACCGACCCAGGTCTGTAAGGAGTCAGCATGCCAAAGCGTCCAGACATTAAGAAGGTTATGATTATCGGGTCCGGCCCCATTGTCATCGGCCAGGCCTGTGAATTCGACTACTCCGGCACCCAGGCCTGCAAGGCCTTGCGCCAATTGGGTTACGAGATCGTCCTGGTCAACTCCAATCCCGCCACCATTATGACCGACCCGGGCATGGCGGACACGACCTACATCGAACCTCTAAATCTCCCCACCATGATCGAAATCGTCAAGACCGAGCGGCCCGACGCCCTGCTGCCCAACCTGGGGGGCCAGTCCGGCCTGAACCTGTCGTCGGAGCTGGCCGAATCCGGGGCCCTGGAGGAATACGGGGTGAAGGTGATCGGGGTGGAGGTGGACGCCATCAAAAGGGGCGAGGACCGCCTGGCCTTCAAGGAGACCATGAACCGGCTGGGGATCGAGATGCCCCGGAGCGCCATCGCCCTGAGCCTGGAGGAGGCCGAGCGCGTCGCCGATGAGTTGGGTTACCCGGTGGTGATCCGACCGGCCTACACCCTGGGGGGCTGGGGCGGCGGCCTGGTGTATAACCTGGAAGAACTGCGCACCATCGCCTCCCGGGGCCTGTCCGCCTCCCTGGTGGGCCAGGTCCTGGTGGAGGAATCGGTCCTGGGCTGGGAGGAGCTGGAGCTGGAGGTGGTCCGGGACGCCAAGAACCAGATGATCACCGTGTGCTTCATCGAAAACGTGGACGCTATGGGGGTGCACACCGGGGACTCCTACTGCACCGCGCCCATGCTGACCATCGACCCGGAGCTGCAGAAGCGGCTGCAAAAATACTCCTATGACATCGTGGAGGCCATCCGGGTCATCGGCGGCACCAATATCCAGTTCGCCCACGACCCCAGAACCGGCCGGGTGGTGGTCATCGAAATCAATCCCCGCACCTCCCGGTCCTCGGCCCTGGCCTCCAAGGCCACGGGGTTTCCCATCGCCCTGGTGTCCTCCCTCCTGGCGGGGGGGCTCACCCTGGATGAAATCCCCTATTGGCGCAAAGGCACCCTGGAAAAGTACGAGCCCTGGGGGGACTACGTGGTGGTGAAGTTCGCCCGCTGGGCCTTTGAGAAATTCCCCGGGGCCGAGGATAGACTGGGCACCCAGATGAGGGCGGTGGGCGAGGTGATGAGCATCGGCAAGACCTATAAAGAGGCCTTTCAGAAATCCATCCGCTCCCTGGAGATCGGGCGCTACGGCCTGGGGTTCGCCAAGGATTTTCATCAGAACTCCCTGGAAGAACTCATGAATCTTTTGACTGAGCCCACCAGCGAGCGCCAGTTCATCATGTATGAGGCCTTGCGGCAAGGGGCCGCCATCGACGCCCTCTATGCCAGGACCTACATCAAGCCGTGGTTTATCCGGCAGATGAAGGAACTGGTGGACCTGGAAGAAGAAATTTTGCGCTATAAGGGCCGAGACCTGCCCGACGACCTCCTGAGGCGAGCCAAGCAGGACGGCTTTGCCGACCGCTATCTGGCCCAATTGCTGGGGCTGCCGGAGGACCGCCTCCGGGAGAGCCGCCTCTCCCTGGGGCTGGCCCAGGCCTGGGAGCCGGTGCCGGTGAGCGGGGTGGACAACGCCGCCTATTATTTCTCCACCTACAATGCCCCGGACCAGGTGGCCTCCAGCCAGAAGCGCAAGATCATGGTTCTGGGCGGGGGCCCCAACCGCATCGGCCAGGGCATCGAGTTCGATTACTGCTGCGTCCACGCCGCGTTCGCCATCCGGAACGAGGGCTTTGAGTCCATCATGGTCAACTGCAACCCCGAGACCGTGTCCACGGACTACGACACCTCGGACAAGCTCTACTTTGAGCCCCTGACGGTGGAAGACGTCCTGAGCATCTATGAGAAGGAGAAGCCCGAGGGGGTGATCGTCCAGTTCGGGGGGCAGACGCCCCTGAACATCGCCAACGAACTGGCCGCAGCCGGGGTCAGGATTTTAGGCACCTCCCCGGATGTCATCGACCTGGCGGAAGACCGGGACCGGTTCCGGCAGATGATGCGCCAGTTGGGCATCCCCCAGCCGGAGTCCGGCATGGCCGCCAACCTGTCGGAAGCCCTGGCGGTGGCGGCCCGGATCGGCTACCCCCTCATGGTCAGGCCCTCGTACGTCCTGGGCGGGCGGGCCATGGAGGTGATCCATGATGAAGACATGCTAAGGCGCTATGTGGCCGCGGCCATTGAGGTCAGCCCGGAGCGGCCCCTGCTCATCGACAAGTTTCTGGAAAACGCCATCGAGTCGGAGGCCGACGCCATCGCCGACGGCGCCGACGCCTTTGTGCCCGCGGTCATGGAGCACATCGAGCTGGCCGGCATCCATTCCGGCGACTCCGCTTGCGTCATTCCTCCCATCAGCATCCCGGCCAAGCACCTGGACACCATCTATGAATACACCCGCCGCATCGCCACGGCCCTTAAGGTGGTTGGCCTGATGAACATCCAGTACGCCATCGCAGCGGACACCGTCTATATCCTGGAGGCCAATCCCCGAGCCTCCCGCACCGTGCCCCTGGTCTCCAAGGTCTGCAATATCCCCATGGCCCGCCTGGCCACCCAGGTCATGTTGGGGAAAAAGCTGGCCGACCTTGACCTGCAGCCCCGAACCATCCCCCATTTCGGGGTCAAGGAAGCGGTGTTCCCCTTCAACATGTTCCCCGAGGTGGACCCCCTGCTGGGGCCGGAGATGCGCTCTACCGGAGAAGTTCTGGGGATGGCCGACTCCTTCGGGGTGGCCTTTTACAAGGCCCAGGAAGCGGCCAAACAGACCTTGCCCTGCGAGGGCGCGGTGTTGATCACCGTGTCCGAAAGAGACCGCCCCGGCGTCCTGGAGGTGGCCCGGCAGTTCGCCCAACTGGGCTTCAAGATCAAGGCCACCCAGGGAACCCATAAATTTCTAACGGAACAGGAGATCCCCTCGGAGCCGATTTTTAAGCTGCACGAGGACCGGCCCCATATCGTGGACGCCATCAAGAGCCAGGAAATCCACCTGATCGTCAACACCCCCAGCGGCAAACTGAGCAAGCATGACGACTCTTATATCCGCAAGGCCGCCATCAGATATAAGATTCCCTATATCACCACCCTGGCCGGGGCTTTGGCTGCGGCCCGGGGTATCGCGGCAAGGCGCCGGGGACGGGGCCAGGTCCGGTCGTTGCAGAACTATCATGCGGGGATCAAATAGCAAACATCAACTCGTTCCCAAGTTGCACTTGGGAACGAGCCTAGAGGGCGGCCTGTGGCCGCCTCCTTGGGCGCTTAAACGCGCCCTACCGCACCCTTCAGGAAGGAGCGCCGATGGCCGCCGGGAACGCCATGAACTCAGAAGATGATGCATCCATCCGGGACAATTGCGGGGTTTTCGCCCTGTACTCCGAGACCCCTTGCGCCTATGAAATTTTTCAGGGCATTGATTTTTTGCAGCACCGGGGCCAGGAATACTGCGGCATCGCCACCTTCAACGGCCGGGTCAACCAGGTCACCCACCACGGCAAGGTCTTGAGCAGTTTCACCGATCAGGACCTGGAGAACCTGCCCGGGACCTGGGGGATCGGACATGTGAGCCTGAACGAGCGGCAGCCGGTGAAATGGCAGTCTCTCTGGGGCGAAATCGCGGTGGCCTTCAGCGGCAACCTCATCAACCGCCAGGCCCTCATTAAGGAGATGATGAGCCGGGGGCAGGCCTTCTGGCGGGGCTACGATGTGGAGATCATCTCCCGGCTGTATCTGGAGCAGCCCGACCCGGTGGCCGGCTTCACCGCCCTGGCCGAGAAGATCAACGGCGCTTACTCGGTGGTGATTCTCACCCGGGAAGGGATTTACGCCGCCCGGGACACTTACGGCTTTCGGCCCCTGATCCTGGGGCGGGGGCCGGGCAGGTTTGCCGTCAGTTCCGAATCCCGGGCCCTCCAGAACCTGGATCTGGCCGTGGTGCGGGATGTGCTCCCCGGGGAGATTGTCCTGCTTAATTCCCGGGGCTTCACCACCCTGGGACAGCTCCAATCCCCCCGCCGGGCCCACTGCGCCTTTGAATGGGCTTATACGGCCAGCATCGACTCGGTGATGGAAGGCCTTTACGTTGTGCAGGCAAGGAATAACCTGGGGGCCAGCCTGGCCCAACGGGACCAGGAGGAGGGGGGTCCGGCCGCCGACCTGGTGGCCCCGGTGCCCATGTCCGGCATCGGCCACGCCATCGGCTACCACATGCGCTCCGGCCTGAATTTTCAAGAGGTCTTTCTCTATAACCGCTATGCCGACCGCAGCTATACCCAGTCAACCCAGATGGCCCGGGAAAAAATGGCCAAACGCAAGCTCTCGGTCCTGCACCATGCGGTCCAGGGCAAGCGCATAGTCCTGTGCGATGATTCCATTGTGCGGGGGACGCAGATTCTCAATAAAGTGATGGACCTGAAGAAAGCCGGGGCCCGGGAGGTCCACGTGCGGGTGGCCTGTCCCCCCCTGATGTACCCGTGCGATTTCGGCATTTCCACCCGGACCTATGAGGAGCTGATGGCCCGGAAATTCCTGTTCCGCGGCGACATCATCTCCCTGGAGCAGTTGCGGGACCTGGAATCCTGGGTGGCGGACCGGATCGGGGCCGATTCGGTGAAATACAACAGCCTGGCGGCCTTTGTGGAGGCCCTGGGCATCCCCCGGGAAAATCTCTGTCTCAAGTGCTGGGACGGCCTCCGCCCCACCGAAACCTGAGGGCGGGTTGCGCTCAAAGGCGTAATTTTTTTGGTAGCCGCAGGCTTCAACGGGCTGTTGCCCAAATCGGCTTGGGTCTGGTGTTTTTCCAGGGGCAAAATCGTTATAAGGTTCCAAAAAGTTCATTAACTGCTGGTAATTATTGATTATAGTGGTAAAATGGCCCATC
>Ga0172371_10014328_pt1 | contig 10228 bp, 8 predicted proteins | sample Lak12m_FD_114543 | JGI IMG/M metagenome (GOLD analysis project Ga0172371, IMG submission 114543) | Freshwater microbial communities from Kabuno Bay, South-Kivu, Congo - kab_022012_12m | ecosystem: Environmental > Aquatic > Freshwater > Lake | place: Democratic Republic of the Congo: South-Kivu... | reverse complement strand
GCCGCGCCGTGGAACCAACATACTCGACCGAAGAAACTTTTCCGTTGGTAAAGTATACGATAAAATTATACGGTACGCGGTACATCCACAGTTCCATGATAGTCCCGTATTTGCGCAGCTCCTGCTGTTTTTTCAAGAAGCCCCCGGGGTCTTTGGCCCCGGAAATATAGTACGGTTTCCCTATAGCTTGGGTAACTTCTTCCTTGGTCATCCCTTTCTTGACCGGCGAGGCAAAAAAAGCCGTTTTTTCCTTGGGCTGCTCCTTTTCGCTTTCCTGGGCCGGCAATGGAACTACCGCGCACATCAGCACGCCCAAACCCAAGCTCCACGCCCTAAGGGACGTCCTATTCCGCGCCATCGTACCTTTTATACTACTGCGCGCTTCTTGGGATTGCAAGCCTTAAGCTGCTGCGCAGAATGCTGCCGTGCGGTTAAGATGTCTGCCTGAACTTGCTTGCGCTCACGCAATAAGCGAGATACGTCTTTCTGTCTTCTGGTAATTTGCCCGTGTGCCATATTTCCCGTCCGGATATGAAAGCTGTTTTGTCGTTCCAGCGAGTGTAAACGAACAGACGTGCCTACGTCCTCACGAAGTGGTCGTCTCTTCGTCCCCGCATCCTTACCTCAATTGGGATAGAATATCCGCCTGGATGGACACAGATGCCCGAGGCAGCAGCTGAGACAGCGCGGCTTCCGGGCAACACAGGTATTTCGGCCATGGGCAATCAACAACACGCTGAATGGCCCCCACTCTTTTCCCGGCACCTGCTTCATCAAGTCCCGCTCTATTTTCTCCGGGTCGTCATTTTTGGTAAGCGCTAACCGCTGACTCACCCTGCGCACATGCGTATCAACGGCAATCCCTTCTATCTTTCCAAATCCATGGAAGAGCACAATATTGGCGGTTTTGCGCGCTACGCCGGGAAGCTGTATAAGTTTATCCATTGAATCCGGGACCTTTCCCCCAAACTCTTTTTCGATTTTCTGCGCGGCGGCGATAATGTTCTTCGCCTTCGTGTGGTAAAATCCTGTTGAGCGTATTTCCTGTTCAAACGTTTTTGGCGCAGCCTTGGCATAATCGTCCACGGTCTTATATTTCCTAAAAAGCTCCGGCGTCACTTTATTGACCCGTTTATCCGTACACTGCGCGGAAAGAATGGTAGAGACCAATAGTTGCAGAGGATTCCGGTAACGCAGGGCAATGGTTGCTTGAGGGTAGGTTTTTTTCAGCAAGCGCAGTATTTCTTTCACGTCGGGCATTGACTCTGCTATTGAAAAAAATTACCCAGGTGATATACTGTCCCAACCAAGCGCCCGTAGCGCAATTGGATAGCGCATCTGACTACGGATCAGAGGGTTGGGTGTTCAACTCACCCCGGGCGCGTTCTACTTCGCCAACCAACGAGTAAAATCATTGGTCTGGCTGCGGAGGAACTATCCCTGCGAAGCTCTACCGGCATTTACAATTGAAGAGCATAGCAGGACGTGTCATCATCGTCTTTAGCCGGGGTGGCGGAACGGCATACGCGTCGGTCTCAAAAACCGATCTCGGTAACGGGTTGCGGGTTCAAATCCCGCCCCCGGCACGTGGCGTATGGCTTATGGCAAATGGCTCGTGGCAAATAGCAAAACCATTAGCTATTTGCCCCGTGCTATTTGCTCCGTGCTCCGCGCCATTTGCTACGTAGCGCCTGTAGCTCAATTGGATAGAGCATCTGACTTCGGATCAGAGGGTTGGGTGTTCAACTCACCCCAGGCGCGCTCTGATGGTGTCTTATTTTCTGAATTCGTAGCGGGGATTTACCGTAATTCGTTCTTTTCCGCCGGTTTGCGGAAAAAATAAAAGAATATTAGTATTCTTTTATCGGGCTCTCCCCTGCATTCCTATACGCCGAAACAGCCGCCTTCATCGAAACCAGCCAGCGGAATAATTCCTGCTCAAGCTCATACGCCTTGCGGCGCTCTTTATCAACCAGGTTATTCTGTTCGGCAGGATCGGCGGCGAGGTTATACAATTCCTTCTTGTCATTCTCCAGCGAATAAATGAACTTCCACCCGTCCGGGGTCCTGATAGACCGTTTATGGGTAAATAACCGGTAGTCTGTTTCCGAAAACGCGGTTAACGGCCGGGGATTTCCTTGCATAAACGGGACCAAACTTACCCCTCTCATCTGCTGTTGTACACTCTCCGGGGGCTTTATCTGCAATAGATCAAAGATCGTAGGCATAATATCTATCCCCCGCACTTGTTCATTAATCGTTGTGCCGCCTTTTAGCCCAGGCAGATAGACGACCAGGGGAACGTGGATTAATTCTTCGTAGAGTGAAAAGCCGTGGTCAAAGCGTTTGTGCTCATAAAACTCTGTGCCGTGATCGGACGTGATGATGATAATGGTCTTTCCCAGAAGCCCCAATCTTTTTAATTCTTCGACAAATTCTTTGAAACGCCGGTCTGCGTCGTTGATCTTTTCATCGTACAAAGCCCTCCAGAACCGGACATCCTCGGCAGTCAATTGAATACTCCCTTTCTCCAGCCCCTCCTCCCTGAATCTCCCCTGCTCTTCTTTTCCCCCTTTCAGCGGCCCTTTATACTCAAAATCAACAAAGCGCCTGGTAAAACCATTGGGCGGATCGTACTGCCCGTGTGAATCATACCCGTGCAAGAACATAAAAAACTTTTTGTCCTTATTCTCCCGCAACCACTGGATTGCCGGCGGGACGCTATGATCCATGCCCGCGAACTTTTTATCATCGACATACACGTCAAACCCCTTGCCAAATCCAAACTTTGCGCTCACGCCCGCGTCACCGGTAAAACCACCCGTCGTATAGCCGTTTTTCTTCAGCACTTCGGTAAGTGTCGTAACCTGCGGCGAAAGCTTGCTCAAATCTGTCAGCACTTTCTCTTTTTCAGTATACGTTGAATATTTGTTTACGACCTTGTGTTCTGATGGGTACATTGAAGTAAACCAACTCATGTGGGACGGCACTGTCCAACTTGCCTGCGCAACGGCTTGCGTAAATAAAAAACCTTCGGCGGCAAATTCGTCGATTGTCGGCGTGGTTTTACGAAAATATCCTAAACAACTGGTATGCGCGGCCTGGAGCGCGTCAAAACAGACCAGAATCACGTTGTAGCCGGAAAAATCCGTTTTTGCGTCGTTGGCATACCCCCGGGACAGGCTTAAGCACAGCGCGAAGAAAACCACAAGTTTTATGGATCTTGCGTACATTTTCCCTCCCTTTTATTTTTGGCTTTTTACCTCACCGCATTCGATCCCCGAGTTGATAATCCGGGCTCTACCACAGACCGAGTTGGAGCTGCAGTAACACCATATTCCGCGGTTTTGAACCGTAATTTTCTTCCGCGCTGCGGATGAGGTAATTTAATTTCACGTTGTTGAGAGGATCCCCTTTGAGGAACCAGGTAATGCCGAGCGTAATGGTTTGTAACCCGGTGTTGCTGCGCACCGCGTCTTTTTCGTACCACGCGTACTGTACCGGGATCTCAAGCCATGAGACCGGTTTAAAACCGGCCATGGCATACCAGCCGCGGGGTTTCTGGGTGGCAAGATGGAACGTTTCTGCTCCCTGGACATCCAGGTATCCCTCATAAAGACCTTGTACGTATTCCGCGATGCCGCGGAACTGCTTTTTGGTATACGAGAACTCGCTCCCCATCGCATATTCAGGAGTATCTCTGGTTACTTCTCTATTCAGATTTGAAACAATCTCGACTCTTGAATGGCCATAGAAACCGGACGCTCCCAATCGTACGTCTTTGATTGGTTCGAACCATACGCGCCCCACGAGATCTTTCTTCCCGTTATTCTCAAACTGGTCCAACCCCGAACCTGCGGTAACCGAGAAGATGTAACCCCAGGGGATATCCCGCGCTTTCAGGGTACCGGAGAACTCGATTCCCCGATCATAACTATAAGAACCGTTTCTGCCCATAGTCAGAAATATGCCGTCTATTACTTCGGGCCTGCAGATAAAGGGAATTTGAGGAAGCGGGGTGGTGCCTGAGAGAGTAAATTTGTACCAGGTTTGTCCTACTTTTATATTCAATGCCGGATTGAACTTAAAATTGACCCATGCATCTAAAAGGGTGACGGGATCATCATAGGTCAAGTACCCCCATTCGGTTAAAAGCATATAGTCCGCAAGCGGGCTGAGCGCTCCTTTTAATCCGATGCGGGCCCTGGCTATCTGGAAATCTTCGCCGCGCGTTGAGCCCGCGGTGTTATCGTATTTGTTCCAGATTTGCGTAAAGCCCCACGGTTTTATCGTGGGATATGAAACAGCGGGCGCCTGCGCTGCCGACAGAACAATGAAAGCTGACGAAATAAGAAACAGGAAGATAATAGTTTTTGATTCAAGAAATCCCTTTTCCCTTCGCATATACCCCTTTCTTTGAAAGTTTGCTATAGAGCGGAGCGGCATGCCGCTCATCGCGTATAGCCTATGGCAAACGGCTATTGGCATGAGCTATACGCTCTATGTCATACGCTAAATGCCCTGCTCCGCTCTTCTCCCCGTTAAACTCCAGTTGAGCTTCGCAGAGGCTATTCCTACGAAGCCGTACCTGAAGTTCTACTCGCTGATTGGCGCAGAGTGCCCTGCTCCGCTCTTCTCCCCGTTAAACTCCGGTGGAGCTTCGCAGGGACTTAGCAGAATTTATTCCTGCGAAGCCGGACCAGCGGTTCTCTTCGCAGAACGGCGAAGCAGAATGCGCGGGGTGGGATTTGAACCCACACAGCATTGCTGCCACTACCCCCTCAAAGTAGCGCGTCTGCCAGTTCCGCCACCCGCGCGTTCTCTCAGTGTATAAGTGTGTAAGTGTAAAGTGTGTAAGTTAAATTCTTGGAGCCATCCGAAAGTTTTATGGTTTCTATGTTTTACTTACAAACTTACACCCTTATAAACTTACACACTAATATCATCTTAACATTATGTCGGTGTCTTCCGCCAGAAAAGCGCGAAGTTTATTGTGCGCTGCATCGACCTCTTCGCTGCTTAAGGTCTTCTCATCTGATTGATAGATAAGCCGCAGGGTGTATCCTCGCACGTCTTTCCCTAATTTTTCTCCCTGATACGTTTCAACGACGGTCGTCTCTTTCAAGTACGCAGGTGCATGGCCGCTGATCTTCTGTTGCACAGAAGCGAAGGTGCGCGTACTCTTCACGGCAATGCTTATATCCCTGACGACTTCGGGAAATCTGCTGAACGCTCGGTAGCCCCGCGTCCCGGTGTAGGCCCTCTGCAGCAGATCGAGCTCTATCTCGGCAAAAAAGAGCTGTTGAGGAATATCGAGGCCGCTTAACACCGTATCATCGACAATCCCCAGAAAACCTATTGCGGTATCCTTTATCTCGATGCGTAAAGCCTGCGAAAAGAAATTGTCCGGCTGTTCTGAAAAACACGCTTTTTCTCCGCAGAAGACTTCCATGAGATTTTCAACCACCTTCTTCAGCAAAAAGAAATGCTCTTTCCCTTTGCCGGAAAAATAGATGCCGAGGCGGGTCTTCTCCCGGCAGGAACCTCGTTCCCGATACATCACCTCGCCGATCTCAAAGAAGCGCATCTCCTCGCGCAGATTGCGCGCATTATGCCGGAGCACTTCGAACGCGCTCAGATATAGGTGCGTCCTTAAGAACCGCTCGTTGCTCTTCAGCGGATTAGCGATCTCCACCAGCTGCTCTTTGTTTTTTTCATGCGCTGCCGCTCGTTCGTCAAGAAAACTGTACGGGATGATCTCCCGGAGCCGCTCTCCCCTTAAGAACACGCGCAGGGTATTCTTAAACGCATATGTTCTCTCCGCTTCGGTCTCGGCAGCGAGCCCGAACGAGGGAATCTCCAGGGGAATATTGTCATAACCGTATCGCCGGGCAACTTCTTCATAGAGGTCTACTTCGCGCCGTATGTCTTTCCTGAAAAACGGCGGCGTTACCATAAGCGTATCCTTATCGTGTACGGCAACATCGCACTGGGTATGCTCAAGAAGCTGCTGCGCTGTTCTCCGGTCAATGCCGGACCCCAAATACGCGTTGAGCTTCTCAACCGACAGAGAGATCGGCCCTCTTTTTTCTTCCGGCAACACTCCCGCGGCAACGCTTCCGGTAATAATTCCTCCTGCGGACTCCTGTATGCACGCAGCGGCTTCGTCCTGAGCATACCCTAAATACCGCTCGACCACATCGCGTTCAAAACGGTATGAAGATTCGGTGCTCACGCCGGCTTTTCGCCTGCCGGCACGAATGACCCCCTTAGAAAACAACGCCGCTTCCAACAACACATTCCTGGTAGCAAGGGTGATCTCGGTCTCTTTACCGCCGATGATACCTGCCAGCGCAATCACTTTTTCCTGGTCGGCGATAACCAGGTTCTGTGGGCTCAATATCCTTCCCTTATTATCAAGACAGAACAGTTTTTCGCCTTCGCGGGCTCTCCGCACGAAGATATCGCCCTTGATCTTATCCCGGTCAAACGCATGCAAGGGGTGTCCCCATTTGAGCATGCAATAGTTGGTACTATCAACGACATTGTTGATTGGAAGAAAACCACTTTTAGCAATGACCTCACGCATCCGGGCCGGAGCGTCGGCGACGTTTACCCCCTCAACCAGCACGGCACGGTAATACGGGCAGTCTTTCCGGTCTTCAAGGTGTATGGCAACCGCCTTTGTCTGCGCCGGCTCTTTTATTTTTACCCGCGTAATCCGCGAAGCACTGCGCACGATCCCCGCGACCTCATAACTTAAACCCGCGATCGAGAGCAGGTCGGGCCGGTTGGCGGTAATCTCGACTTCCAGGATCCAGTCGTCACCTGCGCGTTGAAGCGATACGGCTTCAATGCCTGCCACGGTAAGCTGTTGCGCAAGCTCTTGCGGGCCCACGCTCAGCGGGACAAATTCTTTGAGGAAATTAAAGCTGAACTTCATAAAACTGCCGCAGGAATCGGATATCGTTCTCGAAGAACAACCGGATATCGTCAATGCCGAGTTTGAGCATGGTAATCCGTTCCACCCCCATGCCAAAGGCAAATCCCTGGAATTCTCCAGGATCAATACCGCTATAGTTCAAAACGTTGGGGTGGATCATACCGCAGCCGAGTATTTCCAGCCACCCTTTTCGCGAACAGACCGAGCACCCTTTACCACCGCAGATAAAACAGGAGACGTCCACTTCGGCGGACGGCTCTGTAAAAGGAAAGAAGTGCGGCCTGAAGCGTAAGCGGACATCATCACCGAATACCTTCCTGGCAAAATGGTACAGCACCCCTTTGAGGTGCGAGAAGTTTATTGTCTTGTCCACGGCAAATCCTTCAATCTGGTGAAACACGTACGAGTGCGACGCATCGACCGCATCCGGGCGATAGACTTTTCCCGGCACCAGATAGGCAAAAGGCGGCGAGCTCTTCTGCATAAGGCGTATCTGGGAAGGAGAAGTGTGGCTCCTTAAAAGGAACTTCCCGCCGGAACCTTCTTTTACATTCAAAAAGAAGGTGTCAAAATCGTCCCTCGACGGATGGTCTTTAGGAATGTTCAGGGCTTCAAAGTTGTGGCATTCATCCTCCACCTCATTGCCTTCATAAATGCTGAAACGCAGTTCTTTGAACACCCCGCAAATGCGGGCGATCATTGAGGAGATCGGATGGATACTTCCCGGCAGCTGGCCGGGCAGGGAAAGCGTGATATCGACGGCGTCTTTTTTCACCGCACCGGTATTGCCGCTCTTTTTCCCTTCGATGAGCGCCGTCAACGTATGCTTGGCTTCATTTAAAAGCCTTCCAACCTCAGCCCTTGATTCCGCAGGCAATGATTTCATTCCCGCAGCAATCTCGGCAAGGAACGATTTTCTTCCCAGGAGTTCACTCTTCAGTTTTTCCAGCTCTTCCTCGGAAACAACCGCCCGGATCTTCTGTTCCGCTTCCCGGAGAAATTTTTTAAGCGCCTCGGTCATTGACTAATTCTTTGCGGTTTCGACGATCTTCGCGAATACCGCGGGTTCGCGCACCGCCAGGTCCGCAAGGATGTCGCGCGACAACAAGATATTTTTCCGTTTGAGTCCCGCGATGAAGTCTTTATAGAGCACTCCTTGTCCCCGTGTTGCCGCATTAATCCGGGTTATCCAGAGCGCTCGGAAAGCTCTCTTGCGCGCTTTCCGGTCTCGGTACGCATACCGCAACGCTCGATTCAGCGTTTCCTTTGCCCGGCGAAAACGCTTACCGCGCTCGGCGCGGAACCCTTTGGCTGCTTCCAATACTCTTTTCTTACGGCGCTTCGCTGCCACTGACGAACTTACCCGTGCCATGCTTCATGCTCCTTTCTCTATGTGCTTAGGTTACTGTAGGTTACGAAGGTTAATGCAGGTTAGGAAGGTTGCCTTTTAAAAGCAACCTACAGTAACCTTCCCAACCTCCCTAACCTGCAGCAACCTAAATCTACAATAGATCACAAATAGGGAACCATCTCTTTCATCATCCTGATATCCGCTTTGCTGACCAGCGTTACTTTGCGCAATCTTCTTCTCTGCTTTGCGGTTTTCCCCGACAAAAGATGCCGGTGCCCTGCTCTACGCCGCAGCAATTTCCCGCGGGCAGTTACTTTTATCCGTTTTGCCACCGATTTCTTGGTCTTAAATTTTCTTTTCTTCATTGTGGTCCTTTCCTTTTTACACAGATGATCACTGATGCAGAGCCACCGATGATCACAGATATCAACTATCGTGTCTCACGTATCACGTCAGAGAAAGAACGTGAGACGTGTTACCTGTGACGTGTGACCTGTACGGTGTGATCATCTGTGTTTCATTTTACCGGCGTCAACACCAGCAGGAGCATCCTTCCGAACATCTGCTGCGGTTTGTCGATCTTACCTACTTTCTCGGTATCTTTAAGAATCCGTTCAATCAGTCTTCGCCCGATCTCCTGATGTTCCATCTCTCTGCCGCGGAACTGCAGGCGCAAGCGTACTTTATGCCCTTTCTCTAAAAAGTTCTGCACCTGCCTGAGCTTTACCTGATAGTCGTGCTCTTCGATGTGCGGACGGAACCGTACCTCTTTTAACTGCGCTCCCTTCTGATGCTTGCGCGCCTCGCGTTCTTTCTTCTCTTGATCATAGCGGTATTTTGCAAAATCAATTATCTTACACACGGGTGGGACAATGCCCGGGGCAACTTCAACCAGGTCCAGCTCTGCTTCCTTCGCTTTCCTCAATGCCTCTTCTCTGCTGACAACGCCCAGCTGTTCGCCCTCCGGTCCGATAAGACGCATCTGTTTGGCAAAAATACGCTCATTAACCCTCAAGTACTTGATAGATCCACCTCCTTTTTAATGAGCCCTATAAAATCATCGACGCTGAGTACCCCCACGTTTTCTTTGTGTCGCTTTCGCACCGCGACCGTCTTTGCCGAGAGTTCTTTTTCACCGATCACCGCGATATACGGGATCTTTTCCCGTTCGGCGTCGCGGATCTTCTTCGAGAGCGTATCGTCGCGATAATCCGTCTCAACCTTGATCGCTTCGGCAAGGAGCCGCCCCTTCACTTCTTCGGCAAAAGCTTCCGCCTTGTTGTTCACCGTAAGAATCTTCACCTGCACCGGGGCAAGCCATACCGGGAAATTGCCCTTATAGTGCTCGATGAGGGTTGCGATAAAACGCTCAAGGCTCCCTAAAATAACCCGGTGGATCATGATCGGCTTCGCCCGGGTGTTCTCCGCGGTACTATATTCCAGGGAAAACCGTTCCGGCAACGCATAATCGAGCTGGATGGTCGCGCACTGCCATTTCCTTTCCAGGACATCGTTCAACTTGAAATCTATCTTCGGCCCGTAAAAAGCCCCTTCTCCTTTGCTGATGCTGAAATCAATGCGGGCCTGCCGGAGCGCTTCCTGCAGGACGGTTTCGGCATGGTCCCACTGCTCTGCGTTGCCGATGAAACTTGCCGGCCTGGTGCTTACCTCGGCTTCAAATTCGCTGAACCCGAACGTCGCTAAGGCGCATTGCACGAATTCCACGATGCGCACGATCTCCGACGTCAAGTCTTTCTCGGCGCAAAAAATATGCGCGTCGTCCTGCACGAATGCGCGTACCCGCATGATGCCGTGCAGGGCACCCGAAGGTTCGTTTCTGTGGCAGGAGCCAAACTCGGCCAAGCGCAGCGGCAGTTCGCGATAGCTTTTGATGCCTTGGTTGAATATCTGCACATGTCCCGGGCAGTTCATCG
>Ga0172371_10014323_pt1 | contig 10230 bp, 10 predicted proteins | sample Lak12m_FD_114543 | JGI IMG/M metagenome (GOLD analysis project Ga0172371, IMG submission 114543) | Freshwater microbial communities from Kabuno Bay, South-Kivu, Congo - kab_022012_12m | ecosystem: Environmental > Aquatic > Freshwater > Lake | place: Democratic Republic of the Congo: South-Kivu... | reverse complement strand
GCTAGGAGGATGCTGTTGGAGATGGAGAAATGGCTTCGAGGTATAAATGAGTCTGCTGCTGATTCCTTACTGGAAGCGATGGAAGAGATTCTGACGCTTCATCGGTTGAAGGTGCCTGCGTTGCTGAGAAAGACATTACACTCCACAAATCCGATTGAGAGTATGTTCTCTACGGTGAGGGATTGTGAGGGGAACATCAAACGTTACCGTGGTAGCAAGATGTCACAGCGTTGGCTGGCGGCAGTAATTCTGCATTGTGAAAAAGACTTTAAACATGTAAAAGGCGCATCTATGATATCGGCAGTGATTGCCAATATAGAAGCATATTTGGAAGACAGCGATTTAAAGGAGGCTGCGTAAATGATTGAAATGGGAGCCACTGAAATAATTTCAACTAAAAACTTGACAAGCTCGAATCGAACCCTTGCCGTTACTTCACTTACACTCTCACATGCACTTTCACTTTTTTCTCGCCACCGTCCCGAACCCCCTCGACACCGACTTGCCGATTCCCCAGTAGTCCGGGATTTCGAAGTTTACTGAGAATGTACCAAGAAAGCCGAGCATAGGGGTGCCTTTGAGAGAGGTCTGGACTTCTTTTAATTTGTTGATATTTGCCTTAATAGGCTCAGGTACAGTATAACCAAGGCTCTTTGACATTGAGATGATATTGCCGATGAGTATCTTCTTAAGAAGCTCTTTTCTTTTTATCCATTCCCCAAGCTTCTGGTATTTCTCATAATTCTTTTCGTTCAGCGCAAGCCAGGGGGTAAGGAAGGAATAGGTATTTCTCTTTTCTGTCAATTCAAATGAACCAGTCGATATTTTAATGCTCCTCTCCCAAATATCCTGTGCCTCTTTACTTCCAATCTTAAGCACATTAACCTTATCATAGATGTCTTTTAAGATATCGCAGCCTTTATCTATTCCCAAAATCATAGGGATTTTTTCTAAAATTTTGTATTGAATTAAAGGATATTTGTACAACAATTTGCTTTCTTCAATGTGGTAGTGCAGTTCGGGATATTGAGGAAACATATTTGCAAAATTTCCCCTTATCTTTGGAGCAGCATCGGAATTAAGTTTATTATCGTTGAAAGTTATTATCATCACCCTGAATTCCATAACAAACTACCTCTAAAACAGGTATATCCCCGGTTCTTTTCTGATATAACCGGTATTTTCATTATAAACTGCTGGTATCTGTGCTGAACTGATATAAACAATGCCGGTATCTTTAAAATCATTCTCCCTAACTATCTTTTTAGGAACAGAAATTACATATTCATAGAAGTCTTTTTTTATTTTTAAAAATGCCGACTTTCTGTTCCATTTATCAGTTAATTCTCTTATGTCAATAAACTGCTTCCAGATTTCCGCTGCTTTTTCATCGATCTCGATAAAAAGGTCACGGGATGGATAGTCAGTCTCGATCAACCTGAACTGCTTTGAGAACTCGGAGAATTTCATGGAAGCAATCTGCTGCATGAGTTGATTAGCCTCATTATCAGATTTAGCATTTTTTATCCTTTTAAAATATTCTGCACCCAAGCCGAGAAACGCTCTTTCAGTTAACGAAGAACACCCTTTCAGGATGTCCTTTGTTTTGGACATGGACAGGTCGCTTTTGCCGTAAATATATTTGTAATATTCTCTGTTGTCATCCTTAAGAATAAAGACAGCAACTATTCCTTTTTTTGCCTCGTTATAATTCCGGTTGCATCGTCCGGCCACCTGATTGAGAGAGTCGAATGGACCGAAATCTCTGTACACCCTATCAACATCAATATCAACCCCTGCCTCAACCATCTGTGTGGAAATAATTATCTTGCGGGTGTTCTTTAGTTTCTTAATGCTATTTATCCTTTCCAGTCGGTGTTTAGGAATTATATTTGTGGATAAATAACAAAGATGAGTATTTTGGGAAATTTCATTGGACCCTTTTAGTGTAATAATAAATTCATATATCTTGATGGATGCGTCTATGGTATTTAAAACTACGAGGAAGCTTTCGTCAGGATAATTTGATATATCTTTAAATAGTAACTCTTTGAACTCATCTATTGTCAGTACGTTATCTGTTTTATTGATGAAATTGATTCTGTCAAATTCCTTAAAGTAGTCTTCCTTGTTTCGCACCAATTCCTCTATTTCATCACCATTAAATATTAGCGGCTGGGTTGCAGTTACGAAGATAAAGTATGAATTAAACATCTTACCGAAGGAAATCAAAAATTGCCTGACAAGTTCCCAGTATCTATATGGGATTATCTGCACTTCATCAAGGATAATAATCGAATTAATAATATTCTGAAACTTACGGACCATTCTGTTTCTATCCGATATAAGCGAATGGAAAAGCTGTATAAATGTTGTGACGACAACCTCGGATTCCCAACCCTCGATAAGGAATTGGCTCTCTGAAACTGTAAATTCATTATCACCATACCCGTCACTTCGATATTCAATCTCAGCCAGATGATGATGTTTCAGCAATAAATCAGTAGATGGCTCTTTGCCGCAGGCTGCTTCAAAAACTTTCTGAAAGACCTTATAGTTCTGGTCAATAATGCTTAAGAATGGTAAGACATATATAATTCTGGGAGTAAATTTCTTCTCTTTTAATATCTTCTGCCGAAGTTTAAGGGCAAACGAAAAAGAGGTAAGTGTCTTCCCGGTTCCTGTTGGGACACTCAGGGAATATATATATTTTGACAAGTCAATGTCATTGACCCTACTTTTAACATCTTCATAAATATTATTACGGATAATATTTATCTTATCCGTTTTATTATCACTAAATTCTTGAGATAAAAAAATGTCCACTGAATTGAAATCGATGCTGATTCTTTCACCTTTTTCTCTAAAACCTATAGCATCCCACTTATCGGCGTTTAAAAGAACCGAATAAAGGAACTGAAACATTAGATAATATACTGTGTCGCTTCTATTAAAAAGCTTTCTAAGCCGCGCTTTCTCCTCTTTAAAAATTTCCACGCAAAGTATATTTGCCGCATCACTTTTGAACGACTCAAAATCAGGATGTGAATAAGGGCATCTATGTAGAATTTGATTCATTTCGATTTTATCTATAGTCCCAAGTTGTCTGGCAAGTATTTGTTCCTTATCTTTGATAGAGAGTATTTCGTCAAGAAAATTATCCGGATTGTCGTGGTGCAGCTTGACTGCCATGAATGAAATAAGCGGCAGATATTGAATATAATCATCTTCAAAAACACCCTTGCTTCTTAAATAACCTTTTATGAATGTATAGGTAAAAATAGCAGAAAGTAGGCTGTGACGGGCTTCTTCTGTTTTTAACTTTTTCTTTTTGTCTTCATCTTTTTCATGGAGATATTTCTGGAAGTAGGAGGTTGCCTTGCCTAAATCATGTGTAAATCCGATAATAAAAGCAATATCTTCAATGAGAGTTTTCGGGATATTGTTAAAAATTATTTCCTTTTTCCGGACGATTCCTGTGCTTAGCTCAGCAACCTTTTCGATATGGTCAATAAGTTTCTTGCCCGGATGAGATTCCATCTCATATAAAAATGATATTTTCTCCATTCTCAACTCTATGATACATTGTCGGTTTGCACTGTATTCTTGCGCCGTTACGTTCATATTTAATATCGGCGTATCTGGTTACAACCCTACCCACTTTCATCACCACAGGCATTACCGAGGAGAAATATTCCTTCCCCTCCTCAAAGTTTATCTCTATATTTTCCGAAGAGATAACACTGTCTATCTCAGCAAAATTATCAGGGGAAACAGCTTCGACTTCAAATACACCAGCAAAAGCAAAATCAGCAAGAAGCTCGCTCAATCCCAAAGAGACTGTATAGACGCTTTCATGCCTAATCAGATAATTCTTTAATCTTGCAAGGATTTCTTCATCTTTATGCCCAATATATATGCGATATGCAGGGTCTTTTAAATATTCCGTGCGAATCTGTGTGCGCTGTTTAATCCTTGAGAATAATCTTGCCTTTTTTGTATCAATCAGATTAAGTCCCATACGCACCTTCTTTACCGGCTTTAATATCTTTAATGCTATATGCGCCTCATCAGGAGAAAAGTATTTCAGGTACTCTGTTTTATCAAGTCCAATTATAGCCGAGACAATGCCTACAATTGTAGGACGAGGGGGAAAAGAGAAAGTAAGAGGAGAAGTGGTAGTATAATACTTTTTAAAGTGGCCGTAATCGCCCCATATATCAAAAATTAATATCTTTCCCATTTCGGGAAATCTCACTCAAAAGCAATGCGATTAAAGGTTATACCTTCAGAGATTTCATTTATAGCTGTTTCTTTATCTCCGTGGAACAATCTCGTTCTATCATCAACGAGATAATCGACAGACATAATTCGTTCTCTATTTTGAGCAAAGACTTGGCCTAATGCAGTTGCATCCAGATAGAATTCGCTGATATCCCTGATCTTTTCTTCAGGGACTTCGCTCTTGATTTTCACATATTTATCCAAATCCCCGATAAAGTAATATGGATTGCTATAGTTAACCTTGAGGAGTAGTCGGGGCATCTGTCCAAATTTGGATCGTGATATCAGGTTCTTAGTGCCCTGCCACATTCCTTCTATTAACAAATTAATGTCATCTACGGTTGCGCCGGTATGCTTTGCCGCTGCTGGATTGATAATCCCATGAAAAGCAATGAGAGAGTAATAAACTATATCCTCTTCCCTGAAAGTGGCCTGTTTTTTTTCTGCACCTGAAGCAAAAGCGCCTGTGCCTTTAAGGTGTTTTACAACAACGGGATGAAGCGATCTGCCCATTTTAAATTGAACAGGTCCAGTTTTTGTTATGGAATCATTTTCTTTTGGAATTGTTCCGCCAAAAAGCCGGACATCTATGCATTGTTTCAGGATTTCTTCTTCTTCGCCGTTAAAGTCCCTTGCCCTTGTTTTGCCGTCCTGTATATGGCCGTTTTTATCCTTTATCTCTCTCACAAATATGTCTTTTTCATTACTTCCGTTAAACCCCTTATAATCGTAAAGATAATCTCTGATCGTCCTTTTTAGTCTCACATCGGTAACAATATTTATCCCTGTCTCTTCGTCTATGCGTGGCTTGTTTTCATCAAGCGGGTCGCCATTTGGATTGGCGTCTTTTACATCGTAGATAAAGAGTAGTTCGGACTTATTAAGTAAATTAGTCATCATCTTTGTCCTCCTTTTTAGGTAAAATTATTTTATGTAAATTCATGCCCAAGACAAAATAATAACTGATCGCATCATTTTTCATATTCCAGTTTGTTCCTGCGGTTATCATATATTGTGAAATAATAGCTTCAAGTGGACAATAGTAATTTTCTCCATATTCTTCAAGTTTATTTTGTATATCTGCAATTAATCTTTTCGCCAGTCTTTCATCAATTATTAACCCTTTTAGTTTGCTCATGAAGGGTGCTTTAATACCTTTTCCCTGCAATTCATCTTCGACTCTTGTTGATTTTTCATTGATCCTTCGCTTCTGAATATTTATTAATTTTTGCACAAGCACACCTTCTAAGAACACAGCTTTTTTTGCAGCAGAATCAAAAAAGCCCTCATGCTGTTTAAAAAACAACTCTGCCCTTCCCAATAATGTTTTTGTATCATCTTCTGCAATATTTTCAAATTCTCTTATAACCTCTATCTCCATACTCTTGCCTCCTTTTTTCAATATTCCCAATCTCCCAATAAAATATAGGAGCATGAATCCACCAAGCACATCTAAATATATGCTCTTGCCATCAGCATACTTAGCACGAATTCCAGTAATAATAAATTTTAGAAGAAGATCGTAATCAATTGACCGAAGTGAAAAGATTTTATTAACCATTTCAAGAAATTGTTTATCATAAGACAATGTTTTGCTTACATAAGGGAAGACATTTCTCAGAAGTTTGAAATTAAATAATAAAAGCCTCTGGCCGTCTTTCTCAGGCTTTTGGAATATGTCTATCTCATCAACCTCTTTTTTCACATCGAGCAATTTTTTCATACGTGAAGGGAGAACGTCTTCAATATTAAGCAGTATATTGAAAGCGCCCTGTTTTTCCTTGTAAAACATCAGATTGAGGTTCAGATTATCCTCTTGTTCACTAAGAAGCTGAAATATCTCATCTTCGGCATCTGTCAATCTTGCAGCGAATTTCTGCTCAAAAGACGCCCTTATTGCTTTGTCCTCCTCTTTTTCAAAATAGTCTTCCATTATAGTCATGACATCGTTCATAACGGTGTCGCTGAAAAATTTTGGAATTAATAGATAATTGAATCTGTAGAATTTGAAGCTCAGGTTGTCGTTTATATATTTCTTGCCTTCCTCAAGCATTGCAGCGCAATCAAAACATACCGGAAAGTTTTTCCATGCATCCTCCTGTCTGAATCCGCCCGTTACAAAACCCGGTTTGTCAACCGTATAGAAATTATATGTATTGACGAACCCATAAACCTCCGCCCTCGTTTTTTGACACACAGAGCAAACCTTATCTGTTCCAATAGACTGTGTTTTGTATTTTGAATGATAATTTGTTTTGGAGTTTTGGATCAGTACTTTTCTGAAAACTTCCGTATCCCCGAGATATTTTCTTTCGCCATCGCTTTCAAAGCAAATCGTCAGTATAGCTCCTTCGCCTTTTGCGACTTCTTTGGCCCGTTCATTCAACCCCTCGGTAACAAGCTTCTTACTAATATCTAATTGATTAATTATTTCATTGAGTTCGTTTTGTTCTTGCTTAGTAAGACCTAAAGTTGCGGCATTCGATTTGATCCCTGCCAGACACTTAAGTATCCTGTTTTCAAATGTGTAACTTATAGGCTTGCTGCTTAATTTCGAGGTCGGAGTAATATCAGTTCCCCGTGGACTACCTCTCCCGTAAAGATATTTCAAGATGTGATCTTCTCTGAACTCTTCTATATCAACCTCTTTAAATTGATATTCTCCTCTATTTTCTTCCAGCAGGATAACTATTACCTTTCTATACCTGCCTTTACTGTTGGGATTTTTCACGAAGTTTTTCAGAGCGCCAAGTGATCCCTCCCGCTTACAAACCCATTCTCCTATCTTCATAACTGCATTTATCATCAAATTCCCTCAGATCTTCCGCATGTTGAATTTTGACAATAGCTCATTTAAATCTTTTGAATCCACAAGCCAAACATCGGTTTCCTTCATAGCCGCCTCTGTAAAACCTGCTTTTGAGATGAACATTAATGTTTCAACCCTGAGGTTCAATATTTCTTCGACTAAATGTTTTTTCCTAATAAACAAATCAATATCTTTTTTGACGGCCAGCTCATTTCTGTAACGAAATTCGCAAATCCAGACTGCTTTCCCAACACATAATGCGTCTATTTCAATATTTGATGGCTTCCCATATACATACCCATTCCTATCAAAGATATTCAAGGATTCGATCTTTTCGAAACAGGGCAATTCGCGCTCCCTGAATCCGCTTCCATCAAATTTACTCAACAGTTCACGCATATAACTTTCAAAAAAATGCCCCGTGTCTTTTTTCAGGTTTGCAATATTCTCCTGATAATTCCGAGCTACTTTTTTCTTTATTTTTTCAATTTTAGGCAAGCCGAAACCATAAACGTCTTCAATCCAAACTTGCAGGACAGGATCAGCAATGAAGTATTGCTTGCCTTCTTTCAATATCAAATCAAGCTGATATAAATTACTCAATAAGGGGCCGACATAACTAACTTCTCTCCCAAGCCTTTTTGCAATACCAGAAGGTGATTTTATTCCTGTGGAAAGAATTCTTATAACTTCCTTTAAAACCGAACTCGATTTGCCGATTTTACCGAGCGAGGTATCAAAAAAATATTGGCAGTGGGAATATAATACTCCCCTTGTAATTTCCTCAATGAACGCCTCCTCAATAATATTCTTATCTATATACTTCTTATCTTCTGACAGGAAATTTACCCGGTTCGCAAGTACTACGAGGTAATATGGATTACCTTTTGTAATCGCCCATAAGAGAGCTAAAGCCTCCCCACTGAATGGTTTATTGGAAACTCTGTTAATAAGTTCAACTGAATCTTCTTTTGTAAACCCACCTACATCTATTTTTTCTACTCTGCCATAAAAAGGCGAATCTTCACCCTCAACAATCTCTGTCATTAAGCTTATTGCCGAACCTGTAAAGAGATACCACACCCTTTTCTGTGAAGATACAATTCCTTGTAAAAAGGGAAGTACTCTACCTTTACCAAAACTGGAAAATCTTTCAAACTCGGATATTGCCTGAAACTCATCAAGGACTATGGAAACCTCACATTTATTTTCCTCTGCAAAATCCTCAAGAAATATTAACACCCTTTTTAATACTTCCTGTTCATTTTCTGCTGACGGAGGATAATAATTAACCATAAACTGGGCAAGGCGTCTCAGGATATTACTGTTTATCCCTTCAGCCAATTCCATAAGATTTATTGGCTTAATATCAACGTCTTCTAATAAAACAGCCAGATTCCTGTCTTTACTTTTAAGCTTAAGGTAAGCCTCCAAATAAGATATAAGCAAACGCAATGCGAACTTCCCAGGGGTACCCATATTTTGGGAAACATCAAAAATCACTTTAGTAACTTTGGCATCCGGCAATATCTCAAAAAATTGTGCGGCGATAGAGCTTTTCCCAATCCTCCGAGGACCTACCAGAGCAACATTATGTTTCTTATAGGCAATAGTAAGCCTTTTAAGAATTTCTTCTCTATTTACGAAATCTTTTCCTACGGCAATCCTGCTTAGCGAAATCATTATTTAAATAAAATTATAAATGATATTATTTATAAACAATATAATATATTATTCTATTAAACATCAAGCAAAAGTTTTTCTTATTGGATTATATATTCGCAATATGATAGTGCAAATCCCTTTTTCTGTCTGGTTTTAAAGAAAAATGTATATGCTTTCTTATACATATGATTTCATATACAAGTTTCATTAAAATTCAGAACAATCGGCTTTTGTTCACAGATTGGGCTTTCGATCAGTTTCCTGATTATATGGCTTTTGCCTGCACCTACTGGAGCTTCTACTTTGATAATCTTTATAGATGGATCTCGAATAGCCTGCAATGCATCAGATTGAAATGGTCTAAACCCTTCCTTATCCTGCCTAACAAACCGAGGGCCTATTTTTAGGTTAATGTTATTCATCCCCCTATGCCTCTGTTATAACAACAGTGCAAGTGTAAGTGCCAGTGTCAGTAATCAGTAGTCTGTATCAGTAGTATCTCAGTAACTACTTTACTCCTCTTCCCCTCTCAAAAACACTATCCTTTTCCTTGCCTTCTTAGGTGACTCCATCAACTGTTTTATAGCGTCAAAAACGACTTTAAACTGAGCGTCGTATTTCTTTTCCATATCCTCAATTTTCAGTCTTAATTCTTTATGTGTAGCCAGCATTTCTCTAATTTTTGTAAATGTTCACATGATTTGAATGTTTACCTGAATAGCCAGTTTACTGTTTAAGACACTTGAAAGCATTGCTACACCATTCTCGGTGAAAGCATATAAGGATTAATAGACTCTTTGGCAGTCAGTTTGAAATTAAACTGCTGGTATTCGATGGAATATAATGGAGGCTTTTTCACAAAAATCACCCCTCTGAAACCTGCCGAACCATAACACAGATAGTTTTAAAAAAATCACCCGAAATTTTTAATCATTTTGTGCAGGTTGAAAAATTATTTTACATGCGTTTATTCAATTATATGCCAAGTTGTCGAAAAAGTGTAACGGAATGTTCTATCAGTTAATCCAAAAGAAACAGCATCTGTGGAGAGATTTTGTTTTAGGACTGAATATTTCTGACAATATATTTCAAGATATTCAAGATTTGGAACAGCTTTCAAAAGGTAAGCTCCTTCTTTCAAACCTATCACAAGAGCTGAGCCGCCGAAGACTTTGTACTGAATAAGTGGATGTTTATAAACTAATTCGTCTCCCCTGTGCCCACAAAACTCCGGCCTGTTTCTATACAAATTTCCAAAGAATCCCCGCACAGCCCTGCCATCACCCCCCAAAGGCTTCTCGCAAGTTATCCATATCTCTGTCTTTTCAACTTCCATTCATCCCCCTCGTCCCTCTTTTGAGTTAAAGAGTCAATGAGTTCAGGAGTTAATAGGTTCAAAAGTGCAGAGTTCATTAAACAGAACCTGTTTTTAAATAACCACTGGCTTGATTTTTTGTTTATTCAGTTGTTTT
>Ga0172371_10014322_pt1 | contig 10230 bp, 9 predicted proteins | sample Lak12m_FD_114543 | JGI IMG/M metagenome (GOLD analysis project Ga0172371, IMG submission 114543) | Freshwater microbial communities from Kabuno Bay, South-Kivu, Congo - kab_022012_12m | ecosystem: Environmental > Aquatic > Freshwater > Lake | place: Democratic Republic of the Congo: South-Kivu... | reverse complement strand
CTTCTGCTCCAATTGTTTTTAATAATGTTACGGCATTTTGGTAATTATTAACGATAAGTTCAACTTCTTTTTGTCCTTCAATAGAGCCATTTGATTCCATAATTTTCAAAGTCATTGTGATTCTATCTGCTTCATCCCTTACTCTTAACCATCCACCTTTAATTTCATGTCCTTTAGGAAAATTAAAAACGGTTCTTTTTTGATCAAACATAGGTTTAAGAAGTTTCCCATTTAACTTTTTAATTTTTTCTCTAATCTCATCGACATTAATATTGCAAAAAGTAGCTTCATACTCAACATTTAATTTTTTATTAGCCATAGTATTAAAAATAAGATATAAAAATATAAATCAATTTATTTCCGATAAATAAAAACAAATTCCTTATCCCCCCCTCCTTAAAAATAGAAAAAAATCAAATTTCCTTATTTTTAAAGCCCACCAAAAACAAATCAACTAATCAAATTTTTCAAAAATATTTCATATAACGTATCGGCATCATCCGAAGTTTTTGTGTAGCGTAGCGGAACAAAAATTTGGGCCGAAGAAAATTGACACGCCTTAAAATATAATTGCGTCAATTTTCTGAGCCGGATATGCCGTGTTATCTGATGTTTTAAAAATTTTTATCTACCTTATAAAAAAATTATTTAGGGCTATTTTTTCGTGTTATTTCAAACTTTTTTGATACAATCCCCAGACTCTATTATTGCTTAAGTCGTTAATTATACCAATTTTTACGTATCCAAAATTTTTATGAAAAACGGTGGAAATATCATTGGGAATTGGAGTTTCTATAATTTCAGCAATTATATTTTGATAACCATTTCCATTGGCTCTTTTCAACAGTTCTATTTCCAATAATGACCCTACACCTTTATAAATAGGTTTTCTGGCAATATGTTTAACGTACAAAGTTTTTTGATTAAAAATTTTTTTATATTTTTGATCAATATCCACCATATTATCCCATTGTGGCTTGTAATGACGCCAAGAATTTAGTGAGTAAGAAAGTACATAGCCCACTACTTCACCTTGATCGTTTTTTGCGACCAGTAAAATATGGTTATTAGGATCATTGATTGCTTGTTGAAGGTCATTACTGCTGGTGGGGTAGACTAAAAATCCTTCTAATGGTAGCTGTTTATTATTTAGGGATGGTTGTGAAAGAATGTTGATTTTTTGTACGCTTAGCACACCATGGATGTCGTCGATATTCATGCTGCTAATCGTGATATTCAATGCAGAGAAGCTGCCTTTCATAAAAATTTTACGAACTTATTATTTTTGTTAACAAGAATATTTTTAGCTTCTATTGGTTCACCGGCCAATTCAAATCCCATAATAATTATTTCATCGCCAGAATTAATCAAGTGTGCTGCTGCGCCATTCATGCAAATGATGCCAGATCCTCTTTCTCCTGCCACCACGTAAGTTTCCAATCTAGCACCATTGGTATTATCTACCACTAAAACTTTTTCTCCCAACCATAAATCGACTTTCTCTATTAATTCTTCGTCTATTGTAATACTACCAACATAATTTAAGTTAGTTTCAGTAACAGTGGCCTTGTGGATTTTGGAACGTAGTAAATATCTCATAAAAAATAGCCCTAAATAATTATCAAAAATAAAAGATAAAAAATTTTTAAAATTTCATATAATGCGCGGCGGCTATGCGAAGTGGACAGGCAAGCCGAAGGCTTGACTGGACATTTCGTATAGCCGTCTGTTCTGCGAAGTCGTGAGCGAAGCGAGCGACAAGCAGGACAGACGGGAACCGCCGCGCATTCTGCGGAAATAGCGAGCGAAGCGAGCGATTTCCGCAGAACTCGTTTATATACGAAATCATTTCGTATAAACGACCTTTTGTTGTATTATATGCGAAATGTTGTATAATTATAATAAAAATTAAGACTATCTGTTGATAACTTAATTCTATCTAAATTTTTAAAATTATGCAAACCAATTTTCAGAAGTATTTAGATCTAACAAAAAGAGAATTGCGGTTGAGAAATTATAGTTTAAGAACTATAGAGAGTTATTTGTCTTGTTTAAATGACTATTTTAATTTTTTAAAGTTTTTAAAAAATGCCGTAGCCATAGCTTCAGCGGAAAAAGTCAGACAATTTTTATTCATAAAACAAAGCAAGGGGCAATCTGGCCAAACTTTGAATGTTTATCTTAATGCTCTCAAATTTTTTTACAAGGAGATTTTAAAATCCGGCGAGAAAATTGATCTAAAATTTTCCAAAACAAGCAAAAAATTGCCGGAAATTTTATCGCGGACTGAAATTGAAAAATTATTAGCGGCCATTAAAAATCAGAAGCATAAACTACTTGTTGCTCTAAGTTATGGGGCAGGACTGCGAGTCAGTGAGGTGATAAATTTAAAAGTCAAAGATTTAGATCTAAACGAATTGACAATTCATCTGCGGCAGACCAAAGGCAAAAAAGATCGGTTGACTATTTTTCCAGAAAAGTTGAAAAAGGAACTAAGCGAAATCACGTTTGGAAAGAACGGCAATGATTATGTTTTTGAGAGTGAACGAGGCGGCAAATTAACCGAACGCACGGCGCAGAAAGTTTTTTATAATGCTTTAAAAAAATCAGGCATTAAAAAACCGGCCAGTTTTCATTCTTTACGCCATAGTTTTGCCACGCACTTGCTGGAAAACGGCGTTGATGTCCGTTATGTGCAGGAGCTTTTGGGACACGCGAACATTAGGACAACACAAATTTATACAAAGGTGACTAATCCGCAATTAAGAAATATCAGAAGTCCATTGAGTTAGCTACGGGATTCCTCGTCGTCTCCCTTCGGGAGACTCCTCGGAATAAACTCAATAAAACAAAAGTGACTAATCCTTCTTTGAAGAATATAAAAAGTCCGCTATAATATAGTTATGTGTCTGTCTAATTTGCAAAAATTTATTTTACTTGAATGTTTGAATACTAAATCAGGCAGAATTTTGCGCAGTCGCCTGAATAAATTTTATGAAAAAACAGAAAAGAAACCCAAAGATGAATTAGTAGTGAAAATTATTACTAAAAGCATTGAACGCTTGATTGATAAAGAAATGTTGATCGGCTTTGGCGAGCGCACTAAATTAAGATGGTTTATTAAAGAAATAAAACTAACTCTCAAAGGAAAACGTGAAGCAAAGAAGTTATTGGGAGAACAGATGAAACTGCCGTTAATAATCGCGACCAAACGCGACTGATTACTTGCCTCGCCGGCAGGCAGGCGCGACTTATCACGAAACAGCATGGGGCTGTGGATAAAAATATTTTTTATTTAATTTTAGCCAAGATTTTCACTATTGACAGAATAATAAAAGATGGTATAATTAAATTGTTTATCAGACGGGTTCGAATTTCATCTTGAACTCACCAAAAACATTTCCTTTAATGGAAGTGTTTTTGTTTTTATTTATAAAATGATATAATTTAATTTGCCGGGGATGTATGGAGGATAATCTGCTTTGGAAGCAGCCCCGTCTGATAAATGGTGGGTCGCTGTTAAGGCGATGAGGTTCGATTCCTCTATCCTCCGGCCAGAAGAAAAATTTTAATAATCAAAAATATGCTTACTCAATTTTTATTTAAAGTCATCTATTTTTATTTCATTGGATTTTTTCTTGCTATTTTGGAAATTCAAATTGAAGGCGAACATGGTTGGGCAAAAAATTTGCCCACTTGGCGGCCGTATCCAGATTCAAAACTCGCCAAGTTCTACGCCAAAATAATGAGCGACAAAGAATTGACTGGCTATCATTTCTTTCTGAATATTTTTTTGTTGCTTTTTATACATTGGCCGTTTATTTGGAATTGGAGCTGGAACATTTATCAAGAATTGGAGATCATGGCGTTATTTTTATTATTTGTAGTAGTCTGGGATTTTTTATGGTTTGTTTTAAACCCCAAATTTTCTTTGCATGATTTTGGAAGAGAAAAAGTTTGGTGGCACAAAAAATGGACTGGTAAAATTCCAACTGATTACTTTTTTGGCATTTTTGTCTGTATAATTTTATTTCTGCCAGAAATTTTTAAAGTTAATGCAGAGTTAGGAATTTACAAAATTTTAATTTTACTTGGCGTGAATTTTGTTTTAACAGCATTAACTGTTAGAATTTATCCCAAAGCGTATTAAATTAATTTTCATAATCTTATGAACAAAAAACTCCAAAAATTATTAGACGAATCAAAACTAAAATATGAAATTGTAAAGCATAAAAAAATTTTTACCGCTTATGATGCGGCCGCGACTTTGCATGTTAAATTAAATTCTATTGCGAAAAGTCTTTTGGTAAAAATAAATAAACCGCTTGAATCTGGCAAAAAGCCATATGCTATTGTAATTGTCCCGGCAGATAAAAATATTGATTTGAAAAAAATAGCGCGAGTAATGACCACAAGAGATTTACGCATTACAAAAGTGAAAATTCCCAAAGAAGGAGTGATGAAAGCGCAATTTAAAGTTAAGCCAGGCGCAATGTCTGCCTTTGGCTCGCTTTATAAAATTTCTGTTTTTGTTGATAAAGCAGTCAAAGGCGAAATGATTTTTTCTAGCGGAGAATTTAATGAAAGTATAAAAATGAAAGTAGGGGATTTTCTAAAATTGGAAAATGCTAAGATGGGAAATTTTGGCGCGGCAAAAAAGAAAAAGTAAATAAATGGTTGTCATTCCGAACCCCGCTAAGCGAAACGCTATCGGGGTGAGGAATTTCATGAATTTCAGATTTTTTAGTAATAAATTTTTCTGGAATACATGGGGTCCTTCACTCCTTTCAGGAGTTCAGGACGACTTTTACACTTAAATGACATTTATATCAAAACTAGAAAAATTTGAAGGACCACTTGATCTGATGCTCCAGCTAATTGAAGCATCTGATTTGGATGTGACAGAAGTTTCTATTGCCAAAGTGGCAGAGCAGTTTATGCAGTATTTGCAAAGCGTGGAAGAAAAAAATCCAGAGGAATTAGCTGATTTTTTAGTCGTGGCAGCCAAATTATTATTGATTAAATCGCGCGCGCTTTTGCCAAACTTATCTTTTGATAATGAAGAAGATGGTATAAATTTAGAAGATCAGTTAAGAATGTATAAAAAATATTATGAGGCGTCAAAAGTTGTAGAGCGTATTTTAGCAGAGAAAAAAGTGCTGTTTTCCCGCGATAAAATTCCTCTTGATATTGAAGTTGTTTTTAATCCGCCTTCGTATTTAAATTCTGAAAAACTAAAAAAAATATTTTTAGAAGTTCTAAAGGGTATTGAGCCAATTATAAAGTTGCCAAAAAAATCAATGCTGCGCGCTATTTCTATCAAAGAAAAAATTGAAAGCATCAGGAATAAAATTATGACGGTTCTGCAGATGAATTTTAATGATTTGCTTTTAGGCTCAAAAGATAAAACAGATGTGATTGTGACATTTTTGGGCGTGTTGGAGCTTGTTAAACAAAGAGTGGTCGTGGTTAAACAGGATAGTATGTTTGAGGAGATAGTGATAGAGAAAATATAACTTATTTTAATTATGTTTAGTCCGCCTGGATTCCCGTCCCCGATCAGGTCGGGGATGACATTCTTGCGCGGGAATGAAAAAAAGAAAATTATGATCAGACAACAAATTGAATCTATTTTATTTTTATCCAATAAATCATTGTCATTAAAAAAACTGGCAGAGTTGACTGAACGTTCAAAAACAGAAATTGAAACTGTTTTGGAAACTTTAAAAAAAGAATATAATGAAAGCGGGCGCGGAGTGCGTATAATGTTTAATGACGATCATGTACAGATGGCAACTGCGCCAGAATCAGCGAGCGTTGTGGAAAAGTTTTTAAAAGAAGAATTGACTGGAGAGATGACTCGGCCGCAATTAGAAACTTTGACAATTATTGCTTACCGAGGGCCAATTACAAAAATGGAATTGGAACAAATCCGGGGCGTGAATTGTTCTTTGATTTTAAGAAATCTATTTATACGCGGTTTAATAGAAAGCCGTATGGAAAGAAAAATCGGCGCCAATGTTTATGAAGTGACTTTGGATTTTGTGCGTTATTTAGGTTTGACAAATGTGAAAGAATTGCCTGATTATGAAAATTTATCAAAAAGCGAAACGATTGAGGAAGTGTTGGGTAAATAAGGAAAAATTTAAGAGATAAAATTTATGATTTAAGAATAATGCAGACGGAGCGAATTTTATTCGTCTTTTTTAATTTGCCAAAAAAAAGAAAATTTTGTAGAATAAGACTAAGGCAATTTCCAAGAAACAATTTCCAAATAAAACTCAAAATTCAAATTTCAATTTCTAATTTTTGAATTTGGTTATTGTGATTTGATATTTATTTGGAAATTGGAATTTGTATCTTGGAAATTTTTGTTAAAATTTTATGTTAAATCTTCCGGAAAAAGAACAAGAAATTCTTTCTTTATGGAAAGAAAAAAATATTTTTTCTAAAACACTGGGCAAAGAATCGCCAAAGGGTGATTTTATTTTTTACGAAGGGCCGCCGACTGCTAACGGCAAGCCTGGCATCCATCATGTGGAAGCGCGCGCTTTCAAGGATTTAATTCCGCGTTATAAAACCATGCAAGGTTATCATGTGGAAAGAAAGGCCGGCTGGGACACTCATGGTCTGCCGGTGGAACTGGAAGTGGAGAAAAAACTTGGTTTGAAAAATAAAAAAGACGTGGAAGCTTATGGTATTAAAGAATTTAATCAAAAATGCAAGGAAAGCGTCTGGCAATACAAAGAAGAATGGGAAAAAATGACCGAGCGGATTGGTTTTTGGTTGGACATGAAAAATCCCTATATTACTTATGACAATAATTATATAGAATCGCTGTGGTGGATTATCAAACAGATTTATGATAAGGGTTTAATGTATCAAGGCCATAAAGTTATTCCGCAATGTCCGAGATGTGGCACGGCGTTGTCTAGTCATGAAGTGGCACAGGGATATAAAAATATTGAAGAAGAGTCGGTGTATATTAAGTTCAAAATCAAAAATCAAAAATCAAAAATCAAAATTTTGGAAGAAATTGATAATACATACATTCTTGCTTGGACGACCACGCCATGGACATTGCCGGGAAATGTGGCTTTGGCAGTGGGAGAGAATATTGATTATGTGTTGGTAAAAGTTGATGATGTAAGTTTTGAGAATGAAAAATTTAAAATAGGTAATAGATTTATAGTTGCAGAAAATCGTTTGAGTAATATTTTTGGGATAACAGAAGAAAGATTAAACAATCCAGATATCAAAGAATATCTTGTTAATTTGTATAACGGGAATGTTAAATTTTTAATTGAGAAAAAAATTAAGGGGAAAGATTTGGTCGGTCTTGAATATGAACCATTGTTTGATTGTTTGTCCGACCTAAAGGTCGGAGTTACAAAAGACTTCAAGTCCAGAATTACAAGAGATTCTGTAACGCAGGACTTTAGTCCTGCCCAGATCAAAAATCTTTTTACTGTTCAAGTCGCTGATTTTGTTTCCACTGAAGACGGCACTGGTGTGGTACATACTGCCGTGATGTATGGCGTTGACGACTATGAATTGGGAGAAAAAATCGGGTTGCCAAAAGTTCATACTGTTAATTTAGACGGCACTTTTAATGCGCTTGTACCCAAGTGGCAGGGTAAATTTGTAAAAAATGTGGAAAAAGAAATTACCGAGGACTTGCGCGGCCGTGGGTTATTGTTCAATACAGAAATGCATAGCCATGATTATCCTTTTTGCTGGCGCTGTGATACGCCGTTAATTTATTACGCCAAAGAGTCATGGTTTTTCAAAATGAGTGCGCTTCGCGAGCAATTGATAAAAAACAATGAAAAAATCAACTGGGTGCCGGCGCATATCAAAGAAGGCCGGTTCGGCGAATGGCTGAAAGAAGTCAAGGATTGGGCAATTTCTCGCGAGCGTTACTGGGGCACGCCGATTCCGGTTTGGATTTGCGAAAAATGTGGTCAAAAGAAAGTGGCCGGCAGTTTTGAAGAATTAGAAATTTTTCAGTTATTAAAAAATCAATATTATCTTTTGCGTCATGGACAGGCGGAAAATAATGTTAAAGATATTTTGTGCGGAGTTTTAGAAAATGATCGTTATCACTTGACAGATTATGGCAAAGAACAAATTACAAATTTAATTCCAGAATTAAGAAATGAGGGCATTGATGTTATTTTTCACTCGCCATTTATTAGAACCATAGAAACTGCTAAATTGGTGGCAGATGCTTTGAATATAGAAACACAAAAAAGCGATTTGCTTTCTGAAGTTAAAATGGGTATTGCTGAAACAAAAAGCGACGGCTGGGTTGAAGAAAATGTTGGCAATTTGGAAACAAGATTAAAATCTGGTTGGCCAAATGGCGAAACTATTGCTGATGTAAAAAAAAGAGTAAAAAGATTTTTGGATGAAACAGAAGAAAAATATCATAACAAAAAGATATTAGTTGTCAGTCATGGCGATCCAGTTACGGCCTTGATGGCAATATCTTCTGGACAAAGCGATTCAGAATCTTGGCATAATAATTATCCTGAAATTGCCGAGTTGCAAAAATTCAATAAAATATTTGTCAATGAAAATCAAAATTTTTTTGACCCGCACAGACCGTTTATTGATGAGGTAATTTTTAAATGCGATCAGTGCGGCGGCGAGATGCGTCGCATACCAGAAGTAATGGATTGTTGGTTTGATTCTGGCGCCATGCCTTTCGCGCAGTTGCATTATCCGTTTGAGAATAAAGAATCAATTGACAATGGACAGAAATACCCGGCTGATTTCATAAGTGAAGCCATTGATCAAACGCGCGGCTGGTTTTATACACTACTCGCTGTCGCGACGTTACTCAAGAAAGAAATGCCGTATAAAAATGTCGTCTGTTTAGGGCACGTTTTAGATAAAAAAGGACAAAAAATGTCAAAGCACATCGGTAATGTGGTTGACCTATGGCAAATGATGGAAAAATATGGCGCGGACTCAGTGCGCTGGTATTTATACACGGTTAATCAACCAGGCGAGCCGAAACGTTTTGATGAGTCGTTTCTGAAAGAATCAGGACGGATGTTTAATACTTTATTTAATGTTTTATCTTTCTGTCAGACTTATGTTAAGGAAATAGCTAAAGATAAATTTACCATATTGGAACCACAAAATATTCTGGATAAATGGATTGCGGCTAAACTTAATTTATTAATTAAGGAGGTAACAGCGGGTTTAGATAATTATGATATTACTTCCAGCGCGCGTAAAATTGAGGATTTTATCAATGAGTTGTCGGTCTGGTATTTAAGACGCTCCCGCGAACGTTTTAAGAGCGAGAACGTTGAAGATAAGAAAGCCGCGATTTTTACTTTGGGAAAAGTTTTGTTTGAATTATCAAAACTTATGGCGCCGTTTATGCCTTTTGCGGCTGAATTTTTGTATCAGGAACTTGGTAAAAATTGTAGCACTCTTAAAGAATCAGTGCATTTGGAAGATTGGCCAATGGCGTATGAAGAATTGATAGATCACAAATTAATGGAGCAAATGGAGTCAGCTAGAAAAATCGTTGAACTGGGCCTTGCTAAAAGGGCCGAGGCGGGGATTAAAGTCAGGCAACCGTTGAATGAATTACAAATTATAAATTACGAATTACAAGAAGAGTATTTAGAATTGATTAAAGACGAATTGAATATTAAAAATGTTTTTTTTGCAAAAGACAGTGGCGGGGAATTAAAAGTTGAACTTGACACAATAATTTCTGAAGAACTTAAACAAGAGGGACTTTTACGCGAACTCACGCGCATAATAAATGGCATGCGCAAAGAAATGAAGCTGACTATTCAGGATAAAATTGTGCTTGAGTGGCAAACTGATGACGCTTTGATGCAAAATATTTTTGAAAATTTTAGAGAAGAATTAAAGAAAAATATCTTGGCAGATGAAATAAGACCAGGCCAAGGCAGTATGGAAAAGATTAAAGTAAATGATTCGGAAATTGGATTAAAAGTCATTTTAACATCTTAATGTATTACAGCTTAACCGCTATTATTCTAAAGCGCCAAGTTTTTCGCGAAGATGATTTATTGGTAACAGTTTATTCAGTTGAAAAAGGCAAGATAACTCTTCTTGCCCGTGGCGCTAAAAAGATTTTATCAAAACTCGCCGGCCACTTGGAGCCGGTGAGTGTAGTTTTTTTAAATGTGGCTAATGGAAGAAGAATCGATCAGCTAATAGGCGTGGGAATTATTG
>Ga0172371_10014321_pt1 | contig 10231 bp, 11 predicted proteins | sample Lak12m_FD_114543 | JGI IMG/M metagenome (GOLD analysis project Ga0172371, IMG submission 114543) | Freshwater microbial communities from Kabuno Bay, South-Kivu, Congo - kab_022012_12m | ecosystem: Environmental > Aquatic > Freshwater > Lake | place: Democratic Republic of the Congo: South-Kivu... | reverse complement strand
GTCGTGATTATACCTTTGTTGATGATATCACAACAGGAATTATTGCTGCCATGAATTACAAAAACACGTTTTTCGAAATCATTAATCTTGGAAATAATTTCCCCGTATCACTGAAAGAACTGATTTCATTTGTAGAAAAAGTTTCAGGTAAAAAGGCGCTGATAAAAAAAATGCCCCTTCAGCCGGGTGATGTTTCCAAAACTTTTGCTGATATTTCGAAAGCAAGAATTTTGCTTGCATACGCCCCTGAAACCTCACTTGAAACAGGATTGAAAAAATTTTACGAATGGATGAAAATTTGTCTGAAAAATGATTGAAGAAGTAAAATACAATAAACAGTTACTGGCTATTATCATTTCGCATCAATACCGGGAGCCGGGTATTCACTTTTTTACCCCTGATGACCTGAGCCAGCAACTTGCCTATATGAGGCATCCGGCAGGAAAGATCATTCAGCCCCATGTGCATAATCCTGTTCCCCGTGAGGTGCATTACACACAGGAGGTACTGTTTATCAAAAAAGGAAAACTGCGTGTTGATTTTTACAGTGATCAGCAGGTTTACCTTGAAAGCAGGATTCTCATTACGGGCGATGTGATTTTATTAGCTACCGGGGGGCATGGCTTTGAAGTGCTGGAAGAAATTGAAATGATAGAAGTGAAGCAGGGACCTTATGCCGGGGATGAGGACAAAACAAGATTTGAAAACAAACCGGTTGAATTAAAAATAAAAAACACCTGACATGATCCCGGTTAATGAGCCGTTGCTGAATGGCAATGAAAAAAAATACCTGAATGAGTGCATTGACACCGGCTGGATTTCTTCAGAAGGACCATTTATTTCAAGGTTTGAAGAAAGTTTTGCAAAACGTATTGGAAGAAAATATGGAATTGCAGTCTGCAACGGCTCAGCAGCGCTGGAGGCTGCTGTTCTCGCGCTTGACCTGCCCAAAGGCTCTGAGGTCATTATGCCTTCGTTTACTATTATTTCCTGTGCCCTCGCCATTATACGCGCAGGATTAACCCCGGTGGTGGTTGACAGCGACCCGCTTACCTGGAACATGGATGTAAACCTGCTGAAAGACAAGATTACCTCTAAAACTTCCGCCATCATGGTGGTTCATATTTATGGTTTACCAACAGATATGAATCCTGTTCTGGAACTTGCTGAAAAACACGGATTGAAAATAATCGAGGATGCTGCAGAACAGCATGGGCAGAATTATTACGGCAAACCAATAGGAAGTTTAGGGGACATCAGCACATTCAGCTTTTACCCGAATAAACATATCACCACTGGCGAGGGCGGAATGATCATGACCGATGATGAAAAGCTGGCTGAAAAATGCCGTTCGTTGCGCAACCTGGCTTTCCTTCCGCGCAAAAGATTTGTACACGAAGAAATGGGCTTTAATTTCCGAATGACCAATTTGCAGGCAGCCCTTGGCGTTGCACAATTAGAAAGACTTGATGAGTTTGTGCAGAAAAAAAGACACATCGGCACTCTTTACCGTCAATTGCTTAAAGGTATTGACACCATAGAACTGCAGCCCGAACAGACTGCATACAGCAAAAACATTTACTGGGTATTTGGAATTGTATTGAAGAACAATTTCCCCGGTGATGCTGAAAGCATGATGAAGAAATTAGCAGAGAAAAAAATCGGAAGCCGCCCCTTCTTTTTCCCTATGCATGAACAACCGGTGTTTCATAAAATGGGATTGTTTAATGATGAAGAACTTCCTGTTTCCGAAAACCTGGCAAGGAGGGGTTTTTATGTTCCGAGCGGATTAGCCATCACCGATAAGCAGATAGAAGAAGTAGCCGTGACACTCAAAATTTTATTGGCATGAGCACAGAAGTTTTTAATGAATATGCAGCGTATTACAATCTTTTATATAAAGACAAAGATTATGCTGGTGAATGTGATTATATTAATAAACTGATAGAGGAATTTGCACCCGGTTGTAAATCCATACTCAACCTGGGCTGCGGAACGGGCAACCATGATTTTATATTTTCTGAAAAAGGATATTCGGTTACAGGAATAGATTTTTCCTCGCAGATGATTGCAATTGCTAGTGAAAGGCTTCAAAATGAGAACAGAAAAAATCCTGAATTTTTATGTGCTGATGTGCGTGAAATAAGATTGGGAAAAAAGTTTGATGTGGTGATCTCACTTTTTCATGTGATGAGTTACCAGGTGACCAACACAGATATTTTAAACGCATTTAAAACAGCTAAAGAACATTTATCCGGCAACGGGGTTTTTATTTTCGACTTTTGGTATGGACCTGCTGTACTCACTTCCCGCCCGGAAGTAAGAACAAAAATTCTGGAAAACGATAAACTGAAAATAACCAGGAAAGCAAAACCCGAAATGCACCCGAATGAAAATATTGTGGATGTAAATTATCATTTATCCGTAACAGATAAATTTTCGGGGAAAACATTTGAAAATAATGAGCAGCATCGTATGCGCTATTTCTTTTTGCCTGAACTAAAAGCATATCTTGCTCAAACTGGTTTTAAAATTATCAGTTGCGAAGAATGGATTACCAGTGCTGAACTTAGTTTTGATACCTGGAATGGATTGATCATTTGCATGCCTGAATAAATGAGCAGAAAAAAAATTCTTGTTGTTGGTTTTGACGAAGAAGGAGAAAAAATGTATCCCCATACTTACGACTGGCTGAAAATTCTCAGGCAACACCATGATGTAAATTATTATGGCGGGGATGATAAGGGTTTTAATTTTTACCTGAAAGATGGGGAACTGTCTAAAATCAATAAACTGTTTAACAAGGCTAAATACAAAAAAACAGAAACCTGGTATGATGAAAGAATAAATAAAATAGGGGTAGAAATAGGCAAACTTTTTAAAGACGATTATGATACGGTTATTGCCATGGACCATTCGGCATTGTACCATACCTGTAAACATATTAACAAGAAAAAAAGCAAACTCATTTTCTGGTCTTATGACATTATTACCTGCGACCATATCTGGTACATAAATTCTCCTTCCATCAGGAATATGATCGAGGAAAACCGAAAAAATATCCATCTGGTTGACCATATTATAGTGCAGGATTATTTCAGGGGCGCAGTGCTTGATTCGGCTGTATTTTCTCATAAAATTCCTAAAACCTATATTCCTGTTTCGCTTCTTTCCGATGAATTTGCTGAAAAAACTGCGAAAGAAAAAGCAGAAAAAATATTTATTGAAAGTGATAAACCTATATTGATGCAGGTGGGTGCGATAAATAATTTGAGGTATACTGATGAAATAATTTTACAGCATCAAGATAATATTAATGATTTTGATTTATTATTGCTTGGTTATCCTTCAAAAGAAATAATAAATTTGATTGAAAGCTTTAAAATTAAACCAAAACTATTTTCTCCATTTAAAACTTTAAAAGAAATGAGACACACTGTCTCTTATTGCGATATTGGAGTAATTGGGCTCAATGAATTAAATTTAAATAACCTTTTTTATTCTAAAGCATCTGGTCAAGCTGTAGAATTTTTACGTTTGGGCATCCCGCTGATTATTATTGGACACGAAGAAATCGGTGAATTTGTTGTATCTGAAAATGCCGGGGTTTACATAAAAAACACAATAGAATTAATTCCATCTATTAAGAAAATTAAAATGAATTATCGCAAATACTCTGAATGTAGCTACTCAGCATTTGTTAATTATTACTTGTTAAATAATTATATGGAAAAGCTAAATGTTTCTAAACTTTACAACTAGCGGATAAATTGAATAAGCTAAAATACATTGACGCTTTACGCGGTGTAGCAGTATTATTAGTGGTTATAACTCATTGCGGACAATTTGGCACTAATGATTATGGTTACATTTTAACCACAACGATTTCAAAGGCTGAATACGGAGTTCAGTTATTCTTTATAATAAGTGCTTTTACATTGTTTCTTTCTTTTAATTACAGGTCATCAAAAGAAAAATCCCCACACATAAACTTCTTTATTCGAAGGTTTTTTCGAATTGCACCTATGTTTTATTTAGCAATTTTTTATTATCTAACTGTAAATAATACATGGTTAGAAAAATTTTCAATTTCACCCCAAGGTGATATTCTCGCCAATTTATTTTTTATCCATGGATTAAACCCATATTGGATAAATAAGGTTGTACCTGGAGGTTGGTCTGTTGGAATTGAAGTATTATTTTATTTATTGATTCCGCTTCTCTTTCGCTTCATTAAGAATATTAATGCTGCAATATTATTTTTCCTTTTTTCATTAATTATTCAATTTACTTTAAACTATTATTTAATTAAACATCCTCTAATTCCTGAAGGTGATATCTGGCAAAGATTTCTATACTGGTATTTACCTAATCAATTACCTGTTTTTGCTTTAGGAATTATATTATTCCAACTTTTAAAAGGAGGGGAAGAACATATAAAGCCCGTTTTAATATTTTTAATTTTTATAATTCTAATGATACAATTTTGGTTTAATATTGGCTTTATACCAAATTTCATTTTTATTAGTATCGCATTTACAATTCTTACTTATTCGCTTGCAAAATTACCAGTCGTTTTCTTAGTAAATCCAATATTTACATATCTTGGCAAAATCAGTTATAGCGTATACTTAATTCATTTTGCCGTTCTTGAGTTAATGATTAAATTCGGGCTAAGTGATATTCTTAAAGATGGTAATCATAATACTATAAATCTATTATTGAGGATTGGGGTGGCTTTAGCCATTTCTGCTATTATTTCATCGCTTACTTATTATTTTATTGAAAATATTTTTATCAAATTGGGAAACCAACTGGTTAAACTTTTAGAAAATAAGTAATAACTGCAATTTACCTATGAATAGATTAATAAAAACCTTATTGACAAAATTCAGTGATGAACAAAGAAGGTTGATTTATTTGGATGATGTAAAAAATAATGAACTTAATAATTTCAAAAAACTATTCATAGATTTTAAAAATACCGCCAGGAACCACATACAACGATTCAAGTTAGATTACGAGGATATTTTCCCGTGCTTAAATGATAACACCGGAATCACAACATTTGATACTCATTACATTTATCATCCTGCCTGGGCTGCAAGAGTTTTGCAAAAAATAAAGCCTGAATTTCATGTTGATATTTCCTCAACATTACACTTTTGTTCTATTGTTTCCGCATTTCTTCCAGTTAGATTTTACGATTATCGTCCGGCAAAGCTTAATCTTTCAAATTTGACCTCCGAAGCAGCCGACCTTACTGCTCTTCATTTTCCAGATAATTCAATATCTTCTCTTTCGTGTATGCATACAATTGAACACATTGGATTAGGCAGATACGGTGACCCGATTGATTATGATGGTGACCTTAAAGCTGCGGATGAACTCAAACGGGTTGTTAAAACAGGCGGTGATTTACTTATTGTTTTGCCGGTTGGAAAACCGAAAATAATGTTCAACGCTCACCGGATTTACGAGTATAGCCAGGTTATAGAAATGTTTCGCGAATTCAAACTTATAGAATTTGTTCTCATCCCGGATGATGCTATAAATATTGGCATCATTCAGAATGCAACAAAAGCTCAGTCTGACATGCAAAATTATGGCTGCGGCTGCTTTTGGTTTAAAAAAGAACAATCATGATAGTTGTAAGACTAATTGGCAGCCTTGGAAACCAGATGTTTCAATATGCAACAGCAAGGTCGCATCCTTCGCATGATCAGCTTTGCATAATTAATAATCTGATTAATAAACAAGATGAAGAAAATCTACTAATGTCCTGCAAATAGAATGGAAAATTTATTTAATTTACCCGAAAGATAATTTCAAAAAAATCAGAAAGAGAAATCTCATATAAAAAAAATACCCTACTTGAAAAATCATAGTGAGAATACTGGACTACGATCTGATCCAAATAAAGAGTCAGTTCATATAGAAATATTATCAGAACCAATACCTGTTTCTATGGCAGAGGATTGGTATGATATGGCTAACACTGAGCATTTCTGGATGCAATGGCATTATGAATTTTTTAAAAAAATCTTAACAGGGAAACACGATCTTGGTAATCAGTTACTAGAAATAGGTTGCGGCTCCGGTGCTTTCAGAAAACAATTGGAACAGGATTTAAAAATACCGGTTGATGGTTGTGATCTGAATCTGTCAGCATTACAAATGGCAGATAGAGGGCTGGGAAGACTGATGCTCTATAATATATTTGACAAGGCTCCTGAATTAACCGGCAGATATTCATCCATATTTATGATGGATGTAGTGGAACATTTAGATGATGACATAGGCTTTCTGAAGGCAGCAGCAGCACATTCAAAACCAGGGGGTCTTATTTTTATTAATGTTCCTGCCGGAATGTATTTATACAGTAAATATGATACAAAAGCAGGTCATTTCAGGCGCCATGACCTGTCATCGCTTAATAAATTAATTACAGATGCAGGCTTGCTTCCTCTGGAAATTAAGTATTGGGGAGGGCTGCTGATACCATTGGCTTTGCTGAGAAAAATAGTGTTGGGTTTATCAAATAATGATGAACATATAATTAAGCACGGTTTTGCTCCCCCCGGAAAAGTGAGTCACACCTTTCTTAAATTATTAAAAAAATTTGAGTTGCTATACCCTTTAAAAATTCCAATCGGAACTTCTGTTTTTGCTATAATAAAAGTACCGGATTAATAAGGTTGAAAGATTGTCTAAGTATATAAACTTTCGTTATTATAGCCTATGATTATTGTAAGACTTATAGGTGGTTTGGGCAACCAGATGTTTCAGTATGCCACAGCAAGGCATATTTCCATTATCAATAATACAACGCTAAGACTTGACCTCAGCGCTTTTGCAAAAGAAATTTACAAAGAGAATGCTACCTGGCGCAGTTTTCAATTATCCGTTTTTAAATTAAAGTTTGAGATGGCAACCGGACAGGATATTGAAGATGTAAAAAACTCGGAACTTCCTTTTTTTGAAAAACTGAAATACCGTTTACTGCGCAGAAATATTCCTGCTCACCGCAAACCTGAAATCTATGAAAAACAATTTTTTAGTTTTGATCCTGCTGTTCTTAAAGCTTCCGCAAATGCATACTTAACGGGCTATTGGCAAAGTCCTTTATATTTTGATTCCATCCGTTCTGTCTTGTTAAAGGATTTTGAATTCATTGAAAATCCAATAAAAAAAGATTACCCGTTTATTGAAGAAATCCAGCAACAAAATTCCGTGAGTATTCATATCAGGAGGGGTGATTATGTGAGCAATCCCGAATACCTTAAAATTCACGGGCTGTGTTCCATTGCGTATTACCAAAGCGCTATTGAATATATTTGTCGCAAAGTTGCTAACCCGGCTTTCTACATTTTTTCGGATGATATGGATTGGGCAAAAGAAAATCTTCAGATAAAAAATTCCTGTATTTATGTTACCGGCACACCGGAAGGTAAAGATCATTTTGAAATGCACCTGATGAGCCTTTGCAAACACAACATCATCGCCAACAGTTCCTTCAGTTGGTGGGGAGCATGGTTAAATAAAAATATTGAAAAAATTGTCATCGCTCCCAAACAATGGATGGCTGACCCTGCTATTGATACAAAAGATTTAATGCCTGCAAACTGGATACGACTCAACAGATATTAATTTGCCGCAAATTTCACAGATTCGCACAGATTAAATTCACAGATTAAAGAATAAAATATGCTTGTAAAGCAAACAATTAATTATTTAGCTTGCTCAAAATTAACGCTTGGTTTGATTATAAATTTCGGTGAAGATTCAATACATTTAAACGTGTTATTTTAACTTGAAAATTTGCGCCACAAATCTGTGAAAATTTGTGTAATCTGTGGCTGGAAAGAAAAAAACAGGTTTTAATTTTGCCGCGGATTTCACAGATTCGCACAGATTTAATTCACAGATTAAAGAATAAATTATGCTTATAGTTGAAGAACCAGAACTATTTTACTCAAGAAAAGATAATTTTCCAATGCGTGAGGAATCCTATAAAATTATAGGTTTAGCTATGGAAGTTCATAGCGCTATCGGGAAAGGATTCTTAGAAATTGTTTACAAAGACGCACTTGAAATAGAATTTACAGATAATTTGATTGCTTTTGAAAGAGAAAAACCATACGTTATTGAATATAAGGGACGATTCTTGAAAAGAAAGTACAACGCAGATTTTGTGGTTTTTGGAAACTTGATTTTAGAAGTTAAAGCTCAATCCAGGATTTATGATGAAGATGTAAAGCAAACAATTAATTATTTAGCTTGCTCAAAATTAACTCTTGGTTTGATTATAAATTTCGGTGAAGATTCACTTACATTTAAACGTGTTATTTTATCTTAAAAATCTGCGCCACAAATCTGTGAAAATCTGTGAAATCAGTGGCTGAAAAAAAATGGCTGAATAGCACGAAAATTGGATATAAATATGAATAAGGAACCCTTGGTATCTGTGAACATGGCTGCATACAATGCCGGCAACTACATTGCTGAAGCTATCCTGAGTGTGATTAACCAGACCTGGCAAAACTGGGAACTTATCATTATCAACGATTGTTCAACCGATAACACTGCCTCAGAAATCGCCAGGTTCAAAGATGAGAGAATAAAGGTTTTTCATAATGAGCAGAACGAAGGCATTGTTTATACCCGCAACCGGGCTTTGCATTACTCACAGGGGAAGTATGTTTCGGTGCTGGATGCGGATGATGTGTATCTTCCTGAAAAACTGAAAATACAGGTTGAATTTCTGGAGCAGCATCCTGACTATGCAATGGTGGGTTCTGCATTCCGCTTCCTTTACCAGGAAAAAGTTGAACTGAGTGAAATAAACTGCTGGTATGCTAAAGCGGAATATTTTCCCGCCATCCTGCTCTTTAATAATTTTTTTGTACATTCATCCACCCTGTTCCGCACCCATCTGGCAAAAGATATTTTATACAAACCATTGGTGAAAGGATGTGCACCGGGCGAAGAATACCAGCTCTTTGTTGAGTTTGCACGAACACACCGAATCTATAATATTAATAAAGAACTGATGTATTACCGCCAGCATGCTGTGAGCATCAGCAAAGTGCGGGAAGACAAGATCAATGAATACATTGACATCATTGTATTGAACCAATTGAAGAGATTAGGCATTGAGCCAACTGATGAAGAATTAAAACTGCACAAAAGCATACGCTTTGCCTTTGACAATCTTAAAATGGATGAGATAGTAAGGATAAAAAAATGGATGCATTTCCTTATCATGCAAAACAGAGAATATAAAACCTACGATTCGTTTTTTGAAGAATATCTATCCGTAAAATGGTATGAGATAGCAAGGCTGAATGCGGAACACGGAATAAAAATGCTCCTGGAATATTATTCATCCTCCCTGGCATCACATTCAATAATCACAAGGCAGGAAAAGACATTTCTGCTGAAGCGCTGCTTTTACGAAACACGAAAAAAACTTATAAACTGACATGCCCAAAGTATCCGTAATAATACCTTGCTATAATACCGGGATTTACCTACAGGAAACCATTGATTCGGTTTTAAAGCAAACGTATCCCGATTTTGAGATTGTACTTGTGAATGATGGTTCAGACGATCCGCTTACGCTGGAAGTCCTTGGTAAACTGAACCACCCGAAAATAAAAGTGATCAATACCCCCAACCGCGGTGTGGTGAAAGCAAGAAATACAGCAGTTGAAAATTCATCAGGTGAATTAATCCTGAATTTAGATTCGGATGATATGATAGCTCCTGAATATATGAAGGAGGCTGTTGAGCATTTTAACCATCATCCTGATGCGGCATTGGTTTACTGTGAACGCAAAAGTTTTGGTGAAGGGTTTGAGCAGACTCCTCTCCCTCCCTACGACTTAAAAACAATGTTGCAACAATGCATTGTTCATTCCTGCGCATTTTTTAAAAGGAAAGACTATGACCGCACCAAAGGCTGGAACCCTGAGATGGAATACTATTATGAGGACTGGGATTTCTGGTTATCATTAATTGAATTAGGCGGAACAGTTTATTACATTCCAAAACCTTATTATCTCTACAGGCTGAGACTTGATTCCCGAACTCAAACACGCGATTGGGGAGTTGAAAAAAAATTAGCTGTTGTTACACGCAACATCTTCAGAAACCATCTTCAGCTTTATGCAGACCATTTTCCAGATCCAATAACGCTGAACTCGCAACTTATTAAAGCGAAAGCAGG
>Ga0172371_10014318_pt1 | contig 10232 bp, 7 predicted proteins | sample Lak12m_FD_114543 | JGI IMG/M metagenome (GOLD analysis project Ga0172371, IMG submission 114543) | Freshwater microbial communities from Kabuno Bay, South-Kivu, Congo - kab_022012_12m | ecosystem: Environmental > Aquatic > Freshwater > Lake | place: Democratic Republic of the Congo: South-Kivu... | reverse complement strand
TCTCAACCCTGACTGCAACCGGTGTCGCTGGCGCTACATTCCTGTGGAGCACCGGTGAAACCACAGCAACCATCACGGTAACTACTGCCGGTATCTACACAGTCGTTCAAACTTCTCCCGAGGGATGTGTTAGCACTCCGGGATCAGGAACAGCTGACCCGTTAATTATTCCGGCTGCACCGGTGGTAACAGTTGTGGATGATTGCGGATTCTCAACACTGACCGCAACCGGAGTAGCTGGCGCCACGTTCCTCTGGAGTACGGGTGAAACTACTGCATCGATTATGGTAACAGTTGCCGGTACCTATACGGTAACCCAGACGGCACCAAACGGATGTACAAGTCTGCCAGGTTCAGGCACTGCTGCACCATTGATTATTCCACCGGCGCCAACAGTGACGGTTGTAAACAACTGCGGCAATTCCGTGCTGACAGCTACCGGTGAAACAGGAGCAACTTTCCTCTGGAGCACGGGTGAAACAACGGCTACTATTATAGTAACGGTTGCCGGTCCGTACACAGTGACGCAGACGGTTGGCGGATGTACAAGCCTTCCGGGCACAGGTACAGCTGCTCCGTTAGTCATACCTCCTGCACCAACTGTGACGGTCGTAAATAACTGCGGAAACTCAGTTTTGACTGCAACAGGTGTAACTGGCGCAACATTCCTCTGGAGCACTGGTGAAACAACAGCCTCCATTACGGTGACCGTCGCCGGGACCTATACAGTAACACAAACCTCCACGGAAGGATGTACAAGCCCGGCCGGATCAGGTACCGCTGCCCCGGTAGCGATACCTCCTGCACCAACTGTTACAGTTGTTAATAACTGCGGCAATTCCGTCCTGACGGCTACCGGAGAATCAGGAGCTACATTCCTCTGGAGCACGGGTGAAACGACTGCTTCCATTACGGTGACCGTTGCAGGTCCTTACACTGTGACCCAAACAGTTGCTGGATGTACAAGTCTTCCGGGAACAGGTATTGCTGCTCCGATACCTATACCACCTGCACCGACAGTGACGGTTGTAAACAACTGCGGCAATTCCGTGCTGACAGCTACCGGATTGACCGGAGCTACGTTCCTCTGGAGCACAGGCGCCACTACCGCAGCCATTACGGTAACCACTGCGGGTGTTTATAACGTGACCCAAACGGTTGCTGGCTGCACCAGCGCACCTGGTTCAGGCACTGCCGCACCATTGATTATTCCGCCGGCACCTATAGTCACTGTAGTAAATAACTGCGGCAACTCGGTACTGACCGCCACAGGCGAGCCTGGAGCCACATTCCTCTGGAGCACTGGCGCCACCACTGCCGCTATTACTGTGACAACTGCCGGTACCTATACTGTGGCTCAAACTACACCAAACGGATGTACGAGTCCTCTGGGTTCAGGTGTTGCAGCACCCAAGCCGATTCCTGTACCTACCATTACCGGAAACTCATCGGTTTGTGTTGGCATCGCGGGTAATGTATATACTACCGAAACCGGAATGACAAACTACATCTGGACAGTTTCTGCAGGCGGTACAATCACTGCTGGTGGAGGGACCGCAAACAACACAGTAACCGTTACATGGAATACGGCTGGTGCTCAGACGGTATCCGTAAACTATACCAACTCTGACGGTTGTACTGCCGCTGCTGCCACGGTAATGCCTGTCACGGTGAATCCATTGCCGGTACCAACGATTACAGGCCCGACCTCACCCTGCCAGGGAGTTACAGGAAATGTGTACACAACCCAGGCTGGCATGACCAATTACGTTTGGACTGTCTCTGCCGGTGGAACCATCACAGCCGGTGGTACTTCGACCAGCAACTCTGTGACTGTCACCTGGACAACAGCAGGGCCGCAAACGGTTACTGTTAACTATACCAATGGAAACGGTTGTACTGCCGTTGTTCCGGGAAGCATTGCAGTGAACGTGAATCCAACACCGGTGCCTTCGATCAACATTTACAACAATGATCCTTGCGTGGGCGCTACGATGAACCAGTTCTATACCGAAGGCGGTATGACCAATTATGTTTGGACCATCACGGCGGGTGGTGTCATCACCGCCGGTCAGGGCACAAGCGCTATCACGGTAAGCTGGATCGGAGTTGGATTGCAGACAATCACGCTGAAGTATAACAATACGTTGGGCTGTCCGACATTGACACCTTCTTCACTCACAGTCCTGATCCTGAGTCCTCCGGCACCTGCCAATCCGATCACGGGTCAGACGACAGTATGTGCAGGAGCGCAGGGAGTGGCTTATTCAACAACAGCCGTTGGTGGAGCAAACAGCTACCTGTGGACTGTTCCTTCGGGAGCAACCATTGCTTCAGGTGCAGGAACACTGGCTATCACAGTGAATTATTCTGCGAGTGCAGTTTCGGGTAACGTAACCGTAGCTGCTGTAAACGACTGCGGTCCTGGTGTTGCATCAACACTGGCTGTTACCGTTAATCAGCTGCCGGCTGCTGCTGGTACCATTACCGGTCCGGCACAGGTCTGCGCTGGCTCTACAGGAAATGTTTATACCGTTCCTGCCATTGCCAATGCAACAACCTACAGCTGGACAGTACCTGCCGGAGCAACCATCGTTTCAGGCGGTACGACCAACAGCATCACGGTGAACTTCTCAACGTCAGCAACTTCGGGTGTGATCACCGTTCACGGGGTTAACGCCTGCGGAAGCGGCGCCACCTCACCGAACTTCAATGTCACGGTGAACCCGATTCCGCCGACTCCGGTCATTACAATCCAGGACGATACATTGCTTGTAAGCAGCGCTTCTGCTGGCAACCAGTGGTACCTGGATGGTGTGCTCATTCCGGGAGCAACTGGTCAGATCTACGAACCCTCAGTTAGTGGAATCTACACCGTCATCGTCACACTCAACGGATGCAGTTCAGCTGAATCGAATGAGATCAACTTTGTGATGCCGGGTATCGATGAACAGATAACAGGTGAATTCAGCATCTATCCTGTGCCGAACGACGGACATTTTAACATCAGCATCGTCATCCCGGGATCGGATCTCTTTACCATCCAGGTGTACAACCAGATCGGTGAACGTTTGGCTGAAATCCGGGATGTTGAAGTATCAGGCAAATTCTCGAGAGCGATCGACCTGCGTCCGGTACCCAAGGGAGTTTACACCGTTGTATTCCGCACGAACGATTACAACATCATCCGCAAGGTGATCGTCTACTAGAGGCGAATCACGTTAAAACGAAGGAGGCTGTTCAATTCGGGCGGCCTTCTTTTTTTGTACAATTTCCTGCGGACCCTCGGCGAAACCTGTGTTCCCTGTCCGGTTTAATGATTAACCACGAAGGCGAGTAAGTGCAACACGAAGGCGAAAAAGGAATTCCTTGTTGCGCCTTTGTGATTCACTTTGGCGACTTTGCGGTTTAAGAGATTAGAAGTTGTTGAAGCCGATGACAAAGAAATTACTTCTTAATTTGTACTTCGTAGATGCATTCGTACTTCGTACTTCTGACTTCGTACTTTTCAAAAAAGCGCTATCTTTGCAAAAACTTTTCAACCCTTAGTATGCAAGAGAAAATTACCGGTAAGATCTCTCAGATAATAGGTCCTGTTGTGGATGTCGTGTTTAACGAGCATGTGACCATCCCGAATATCTATGACGCCCTTGAAGTTAAAACTGAACAAGGTGGTACACTTGTCCTGGAGTGCCAGAATGACATCGGTGAAAATACGATCCGGACCATTGCCATGGACTCAACTGACGGACTCCGTCGCGGGATGGATGTGATCGCCAGGGGAGCCCCTATTTCGATGCCTGTGGGAGAAGATATCCGCGGGAGACTGTTCAATGTGATTGGTCAGCCAATCGACGGACTCGGACCTGTAGAGGGAAAACAAAGCTATCCCATCCACAGGGATCCTCCGAAGTTTGACGAGCTGAGCACCACCAAAGAGGTCCTCTATACCGGCATCAAGGTGATTGACCTGATCGAACCCTATTCCAAAGGTGGCAAGATCGGTCTGTTTGGCGGAGCCGGTGTAGGCAAGACGGTGATCATCATGGAGCTGATCAACAACATCGCCAAAAGATATTCCGGGATGTCCGTTTTTGGAGGAGTAGGGGAGCGCACCCGTGAAGGGAACGACCTCCTTCGTGAGATGATCGAATCGGGTGTTATCAGGTATGGGAAAGAGTTTCTTGAGGATATGGAGAAAGGAGGATGGGACCTTTCCAAAGTGGATCATGAAGAATTGGCGAAATCGCAGGCTACACTGGTATTCGGACAGATGAACGAACCTCCCGGCGCCCGTGCCCGCGTGGCCCTTTCGGGTCTTACGCTGGCGGAGTACTTCCGCGACGGGGATGAGAAGACAGGAGGCCGCGATATCCTGTTCTTTATCGACAACATCTTCCGTTTCACGCAGGCAGGGTCAGAAGTATCCGCACTCCTGGGCCGGATGCCTTCAGCTGTGGGGTATCAGCCAACACTGGCGACAGAGATGGGTATCATGCAGGAGCGGATCACCTCAACAAAGAGGGGATCGATTACCTCTGTCCAGGCTGTGTATGTCCCGGCTGACGACCTCACCGACCCGGCTCCGGCGACTACATTCGCCCACCTGGATGCTACGACGGTTTTAAGCCGGAAGATCGCCGAGTTGGGGATCTATCCGGCCGTTGACCCGCTCGACTCCACCTCCCGCATCCTTACGCCGGATGTAGTTGGCAACGAGCATTATGCAACGGCGCAACAGGTAAAGGAGATCCTTCAGCGATATAAGGAACTCCAGGACATCATCGCCATCCTGGGAATGGATGAACTGTCGGACGAGGACAAAGAGGTGGTGCACAGGGCGAGACGCGTTCAGCGGTTCCTGTCCCAGCCATTTTTTGTTGCCGAGCAATTCACAGGTACTCCCGGTGTTTTTGTGAACATTGAGGATACGATTAAAGGCTTCAGGATGATCATGAGCGGTGAAGTGGACGAATACCCCGAGTCGGCCTTTAACCTCGTAGGAACGATCGAGGAGGCCATAGAAAAAGGCAAAAAGATGTTAGCAGATAGCAGATAGAGAAATAGCGAAATGTGTCATTGCGAGGAACGCAGTGACGCGGCAAAGCGAAATAGCGAGATAGCGAAATAAAATTGCCAACTGGCAACTGAAAATATATGCATCTAGAGATAATTACCCCCGACACAACTCTTTTCTCAGGAGAGAATGTTGACCTTGTTCAATTGCCTGGAATCGACGGCTCTTTTGAAGTATTGGGTCATCATGCCCCTCTAATCTCAGTCTTGAAGAAAGGATCAGTAAAAGTACTGGTTAAAGGAGACAGCCCGAAATTCTTCGAGATCAACGGGGGCGTGATCGAGGTTCTCCACGACAAGGTTTTGATTTTGGCGGAATAGTTGTTAAGTCAGATGTCGGAAATCAGATCTGAAAGTACGAAGCCAGAAGCACGAAAAGTTCTAATACAGCTTGATATCCGGTTTCAATTGTTTGTTAGTGACTTCTTTTATTAAAGGATTTATCCTGACATCCATACCCCTCTTCTCTTTCATTTCTTTGACCACTAACCCGGAAATTAACACGTATTAGTTGATAGAAATAATAAAAAATCCTTGCAAAAAGTGAATTGTTATTGTTTTTCTGTAATACGTAATCACGTATTATATGGCCACAACAGAACATCCGGAATGGGCGACCATTCACAAAAAACCGGGGACTGAACTTCGATTGACCCAGGGGAAGTATTATCCCTATGAGTATAAAACGGTTTATGACAAGGAGCGAAAAAAGCCCCGGAAGATATCTGTGAAGATTCTCGGCCGGATTACCGAACAGGGATTTATTCCATCAGGGAAACGAAAACTGGAAGAGGCTGCAGAACCAGTTATCAATGTCAAACCACATTGCAGGGAATATGGAGTATCACTTTTGGTTGTCAACACGTTTGCCAGATATACCGAAGTTTTGCAACGGACATTCCCAAAGCACTGGAAGTCTATCCTGGCAATTGCCTACTGCAGATTTGTTTACCATTGCCCGCTCAAAAACATTCCATTCAGACTATCACAAAGCTTTTTACAGGATCTCATCGGGTTAAACCGTTCAACGAAAAAACAGCAAACCTTGTGCTAAAAACCGTTGGTGGGATGCACGAACAGATGCTGATGTACATGAAAGCATTTATCAAACGGGACGAATACCTTCTGATGGATTCAACGCATATCTTTTCAAATTCCAGCCTGATCACCCTCTCACGAAAAGGGTATAGCAGCCGGATGACATTTGACCCCTCGTTCAACCTGTTTTACATTTATTCGGCTAAACACAAATACCGGTGTATTACCGTGTATTGCCAGGTAACATACGCGAAGTGAAATCCTTCAAGAATTGCCTTCTGGAAGCCGGACTCAATGATCCGGTCATAGTTGCAGACAAAGGATTCTTCTAAAAGAAAAACATGGAGTTGCTGGAGCGTGAAGAGCTAAAGTACATTCTTCCCCTTAAGCGTGACAATGCGATCATCTACTATGATCTTCTGGACACAAATGAGTTCAAAGAAGAGGCCTGGAAAGTAAAAGAGGAGAAGGATTACCTCCATCGCATTGAAACACACCCGGAAACACACAACCTGTCTGATTATCACAAGAAACGGAATACATTTGGCACCCTTGCCCTGCTAACCAACTTTGAACGTAAGCCGTCTGAGAATGTTTATGAGATGTACAAGTCCCGTATGACTATCGAAGTCTTGTTTGATGGAATGAACAACGTCCTGGAAGCGGATCATTCCTATATGCAGAATGAGCAAAACCTTAATGGCTGGATGTTTATCAATCACATTACTCTGCAATAGTACCAGCACCTGTATTTCGAGTTGAAAAAGAAGAATATGCTAGAACGATATTCCGTTAACGACTATGTTCAGAATCTGATGGATGTAAAGAAGATAAAAATCAATGACTCCAGGTATTTCAACGAGATCACGGGGCAAACTCAGAAAATGATTGAAAAACTTGGCCTTTCAATCAATTGACATAATACGTAATTTTATTCCAGGTGGGAGTTGAACCTTGAATCCTGCACGCGGAACCCAAGACCCGAAACCCGGAACCTCTTTCCTACAACCTTACTGCCTCACTATCTTCGCCACATTCGAGGTATTCCCCGAGATGACCCGGATGATGTAGATCCCGGGAGGACGGTTTTCCAGTGTAAAATCCTTTTTAAGCGCCTGCCCTTTACTAAGGGAAATAGTTTCGTTATGGACCAGTTCACCGGTCATGCCATAAATTGAGACCATGGCCTGGCCGACAATTGCATCCGGAGAAAGCTCCAGGGTGAATTTTCCCGGAGTAGGATTGGGGTAGACCTTAAATAAGGTCGTTTCAGACAATGGATCGGAAAAAGTAAGATTTTCCAGGTTAACAGGGTTCTGAGGGCCGGAAGTTGGATTGGCACAGTACTGCGTGCTGATGTAGGCCCACATATAGCCTCCCGGTTGAACAGTGGTGCCTGGCATAAAGAGAACTTTTTGTCCGGCAATCAGGGTGACATTCCCTCCGGTTTCGACCAGAAAGGGCCCCGTTTCTGCAATGGTAAGGATCTGGGCGGCATTGTAGCAGGCGATGGTCTGATTCCCAATGGTGATGTTGTTCAAAGACCTGTTGGTCGGGATACCCGTTACCTCGATATTATCGATTGCCCAATACCACCCCCAGGTTCCGGTAAAGTTCCACTTGAACTTGACCTGCGACTGTCCGGCCACGCCGGGGATACCCTGATGAAAGGTGACAGGATTTGTCAGTGAGGTTGTTGTGAATTGTTGGATCTGTGTCCAGGTAGAACCGTTATCGATGCTGTAGGACAGCGTGCCTGTTTGTCCTGAATAGGCTCTGTAATAATGATCAAATGACAAGGTCACGAGAGAATAGGCCGAAAGATCGAACCGGGGCGAGATCAGGTCGGCGTTCTGTACATTGAGGGCCCCATAGGCATCGGAGTTCAGGTATGCATAGTTTCCTGTCAGAGCCGGATTTGGGGTATACCCTGTAATGGTCCCGAATAGCCAGATCTGACCGTTCCCCTGGTGATCGACTTGTGACCAGCAGGGAGGTATGGTTGTAGAAGAGAAGGGTTCCTGGAACGGGAGCGTCGCAGGCGGGCAGTCCGTATTAAACACCTGGTCTCCTCCATAGGAGGTTCCATCAGAATTTGTTCCTGTCATCCGGTAGTGGTACGTGGTTCCCGGGGAAAGGCCGCTTATTGGGACAGATACCGGTAGATTCAGGCTTCCTGAGCCGGCAGAAGTGACCAGGGTGGTGTTGCCGTAGCTGATAGTAGGACCCCATTGAAAGTGGTACGTAGTTGCCAGCCCGTTAGGATTCACGGTGCCGTTCAGATTAGCTGAATTGGTGGTAACGGACGTAGGGGCAAGGGTGACGATGGACGGTGAGTTATCGAAAATAAATGAGGCAATCCTTGTTTTCCAGGTGGATGTCCCTGTTAACAGGATATATTCAGTGGTGCACCAGAAGGTATTGTCATCTGTCGGATCCACACACATGCCGCTGTAGTCTCCCCACCTGGCCGAAGTGCCGGTCTGGCATCCGCTCCCGTCAATCACTGATTGTTCGGTGATGGTCATGGTTCCAAGCGGATCGGATGCGCGCCGGCCGGTATACCGGATGGAGGGGAACGTGGAGGTGGCATCTGAGACGGAATATCCCAGGGCAATGTCACCGGCCCCATTCATGGCGATACTTCCCATCCAGCGGTGAGAAGCATCCGGGGCATAGGTCCCCTGCTGGTAAATGGTCCATCCGCTTCCTGAATCTCTGAACTCGTACCAGCGGATCCCGGCATGGCCTGTGCCATCCACGTCAACTGTGTGGTTGTTGACCATGGTTTGGTAGGAGCCAAAGTTACGGTATTGCTGTTTGAACATCAGCCGGTCCGACAAACTTTCCAGCTGCACGGAGGTACAGGTGGTTGGTTGGTGAATGCACCTTCCGCGTGTGGCGGTGCAAAGTTGCTGGTCAAACGGAGCAGGTGTCAGATTTGTTGCAAGAGTGAAAGCAGAATTTGCGGGTGTCACCCAGTCTGTATGAAACTCATAAATGTCCAGGGTGGTGGGGGCCAGGTAAGTAAAATAGTTTGGAGCCCCGGCCGGGGGTGCAACGGTGCCATCCCAGTCGGAGGGCAGCATGCTTTCGGGATTGGCTGCAGCGCCCAGGTCGAAATAGATCATGGTTACTGTGGGATTTCCGGCCAGCATGGCAGTCCGGTCTATGACCGAAACGCTTACACCTCCCCATGTTGCTCCTCCAATAAACAGATTCACAGACATGTAATACCCATCCGGCCAGATCCCGAATTTGGGATAGTCCGGCATCTGGTTGCCATACTGAAAGACATACTGATACCAGCTGCCGGTAGGATCGTTCGTCACGGAGACTGCCACCAGTTCAGCGTACTGGGTGCTGCTGGGTAGCGAGAACTGGGAGATGAACCACCGGTCGGCAGCCTGGTCATACACCACGACAGGATCGCCGCTGTTGGTCCCCTGCCAGGGAGCCGGGATCCCTGCCCAGATGGTACTAAGCGAGGAGGGACCCAATAACAGTGTTCCTGATTTGGAATAGACGGCAAATTTGCTGTTTACCACCTGAACATAGTGATTTGGTCCTGCTTCACCCTGCGGATCTGGCGGATAAACGCCGGAAAGGTTTGGAATCCCTTCAAAATTCAGGATCGGAGAGGCATTTGCCGGGAGGTAGGATCCATTCTCTTTCTGCCATACAGGGTCTTCGGGGAGCGTGAAGGGAGGGATGGGCAGGTTGAAAAATTCCCTTCGTCCCACTTTATTGGGGACTTCCCGTTCGTCCTTGCTCGTTTTTGTCGGAGCAATTTGTTGCATATCCCTCAACGGAGGCGTGATTCCGAAATAGACAGGTGTTCTGACGCCAGTTGGTTGATAAACTGTTTGTTGTCCCATCAGGGAAGCTGCAAGGAAAATTGCAGGAATGATAATAAACCGGGTTGATAGAATTTTCATGACGCTGGGTTTGTTACATCAATATGGATGTAAATATAATACCAGAATTGAGAAAAATCAAGTAAAAAGTTGGCGTTTTACCAGAACGAGGTTGCTTCACCTCTACTTTAATAGTTTACGTGAAGCGGTACGAGGTTACTTCGCTTCGCTCGTAAAGACACGGCGCTATGCTGGTGTTTT
>Ga0172371_10014317_pt1 | contig 10232 bp, 6 predicted proteins | sample Lak12m_FD_114543 | JGI IMG/M metagenome (GOLD analysis project Ga0172371, IMG submission 114543) | Freshwater microbial communities from Kabuno Bay, South-Kivu, Congo - kab_022012_12m | ecosystem: Environmental > Aquatic > Freshwater > Lake | place: Democratic Republic of the Congo: South-Kivu... | reverse complement strand
GAGGGTGCCGCGGCCGAAGCCTTCCCCGGCTTTCACCGCGTCGTCTGGAACGCGCACGTCGCCGAGATGTCGGATCTGACGGCCACCGAGCGTGTGCACCTGTGGACCGTCGTGGCGGCGGTGGAAACCGCCGTGCGGCGGACGGTGCGCCCGGACAAGATCAATCTCGCCAGCCTTGGCAATGTCGTGCCGCATCTGCACTGGCACGTGATCCCGCGCTGGCGCGACGATAGCCATTTCCCGGCGCCGATCTGGGCACCGGCGCAGCGCGCCACACCGCACCGTCCCGCGCCTGAACTCGCCGCGTTGCAACGCGCGTTGCAGGCTGCCCTGGGAGAAAATCCATGAACATCGCCCTGCCCCCCACTGGTACCGCGGGCACGCCGGCCTTCGCCGACCTGGCCGCCTGCCAGGACTGGATCAAGCGTCTGCCGCTGCTTAATCCGACCCAGGCGCAAAAGCAGCTCAACGAGCAGCTTGCGTTGCTCAATGCCTACACCCTGCCGGGCGGGGTGCGCCTGAACCTGCTCGAGGCGTTGCAGGTGCCGATCCGCTTCGTGCAGGGCGAGAGCGCCAACCTGTTCTCAGGCAAGGCGCTGCCGCTGGCACCGATCGAGCAGGCGGCGATCGAGGCGACGCATACACTGTGGCAGGCGCTGCTGATGGGTTATCTGCGCTGCCTCGAAAACCTGCTGGCCGGCGATGCGGCCCTCGAACCGCAGGCGGCGCTGCTGTGCCAGCGCGCGCTCGCCGCGCTGACCGACGATTTTGCCGACCTGCTGCGCGCCGGCCACCATCCGGAGGCATCGTTGTGGGGGTTCGCCCACCGCATCTTTGCCAGTGCCGAGAGTCTCGGCGCGGCGCAGACGCCGGTGGCGGATTTCCTGCGCGGCGAGCAGGCCACGCTGGCCGACACCGATACGCTGCGCGGCTATCGCCCGGTAAGTCCCACGGACACCTATGTCGAGCTGGTGCTGATCGCCAGCGCCAGCCTCCACGAGCTGGCGCCACGCCAGCAATGCTGGGTGCAGCGCTGGGCGCGGCGCTGGGCGGCCAAGGTGGCGGTCCTGAAGGCGCCTCCGGACCTTGGCGCGGCGCTGCCGCTGTGCGTCGACCTCGAAGGCGATGCGCCACCGGGTTTCATGCCGGCCAGCGGTTCCGGCGCGCGCTGGTTCGACACCGTCGAGCTGCGCAAGAGCATGAAGAAGCGGCTGGTGCTCCTCTCGCGCGGCGATGCGCAGATCACGCCTGCCGCGCTCGGGCTCGGCGAGGACTGCACCCAGCCGACGTGCGGCGAGGTGCTGCAGCGCGTCTATCCGCGCTGGGTCAAGGGGGGCGTGCAGCGGCGCTATGCGCGCCATCCGCTGCGCGGCACCTGCCGCTTCGTCACCGGCATCGACGCGATTCACTATTACGTTTCCGGTCACCAGCCGTTCCGGCCGCCGGGCAGCACCAGCAGCGAAGACCTGCGCCGGCAGCGCGAAGAACTGGCCCTGTTCGGCCAGGTCGCTACCCGCCACATCGAGCAGCCCAGCCGCGAACAGGGCTACCAGCTCGAAAGCTGGACACTGGTCGAGGACTGGGGCCTGTTCGACGAATCGGCCGACGGCCTCTGCCTGGTGCGACCGCTGGCCCAGTCCGGCGCGCGGCTCGGCGACGGCCAATTGGCGGCCGTGCAGCCGAGCGGCCGCAGCGACATGCTGCTCGGCGTGGTGCGCTGGACGCAGCAGCGCGGCGACCAGCTGGTCGCCGGCATCCAGCTCGTGGCTGGCCATCCGGAACCCGTTGCGGTGCGGCGCACCGGCGTGATGGCGACGCCGGACAAATATCAGCCGGGTTTCCTGCTGGGTGACCAGCTCATCCTGCCGCCCGGCAGCCACAAGGCCGAGCGCATCATGGAGACCTGGACGCCGATGGCGACGCGGCGTTTCAGGCTCGGCATGCTCGTCGAGCGTGGCGCCGATTTCGAACTGTCCGTGTGCGCGGCGAGCGAGTAAGCGAAAGTCGGCGCCGGCGGGACGGCGCCATGAGTCCTTACATCGGCTGATTGCCCAATAGCGCGCCCATCTCGGCGGCGCCGAGCGGTTCGCTGTATAGATAGCCCTGCGCCAGCTCGCAGGCGCGCGCGCGCAGCAGGCCGGCCTGGCCGGGGTTTTCCACGCCCTCGGCGACCACCGCGAGACCGAGGCTGTGCGCCATCGCCAGGATCGCCTCGACCAGCGCGCGCGTGCCGCTGTCGTCCTCCATGCGGCGCACGAAGTCCTTGTCGATCTTCACCTGCTGGACCGGGAAGCGCTTGAGGTAGGCGAGCGACGAATAGCCGGTGCCGAAATCGTCGATGGCCAGCCGCAAGCCGGCAGCGCCGGCGGCGGCAAACCATTGCTGGATCGAAGGTGAATCCGACAGCAGGGCGGCCTCGCCAATCTCCAGCACCAGCTGCTGTGGTTCGATGCCGTGGCGGGCAAGCGTGGCGACGATGTGCGAAACGGAGAGCGGCTCGGGCAGCTGTCGCGCCGAGACGTTGAGCGCCAGCGAGAGCGCATGCCCGCCTGCCTGCCAGGCGGCGACCTGGTGGCAGGCGGCGGCGAACGCCCACTGGCCGATCTCGCGGATCAGGCCGGTTTCCTCGGCGATCTGGATGAACTGCGCCGGCGCCAGCAGGCCGCGCTGCGGATGCTGCCAGCGCAGCAGCGCCTCGACGCCGACGATGCGGTGGGTCGCCAGATCGACGAGCGGCTGGTAGTGGAGGCGCAGCTGGTTGCGCGCGACAGCCTCGCGCAGGTCGGTTTCCAAGGCGCGCCGCTCGACGGCCGCCGTGGTCAGCGCGATCTCGAAGAACTGCGCGTTGTTGCGACCCAGCGACTTGGCGCGGTACATGGCCAGGTCGGCGTTGCGGAACAGGGTATCGACGTCACGACCGTCGTCGGGGAAGAGGGTGATGCCGATCGACGCGCCGATGTGGATTTCGTTGCCTTCGATGGAGAATACCTCGGCCATCTGGGTGAGCAGCTTGTCGGCGACGATGCCGGCCGGTGCGGCGGCGTCGATGTCCATCAGCAGGATGACGAATTCGTCGCCGCCCATGCGGGCGATCGTGTCGGTCTCGCGCACGCACATGCGCATGCGCTCAGCAACGAGTTGCAGCAGGCGGTCGCCGACGGCATGGCCGAGCGTGTCATTGACTTGCTTGAAGTAGTCGAGGTCGACGAACATCACGGCGACGCGCGAGTTCTCGCGGCGCGCCTGCTTGAGGGCCTGGCCGAGCCGCTCGGCGAGCAGGTTGCGATTGGGCAGGCCAGTCAGCGCGTCGTAGTTGGCGCGGTAGGCGATGTCTTCCTCGGTGCGCTTTTTCTGGGTGATGTCGATGAACAGCGAGACGAAGCCGGTGACTTTCCCGGCGGCGTCGCGTACCGGCGAGATGCTTTGCCAGACCGGGAAGATGCTGCCGTCCTTGCGACGGTTCCACAGCTCGCCCTCCCAGCGTCCCTGGGACAACAGCCGTTGCCACATCGCCCGGTAATACTCGGCGTCCTGGCGGCCCGATTTGAGGATGCGCGGCGACTGGCCGATCGCTTCGGCGGCGGCGTAGCCGGTCATCTGGGTGAAGGCCGGGTTGATGCGCTTGATGACGCCGTTGAGGTCCGTGACCATGATCGACTCGGTGGTCGCGTCGAAGACGGTGGCCGCCTCGCGCAGGCTGCGCTCGGCGGCGGCGCGCTCGCTGATGTCATGCACGATCGTGTAGATGACCAGGCGGCGGTCGTACTGGTAGGGGCTGGAGAACACCTCGACGGTGCGTGTCGTGCCGTCCTTCAGTCGATGCGGGTGGATCGACTGCTCGCGACCGGCGGCGAGCGCCTGGGTCATCTCGTTCATGACATCGTCCTGGGTCATCAGGTTGATGTCGGCGATGTGCAAGGCGAGCAGCTCGTCGTGGCTGTAGCCGTAGAAGGCGCTGGCGGCGGGGTTGGCTTCGATGATGCGGCCGTCGGCCGGGTCGATGAGCAGCATCACGGCGCGCGCCTCGTCGAAGAAGCGCCGGAAGTGGCTCTCGCTCTCGCGCAGCGCCGCCATCAGCTCGCGCAACTTCTGGTGCAGGTGGCGCTGTTCGGTCACATCGCAGCCGCTGCCGACAAGACGCCGCGGACGGCCTTGCGCATCGCGCTGCAGACGTCCGCGGGTCATCACCCAGCGGTATTCGCCGCTTTGGGCGCGCACGCGACAGACGTTGCGCAGGGCTGCACTGGCGCCGGAGAGTTGACTTTCAAAGGCAGTGCGTACCGCCGACTGGTCGTCGGGATGGATCAGGGCGCGCCAGCCGGCCAGGTTGTGCGGCAATTCCGTCGCCGCGTAGCCGAGGATGTGCTGCCAGGCCGGATCGAACTCGATCGCCCCGGTGGCCGCGTCGAGCGTCCAGGCGGCGTGACCGCTGCCTTCCAGGGCAAGCGCCAGTCGTTCTTCGACATCCCGCGCCTGAACTTCCTGTCTGTGCAGGTTTTCCGCCAGTGCGTTGATTTCCTGCCCGAGTTCCGCGAATTCATCGTCTCCCGTCAGCGTAACGAGGGGCGGCTCGCGCCGGCCGCCGGCCAGCGCGGCGACGCCCTCGCGCAGCCGCGCGAGCGGTTCGCCGAACCAGCGCCGGGCCATCCCGTAGGCGAGCGCGAGGATCAGCAGCAGCCCGGCGCCGACGGCAATGAGAACTTTGGCCGCGCCAGCCCGCTGCGCGTCGGCCAGGGCGGGATCGGGCGCGGCGACGAACCACAGGTTCTCGCCGTTGTCGAGCGGCAGGACCGCGCTGTCGAAACGGGGTTCCGCAGCAAGGGGGGACCAGGACGGCGACGTGCCGCTCGCCGTTGCGGTCTCGCCCAGGAGCGGCCAGGCGGATTCGAGCTGAGAGGGACGCAGGCCGAGCGGGTTGGCCAGGTCGAACCGGCCGCTGAACAGCAGCGACAGCGTCAGCCCGCGCTGGCGCGCCAGCGCCGTAGCCGCCGCGGGGGAATAACCGAGCGCGGCGCGTACCCAGCCGACCCGCCGCGCCTTGGCGTTGCCCGTCAATTGCACCGGGACGAGTGCCTCGATTCCCAGGCCGTCGTCGCGTCGTCCAAAACGGCTCACCGCACTGGCGGGACTGCCGAGGTTTTCGATCAGGGTATGCATGCCGGCCGGCCGATCGACTTCGATGCCCTGCCCGCCGGTTCCCGGAATCGCGACCAGCTGCGGCAGGCAATCCCGCCAGACGACGGTGCCATGCAGACGGGTCGGGGTGCCGCGGCGCGCGAAGGCGACCAGCCGGCCGGCACCGTCAAACAGATCGAGCTCCTGAATATTCAGTGCGTTGGCGTATTTATCGAGGGCGTCGGCGAGGCGGCGCTTCTCGGCTTCAAGCGTTCCGGGACGCAGGTGTTCCGCCTGCGCCGGCGCCAGCAGGGCGAGGCCAGCGACGATGTCCCCGCGATCGGCAAAAGCCTGCGCGCCTCCTGCGAGTTTTTCACGGACACCGCCGACCTGCTGGCCGATCTCGGCCAGCAGACCCTGCGCTGTCCGGAATCCCGACGCGACCTGTTGGTATTCCGTCACTCCGCGGATCGCGACGATGACGATCGCGAACACCGGAATCAACATCCCGGCGAGCAGCAGCAACAGTTTGCGTTTGACGGAAAAGCCCACGATTTGCCCGTTTGTTCAGAAAAATCATGCCCAAAAGTAGAGGCAAGCAGGATTCGGGCCAGACGGGGTAATCTTTTACTTTCGTTGCGGTTTTTGCTGGGTGGAAAGTTTTTCGTCAATGAAGTGTAAGGTTTTCCTTACACTTTTTCATCTTCTCTCGGAACTTCAAAGACTTCGAGTTGTCGGGCCAGAACCTCGACCGTCGCTTCCGAGGGGTCGTTCCGGCGGGCAGCGATGCGCCGCGCCATTTCTGCCGGATCCGCCAGTGGGGCCAGGAGCTCGAAGTCGCAGCCGAGCCGGCGGGCCAGCGTGCGGAAGGCTTCCCGTTCGGCGCGTTTCAGGAAGGCCGCATCGACGATCACCGCCCAACCGGCCTTGATGATCGCTTCCGCCAGCTCGGCCAGCCGCGCGTAAGTGCGCCGCGTGGCTTCCGGTCCATAGATCGTCCCGCCGCTGTCAGCTTCTGGCGCAAGGCCGTAAAGCCGTTTTCGTTCAATGTCCGAACGGATGCGTACGGTATGCAGAAAGTCGGCGCTGGCGAGACGGCGACTGCTCTCGTAAGTCTTGCCGCAGCCCGAAGGGCCGCAGGTGATGGTCAGCGTCGGTGCCGGTAGAGACGTCAGGCGCGCGGCCAGGGCGAGATAGCCGGCCGCTTCGGGCGCGCGCTCCTGCAGGGCCGCCACCTTCGCGCGCACCAGCGCCCGCTAGACGAGCTAGAAACGCAGCACGGTCAGCGCGTCGAAGTCCCCGTTCCAGACCAGCCATTCGTTGAGCAGCCAGGTCGCGAGACCGGGCCGGCCGTGATCCAGCAGATCGAGCAGGGTAAAAGCGATCTCGCTCGCAACGTCGATGCAGCGGAAATCCGCACTGAACTCGATGCCGTCGAACGGAATGACGCGATCCCCGATCAGCACGAGATTGCCCAGATGCAGGTCGCCGTGGCCTTCGCGCACCCGGCCCGCGGCGCGGCGCCGGGCAAAATCCGCCTTGCGGCGCTGCCATTCGGCTTCTGTCCAGTCGCGCAGGCGGGCGAGCAGGGGATCCTCGATGGGTAGCAAACGTTCCAGTTCGTCGAAGTTTTCCAGCGCGTCGGCGCGGATGATGTTCGGCGTGCCGAATTCGGGCGGCGCGATGGCGGCCTGTGACTGGAAGGCGACCAGGTCACGCGCCAGTTGCGCGAGGTGTGCGCCGGTCAGGTCGCCGCGGCTGCTGACATGGTCGAGCCGCTGCGCCTCGTCGAAGCGGCGCATCTTCACGGCCGGCTCGCCGGCGAGCTCGACGACGTCGAGATAGAGGTCGGGGGCGAAGCGTCGGTTGAGACGCAGTTCCTCGTGGCAGAAGAAACGGCGTTTGTCGATCGTGCCGTAGTCGAGGAAAGGCAACGTCACCGGCTTCTTGATCTTGTAGGCGGCGTCGCCGGCCAGCAGCACCCAGGAGATGTGCGTCTGGCAAATCGCCTCGACCCGGAAGGGCAGCGTGGCAACAACGAACGGCAGTGACGGGAAGGCTGGAGAATTCACGGGGGCTCTTTGCAGGTCCGGAGAGCACCTGTCCAAAGTAGCCGAATCGTCTTGGCGGGTCAAACCCCAATCATCCGGCGCCACCGTCACATGATGGAAAACAGACGCTAGAACATCAACGACTCCATGTCCTCCCAGCGTGCGGTCAGACGCACGCTGCAGGTGGGGCTTTGGTCACAGAGCATCATTTCGGCCAAACCAATTGAGCTGTCATCGCTCTTGGGGGCTCCCCAGAGGGGGATGAGCTTGGTCGGTTTCTGGGCAGCCCCGTCTGCCAAGGCCTGATCGTCAAACAACAGGCTGTGCAGTTCGTCGCATTGCATGTACACGATGCCATCGGGTTGGCGCGTGTACTGGCACACCCATTGCTGTTGGGCAGCGTCGAGGCCACCCGAGTGGGCAACCCGCAGCGCGGCTGCGGAGAAGGTCTCTTCGGCCAGGGCATGAGAGGCCCCTTGCAAGGCCAGAAGCAGCAACAGCCCTTGCAGGGCACGCCGGGGCAGGTTCGATTCGCGCATTTCGGTACTCCCATTGGGTTGCAGGGAGTTCGAATTGGCGTGACGCAAGCGAAGGACGCATCACACACACAGCCATCGGCTGAACCGATGAAAGCGCGCCCGATGCGGGCCACGGTTTCGGCAATCCCTCTGTCATAGGCGGTGTTAGGCGCCCTTAGACGGTGACTTTGCGTCCCTGCCTTTCGGCAGGTTTGCCTTTTTCGAACACGTTTGGCAGCCGCGATTACACGACTTCCAAGGAGCTTCACGGCAGGCCGCGGGGAAACTTTAGGGACAAATCGAAAAAACTGCATCCAGAATGCAGCGCAATGCGTTGCGAGCGAGACAAATCAATCAGATAGGCAGGGATGCGAAACGCAGTTTGATGCCAGTCGGCAGCGATGCTGGCAGGGTACGGGGTAAAGAAAAGCACTGTCACTGCGGGCTCGAAACCTGCCGTCCCGGGGTTGCCGGAATTGCCTTGCATCCGGGTTATTTATTCGAATTTTTTGCAACGTAGAATGGAAACATGACCCTGACCGAGCTGCGCTACATCGTCGCCCTCGCCCGCGAGAAGCATTTCGGTCGGGCGGCGGAGAAATGCTTCGTCGCCCAGCCCACCCTGTCCGTGGCGGTGAAGAAGCTCGAGGACGAACTTGGCGTGATCCTGTTCGAGCGTGGCCAGAGCGAGGTTTCCGTCACACCGGCTGGCGCGCCGATCATCAAGCAGGCCGAGAAGGTGATCGCCGAGGCGGGGCGTATCCGCGAGCTGGCCGACACGGCCGGCGACCCGCTGGCCGGGCCGTTGCGCATCGGTGCGATCTACACCATCGGCCCTTACCTGCTACCGAAGCTGGTGCCGTTGCTGCGCGAACGGGCGCCGAAGATGCCGCTCATCATCCAGGAGAATTTCACCGCCCGGCTCATCGAGGCGCTCAAAAACGGCGAGCTCGATGTCGCCGTGCTGGCCTTGCCGGTAGCTGAGCCCGGCCTGGTCGCGCAGGCGGTCTATGACGAAGCCTTCCGCGTGCTGGTCCCGGCCCAGCATCCTTGGACGAAACTGAAACAGGTTGACGCTGCCCGTCTCGTCGAGGAGCCGCTCTTGATGCTCGGCCGCGGCAACTGTTTTCGTGACCAGGTGCTCGATCTGTGCGGGCTTGCCGGCGCTGGTGGGCCGCAGGTGCTCGAGGGCTCGTCGCTCGAAACGATTCGTCACATGGTCGCCTCGGGCGTGGGCATCACCGTCATGCCGGCCTCGGCCGTCGATGAATTGCCGAAGAACGATGCGCTCTTGCGCGTGCGACCCTTCACGGACCCGACGCCGACCCGGCGCGTCGGCCTGGTCTGGCGCGCCAGCTTTCCGCGCTTCCAGGCCATCGACCTGCTGCGTCGTGCGCTGCTCGACTGCAAGCTGCCCGGCACCAAGGTCAGCAAATAGCGAATTTCTATCAGCGCTATTGGAACAATGCGCTGGAACGATGGATGGCGCCGGCGCAAAATTTTCCCATCACAACGGGAAATCGAAAGGAGAACATCATGAAGAACAAGCCCAGCAAATCCGCCGGCATCGACATCGGCATCTCTGCCGCCGACCGCGCCAAAATCGCGCAGGGCCTCGCCAAACTGCTCGCCGACAGCTATACCCTCTACCTGATGACGCACAATTTTCACTGGAACGTCACCGGGCCGATGTTCAATACCCTGCACCTGATGTTCATGCAGCAATACACCGAGCAGTGGAACGCGCTCGACATGATCGCCGAACGCATCCGCGCCCTCGGCCATCCGGCGCCGGGCACCTATCGCGAGTTCGTCAAGCTCGCCTCGATCAAGGAAGTCGAGGGCGTGCCGAAGGCGAACGAGATGATCCGCCTGCTCGTCGCCGCACAGGAAGCCACGGCGCGTACCGCGCGCGAGCTGTTCCCGCTGCTCGACAAGGCCAACGACCAGCCGACGATGGATTTGTTGACCCAGCGGCTTGAAATCCACGAGAAGACCGCCTGGATGCTCAGAAGCCTGCTGGAAGAGTAAAGGCTTATCTGGCTTGGGGAGGGGCGAAGCGCGCCGCGAGCCAGTTCGCGATCATGCGGGCAGGCGCCTCCCAGCCGGCTTCGAGCATCAGGCCGTGGCCCAGATTTGCGCAAATGTGGGCCGGGACGCCGTAGCTGTGCGCGGTCATCTCGACCAGCGAAGCCGGGATGATCGCATCGTGCGCGGCGCCGACGACCAGCAGATTCTCGCGGCCTTGTGGCAGGTGGGCGAGGACGCGGGAGACGTGCGGCAGGTCGAAGAGCGCCATGTCCCACAAGGCGCGATGCGATTCGGGCTGGGCCAGGCGGTAGTAGCGCCTTAGATCGTCCAGCGAGACGGGTTGGGCAAACAACGCCTCGCGCAGACTGTCCAGCGAAACCTGGCGGCCGCTCATCAGGCGGTTGAGATCGACGAGCAGGCCGGGGCGGTGCATCAGCATGCCGAACGCCGAGGCGGCCAGCCCCTGCGGCGGCACCGAACACATCAGCACCGCGGCGGGAGCGGTGTGTGTTTCGAG
>Ga0172371_10014315_pt1 | contig 10234 bp, 9 predicted proteins | sample Lak12m_FD_114543 | JGI IMG/M metagenome (GOLD analysis project Ga0172371, IMG submission 114543) | Freshwater microbial communities from Kabuno Bay, South-Kivu, Congo - kab_022012_12m | ecosystem: Environmental > Aquatic > Freshwater > Lake | place: Democratic Republic of the Congo: South-Kivu... | reverse complement strand
TAGTTTTGTTTGCCTCGTTACAGTTTTTTCTTCTCTGTTACGATGCAATTTCTATGCCATCTTGCTTTATTTGTTTTTTACCACCTCCTTTTTCTTATCAGTTTTCATATTGAGAATTGCTGTTATCGTGCCTTGATAGTTGATCACACCACCGTTATAATGATCGGATGTATTATTATCAATGCTGCTGTTGGTTACGGTCATTGTCCCAAATCCGTTTGAAATTCCAGCTGAACCGCCTTCACAACTGCTAGGCATAGTATTATTCGTAATCCTGCTGTCGCTGATTGACATTAATCCATCACTGTTTTCGATTCCTGCAGAACATCCGCCAATATTTCCTGAGATCGTACTGTTCTGAATGCTTGCAGTACCAGTATTGTTATAAAATCCTGCGCCGTTTCCAAAATTCGAAGCATTATTGTCAGATATTATGCTGTTCTGAATGTTTGCAGTTCCATAAGAGTTGTAAATACCTGCCCCCATCGCGCTTTGATTTAACGCATTATTTTCTGAAATCGTGCTGTCAACAATTTCAAGTATGCTGGCGTTAAAAATCGCTGCACCAGCAGCCCAACCAGACTCCGTGTCTCCAACCGCGTTATCGTTAAATATGCTGTCAAATATGATTAACTCGCCTGCGTTATAAATACCTCCTCCAAGTCCATAGTAATAATCTTGACCTTCATCGTAAAAATACGATGTATTGCTGATCACAGAAGAATTCGTCAGTGTGACGACTGAGTTCGTTTCAATTTTGATTCCTCCGCCACCATCAAATTCGGCTTCTTCACCGTCTATAACTATTTCTCCTTCATCATTCATCCCATGTGTGATGATTAAATGATCCAATGTGACGTTTTTGCCTGTATCAATGTGAAAGACGCGTACAGTATCATTCCCGCTGATGGTGATCGTATGTTCACCTCCATCGATGGTGAGATCTTTATTGATCTCCAATGTGCTTGCTAGGGTGATGACATAATCACCTTCGAAAGTGATCGTATCACCATCTTCTGCATTGATGATTGCCTGACGTAGAGAGCCAGTACCAGAATCATTATTATTGGTGACTGTTATTGTTGTTGCTGATGCAGGCAGTACCAGCAGCACGACAAAAAAAATCGCCATTAGAACGCTGCTTCCCCATAAAAGAAAATTCTTCATGTTTTTATCTCCTAATTGTTTGTGTTTTATCTGATATTTTGTAAGTTTTTTTTCATTTAATTGGTTGGATAGAAAATCAAATAATGCTTCCAAACTAGAGAAACCCCAAATTTTTCCAGTATGGGGATCTTCTAGTGAAGCATGCTGCGTAGTGCTGTTCTGATCTTTTTCTGTCCAAATACGCAGCATATAGGCTTGATAGGCAAAATGATCTTTACCCATAGTCATTCTTGATGATTAGGTTTTTTTGTTCTGTGATAAAAAAACAGTTCAAAATTGATTTAGTGTAGACAACTCGCGTGGCGGAAACGTGGCGTATTTTCAATGAACATGCTTAGTTATTTTCTCAAGGGTGATATAATGTCCATGTGGTTAACTTGCGGACACAGTGTCCTTTTCCATATTCAAGAGGACTATGATGTCAAAGTTGAAAATTACCCTCTTTGGTGGTTTTAACGCTGAATTCGACCAGAAAACGCTACTATCTTTTAAATCGAATAAAGTACGCGCTCTATTAGCTTATTTAGCTGTTGAGTCATATCGTCCTCATCCGCGCGATTCTTTGGCGGATATATTCTTGTCAAATCAAACCGATCAAAAAGCGTTAGCCAACTTACGTTATACACTCTATGATTTAAGGAAAGTTTTAAGGGATCAAGAATCAGAAACGCCGTTTTTATTAATATCCACGCAAAGTATTCAGTTTAATCCTAACAGTGATTATGAATTGGATGTGCAGTTATTTTCGCAGTACGTATCAAACTCAATCTCGCCTCATAATGCATCTTTGATCGATGAGATTTATCAAGGTGCGTTTCTAGAAGGTTTTTATATACATGATGCTCCAATATTCGAGGAATGGATCAGTCTTGAAAGAGAACGTCTTGAAAGACAATTTGTGAATTATCTGCAGCAAATAAGTGAATACTATCAGAAAGTTGATGACCTAAGCTCTACCAGCCGATGTATTCAACGTCGTTTAGCAATCGAACCATGGAATGAAGAAGTTCACCGAGAGCAAATGATGGTTTTGGCAAAGATGGGTGAGCGTAGTGCTGCTTTAGCTCAATACGAACGTTGTTGTCAACTATTAAAAAAAGACCTAGGTATAGAGCCTTCTCATCAAACAAAAGCCCTTTATGAAGAGATTCAATTTACTACTCGAGAAATTAATAATGTGAGTCTTGGTAGTTCCTTGGGGAGACCGTTCTTCGGTAGAAAGAGTGAACTCTCCTTGTTGAAAGAACAATTGGATCGCGCACTCCATTATCAAGGGAGAGTGATCTTTGTAATAGGTGAGGCGGGGATTGGTAAAAGTGCTTTGTCGGAATTCTTTGTCAGGCAAGCGTTATCCAGCCGCAGCGATTTAGTTGCAGTGATCAGTCGATGTACTCCCATAGGTGAAATAAGAGAGACATTTTCTCCATTCCGTGAATTATTAGAACTATTAAGTGGGTTTGATATCGGTAATGGGCAACATATTAGGGATATTCCTGAATATTCGGATCGTCTTAATCGGATTGCACCCCTTACGATGAATACGATTGAACAAGTTGGTTCTTCCTTAATAGATACTTTTATTCCTCAACGCATAGTGGAAAGTACGAGAGCACAAGGGGATAATGAGTTAAGTTATCACAAAAATTTGATTTTATCGTCGACTAACCAGAAAGTATTAATAAAACAATTTATTCGTGTTATGAAAAAGCTTGCTGAATCAAACCCTCTTTTATTAATCCTAGATGATTTCCATTTTACCGATAGTAGTTCGTTGGATTTGTTATTTCACTTCAGTCAACTTATACAAGATAGTCGTATTTTAATTGTTATTGATATGAACTCCATGCTTGATAATCAACTTTCTGAACCTTTTCAAAAAACTGTTAATCTTATTACGCGAAATTTTTCTATTGCACCTATTAATTTAGACAAGTCTAGTAATCGAGACTTTGTGGATGTTTTATTGGATGGTCAACCAAATCGCTTTGACGATATGTTCAGAAATAAAGTAACTCGTCAAACCAATGGCAATGCTCTCTTTGTAATGGATTTGCTGGAGGAATTAAAACAAAATGGAAGCATTATGCTAGATGATGATGGTTTTTGGATTGAGGAAAAAGGTATAGATTGGGATCAAGTACCTTTCCGAATTGAAACAATCCTTGCCGATTTTTATCAAACAATTCCAGAAAATTTTAGAAAAATTCTACAGGTCGCGAGTGTCGAAGGGGAAATTTTCACTTTGGAAGTTGTTGCGATGGTTTTGGAAATATCTCAGCAGAAATTATATCAAGATTTGAACGACATCAAGAAAAAATATTCTCAAATTATTCGTTCTTATGGAATAATCAGACCTGGTGTAGGGAATAAAGTTTATTCACGTTTCTGCTTTAAACATAATCTTTGGCGTAATTATGTTTATCAAAATATTGATGAGATTGATCGCAGTCTTTATCACGAGAAGGTTGGGATCGCTTTGGAGTTCATCTATACTGGATTTCATAAAGAGATAGCGTTACCCCTGGCTAATCATTTTGAAATTGCGGGATTGGTTGATAAGGCGGCAGAATATTTATTATCAGCTAGTCAACACGCATATTTATTTGCTGCTGAAGAAGATGCGCTTCAATTATTAACACAGGGTCTTAATCTTCTAAAAAGTCTACCTTCTGAACCAGAACGGGATCAGCTAAAAATTCAGCTTTATTTGGCAATGACAGGTCAAATAATTACTAGGCAGGGATGGTTGGCAAAAGAGCGCCTAGCTGCCTTAGACCGAGCTTATAGCCTTGCGCAACAATCAAACTCCAAGCCTCAATTTGCAAAAGCTCTTTTTGTTCTTTCTGCTACTACACGAGTTCAAGGAAATTTTGAACGTTCACTCTCTTTAGGTAAGCAATTGTTAAGCTTGAGTAAAAACGTTGATGACGCGAGTATTAAATTCCTGGCATTGTATTCCATTGGTCAAACCTTATTTTTTCATGGCGACATGGAAGAGTCTCAAAGATTTTTATTTGATTCTTTGGATGTTTATAATCACACTATCCATCATGAACTTACCGCAATGATTGGAGTAAATGGCGCTGTGCAGGCTTTAGTTTGGTTGAGCTGGATAAAATTCTTCTTGGGATTTCCTGACCAAAGTCTAGAATTTAGTCAACAAGCGCTTGCACTAGCCGAGGAACTTTACCATCCATTCAGCATCGCTTTAGCTTTGGGAATTGGACTGATTTGTTCTCTTATCCATCGTGGTGAAAGCAGTCAAATTGAACCGCATATTGCTCGACTTTCGGAATTGGTAGATAAGTATAGGATAAAAATATTAGAACCATGGCTAGAAATATTTATGGGTGTAAGCTTTTTAACTCAGGGAGATCTTGATGGCGCAATTGAGAAAATTTCCTTTGGGATTTCTAATTGGAATGAACTCCGAGATTCACCAGGATTAGCTTTTCAACAGCAGTTGTTAATCCAAACCTATATAAAGAAAGGGGTAATATCTCATGTCAGAGAAGCTGTTGATGACTTGTTTCGGATTGTTGATGAATTAGGGTGGATGAATTATCAAGCCGAAGCTTGGCGGTTCAAGGCAATCTTGTCGGAAATGGAAGGGTATCACGATGACGTAATCAGAGAATATTTATTTCGAGCATTGTCATTCGCCAGAGAACAAGGCGCTCCTTTTTTTGCCTTGAGATCAGCAGTGGAGATCGCCAAACGAGAGAGCGCAACCTCAGAAGATATGAATACTCTTTCGGAAATCTATCACTCTTTCACAGAAGGATTTGATCTACCAGATTTACGTTCTGCAAAATTGTTATTGAATCAATTTTCACAAGAGAAAACAAATCCATAGAATTTTTATGGCTTGAGCCCAATAAATGTATTTCAATTTCTTTCGCTAAATAAGTCATTTATACAAAAATCACATTTAATTTCTAATTTTTATTTCGCATCGTTTTTATTATTCCTGTCTGGAAGAGAATACAATTTCCCATAAATTTATGGCTAAAATAAGGTTTTTATGGTTTACAAAAGTGAAAGAAAAATAAGTCATTAATCCAATAGACATTTTGATTGATATCTTTTTTGATAAGAACAGTTTTATAAAATTGATGGAAATTGGAATAAAAAGGAAATCCACTAGACTAAAATTTAGGAGTTTATGAAATGGATAATAAAGATAAGAAATCTACAAAGAAGTTAACCCCTCAATTAAAAGTTCGTTCGAATGTAAGCGCTGGTGGCAGCCTTGATGCCTGCATGAAGAACCTGAAATAATGGAAGCCGGGTTATACGTGGATTTTCTGTTATATTAATTTCCTAGCCTTTTGCAGAGGGGATAATTTGGATAGTTTCTATTTCGATACCTATACAGCCGCATAGGTGGTTTTCCAGAAGCTAAAGACGCAACGGCGCAGACCTTTCTGGCGGCTCTAGAGCGCTTTACGAGGTATCGGAACGATGGGTATTTTGCAAGCTGGTTGTTCTCAATCTCTCACAATAAAGCGATGGATTATTTCCGCCAGCAGGGTAAGGAAACCTCGCTTGGCGAAGCAGAAATCATCTCTGCTGATGCAAGTATGTTGCAACAGGTGATAAAAACTGAGCGGGTAGCTGCTCTGTCAAAGCTTATCAACGTACTGTCCGAATAAGATCAAGAGTTGATTCGATTGCGTTACACAGCTGAATTGAGCTTCGCTGAAATCGGGCATCTGCTCCGGAAAAAAGAAGATACAGTCAAGAAAACTCTTCGCCTGTTACTGGCACGGTTAAAAGCCCAGTTGTAGGACTCTCATGTCTGATCTATCTCCTACGCCCCAATTCGAAGAGGAAATTCACGGAGCAGTTGCCGTTCCGCTGGCAAATGAGCAGTTTGTGAAGAGCTTACATACTTGCTTGATTCATCAGGCAGCGTCCCAACGTAAGGTCAATCGTTCTTTTTTCCTGCGACCTGCCTGGGTAAATGTTTTCATAATCACAATTCTCGCAGTCAGTATCCTGGTGATTGGTCAATATCGCGTTCTCGCCGCGGTGCGCGGGTTGTTGGGTTATATCCCTGGAGTTGGCATTGTTAATCAAAGCGCCTCGATACGGTTACTGGCGGAGCTGGTCAGCGTTACCCGCGATGGTATCACGGTCACGGTGATTTCGGCGACATTGACTAGGGATGAGACCCAAATCGCGTATCGTATCTTTGGCGTCCCCGGCTCAGCCTACCCTGATGCGGCAGTGGAATTCACCTTAGATGCCGGCGCTAACCCGCAATGGCTATTCCTTCATGTTCCAGGTCGACCCAAAAGTATACAGTGCCAGCGTGCAAATCGTGGGATATACTCCCAACGGCGAAGGTAGTGGAGGATGCGGAGGCCTGACGGATGGCAAGGTCAGTGGTCTCCACCTGCACCCCGCATCGATCTGCCAGTCAATCCGACGCCTCAATCTGGCTTATGCTTGACGGCGGATTCCCTTGCACAACTCCAACCGGCTCCATCAACAATGGCCAATGGAAAAGCCCTGATCTATGAAAAGCTGGATACAGGTACGTGGGGCCTTGCAGTCTACAATTTGGATGGGAGTCAGAAACAGGTAGTGGTTCCAAATGGCAATTGGGGAGCCCTGTCACCAGATGGCAAACTTACTTCGTGGCACCCTACACTGGCGGCGCTGCCTGGAAGGTATACTCCTATGACTTAATCAGTGGCACGACCCAGGAGCGGTATATTGATGTAATTATATTCTCAACAGGGCATCAACCCTTAACCATAATTCTTCACATACTCCCTAAAATTCTCTTTAAACCCTTCCAGCCAGGCTTCGATGAAAGACCGCTGTTCGAACAAAGGCAGCAAATCCTCAGCCAGGTCAGAGAGCTTAATTTCTACAATCTTTTCGCCCAGTAATTCCATCGCGGATTGAATCGTGTAGGACTGGCGACCATCTTTGGCAAGCTTTTCCTCCAGTGGTATGATTTTCTGCTGCATGAACCACAACAAATCATAAAAATCGCGCCCTTTGATCGTAGCTCCTTCGCCCTTCTGAAAATTGCGCTCCAGGCAGGCTAACATCTTCCCTGCCATCATTGTTTCCAGCGAAAAATGCGCAGCCACTAAACTTCTGCCAAAAAGCAATACTGGCGTTTTACGCACAATGGAAACCTGTTTATGCTGGCTGACCTCCACTTTTAGATGCAGTGGCTCATTGGCATGCGAGGTCAATCCCAAAGCATAGAGAATCGGAAACTTCAAGGAGGTGCGCCGGACACCCCACTCCCCTTTCTGGGTTTTGGCGGTCACATCGGCATACCCGATGTTGGAACGGTAGAATGTCAACAGGTCGTTTTCGAGAATACTCAAATCAATCCCACTGTTGTTATCCAGGTCAATATCTTCCGAAAGCCGGTTCAGGCCGTAGATCACATGTAGGCAGGTGCCGCCATAAAAATTGAGCTTGCGGTAGACCGGGTGATTGTAGAGAAAATCGAGGGTATTCGCCTGCAGAAATTCCTTGAGGATTACACGTTTGGTTTCATTGGGCAATAACAGGTCTTTTTGTGACAGGACGTTTTGCATCAACTGGATTAAAGTCGCCATACGGTTTTCCTCAGGTTTTTTAGAATCTGGTCCATCTTTTTGCTTTTGCTGATCTCAACGAAGGTTATAAATTCAATCTGGTCGCTTTCTGAGAAGTCTTCAAGGTTAAGACGCAGATCTTCTACCAGGTTATAGCTGGCCAACCGCCTGCTGCCCTTCCATGGGCGTAAATAGAGAAAATCAAAAAGTGCCTTTGCGACCGTTGCTTGGGATATTGGAATGCCCATGTATTCGGAGATTATAAAACCCTGATAGAGATCTGCTTTGATATTGCGGTACGTAAAAGTCCCCAGTTTGTTATCGAAAACACGGGTCTGTTTGAGTGTGACCGCAGTAACCGGATACGTCATTTCGGTGAGGATAGCGTTACGCTGCAGTATATATTCCAGAGATAGATAGGACTGGGGAATCAAAATCGCGCTGACCATGGGTGCAAAATCAGCGTCCGCGCGATGCTGTTCGAAAAAGCGGCGCGTCATGTACACGCCTCTTTTTACCTGGATGATTTGTCCGGCTTTCATCCAGCGGTACAGCGCGGTTTGAATCGTGCCGGCTGCAACAGATTCATCGCCAAGAAGCTGTCTTACCGCTTCAATGGTAAAGTATGGAAAAGATTCAAGAGAGGAAAGGTATTTTGAATTCATATAGGATAATAGACACCTTATGTCTATTATCCTATATATAAGTTCAAATTACAAGAGGGTATTAATTATTATTGGCTACTGCATGGAACTGGCATCCAAACGAGGTTTGTTTCCCCAACATCGTCCAGGATAGCCGTTCCACTACATTCCACCAGATGCCTGGAACTTCATACCACGTTGCTCCTATCACCCCTGTAGGAATATCAGGATCTGGCGCTGTAACCTTATCTAGGAAACCGTCGGGGTGAATCGCCACGTCCATATAAACCACACTATAAATTGGCCCAAGAGTTGTCAGTGACAGTATCATTCCCCACCCACATTGCGAGGGTTTCACGGTTTTAGCTGCATCCAGGCGATCCTGGATGAACTCAACATAAGTCATTTCAACTGGCGAACGCACTCATAACTTAGTCGAAAAGAACGTACTGGTTTGGTGGGTGAGTTTTTCTTGGGCTTTTTTTGTTCCTTAATCAAGATAGAATAATTGTTATACAAATGTATTACTTATTCAAGTATCAAGTCTCTAATAAGAGGGTACTTGAAATAAACTAAGGTTTTATGGTTAAGTAAAAGTACATCTATTAAATTCACATTTTGCCTCTTAAAATTCATTCGCATCGATATCATGTTTGGACTAATCATTTAGAGGTATATGATCAAGGAATCTAAAGTAAAAAACAGGATCATAAAAAAGAAAGTCATCCATAAAAAGTGCGTACAAATTTAAGTGCTGGCTCAACCTGTCAAGTAGTCTGATTGCCAATGTGTATCAATCATAACAGTTTGAGTAATTGTGTCCAAGGATGTGAAAAGTTTTAAAATTAACTATTTACCTAGACATGCAAACGATTAAAATATATCGAAGACCGTTAGCATGTATTTTGTAACATATTTTAGACTTACCGATATAATCCTATCTAACAGAGAATAAAATTACCCCTAACTTTATCGTTATAATAAGCAACTTATGGATTACAAAAGTGAAAGAAAAATAAGTCATTAATCCAATAGACATTTTGATTGATATCTTTTATGATAAGAACAGTTTTATAAAATTGATGGAAATTGGAATAAAAAGGAAATCCACTAGACCAAAATTTAGGAGTTTATGAAATGGATAATAAAGATAAGAAATCTACAAAGAAGTTAACCCCTCAATTAAAAGTTCGTTCGAATGTAAGCGCCGGTGGCAGCCTTGATGCCTGCATGAAGAACCTGAAATATTGGAAGGATGCATACGACGCACGTTGTTTGCTTCAATAATTCAGCAGTTTATTTGACTTAAATTCTAATAGAAAGGATACAAAATAATGAAAATTCAATCAAATCTACATGCCGGAATGACATTCCAGGAATGTGACCAGCAACGAAATTGGTATAAAGATCATGTTCGTGCTGGAACTTGCTCAGGTCAACCTCAAGCTCCGATGGGCGCATGTAAAAAGGTTTTTGATAGCACTGGTCGCTGTCTTTACAAACAGTGTCCTTACCCGCCTTTCCAACAGCCTTGCTAATTGGAGCTCCATCAAGTTTTTAATAACTAACGTGTTCGAATTTTTTATTGACCATCGACCAGAATTTTCACATCTGGTCGATTTGGTTTTTATATTATGGCACGATTACTGTTCTTCCGCTGCCACTAAATTCATCTAACTCATCCAAAACTTGATTGATGATATCTGCATCGAGTGGCACTCTTCGAGTGACCACATCCGAAAGATCTAACAATCCGCGTTTAGCAAACTCGACTAAAAGGATGAGTTCACTATGCAGATGATCACATACGCCAATGATTTCAGCTTCTTTGCCGATTAAATTCCAATAAGT